>WNGC01001751.1_pt1 | contig 16550 bp, 12 predicted proteins | sample 5400051 | NCBI WGS metagenome assembly WNGC01 (sample SAMN13153368, study PRJNA577476) | soil metagenome | isolation source: 20 cm soil or saprolite under grassland replicate 2 | place: USA:California | collected 2016-06-15
TTACAAACGGAAGATACGTAGGCGATGCTGGGTCAGAGTCGAGCTGCACGCTTGGATCCCAGCCCTGATAGGGATCTCCTGAACCGGGACGGACCACTACAGGAATTGCACCGCTGAGATCCACATTGACCATGGAATCTTTGAGATCATGCCAATAGGGCGCAACGTCGTAACGCAAGCCAAAGTTCAGCGTCAGGTTCCGCCGAAATTTGAAATCATCTTGAACATAATAGGCTTGTATCCAGCGAAAGAGGTGGACGTGGGAGTCGCCCGTGGCGACTTCGGAATCGTTGCTGATGCCGAGAAGCATGCTCGCGAGAGAAAGGCCTCCGGTAATCGTGCCAGTTATGGGATCGGGCAAAGAGCCGGTTGCGAAAGACGGGTTAGTGAAGGAGGCACGGGCGAGGTTGTGGGAGAGCAAATTGAGATTCTCATGGCGGAAATCCCCACCCGCTTTGAGAACGTGACGTCCCTTGATGAGCGACCAATCGTCGCCATATTCGTAAGTCGCTTGAATCTTCCGCAGTGGATGGCCGAAGGAATCTTCGCCAAGGCTCTCGAATTTATCACCGCCACCGCTGAAGCTCGGAGTGCCAAAGTCGACGGGGTCGCCTGACGCCCCGGCTATCCCCAATTGCTGCACAACATTGGTCTTGCCAGCGAGAGGGCCGATGCGGCTGCCGAGCGCGCGAACGTAGTTAACCTTGGCCTCGTTGACCATGTTGGAGCGAATCGTCCAAGAATGATGCAGACCGAAGGTTGCGGTTTTGACTGCCTCCGTCAGATCGCGTACCGGCATGAGGTCATTGTTAATTACGTCTTCGCGTCCCCAGGAGTACCGTCCCCAGAGGTTCATGTTGGGCTTGAGAACGTAATCGAGGCGTCCGGCAACCTGGTCACGATTCGTGGGAACGCCAGCGACAGCAGAGAAGTCGTCGCGCAGACCCGGCCGGTTGGGCGCGGGTACGTACGAGGACGCGAGAAAAGCCGCGGTTGCCGCGTTCCAACACTGTTGAGGAATCGTCATGGGCTTGGTACCAGGAAAGGCTGTATCAAAAGTCACGTCGGTGTTGGGATTCGGATTGAAGCAGCCAGCCGGAAGAGTATTCCCAGACAGGAACTTAGGTGAGCCGTTGGGATTAGTGTTGTGCGGCATGAAAATGGGAACACCATAGTCAGAGAAGTCCCCATTCTTCACATTAGGCATAGGCACGGTAATAAGGCCGGAGAAGTTGGTGCGGTCGCGCAAAGCTTCGTAGGCGCCAAAGTAAAAGAGCTTATTGGCCACAATTTTTCCCCCGGCGGTGGCGCCGAATTGATTGCGTTTGAAAGGGGGTTTAGGCGCGCCTTCGCCGAGGTTGACGTTGTCGAAATAATCTCTAGCATCGAAGAGGTCGTTGCGCAAGAAATCGTACGCGGTTCCGTGAAATTCGTTCGTCCCGCCCTTGGTTACAGCGTTGATTTGAGCGGCTCCGCGGCCGTACTCGGCGGTATAGGAATTCGTTTGGACCTTGAATTCCTGAATCTCATCGACCGAGGGAATGGCAGCCACAGTATTGAAATCGGGTGAAGTATTTATTGCACCATCCAACAGGAAGTTGGTGTCCTGAGCGCGGGCGCCGCCGACCGAGTACTGGTCACTCACGCGACGGCCGACGTCGCGGACCTCCTGAAATGCCGTATTACTATCTTTGGTAAAAGTGACACCCGGGCCCAGCGTGGCGAGATCGAGGAAGCTGCGCCCATTCAAGGGCAAGTCCACTACACGCTTGTTATCAATCACTTGCCCGACGGTACTTGACTCGGTCGAAAGCAGCGGGGCCTCCGCCGTAGCGACAACCGTCTCCGTGGTTGCTCCTACCACCAGTGTCACGTCGACTCGTGCCTTCTGATCCACCTGCAGTTCAAACGCGGGGACGTTGGAGGTGCGAAAGTTCGCATGCTTTACCGTCACGGTATAGTGACCTGGTTCGAGCGCGGGAATGGTGTAGTCGCCAGAAGCGTTGGTGCGGGTCACAAAATGCGTGCTGCGCTCGACATTCGTTACGGTGACTTCCGCATCCGGTACCGCCGCTCCGGACGCATCGAATACAATGCCTGTGATGCTGCCGGTGCCGATCTGCGCGTAAGAGCCAGGCGCCGTCAGGACGAGCAGCGCTAGGCAGAGCACGATGCGGGAAAGGATCCCATGGCCGAAGACTTTCCTGTCTTTGTGCATAACTCACCTCTCTCCTGATCGAACTACTAAAGTTTTAGAAAAATTCGCCGCTTGTACAGCCAGTAGCACAGGTACCACATCACTAGCAGCACGGTAGTCGCTTGCGCCACCGGAGCGAGCTTTCCGATGATGCTGTAGTGGAACGTGAACACGCCGACAGCACGGTCCAGCCATCCGTGCAGAACTTCGCTCACGAAATAGATGAAAATCGAATTCATCCCCACGACAAGAAGAGGGAAGCACCATTTCCGGTATCCCAGGACTTCGACGATCACGTAGAACCCGATCAGCATAAACAGCACCCACGCGAGGCTATAGAGGACGAAGCTTGCCGTGCAAAGCTGCTTGATAAAAGGAGTCCACGGGCGCAGGGCGAACGCAACCATAAAGGACAAAACCATCCCGCCAGCCAGCTTCTTCAAATTGTCCGCGTGCGATTTCGACTGCATCAGCAAGTTTCCGACCCAGGCGCCGCTCAATGTCCACACGGTGCTCGGGATGAAATTGAGCGTGGAATAAGCCGGATCGTAATCATAGTGGAAGATGGCGCGGTCCACGACGAGGCCGATGTGATTCCGGTGGGAAAATGGCCCGTCGGGACCGGGAAAGGCGAAGAACAGAACTGTCCATCCTACGAGGAGGACAATGGCCGCAACGGCCTGATATCGCCACCGAAATTTTAAAAGCAAATACGTGAGGGCATAAGTGAATGCGATCTGCGACAGGACGTTGATGAGCTGTGGCTTGATGGCGCCCGACCCAACCCAAATAATAATTTGGCTCAAAATAATGAGACGCAGTGACCGCATCAAGACATGGTGGAAATTATCGCGTTCGGTGGCGCCCAACTCCTTGCGCCGCGCCAGCGCGAAGGGCATGGCCAAGCCCACCATAAACATAAAGGCCGGCTGGATCATGTCCCAGAAAACGCCGCCCTCCCAAGGTATGTGATCAAACCAGCGCGCAATGCCGCCCCACGTTGGATCGCCGCGCAATGCGGAAAAACCAAAACCTTCGGAAGCGAGGATGAGCATGATGAAGCCGCGGTAGGCATCGAGCGAGGAGTAGCGCTTCGCTTCCGTCCCGGTTTCGGGAAGGCCGCTTTGCAACGTCGATGGAGTCGTAAGAGTCTCCTGGGTTGCGGTGGCCAACCTTGCCTCCCTAGGAACCTCAGACTGTGCCTAAATAGCCGCCTATGGCCAGGCGTTAGTCGGCACACTGCGGTTTGACGGCGAGAGTGTACCACTGTTTGAGGCGGCCGAAACTAAAGGAATAACACGAGAACGACAGCGAAGAAAGGAACCATACCGGCGACGATAACAATGGGGTCAAAAGAATGGCCGGCCATGCGCCGAGCTGTTTTGACCGATTCTCCTATAGGTTGGGCCCGACGCCCATACGTTCGGAGAGAGCCCAAGAAGACAAATGCGCGTATTTTTTCGTTAGCCTTCGCCTTACACAACGGAAGAGCGAGTTTTGACATCCGCGAAAAAGCGGTAACCGTAGATGTTATCTTGCCCAGTCTCTTTGACGATTGTGCTTGAATCACGGGCAACCCTTCCGTAATCCTGTAAGGTAAGGTTTGCGGATACGTCCAGAAACGCCAGATGCACCGGCTTCAAGAATTGCTAGACCTGGTTTTGTGCCCTCAGCAGTAGTTGAGTTTTCCAATTCTTTGGCAACGAAGTAACGTTCATTGCTCGCCGAAGTAGTTCCGGATCGCGTCTCTCGCCGAGGTATAAGCTCACTATGTCGGCGACCGTGACGCTATGGGGATCGCGGTCCAAGACCTCAACCTTTGATCCTGCGCTGACATCCCCTGGGTTTATCACGGAAAAATAAAATCCGCTTCGGCCACTCACCAGGAAACGTTTAATCATGTCGTCGCGGTTAAACCTGAGTTGAAGTTTGTAACAGGGCATGCGGGGCTGGGTAATCTGAAGAACGGCAGACCCGACCCTGAGAAGGTCTCCAATGCATAGCGTGTCTTCCCACAGCCCAGCGGTTGTGAGGTTCTCACCAAACGCACCCCACGACAACGAGACATCCGACAACTGCTTCCGCCAGTACTCGTAATGCTCGGCCGGATAAGCGTAAACCGCCTTCTCCGATCCACCGTGTACGGCGAGATCTGCCTGCTGGTCACCAGCCAAGTTCAGTTCCCGGATGGCCACGACGCCAGCAACGGGTTCTTTGAAAATGGCTGTCTGCACGGTGATATCTTTCCAGACGACGTCCCGTGGTAGCCCAACATTAACGGAGACGATTTTCATGCGCGCCGTCCGATTCTCTGCGGATTTGGAGCGGCCCCATGCAAGACAGCATCGACTGCCTGTGTGATGATCGCGACGACTCGATCCGGCGCAGACGCAAGTGAAGTGTGGTCCACTTCCATCTCAAGAACGTGGCCTCCTGTGCGATGAGCCATGAATCGCTGAGTCTCGGGAGCGATCATGCGATCTCGTTCCGCCACCAGAAACCAAGAAGGCTTCTCTTTCCATACCGGTTTGGTTATCTGCTCTTGTACGCATTTAATTGCGATAGGCTTTTGCGTTGCCGCCATCAGCAGAGCATCGTCTGCGGAACCCTCATGAGGGACCGCATCGGCGAAACCCTTCGCCGACATCCAGAGAAACCCGTCCTCATCGGGTACAAGCGCCGGAGCGCTCGCATGAGGCGCAGCGCGATGGAGGAGTTCGCCGACAGTCTCACCTTCGTCAGGCGCCATCGCCGCGATATAAACAACAGCCTTCACGTTCGGGTTCCCGCTACCGGCAGCCGTGATGACCGCGCCCCCGTAGGAGTGACCCACCAACACCACCGGATCGCTTACCCTCTTGAGGAATCGTCGTAGAGTTGTAACGTCATCAGACAGCGAGCTCAGTGGGATCTGCACGGCAACGGCTTGCAGTCCTCTGCGCTGGAGGGGTGGGATGATCTTGTTCCAACTGGATGCATCCGCCCACGCAGCATGCACAAGGACCACGGTAGCGACTGGAAGGTTGGTTTGGGTCATTGTGCCCTCCGGGCGAAAAGCGAGATTGGGAGACCTACAGAAAGTGCGTGTCCAATCACACCGTTAAGAAAGAGGCCGAGGTGGAATGCGCCGGCCGCCACAGCCGATAGCGGAAGCACAACATAGTTCATGAAGAAATACACCGCGGTACCGTAAAGCAGTCCGGCGGGCACAGCATGCGTTTTCAAGATCTCTAACCGCTGGGTTGCCAACACAAACACCGACGCTGCCACCCCCGCGATACTGAAATGAAATGCCACGCCGAGGGCAGCAGCAGCGAGGCCGCCCTGGAAGGCAGATTGTCCCAGCGCGCCGCTCGCGATGTATTGCAGCACCTGAATGGGATTCAATCCCTGCGTGCCGTAAGCAATTACGCCGTCGACAGCATCAAGGATTCCAGCTACCAGGCCACCCCAAAAGATCGCTTGCACGTTCGTAAGAGCTTGCTTTTGAGCAAGAACTGTTGCGTTGTTCACTTCTTCCTCCCATCTACCCCATCGAGCTTGCGTCCGAGAAAATCACGAATGGCGTTTGCAATTTCTTGAGCGTGCGTTTCCAAGGCGAAGTGGCTGGTTTCGAAGAAATGCACCTCGGCGCCCGGGTTGTCACGTTTGAATGCTTCGGCGCCAGGAGGCAGGAAGAACGGATCGCTGTTGCCCCAGACCGCGAGCGTTGGTGGCTGCTTGCTGCGAAAGTATTCCTGGAATTTGGGGTAGAGCGCGACGTTGCTGGCATAATCCAGAAACAGGTCCAGCTGAATCTCATCAATGCCTGGCCTACGCAGCAAAGCGGAGTCGAGTTCGTAGGCTTCGGGAGCAACCAGCGTGGCGTTCGAGACGCCATCGAGATACTGGGACTTGGTCGCCTCAGGCGTGAGGAATTCGCGCAAGGCTGCACGGTTCTCTGGGGTTGGCTCCTTCCAGTATTTCTGGATCGGATTCCAACCTTGGCTCAGACCTTCTTCATAAGCGTTGCCGTTCTGCGAGATGATCGCGGTGATCCTCCTCGGGATGCGCCAATGCGAGCCTAAGCCCGACTGGAGCTCCGTAATCGAAGACGTAGATTGCATACCGCTCTATACCGATGGTTTGCGTGAACCGGTCGATGACCTTGGCCAGGTTCTCAAAGCTGTAGCGGAACCCTTTGCGGTCCGGCGCGTCGGAAAAGCCAAAACCCGGAAGGTCGGGCGCCACCAGATGGTAGCGGTCAGCCAAGACTGGAATGAGATTGCGAAACATGTGCGATGACGTCGGAAAGCCATGCAGCAGCAGGATTGTAGGGCGATCCTTGGGCCCGTCCTCGCGATAGAAAATCTTGGAGCCGTCGACGACGGCTTGTTGATATGTGATCATAATGAGCCCCCTGTGAGACTTGGAAGCGTTGGAGATCGGGAACCGTCGGGCACCGACTAAAGCATCCACAGCATCAGATGTGTTAACCGATAAAAAGTTTCATTATCGGTGTTAGGATTTTGCGAAGGGCAGAGCAATGGGCTTAACCAAACCAGTTCGAAACTCCGACTGGAGGGACGGATTTCTATTCGTCGGCAACCATCTGGCTTTAGATTTTCTGAACACGTGTCCAGTCCAGAATGGTGAAGCTGTTGAGTTGCTCCCTGATTTCGACGCTCTCTTGCGCTGGTTTAAGGCCACGGACTTACTTAGTTCTGGTGATGTGGCAAGTCTTCGCCAGCAGTGGGGAGAATCGGCCCAAGCTCGACAAGTTGTCGAGGCTATGCGGGAACTGCGGGAAAGGCTGAGAAAAGAGGTCCTCGCCAGAGAGCGTGGTGGCGCCGTTCATCGCGCGGCCATAGACGAACTGAATCACTTAATGGCCGGGCATCCAATGCTTACCAGGCTGAAGGCGAGTGGCAGCAGGTCCACAACGGAGTTGTGGTTCGATCCGCGTCGACCCGAAGACTTGTTTGCCCCGCTTGCACACAGCACGGCAACGTTGTTCGCCGATGTGGATCGCAACCGTGTGCGCAAGTGTAGACAGTGCGTATTGCACTTCTATGATACAAGCAAGAAGGGCACCCGCCAGTGGTGCAGCATGCGTCTGTGCGGAAACCGGCTCAAGGTCGCTACCTACGCAGCTCGCCGACGCGCAATCGATCGCAACTAAATTCAGATGACGCTTGGTATCACGGGCTACCCTCACATAATCCGGTAAGGGAAGGGTTGCCGACAAACCGCGAGTTGGTCCTCGCGGCGGCGGCGGATGCAAAGGCCGGGCTCGTGTGTATAGCTTACGGAGCAATTGCTCGAGCGAATGCCACCCATTCGCCGTTGTTCCAATCGTCGCGCGGCTCCGCCGCTGCGCGAGCGAACGTCCACAGGCGGACACGTTCGTAATCCACGCCAAGTAGCTCCGCAAAGCTTCGGATCATTGCGTCCGGATCCGATTGCAGTCTCGCAGAACAATTAAAGAGGTGCTGCGTCGCGTCGTAGGCGGGATCTCCGACGAAGGGCTTTGGGTCGATGACCAGCCAGGGCTCGCGTTCCGCGCCGAGAACGTTGCCTGCGTGCAAGTCGGTAGCCAACAAAAGCTCTATGGGTTCCGTGCGTGGCAACTCCGCAAAGAGATGCAGACCTTCCCGGACTAGTCCTGCATCCGGCCACCGCTCGACGTGAGCCAGCGTCTCGTCGCTCCAATATTTTGTCAAAGCAGACAAAGGACGAAAGGCATGCTGTGCTGATGGTGCGCGCCAAAGACGGCGAAGCAAGCCTGAAATCACCACGTCCTGCTCGCACTCCGGCAGCGCGCGTAGTGCCGTCCCCGGCTCGCAACGCTCTAAGAGCATAGCACCCAGATCATCGTCGGCCATGAGTAGTCGCACAGTGGGGTCTCCATCCCAGAAGCGCAGTCCGTGAATTTCGTGCTCTCCCTCCATGTGCGGCATGCCGATCTTGAGAACCGCAGGTGTTGCGTCTCCGCGTACCGCTGCCGCCACGTACGCGCAACTCACCTCGTCGTCGAACGGTGCCTCAAGCGTCAGGGACCATCTGTGCTCCAAGTCTCGCAGCACATCGGGCAGGCGTTCGAGCCATGCCGCACGCTGCGGGGTCTTGCGGCAACTAACCGCGAGTCCGTCTGGGATTCTCAGTGTCATGGCTTTCATTGTAGTAGCCACTTCACCGGTTCCGTCAGCGGCATCTCGGAGATGTGGTTCGCCCCGTGGCACCTCGTGAACGGGTGACTATTCGGAAGTGATTCCACCCGAGCGAAAAACTGGCAATCTATTTTGGTGTTTCCCTGACCTCCCACCTAACTGCAGGTTGTGGGTTTCTACCCCACGTCCCTAATAGTGGATGTTGTTGATGATCAGGTGCATGCCGAATTGTCGAGGCGGCAGTAGGCGACAATTGCCCTCGAAGAGTGTAAGTTGTTTGGTGAGAGCAACATGGCAAATATCGATTGCGGCTTGTCCGTCGTTGATTGCTGGAAATTCGGGGGTTTGCCGGGTTCGATCCACCGCCTCTACCAACCTTTCCTTCTGAAAAGAAAGGAGTTCTTTCATCCGCTTGCGCCGTATACCTGGTATGTACCCCACGCGTTAGCGAGCGGATGCAAGTCAGGCGGAAATTGCGGGCCCACGTCGTGAAAGAGCTAAGTGTTCCCGTTGCCGTTACGTGCGTTCCACTCCTGGCGGAGTTGCTCGGCACGGCGGCAGACGCGGTCGGCGAGTTCATTCGAGGCAGGCGATGGCGCCGTGGTTTCTGAAAGTTCCTCAGAAGGGAAGATTTCGAGATTCTGGAGTTTGTCAAAGACACTCTTCATAGCGCGGTTGGGATCGCGGAAGTAGACTGAGCCGCGAATCCGCGCAAAAATCCAGCCTAATCTTTCAAGGACCGCCTGGCGTTCCATGTCCTCGGCCAATTTCTCGTGCGGATGAAAGCGGTCGCCGTCACACTCGACGGCTAGGCGCTTGCCGTTACCCTCGACGACGAGGCCAATTCTACGAGCACCGACTTTCCACTGAGGAGTGACGCGATAGCCTGCTCGAACAAGTCTCCGAAGGACTTCGCGTTCAAATGGCGATTCGGTTCGTTGTTCCTTATCTTCGAGGATTCGCAGCAGGACGTTGGGGTCTTGCGCATGCTCAATCAACCGACGACGAAGGTCTCCCGTCTTCAAGTCCGTTTGGACATTTAGGGAGTGAATAACCCACATTTGGTCGCGGGCGCGACTGGCGGCAACGTTGTACCGTTGCTTGAACATTTGCTGGTCACGAAAAGGAAGCGGACTACCCGTGGGGGTGTCGACCATGGAGAGAAACATGACGTCTCTCTCATCGCCCTGGAACTGAGCCGGAGTACCACAAAGGATTCGATGGCGGTCATAGATTTCTGGCGGGATGTGCGTGTGCAATAGCTGGTCGATTTCAAGCGCTTGATCTTCTCCGACCAGAGAAACAACGCCAAAACTAGTTCGGTTCCGGAACTCGTTGAATTGATATTCGGACTGTTCAATCGCAGCTGTAATGAGTGACGCGACGACCTCTGCTTCTTGCCGGTTGAACTTACCGTCCTTCGTGGAACCAGAAACACGGAAGGAGATCGTGTGAGGGCGGAGGACTACACGGGAGGAATCGCGAAGCGGCTTGATATCGCCGAAATAGGAAAGGTCATTACTGAATTGGATGACGTCGGTAACGCAACGGAAGTGTTCGACTAGGCGAATTGTACCTCCGAAGGATTGACGAGCCAGGTCATAGACAGAGGTTTGCCCATCGTAGAGATGGGCGTTGGGAATCCCTTGCAGGAACTGGTCGATCAGATTTTGGACGATAGCGACTTCTTGACCGACCGCTGAGGGACTGACCTGTTCGTGGTCCCCGACAACAACGACTTTCTTGCCGAGGTAGAAAGCGACGAGAGCCATCACGTCGCTCTGACTAGCTTCGTCGATGATAACAACGTCGAAACGCGATTTGCGGGGATCGAAATTTTCAACGACGCGGGAGAGAGGCATGATCCAAACGGGAACAGCCCCGCGGCAGTCCGTCATCTGTTGTGCTGCTTCGGCTCGCAGGCGGGGCACGCGAATCCCCGTGCCTTTTCCGATTTTCCGAATGGTATCGAGCCACCCGATGAGTGCCTGTCTTTGGGAGAGGGAAGTACGGTCGGCTTGGAAAGCCCACGCTCGATTGTCTATTAGGTCAATCGTCGTCTGGCGTATTTGTTCTGTGCATTTTTCGATGGACGATTGAATCTCTTCGAGCGAAACACTCGCACGCTTTTCGAGTTCGTCATGCAGCTGTCGCCAAATCCAAGCCTCAGTCGGATCTCCGGGAGGTGTTGCCTTGCCATGAACGCCGCTACGGGTTCGAATCGCCAAGGCCCAAGCTGGAGCGGCGAGTTCGAGCAGTGAGAGCAGTTCTTTGCGCCGCTGGAGCTCCTTGGTGTGCGAGTGAATTTCGATGAGCCGCGAGTACAACTTTCGATAATCCTCTCGGTCGAGACGGCGAACTGCGTCATATAGTTCCGAGGTAACTAGCGAATGAGGAGCAGCGGCTTTGGCAATCGCCAGTTTGTCCCGGAGCCCGGCAATTAATACTTCGTTTCGGTCCCACAGCTGGCTTTGGATTCGGCTTGCGACAATTGGCAGAAGAGAATTGAGCACGGCGGCGCGCAGTCGCTGCAGAGCGCCGTCAGTTCCGACGCCAGGCGGTTGCTCAGCCATAAACTTTTCCCAAAGGAACCCAGATTGCTTCAGTTCCGATTCGAGGGGTGCCCACGAACGCGAACTCCAAGAAAGGCAGTCCCGAATGGGACTGCAGAACTGCACAGCACTTTTTTCAATTTCCTTTCCGAGTTTGTGAGACGATGCGGCGCCGAGGGGCACCATCTGGCGGTCCCAGCGTCCTGCAAGTTCGCGGCGAAGAATTCTTGTGCGGCAGTGTTTGCTGATGGCGAGAAAGTGCTCGGCAGTGGTAGGGGCATTTCCGTTTACCTTTGCCGATTGGACCAGCTTCTTCCATGTGGCGTGCGTCAAGTAGGTAAAGAAGTTGAGCGCGTTCCCTTCCCGAAGATGTGCATGGAGTTCAAGTGCGCTCTTTTCCTGTTCTTCGACATCCATCTCATTTCCAGTCTCGGTCGAGTGTTTCAGAAGAATTTCCTGAGACTTGGCGACTTCAATGTCGGTACGTTCAATTTGACTGACCAGGCTATCCCAAGGTTCTCGGTGAGGGCCGCTCGTTCGACCGGCATGCACTGCTGCCAATTTCCAACGATCTTCGCCGCTTAGGGGTTCCACCGCCTTTGCGAGCTTGTGGGCGATTGCGGAAAGAGATTCAGGGGTCGCTTTGGATGGCCCCATGTCCCAGAGTTCTTCCCGAAGACTTCGATCCGTAGTGGCGAGTTTTTCGCGTGTGGATACCAATTCTTCAAATTCGCTCAACGTGGGAAGGTGGCGCGGATCGGGCAAGTCATTCGAAAGTTCCTGTTCGATATCGGGCTTTAGGGATTCGTTCGTGGCATACAACTCGAGAATTTGACTCTGGGGCACGGGTAAGCCGACTCCGAGGGCGACAGGCTCGGGAATCCAGCCGTGTGTTGTCTGTTCTTTTGCTACGAAACGGGCAGCGTCGGACGGCGCCCAAGTTTTACCGCCAATGACGACATCACGGTATTCATCGGCCCGGGCTTCCACGAGCCTATTGCGAAAGTCGGACAGCTTCCCGAGAAGCTCCGTCCTAAAACGTGAGAGACGATCGCCTTCCGCGGCGAGCGATCTTGCATCAACTTTTGAGAGTCGTTCTGCGATAGTTCCGACCGCGCTTTCCATTTGCTTGCGGCTATCCAGGTCATTCTCAAGAACGCTGACACAAAGCGAACGAAGCTTTGCGACAACTTGGGATCGGACCATGCGCAATGCCTTGGTCGTGTGGCTTGTTACTAAAACACTCTTGCCGCTGGCGAGCAGATGGCCTATGAGATTCCCGATGGTGTGAGTTTTCCCCGTCCCTGGCGGGCCCTGCACAAGTGTTCCTGCTGAGGAATCGGTTTGTTGAGCAATGCGAACTTGTTCGGGGTTTGCTTCTTTGCTGAGCAGGACATCGGCTGATTCCGATGCGGTTGGGGACGGGCTTCCGGGCTCTGCCGCGTCCATAATGGCTTCTTTGGGAGTTTCGATTCCGACGATGTTGAGCAAGGGCCACGACAGCTCTTCGTGTTCCCGGATGTCCTGGAGAATGCCCTCGATGCAGGCAGCGAACCCGAGAGTCCGGGCACGCAGGAAGAAAACGGGGCGTCGGGCAATACGAGGGTCCTCTTTCTCTCCGTCGAGCGCGCTGGCCTCTACGAATTCGCCGCGGGACGAGAGCTGAATCACGAGTTTTTTGAGAAAGCCGGACGTGGAGTCATCCCCCATAGGCTGATAGTTGCCGTGTTCCAGCTCTTCCATGGACCTACCGATGGCGCGCCCGTCTACGTCGGTCATGGACTGAAATAGTGCCGAGTAAAGTTCGGTAGGGCGTTCGGTCTCGGCGATGGTGAAACGGGGAATGGCGGGATCAAAGGTCAATTGCAAGCGCTGAAGTAGCACCGGATGGAATACGCCGCCTTCAGGGCGCCGCCACGAAAGGAGTCCGTCGCCTAGGACAAGCTCAACGCGTTCACCTTCTCGTTCGACCCGTCCGTAAAGCTGGTAGAAGTCCTCAAAGACCTTCATCGCCAATCGGGCAGGTCGTTCATTCCGAGACCACTCTTCGTGTTTTGCATTCCACTGATTCCAGTTTGAAACGCGATTGGGATCGTCGCCGAACTTTACGAGTATGGTCTTTCCTTCGGGGCCGGCTTCATTTCTCGATTTTCGAACGGACGGATTTTTGAACGGATCGTCCCAGCCCGATTCAAGCCAGGCCTTGAGTTCCGATCCTGGGTCTGGGGGGCGAGTCAGTTTCGGTCGTGAGACTTTGAGAATGAAGGATTCTTCCTCCTGCTCTTTTCCTGCGACGGTTTCCTTTGGCTCGTTTTCGACGTGCGGACGTCCAAGTTGAATTGCCGGATGGTCAGGAAGGTTGTCGGCCCAGAGGGTCCAGAGTTGTTCGCGAATTTGCCGTGCGACAGGATTGCGGTGCTGGTTCAGCGCTTCGAGGAACCGAAAGACACGCAACAACCGATCCCGACCGATTCGGAGAGAATCCGCATCCATCGCTTCATCCACCTAAGCAATTCGATCTACAGGGCTTTTGAGAGCCAATATCGACCATCATAGCGACATTGTGTTGAGACAACCAGTGGCGGTAGTAACTAGTTACGAACGACATCGCGGGTAAAAAGAGGGAATCTTATCTGTAGGAAATGACTTCAATGTAATGGAGGTTTTTGGCCTCTAGAAGTCTTTCGAGCTCCCCGACTTTATGAAGGGCAATTTGGATGGAATCTTACAGTCCCCTTGAACTCATGATGAATCGGCAAATGGCCCGAGGAGTTCGCAGCGGAGGCTAGCCCAATCGTCCGGGCTTTGGAGCCTCTAGCTTGCCCATACAGGGTCCCCCGGGCTCGGGAAAAACAAAGTCGGGCTCTGAGATCATTCATGACCTTGTGCGCCCTGGCAAGAAAGTCGGAGTGTGCGCCACGGGGCACGAGGTCATCCACCTCCTCCTGAGGAAAATCATAAGCGCTCCAATGGCGACAAAATCAGGTGTCTGCATAAGTGTGACAAGGGCACTTACGAGGGAGATGACATAGCCACCACGTCAGACAACAAGGTACCGATCAGGAGGCTCAAAGCCAATTTGGTGGATGTCGTTGGCCGATGTTCTGACGACGTCACCGGCTGCCAGAGACATGGTCCTTAGCCAGAATTCTGGCGTCGAACGTAGCGGAAATAGTTTTGGGAATGTTTGTCGACAGATCGATGGAGAAGACGGAAATTTTTTCTTTCAAGGCAAGGCGCGCGCCAGCTTCGCGACGGAGGGCATGGCGTCGCGTGTTTGGCCTTGGACGAAAAATGGAAAAGAGAAAGCAGACAGCAGAACAACCACTCGCAGGATGTGTGTTCGCATTGCCCCCACCCTCCTGGGTGGAATGCGCACCAACACCAATTGTTATGTTAGTTGCGCACGTTTTGCAAAAGGTTGTTACTGTTCTGTTCCGCGTCGATTATGCTCTAACCCTTTGCAGGGCGCACAGTTTAGAGTGGTGAAGTCCCAAAGCTCGCAGGCGACAGTCGAGCAGGTGTTGATCGATGTAAACGTTGTGGGTCAGCAATTGCCTAAAGCAAGTGCGAAGGTCAGACAGATAGCCTCTGGCGTAAAAGGCTTCAAGCGGACCGACGCCGCCCAGAATCTGGAGGCCTTCGGACTTGGTCAGTTTGTGCAACGAAACGAGTGGTTGGCCTTGCCAACTACCAAGAAGTAAGGGATAATTAAATCGGTAAGGAATCATCATAAGAGTAAGGATCTCACCATGCCGCATTCCACGGTAACGAGCAAGGGACAAACGACCATTCCGGGGAAGATTAGGAAAGCGTTGCGAATCAAGCCGGGTGACAAGCTAGAGTACTTGGTGGAAGGTGATCACGCCACCATTCGCGTGCATCTGGGCACGCAATCACTCAAGGGCGTGCTCGCCAGCAAAAAGGGCAAGGGGATGTCCTTCGCGCAAATCCGCGAGGCCGCAGCGAAGGCCGTCCGTGGTCGTGACGGCGCCCGGTGAGCAAACGAAGGCTTGTCGACACCAATCTGATTGTTCGCTATCTAGTGCAGGACCATGAAAAGCATGCCAAGGCAGCTGGAAAGCTGTTCGATGCCTGCGACCGCGGCGACGTAGTAATTGTGGTGTTGCCAGCTGTTCTGGTCGAGTGCGTGTTTGTGTTGGAGTCTTTCTACGAGCACCCGCGTGGAGATATCGCCTCAGCGCTCGGCAGACTCATTTCCAGCCCGGGTGTTGAAATTGATGCGGCGATTCACCTGGACGCTTTGGATCGCTATCGAAAAACAAAGATCCATTTCGTGGACTGCCTGATCGCCGCGACTGCGGCGACCGAAAACATGCCGGTAGCCTCTTTCGATCAGGACTTTCGAAAGTTCACTGACGTTCGCGTAGAAACCGAATAGTTTCTGGCTGCTGTTCGCCGGTTGTGTAGATTAAAAGCAGGCAAGCTTAGTCAGAAGCGGCGACGAAACGGATACGACAGTCACGCTTTAAGACGGTCCGCGGACTGGCGTTCTTCTTCCAGGTCTTCAAAGCCGTATCGCAGCGCGGCGACACCGTGCTTCGCGGCGAAATCCATGAAAGCCGCCAGTGGCATGTGGCAAAGCTCAGCAGCGCGTCCCCGCGAGACCTTATCCTCGCGATAAAGTTCGAGCGCCAGCAATCGAGCGGCTTCTTCGGAGAGGTTGCTTTCCTCCAAATTTGTGGCCCGCAGCAGTGACGACGGCAATTTCACATCTCCGGTTTCCATATACCAAAATTACCGTGCCAGCAGTACTTTGTCATCCCATTATCCTTCGCTAATCCCCGTGTACCTGGCGTGTACCTCAGTTGGGCAATTCCGGTGTATTTGGCGTTTTTCGCTTTTAGGCGAATCAACAACTTACGCCCCGTCAACAACGCTTTTGGTTCGATCCCCACCGCCCCTACCAACATCTCCTTCATAATTTGCAGCTTGTGACGTTTCGAGGGGCCACAAGGGGCCATTAACGCTAGGCGACTTGCACGGGGAGCACTAAGCGAACGACTTTGCTGTTCGCCTCTCGCAAAGCACTCGGAACGGCTTGCGTGTAAATGTTCATGGTAGTTCGAACATCCGCATGTCGCAAGAGTTCCTGCTGCACTTTGAGATCGACACCAAGCGCATGAAGCAACGTTGAATGACTATGCCGGCTATTCCGGGCCCGGAATAGCCGGCATGATTCGCCCGGCATAGTCAGGAGGTCGGCATAGTGTCGGAACGTATGCCAGCCGATCCGGCCTAGCCTTTTTTGCCTTCGTTGATCGGGAGAACGGTCAACCGCACGGTGTGAGCGCTAACAGAAGCAACCTGGATCTCAGCATCAGCGCCGGCAACGCGTAGATTTGGCACCGCCGATGATACCCTTCCTCTCCAGCAGGAACCTCGCGCAGGCTGCGTCCCAACCCTGTAATATCTGTCGGGGATGTCTTTCCCAATCGCTTATATCGCAACGGGAAGTGCTTGACGGGCTAGATAGTTGGTGGCGACAGAGGACCACACCAGGACAGCAATTCGCCAAGCAGCAATTTCGATCCTTCTGAGTAGCGCAGGTGACTCCGTTGCCGGCTCCCATCTGATGAAATGATCATGCGTTTAGCGCCGAAGGTTTTAGCACTGGAGTCCAAACTTGCA
>WNGC01001093.1_pt1 | contig 16542 bp, 17 predicted proteins | sample 5400051 | NCBI WGS metagenome assembly WNGC01 (sample SAMN13153368, study PRJNA577476) | soil metagenome | isolation source: 20 cm soil or saprolite under grassland replicate 2 | place: USA:California | collected 2016-06-15
AGGATGATCATTCTGACCGTCGGATTCATTGCCGCGCCCGGAAAGAGCGGCAATGCGAACCGCAGAAATCCGAACGTCCCCATCTTCAGCATGATTCCGGCAAGGATCACTGAGCCCGCGGTCGGAGCTTCGACGTGCGCGTCGGGCAGCCAAGTGTGGAACGGAAACATCGGTACCTTCACCGCGAACGCGAGGAAGAACGCGGCAAATAACCAGAGAGCGGCTTGCTGCGGTATTGCGCCACCAATTCCCAGCAGATGGTCGTAACTGAAGTCGGGCGTGCCAGCTGCCGTTCGCGCGTGCAAGCCGAGGTAGATGATCGCGACCAGCATCAGCAGCGACGGCAGCATCGTGTAGATGAAGAACTTGATGCTCGCGTAAATGCGACGCTCCCCGCCCCAGATCCCGATGATGAAATACATCGGGACCAGCATGACTTCCCACATCACGTAGAAAAGAAACAAGTCCCGCGCGACGAAGACTCCCAGCATGCCCGTCGTGAGAATCAGGAGCAGCGCATAAAAGCTGCGGACCTTCGTCCGGATGCTCGTCCAGCTCCCGAGCACCGAAAGCGGCATGATGAAGGTCGTCAGGAGAATCATCATCAGCGCGATCCCGTCGACGCCCAGCGTGAAGCGAGCGCCCCAGCTCGGAATCCACGCGGTGTCGACTGCCGCCTGCCAACCAGTGTCTGACGGATTGAACGACCACCACAGCCCGAGCGACACGACAAATTCCAGCACGAAGAACCAGAAGGCCACCTGCCGTGCCGCGGTGGTCTCGACCGCGGTGGTCGGATCGGCCGGAGCGCGAGCCGGCAGCAGCAGCACGATCACCGCGCCGACAACAGGAATCAGCAGCAACGCCGGAAGCACCCATTGGTTGTAACCGATCGAATCGAGGAAGCTCGCCATGATCAGTTCACCGTAGTGTGAGTGCGCCCAGCATTGCCAGCACACCGACGACTAGAACCCACGCATAAATCCCGACATTGCCTGTTTGCAGACGCGATCCCATCCAGCCAAACCCGCGCGCCAGCGCGGCGCTCCCGTTGACGAGGAGGCCGTCGATCAATCCATTGTCGACAATGCGCCAGAGAAAGTTGCGGGAGACGGCATATGTCGGCGTGACGATCGCGCGGTCCAGGCCCTCATCGACGTAATACTTGTGCGCAACGACTCCCTCGAATCCTGTCTCGGGGACCGCCTCACTCCTGCGCGGTACGCGCCGCGGCTTGAGACGGGCGACGGCAAACAGAATTCCGGCGACGGCGATTATCACCGCCACCCCGATCAGACCTTGTTCGGTCGCAGCAGGCACTCGAGTAGCGCCAGCAGTAATTCGCGCCGTCGCTCCGCCCACCACCGGATCCAGCCACTGAGCGAGGACCTCGCGCGGCCCCAATGGAAGGAGGTCTGTGATTACTTCAGGCAAGTTCAGCCAGCCACCGGCCACCGTAAGAATCGCGAGAATGACGAGTGGCCCCGTCATCACCCATGGAACTTCGCCCAGGTACTTCTCTTCCTCTGTGCCGGTGCGAGTTGGCCCATGGAAAGTGTAGATCATCATCCGCGTCATATAGACCGCGGTAAGAAAGGCGGCGGCGAGACCGATGCCGTAGATGACGTAGAGAAGTGCGCCACCCGGAATGCCGAGCCAGCTGGCCGACGCGAGCGTCGATCCCTGCGCTCGCGCGAACACCGAGCCGAGGATTTCGTCTTTCGAAAAGAATCCGCTGAGCGGCGGGATTCCCGAGATCGCGAGAGTCGCAATCCACATCAGGACGCACGTCACCGGCAGAAAGCGCTTCAAGCCGCCCATGTTTCGCATGTCCTGCGCGTCCTCGGTGCTATGTGTCCGGTGGTAGGCGGCGTGCATCGCGTGAATCACCGACCCCGAGCCGAGGAACAGGAGCGCCTTGAAGAAGGCGTGCGTGACGAGGTGAAACATCCCCGACACATAGGCACCCACGCCGACCCCGATGAACATGTATCCGAGCTGCGAGATCGTCGAATACGCGAGGACTTTCTTGATGTCCCACTGCTTGAGCCCGATTGTCGCGGCAAAGATGGCCGTCACGGCCCCGACCACAGCTACAGTCAGCGAGGCGACAGGCGAAAGAGAAAAGAGCGCGGCACTTCGCGCGATGAGATAGACACCGGCGGTGACCATTGTCGCGGCATGGATCAGCGCGGAGACGGGTGTCGGGCCCGCCATTGCATCAGGAAGCCAGATGTAGAGCGGGATCTGCGCGCTCTTGCCCGTGCAGCCGAGGAACATGAAGAGACAAATCGTCGTGACGAGCGCGCTCCCGGCGCCAAGGTCGAGTGAGCGCGCGTTGACGCCGACGAAATCGAGCACGCCGATGTTCGCGAACAGGAGGAACATCGCCACCAGAAATCCAAAATCTCCGATGCGGTTGACGATGAACGCCTTCTTCCCCGCGTCGGCGTTTGCCTTGTCGTTGAACCAGAACCCGATCAGGAGATACGAACAGAGCCCGACTCCCTCCCATCCCACAAACAGCACCGGGTAATTCGCGCCCATCACCAACACGAGCATGAAGAACACGAACAGGTTGAGATACGAGAAGTAGCGCGGATAGCCGGGGTCGTCGCGCATGTAGCCGACGCTGAAGATGTGGATCAGCGCGCCTACACCAGTCACGACGAGGATCATCACCATGGACAATTGATCGAGCTGGATCGCGGCATCGATCTGAAGATCTCCAGCGGGCATCCAGCTGAAGTAGCGCTGGATGAACGGACCAGCCGGATGCGCCGCGGCCATCGCCTGCCAGATTCCGAGCGCAAGGGCGAACGCGAGGATCAATACACCGGGGCCGACAACGCTCACGAGCCCGGCCCAGCGATGCCGCTTGAGCGCATGGTGGTCGTCGCCGACAGCTCCCGCTTGCTCGCCGTGAGAAACGGCCGGCGCTTCGGCAGCGCCCTCCGTGCGCGAATGGTGCTCGACCGCGTTCGGATCCGAAGGGCCGAAGTGAGCGCCGTTCAATGACAGCAACCCGTTGACCACGAATCCAGCCAGTGGCAACACTGGAAGCAGCCACGCCCACTCGGCGATCGTGCCGGAGAGCGCATGCACGGTCAACGTCGCGGGGGCGGCGATCTGAAGTAGCATCAGCCCCTGAGCAGGTTGATGTTCTGGAGGTTGATCGTCTGCCGATGGCGGAAGATCGCGATGATGATGGCGAGCCCGACCGCTGCTTCAGCGGCCGACACCGTCATCACGAACACGACGAACACCTGGCCCGCGGTTCCATAAAAACGTGAAAAGGCGACGAAAGTCAGGTTGACCGCCGTCAGCATCAGCTCTACGCACATGAAAATGATGATGGCGTTGCGGTGAATCAGCACGCCGATTATGCCGATGACGAATAGCGCCGCGGTCAGGACCAGCGACTCAGCGAGCACTCGGTGTCCTCCCCCGTCCAAGGACGACCGCGCCGGCGATGGCGACGAGCAGGAGCACGCTCGTGAGCTCGAATGCCAGCAGATAGTCCTTGAACAGTGGCTCGGCGATCATGCCCACTGCGTTCAGCTTCTGCAGCTGCTGCTCGTTGAAGTCCCGCGGCACGACCAGCTGTTGTGGAAGCCTCGCCCGGGCGATAACCATCATTTCGCTCAGAAGTCCAAGCCCGACAAGCCCAGCCACGAGCTTCCACCCAGTGCCGCGCGCGTCAGCAAGCTCTGATGGATGGCCGAGGTTGAGAAGCATGACGACAAAAAGAAACACCACCATAATCGCGCCGGCGTACACCAGCACTTGCATGACGCCGATGAACTGGGCATCGAGCATGACGTAAAGCGCGGCAAGGCTGAACATCGTGTTGACTAGCCAGAGCGCCGCCGCCACCGGGCTTTTTCTGGTCACGAACGTGATCGCCGACGCGAGGGCAATCACTCCGAAGAGGTAAAAGTGAAAAACGTAGAAGAGAGGATAGTGCGGATCCATTACTCGCCCTTCGGGTCTTCCGGATCCCACATTTCGCAAACCGGGTGGGTCTGATCCATCAGGCGCTGCAGATCGTAAACGAATCCGTCGCGGCTGTACTCGGAGTTCTCGTAGTGGCGACCGACGTGGATCGCCTCCTCGGGGCAAACTTCCTGGCAGTAGCCGCAGAAGATGCAGCGGAACTCGTCGATCTCGAAGACGAGCGGATAGCGGTTACCCTCCTCGTCCTCGCCAGGTACGAGCTTGATGCAGTTCGCCGGACAGACAGTCGGGCAAAGACCGCAAGCGACGCAGCGGGCTTTGCCCGTCTCCGTCGTAAGCATCCGGTGCGTTCCGCGCCACCGCGGAGAGATTGGTGATTTCTCCTCTGGATACTGTGTCGTGACGCGACCGTTGACGTCGAACAGATGCTTCACAGTGAGCGCCATGCCTTTGAGCGTCGCACGAATGTAACTGACGTCCTCGGTGGGACGATCCACAACCTTTACGGTGATTGCCATTATGTCGCCGCCTCCGGCGCGATGCGCGCTCGTCGGTCGAGTCGTCGCAGCTTCTCGATCTCCCGCGGATGCATTCTTCCATACGCGGGACTGATGATGCGGCCGCGGTCGAGTATCGCGAACAGCACGATGATCATGAGGATGTTGACGCTTCCAAGAATTGCCGCGTACATCATTCCCTGTCCGATACCGGCTGCGCTCAAGCCGAGCATCACGGCTCCGATCAGCACGATGTAGACGAGGGCGAGCGGCAGCATGAATTTCCAGCCCAGTGACATCAGCTGATCATAGCGGAACCGCGGCAAAGTCCAGCGGACCCACATGAATAGGAAAACGAAGAAGAGTATCTTGGCGAGAAAGATTCCGATCGAGAGCAGCGACAGCCATCCGCTGTAGGGGCCGATGTTGTCGCGCGCCGTGAAGGGAACGTCCCAGCCGCCGAAGAAGAGCGTAGCCATCAGCGCGCTCACCGTCACCATGCTCGCGTACTCGGCGATGAAGAAGAGCGAGAACTTCATCGCGCTGTACTCGGTGTGATATCCGGCGATGAGCTCGGACTCCGCCTCGGGCAGATCGAACGGCAAACGGTTCGTCTCGGCGAATGCCGCGACCATGAAGATGAAAAACGCCACCGTCAGATTCACAACGTTCCAGCCGCCCCACGCCTGCTGATTGATGATCGTGTTGAGGCTCACGTTTCCCGCCAGCAGCAGTACCGGAATGGTCGACATTCCCATCGAGATTTCGTACGAGATCATCTGCGCACTCGACCTGAGTCCCCCGAGCAACGCGTACTTGTTGTTGGATGACCACCCGGCGAGCACGATTCCGTATACGCCAAGGGAGCTGATCGCGAGAATGAACAGGAATCCTACCGGTAGGTCGGCGACAACCAGGTCGATTCTTCCCCACCGAGTTGGGACCGGCGCCCCGAACGGAATGACGCACCAGGTAGTCAGCGCCGGGAGAAAGGACAGTATCGGTGCCAGGACGAAGAGCGGCTTGTTCACGCCGGCCGGCATCGTCTCTTCCTTCATGAAATTCTTGAGGCCGTCCGCAGCCGGCTGGAGCCATCCCTTGCCAACACGGTTAGGCCCGTGCCGATCCTGGATCCACGCGGAAATCTTTCTTTCCGCGAGGGTAAGCATTGCCACACCGACCATGTAGATGGTGAAGATGACGATCAGCTTCAGTACTGTGAAAAGAAAAAACGCCATTCCGCTCACGGGTGGCAGATTTGGATCCACTGCCTGGAGTAGAGCTGAGAAGCCGACGAGGGTCATGTCGCTGCCACGGCGATTGGCGCTTTCGGAGCTGTCGGTGGCGCATCGACGAGCGGAAGCCCCTTGAATCCAAGCGAGTCGTACGACAGACCGGCGAACGACTTATGCGTGCTCGCGAGTCTGGCAAATACTTCAGACGGAAGGAAAAAGCTGGACTGTCTTCCGAGCGCCCCCAGCAAATCACCAAGCACCAACCAGCTTGGCCGGGTCTCACCCGGCGCCTGACGCGCCTGAGTAAAGCGCTGCACTCTTCCGCGCAGGTTGGTGACGGTGCCTTCTTCCTCTGAAAAATTGGCGATCGGAAGGACAACCGAAGCTTTGCTCGCGGCCTCGGGCAGAACGGAACCGATGACGATCACATCGCTCGCGCGCGCAACCGCGGCGGAGTCGATGCCGCCGAGGTCCTCGCCCGCGACGATGAGCACGTCACCCTGTCCCAGGCCCGCCAGCAGGTCCTTCGTTCTCTTGAAGCCAAGAGCTTCCGCGCCGTAGACGTTGGCGGCGCGGTCGCGCCGGAGAGCGAGATCCGCGACGCCAGCGAGAGGAGCTTCCTCGCCTTCGGTCACCCGGAACCCGCCGCTTCCGCCTTCCATCAGCTGCGTCAGAAGGAAGAGCGATTCGTTCGAAAGCATCGGCGACGCGGCGACGAAGACCTTCTTGCCATTGAGCGCCGCCGCCGCAGCAGCAGTCGCCGCATCCCAGGTGGTCGGAGCGAGTGCGCTCCCCCGGCGGATCATCGGTCGTTCGATGCGGTTTTTCTCGTTCATCCAGCGGTAATTGAGACGTCCCCAGTCGCACATGAAGAAAGCGTTGACGTCTTCATTTGGTCGCGGGCGCATTCGCACGAGCTGATTCTCGCGCGTTTCCATGGTGACGTTGCAGCCCTGAGTGCAGTTGGGGCAGATCGATGCGGTCCGATCGAGCTCCCACGCGCGCGCCTTGTTCAGAAAATCCTTCGAGAGCAAAGCGCCGACTGGGCACAGGTCCACGACATTGGCCGCCCACGGATGCGTGAGATCCTTACCCTCGAACTTGCCGATGAGCGCTCGATCGCCGCGCTCGCTAACGTTGATCGACGGATCGTGGGCGACGTCGTCCATGAACCGGACGCACCGCGTGCAAAGGATGCAGCGATTCGGCACGTAGATCACGTCGCCACCAAAGTCTTCAGCGGGGTTGAAGCGCTTTGGCTCGCGGTAGCGGGAGTCCTCTCGTCCTTCCTGGTACGTGTAATCCTGCAGCTCGCATTCACCCGATTGGTCGCAGATCGGACAATCCAGTGGGTGATTGATGAGAAGCATCTCGAGAACGCCCTTGCGCGCGTCGAGCGATTTCTCCGAAAAGACGTGGACGACCTGACCTTCCGCTACCGTAGTCGCGCAGGATGGTGCGAGCTTCGCGGCCTTCTCGACTTCGACCAGGCACATGCGGCAGAGACCGGCGACGGGAAGACCGGGATGGTAGCAGTAGTGCGGAATGAGAATCCCGGCCGTCTTGGCCGCCTCGAGAATCGTGGTTCCTTCAGCGACGCTGACAGGTCGGCCCTCGATCGTCAGGCTCACCATCTTTTTTTCCGCCATTACGCGACAGCCGCCGTCACGGGGTGGTAGCGCCTGCCCTGAATGAGCGCTTCGAACTCACCGCGGAATTTCTTGATGCCGGAAACGACCGGGACCGCGCAAGAATCGCTGAGAACGCAGATCGTCTTGCCAGTCATCTGCTCCGCGATGTCGAGCAACGTGTCGAGATCCTCCATCGTTCCTTCACCATCGCGGATGCGCTCGAGGATCTTGGTTGTCCACGCCGTGCCTTCGCGGCATTGCGTGCATTGGGCGCAGCTCTCGTGGGCGAAGAAACGCGCAATCCGGGCGATAACGGTCACCATCGGCTGCGCATCGTCGATCACGATGACGCCGCCAGAGCCGAGCATGGAGCCTTGAGCGACGAATCCCTCGTAGTCCATGAGGGTCGCGTCGGCTTCTTCCATGGTCTGGATCGGGACGGAGGCGCCGCCCGGAATTACGGCTTTGAACTTCCGGCCATGAAGAGGACCGCCACAAAGGTCGTAGAGAAATTCCTTGAACGGAAATCCCATCACGACCTCGTAGGTACCTGGACGCTGAACGTTACCGCAAACGGAATAAAGCTTGGTGCCAGTGCTCTTCGGGTTCGACAGGCACATCTTCTTGTACCAGTCCGCTCCGTTGAGGAGAATCGGCGCGACGGCGATGAGCGTCTCGACGTTGTTGATCGTCGTCGGCATCCCGAACACGCCTGAAACCGCGGGGAACGGAGGCTTGATGCGCGGATTTCCACGGCGCCCTTCGAGCGAATTCATGAGCGCCGTCTCTTCGCCGCAGATGTAGGCGCCAGCTCCCTTGTGCACGTATACGTCGATTCTCTTGCCGCTGCCCATCGCGTTCTTGCCGATGATCCCGGCGGCGTACGCTTCCTTCACTGCCTTTTCCATCCAGTACAACGGCTCGGTGAACTCGCCGCGGATGTAGACATACGCGGTCTCGGCGCCAATGGCATGCGCCCCGATCGCACAGCCTTCGACGAGAGCGTGGGGAGTCCAGCGCATCAGCTCGCGATCCTTGAACGTTCCTGGCTCGGATTCGTCAGCGTTGCAGCAGAGATAGTGCGGCTTCCCGTCTCCCGGTTTCATGAACGACCATTTCATTCCCGTCGGAAATCCCGCTCCCCCTCTGCCGCGCAGACCCGATTCCTTCACGACATTCACGATGTCGGCGGGTTGCATTCCGAGCGCCTTTTCGAGCGCTTTGTAGCCGCCGCGCTTTTTCCAGCCGTCGAGTGTGCGCGCGTCCACGTCCCCGAAATACTGGGAGAGAACCGTCGTTTCTCGTGGAAGTGGATGGTGCGGGTAGCCCATTATCCGAGCCGCGCCAGAAGTTCGGGTACCTTGTCCGGGGTCACCGACTCGACGAATTCTTCGTTGATCATCACCGGCGTGGCGAACCCGCAGGCGCCAAGGCACTCGACCTCGATCACCGTAAAGCGGCCGTCTGGTGATGTGACTCCCAGCTCAGCGGCGTTGGTGTGCCGCAGAAATGCCTTCACCACGTCCTCGGCGCCGCAGATTCCGCATGGCGATGTCGTGCACACCTGAATGAAATATTTTCCGACCGGGTGCTGGTGGTACATGGTGTAGAACGTCACCACACCCTTGACGTATGCCGGCGTCAAGTCGAGTGCAGTGGCAACTTCCACCATCGCTTCCTCGCTGACCCATCCGCGCTCGCGCTGGACGATCCAGAGCGCGGGGAGCAGTGCAGCCATCTTCGTCGGGTAATGGGTAAGAAGCTCGTCGAGCTCGCGACGCGCGTCACCCGCGAACACCGGCGCGTATGGCTCGTGTGCGCCACGGTCGTGGGACGCGTAATCAGGAGATTCAAGACCGCCGACGAGTTCAGGAGTCAACGGTCGATTTCTCCCATGACGATGTCGATGCTGGCGTTGATCGCGATCACGTCGGAGAGCAGATGGCCTTCGACCATCTTTGGAATCGCCGCAAGGTTGACGAAGGACGGCGGACGGATCCGCCAGCGCACCGGCTTCGCGGTGCCGTCGGATACCATATAGTAGCCCTTCTCACCCTTCGGGCTTTCGTTCGCGACGTACGACTCGCCGATGGGCGGACGCGGGCCCTCCATTACCACCTTGAAGTGGTGGATCATCGATTCCATCTCGCTTGTCGCTTTGGATTTCGGTGGCAGGATGATCCGCGGGTCGTCGATATTCACAGGCCCATCGGGGAGCCGGTCAGCCGCCTGCTGCAGGATGCGCACCGACTGGCGCATCTCCTCGAATCTCACCAGGTAGCGATCATAGACGTCGCCGTTCGTGCCGACCGGAACCTCGAAGTCGTACGTCTCGTAATCGAGATACGGGAAGTCCTTCCGCACATCGTAATCGACGCCGGACGCCCTTAGCATCGGCCCCGACAATCCCCAGTTGATTGCTTCCTCGGGACTCATGACGCCGAGTCCGACGGTGCGGCCTACCCAGATCGCGTTCTTTGTCAGGACGCGATCGATCTCATCGAGCGTGTGGGGAAAGGTGCGAATGAATTGGCGGAGACCCTCCATCCAGCCGCTCGGAATGTCGGCGGCCATTCCTCCGACACGCGTCGCGGTGGTAGTGAGTCGCGCGCCGATCCACTTCTCGACAAGACGATAGATCTCCTCGCGGCGCTGAAACGACCAGAGAAACGGCGTGTACGCACCGATGTCGATGCAGAAGGTTCCGAGCCAAACGAGGTGCGACATGATCCGCGACAGCTCCGACGCGATCACGCGCAAAACCTTGCACCGCTCCGTTATCTCAATTCCGAACAGGCGCTCAGCGCCGAGGGCGAACGCGACGTTGTTCCCAAGCGAGCTGAGATAATCCTCGCGGTCGGTCCAGCAGATTATCTGATTGTATTGACGGTACTCGCCGATTTTCTCGAAGCCGCAATGGAGATAGCCGATGTGCGGAATGCAGCGGACCACCGTTTCTCCATCCAGCTCGAGCACCAGACGTAGAACCCCGTGTGTCGCGGGGTGCTGAGGGCCAATGTTGATGAGCATGTGCTCACCTTCGAGCTCCGGCTCGACGCTGGGCGGGGGCTCGAGGGCGACTGCTGTCCCTCCGCCGTTGGTCACGAGCGGTACGCGCTGGGGCCTCCCCTGTGCATCAAGACCAGTGGTCGAAAGCTCTACCTCGACTGTGCGTCTGGCCATTACTCGCCGGTCCTCTCGCCTTTGCTCAACCTTTCTCGCATGTCGAGCGGAAGCTCCGCAAAGGCGTCGGCGATCGTGAGCTCTTCCATCGAGTAGCGCGCCTCGGGATTTTGCGCGAGTGCTTGCCGGAGCTGCTCGGAACGACTGAAGCGGCCGCGCAATGGGAAATCCTTGCGCAGCGGAAAGCCTTCCTTGTACGACTCCCACATCAAAATCCGCCTGAGATCGGGGTGACCGCGAAAGCGGATGCCGAACATGTCGTAGCACTCACGCTCGAGCCAATCGGCGGCGCGATACACGTCGTAGACGCTGTCGATCTCGAGCGGCTTTCCTTTGGGCAACTGCGCTTTGATGCGCAGAAAACGCCTGAACGGAAGCGAACGGAGATGCCACACCACTTCGATGGGCGCTTCCGGGTCCCGGTATTCGACGGCTGTGATGTCGCTGAGGAAATCGTAGCGCTGCGCATCGTCGTCGTGCAGCCACCGAATCACCTCATGCACTGACGGCGGATCCACGTAGACCACCGTCTCGCCCCAGATCACCTCGACACGCTTGATCGCCGCGGTGAATTTGCCCTGGAGCGCTTGACCCGACGGATTCGCTGCCTCGCCGCGGTGCGACAGCTTCTTCTGGGTTACCGGCTCTCCGCCGGAGGCGCTCGCCCCGGTTCTGACGACCTCGAATCGGCTCACAGTCCGGACCTTGTCTGATTGACCGAATTTCCGAATGGCTCACCGAGCTCGTCGATCACCGACGGAGGGATGTAGAGCTGGCTGGTAGGATCCGGCTCCATCTCGTCGCGGGTCCCCGCGTCCGACGACCGCTCGTTCTTCACCTTCTCCTGCAGCATGCGAATCCCGTAAATCAGACCTTCCGGCCGCGGCGGACATCCGGGCACGTAAACATCGACGGGAATTATCGTATCGATACCCTGCACCACGGCATAGTTGTCGAACATGCCTCCCGTCGACGCGCAGGCTCCCATCGAGATGCACCATTTTGGCTGCGGCATCTGCTGCCAGATGCGACGGATGATCGGCGCGAGTTTGAACGGAACGCGCCCGGCGCATATGAGCACGTCCGCTTGTCGAGGCGAAAAGCTCATGCGTTCCATGCCGAAGCGCGCGAGGTCGAAATCACTCGCCGCGGTGGCCATGAACTCGATCGCGCAGCAGGCCGTCCCAAACGGCATCGGCCACAAGGAGTTCGCGCGCGCCCAGTTGACGAGAAAGTCCATCCGCGTCGCGACCCAACCCTCCTGAGATTCAGGGGCGTAAGTGACGGTGCGCTGCTCTGCGGGCGTGGTCAATCCCATTGCAGTGCCCCTTTCTTCCAGACGTAGACGAATCCGACGAGAAGGATCAGCATGAACACAAGCATCTCGCCAAGCCCGAAGAACGAGATGTGCCCGATCGGACACGACTCGTTGACGAGCGGCACGAAGCACGAGAGCTGCTTGTAGTAGACAGCCCACGGAATCATGAACACCGTCTCGATGTCGAAGATGATGAACAGGATCGCGACAAGATAAAAACGAACCGAGAAGCGCTCGCGCGCATCGCCGAGGGCGGGTACGCCTGATTCGTAGGCTTGTTGCTTGACGTCGGTGGGTCGCGCGCGGATTGTCAGCGCGGAGATGGCAATGATCGCCAGCCCATTAACCAGGACGAAACCGAAAAGCATCAGAACCGGGAAATAAGCGCGAAACATGGCGTCCGGGACTTCGTGAAAAATTTCACTAGGGCGATTTTTGGGAATTTACCGGACGCAATGTTGTAATTCAACGGCTCCGGCTCGGTGGCGATGTAAGTGCGAAAATCGTACATTCACGCCGAAAACCAGCGATCACAACGCAACCCACCGCTGCCGGAATGCCGGCCCCTCCACCGCAACCAAACCCCGCATCGATGTCAATTCAGTCGGATCGCTGGATCACCCGCATGGCCAGGGAGCACGGGATGATCGAGCCCTTCGAGAGCAGTCAGGTAAGGTCCGGTGTCATCTCATACGGAGTCAGCTCCTACGGCTACGACATGAGAGTCGCCCCCGAGTTCAGGATTTTCACGAATGTGCTGAACTCGATTGTCGATCCGAAAAACTTCGACCCGAAGTCGTTCGTGGAATTCGAGGGCGACGTGTGCATAGTCCCACCCAATTCGTTCGCGCTCGCCCGCTCGATTGAGTACTTCCGGATCCCCCGCAATGTCGTGACGATCACCGTCGGAAAATCTACTTATGCTCGCTGCGGGATCATCACGAACGTCACGCCTTTTGAGCCGGAGTGGGAAGGATTTGTCACGCTCGAGATCTCGAACACGACGCCCTTGCCGGCCAAGATCTACGCCAACGAAGGCATTGCTCAGGTTCTCTTTTTCAAGGGTGAGGAAGAGCCTGAAGTGTCATACAAGGACAAGAAGGGTAAGTACCAGGGGCAACAGGGAGTGACCCTGCCGCGACTGTAGTCTGGCCCCCGCCTTGCCGAAAGGTCTAAGAACGAACCGTTATCGGGAGGAAGCAAAGCTGATGCAGAATAGCGGCGGCGTACAGAAAGGACCCCAGGATCATGCAGAGGGGCAGCACGGATCGAAAACCCACAGCAAGTTCATCGAGCAACTCCAGTCAGGCAGCGGCACCGCGCCCGACCGATCTCCAAACGGAGCAGAACGACCCAAAAACCTCTCGCAGCACAATGCCGCGCACCGTCTGTTCGAAGAGAGGCAGCAACACGATGAGGCGGAGAAGAAGAGCGAGAAGACTCGCTTGCATCGCGAAGTTGAGCGAGGACACGTCGAGCCACTGCCAATTCCCAAAATCTAGTGGCTCATTGGTAACTGACCTCGGTTACTGAAGCATCCCCGCCGCATAGGCGAGTATGACCCCGAGTGCCACGACGATGGCCAGCCAAATCAGCTTGCTACCGGTGGCCGGGGCGGCGCTGGGAGAACCCACGTCCAACTGAGACCCGACCGCGGTGCCGTGTCGAGCGATGCCGGGCGTGTCGTTTACCGCATCGGCGCCGCCGCGCGCGGCTTCACTCGCCGGCTTGCTGACCTCGCTTTTCGTCCGCGAAAGGCCTCGCAAAGGCTCTGACGAAGGGTTCACTTCCATGGGCTGCTCCGGCTGACTGCTTTTCGAGTCTGTGGGTGCACCAACCAGGCCAGCCCTAGGGTCTCGTCCCAATCAGGCGCGCTCGGATAAAATCGCGGTTCATCCGCGTGATCGTGTCGATGCTGATCTCCTTGGGACACGCATCCTGACATTCGCCGTGAAGAGTGCAGCTGCCGAAGTCTTCGAGATCCATTTGCTCTGCCATCGCGAGCGCGCGCCGGTAGCGCTCGGGCTGGCCCTGGGGAAGCAAGCCAAGGTGCGTGATTTTTGCCGCGGTGAAGAGCGATGCCGATGCGTTGGGACAGGCCGCAACGCAAGCGCCACATCCAATGCAAGCGGCCGCATCCATCGCGTTGTCGACACTCTCTTTCGGAACGAGGATCGAATTCGCGTCCTGCGCCCCGCCGGTTGGTGCGGTGATGTATCCGCCGGCTTGAATGATTTTGTCCAGCGCCGATCGATCAACGGTCAGATCCTTGATCACCGGAAAAGCCCGAGCGCGCCACGGCTCGATATAGATCGTGTCGCCGTCCTCGAAGCTGCGCATGTGCAGCTGGCAAGTCGCCGTTCCCTTCATCGGTCCGTGCGCGACTCCATTGATCATCAGACCGCACATACCGCAAATACCTTCCCGGCAATCATGATCAAAGGCAATGGGAATCCCGCCACTCTCCGTCAACCGCTCGTTCACGACGTCCAGCATCTCGAGAAACGACATGTCGGGACTGATATCGTGCGCAGCATACACGACCATTTTTCCGGGCGTCTCGGCGCTCGCCTGTCGCCATACGTGCAGAGTGAGGTTCACTACTTGTAGCTCCGCTGCGAAAGCTTGACGTTCTCGAACACGAGCGGCTCCTTGTTGAGGATCGAATCACTTCCCTCCCCGGCGTACTCCCACGCCGCTACGTAAGCGAAGTTTCGATCGTCGCGCAGCGCCTCGCCGTCGGGCGTCTGACTCTCCTCCCGGAAATGTCCGCCGCACGACTCAGTCCGGTGTAGTGCGTCGACACACATCAGCTCGGCGAGCTCCAGGAAATCGGCCACTCGCCCGGCCTTCTCGAGCGCCTGGTTCAGCTCGACGTCGCTTCCCGGCACGTTGACGTCGCGCCAGAATTCGGCGCGAAGCTCAGGGATTTTTTTCAGCGCGGTCTTGAGCCCGGTTTCGTTCCGCGACATACCGCAGTAATCCCACACGATTTTTCCGAGCTCGCGGTGGAACGACGCAACTGTCCGTTTCCCGCTTATCGACAGGAATTTTCGGGTTCTCTCGGCTACTTCGCTCTCCGCGGACTTGAACGCCGAGTGCGATGCCTCGACCTTCTCGAGCTTCTCGGTGGCCAGGTAGTCGCCGATCGTGTTTGGAATTATGAAGTAACCGTCGGCTAGACCCTGCATCAGCGCGCTGGCTCCGAGTCGGTTGGCTCCGTGATCAGAGAAATTTGCTTCGCCCGTTACGTGCAAGCCCGCGATGGTGCTCATGAGATTGTAATCGACCCACAGGCCCCCCATCGTATAGTGAACCGCGGGATAAATTCGCATCGGCACTTCATAGGGATTCTCGTCGGTAATGCGCTGGTACATCTCGAACAGGTTGCCGTAGCGCTCCCTGATTACTTCGCGCCCCAGCCTGTTGATCGCGTCCGCGAAATCGAGATAGACCCCCAGACCGGTTTCGCCGACTCCCCTTCCCTCGTCGCATACTTCCTTTGCTGCGCGTGACGCAATGTCACGGGGAGCGAGGTTCCCGAAGCTGGGATATTTCCTCTCGAGGAAATAGTCTCTCTCGTTCTCAGGAATCTGCCGGGGGTCACGCTTGTCGCCCGCTCTCTTCGAAACCCACACTCGTCCGTCATTTCTCAGCGATTCGCTCATCAGCGTGAGCTTCGACTGATGTTCTCCGGTGACGGGTATGCAGGTTGGGTGAATCTGAGTGAAGCAGGGATTCGCAAACGCGGCGCCACGCTTGTAGGCTCGCCAGATCGCCGTCGCATTCGATCCCTGCGCATTCGTCGAGAGGTAAAACACGTTCCCGTACCCGCCGGTGGCGAGCACGACAGCTTCCCCCGTGTGGGATTCGATCTTCCCCGTAACGAGATCCCTGGTGACGATTCCGCGCGCTTTGCCCTCGATGACGACGAGATCGAGCATCTCGGTGCGCGGGAACATCTTCACCGCGCCGCGGGCGATCTGGCGCTCGAGCGCCTGGTACGCGCCGAGCAAGAGCTGTTGGCCGGTCTGTCCGCGCGCGTAGAACGTTCTCGAGACCTGCGCGCCTCCGAACGATCGGTTTGAAAGAAGGCCGCCGTACTCACGCGCGAACGGGACGCCCTGCGCGACGCACTGGTCGATGATATTCACGCTCAGTTCAGCGAGCCGATACACATTGGCTTCCCGCGAACGGAAGTCGCCGCCCTTGATGGTGTCGTAGAACAGACGGTAGATGCTGTCGCCATCGTTCTGATAATTCTTGGCGGCGTTGATCCCACCCTGAGCCGCAATGCTGTGCGCGCGCCGCGGCGAGTCCTGGAAGCAGAAGCATTTCACGTCGTAGCCGAGCTCGCTCATTGTTGCCGCTGCCGCCGCCCCGGCCAATCCCGAACCAACTACGATGATCGTGTTTTTCCGTTTGTTCGCCGGGTTGACCAGTCTCATCTCGAATCGGTGGCGGCCCCACTTCTGCGCCAGCGGTCCGCTCGGGATGCGAGCGTCAAGCTGCAGTGTCATCGCACAAACCCGGCAGCCGCCCAGACAAGAACCGCTATTACCAGCGAGACTCTGCGCTCGAGCGGACGCGGTGATGGTGGACTCACGCCAATGCTTCTCACTGAGCTCCACGCGCCGTGAAAGAGATGCAGCCCGAGTGCGATCATGGCGACCACGTAAAACAACGCGACCCACCAGACGCGAAAGCTCGTCACGACGTTG
>WNGC01002155.1_pt1 | contig 16539 bp, 15 predicted proteins | sample 5400051 | NCBI WGS metagenome assembly WNGC01 (sample SAMN13153368, study PRJNA577476) | soil metagenome | isolation source: 20 cm soil or saprolite under grassland replicate 2 | place: USA:California | collected 2016-06-15
CTTCGCGAGCAGCGCGGCGATCGCGAACGCGAACGGGATGGTGATCGAGATGTAGCCGAGGTACAGCATCGGCGGATGGAACACCATCCCCGGGTTCTGCAGCTGCGGATTCAAACCACTGCCGTCGAGCGGCGTGTACGGCAGCCGCTGGAACGGGTTGGCGTGGCCGAACAGCATCACCGAGATGAAAAAGCTCGCCACCAGCGAGACGACGCCGGCCACGGTCGGGAGCAGCTCGGCGTGGCGGCGGGGCGTGAGCACCAGCGCCAGCGACCCGAACACGGACAGCACCGTGGCCCAGAAGAGCAGGCTCCCCTTCTGGCCCGCGTACAGCGCCGACCACGTGTAGAAGATCGGGAGATTGCGGCTCGTGTACGCCGCGACGTACTCGACGTTGAAATCGTGCTGGAACAGCGCCCACTCGAGCGCGAACACGGCGACGAGCAATGCGCCGCACATCGCGAACACCGCCCGCCGGGCGCTGTGCGCGAGGTCCGGCCGGCCCTGGAGACCACCTATGAAGCCGGCCAGCGCGCCCCACACCCCCACGAGCAGGGCGAGCCATAGCGCCAGGTTGCCGAGGACCGTCATCTAAGCCTTGGGCACCGATTCGTAACGCGACCCGCACTTGGCGAGCACGTTGGTCGCGTGGATCACGCCGTCCTGCTGCAGGCGGCCCTCGACGACCACTTCGACCGAGTCGGTGAACGTATCGGGGGGAAGTCCGTGGAAGACGACGGGATAGCGCGCGCTCCCGTCGGTGACCTGGAAGCTCAGCGTCTGCGTGGCGACGTCCTTGGTGACGGAGCCGCGCACGACGTGCGCGCCGACCTTCATGCCCACGTTGTAAAACGACGGATCGACCGCGATTTTCTGCGACAACTCCGTCGGTGTGAGGAAGTACTGGCCCGTTTGCTTCACGCCCGAGGCCATCAGGTAGCCCACCGAGCCGACGATCAGCGCGGCGCCGATCGCGAACCTCGTCCCCGCAGTCATGCCCAATTATACCTCCTGGCGGCGCGCGTGCTCCAGCGCCCACCGGCCCCCGCCTTCATCGGCGCGCGCCGTCGCGGAACGGCGGGTGCTCGACGCCGCGATCGGTGATGAAGGCCGTCACGTAGCGGGCCGGCGTCACGTCGAACGCGGGGTTCAGCGCGGCGGCCTCGGCGGGGGCGATGAGGCGGCCGGCCACGCTCTTCACCTCGTCGGGGGCGCGCTGCTCGATCGGGATGCCCGCGCCGTCGGCGAGCGCGACGTCGATGGTGGAGGAGGGCGCGGCGCAGTAGAACGGTACGCCGTGGTGCAGCGCCAGCACCGCGAGCGAATAGGTGCCGATCTTGTTCGCGAAGTCGCCGTTCGCGGCAATGCGGTCGGCCCCGACGATCACGAGATCCACCTTCGCCTGGCGCATCAGCGATCCCGCCGCGCCGTCGGCGATCACGGTGCACGGGATGCCGGCGTGCACCAGCTCCCAGGCGGTGAGCCTCGCCCCCTGCAGCACCGGGCGCGTTTCGTCCACGAACACCTCCACGCGGCGCCCCGCGTCATGTGCGAGATAAATCGGCGCGAGCGCCGTCCCGATCCCGCCCGTGGCGAGCGCCCCGGCGTTGCAATGCGTCAAGAGCTTCGCCCCCTCGGGGACGAGCGGCAGGCCGGCCTCGCCGATGCGGCGGCACATGGCGCGGTCTTCTTCCCAGATGGCTGTCGCTTCCGCTTGGAGACGCTCCCAGATGGCGGCCCCCCCTCCCCCTCCCCCAACCGGCGTAGCCGTCGCGCAGCGCACCATGCGGTCGAGCGCCCAACGCAGATTCACGGCGGTCGGCCGCGTGGCGCCGAGCAGCTCCGCGAGCTGGTGCACCCGGGCAAGGAACGGCTCGCGCGGCACCGCCCGCAGCTCGCGGGTGCCCGCGACCAGACCCATCGCGGCGGCGATGCCGATGAGCGGCGCGCCGCGCACCTGGAGCGTGCGGATCGCATCCGCCACCGCTTCGCCGCTCTCCAGATCGCGCTCGATCCGTGCCTCGGGCAGGGCGCGCTGGTCGACGATGCGCACCGCGCCGCTCGCCCCTAGCTCGGTGGGTATCCGTTTTTGCCGTCGTTCACTACTCACCGGAGGGACGATGAGACAGATGCTCGCGGCTTTCATGGCCGCCGTGGCGATCACCGCCGCCGCTTGCAGTGACGAAACCGGACCGAACCGCCGCCTGTCCCCCACGCTGGCGGGCGACTCATCGGTAGACTCGACGCCCCCCGGGAACCCAGGGCCGGTCGCGTCCGTCACCGTCACTCCATCGGGCGACACTGTCGCCGTCCGAGACAGCGCCGGGTTCTTCGCCACCCTGCGCGATGCCCAGGGGAATGTCATCAGCGACTCGCACGTGAAGTGGAGCGTCGCCGACCCGACCGTGGCACGCGTCGAAGGGGAGTTCGGGCAGTCCGTGATCCTGCGCGCGCTGCGGTCCGGCTCGACCCTGGTCACCGCCAAGAGTCATGGCAAGCGCGGCTCGGCGGAGCTCGTCGTCGTGGAGTCGCTGCCGCCTCCTCCACCCGCCGATTCCGTCGCGAGCGTCACCGTGATGCCGGCGGCCGACACCGTCGTCCGAGGCGACAGCGCGATCTTCTTTGCCCTGTTGCGAAACGCCCGGGGCGACACGCTTTCCGGGCGCGCGGTGACGTGGTCGGTGAGCGATTCCACGGTGGCGCACGTGGAAGCGGCATTCGGTCAAACGGTGGTGATCCGCACCTCGGGAGCGGGATTCGCGCTCATCACCGCGACGAGCGAGGGCAAGAGCGGCTCGGCGCAGCTCATCGTGAGGGACTCGGCCCCGCCGCCACCCCCCGATTCGGTGGCCACCGTCACCGTGACGCCGGCGACCGACACCGTCGCCGCCGGCGACAGCGCGACGTTCTTCGCCACGCTGCACGACGCGCAGGGAAACGTCCTTTCCGGGCGACAAGTGTCGTGGACTGTCAGCGACTCGAGCGTCGCGGCGATCATGAGCGCGTCCGGGCAGGCGGTTTCCCTCCGAGCGCTACGGGCGGGATCGACGCTCGTCACCGCAGTAAGCGAGGGGAAGAGCGGGTCGGGGAGTTTGATCGTGCGGTAGTTTCGAATGCGGAGTGCGGAATGCGGAATGCGGAATTGCAGGGAGAGGTCGCTCACGCACTGACCCTCCCCTGACATTCCGCACTCCGCATTCCCCATTCCGCATTGTCGTGATAGCATTCCCGCCATGAGCTACGACACCCTCCTCTTCGAGATCCGCGACGCCATCGCGCGCATCACCATCAACCGGCCTGACAAGCTCAACGCGCTGAACGACCAGGTGGTGGACGAGCTGGCCGACGCGGCCGGGCGCGTGGCGACGGAGGCAGCGATCCGCGGTGCCCTCCTCACGGGCTCCGGCACCAAGGCGTTCGTCGCCGGCGCCGACATCGCGGATCTCGCGAAGCAGGGCCCATTCGACGGCAAGGCGCGGGCGCTGCGCGGCCAGGCCATGCTGCGCCGCTTCGAAACCTGCGGCAAGCCGGTCATCGCCGCGGTGAACGGCTACGCCTTGGGCGGCGGCTGCGAGCTCGCCATGGCGTGCCATCTGCGGATCGCGAGTGAGACCGCAAAGTTCGGCCAGCCGGAGGTGAAGCTCGGCATCGCACCCGGCTACGGCGGCACGCAGCGCCTGCCACGTCTCGTGGGCAAGGGAAACGCGCTGCACCTCATTCTGACGGGCGACATGATCGACGCCCGGGAGGCGCTTCGGATCGGCCTCGTGAACCAGGTGGTGCCGGGCGCGGAGCTGCTGGCTGCGGCGGAGAAAACGCTGCGGGGTATACTCGCGATGGGCCCCCTGGCCGTGCGCCTCGCCCTCGAGGCGGTGGACCAGGGGCTGGAGATGACGCTCGAGCAGGGGCTGCTACTCGAGGCCAACCATTTCGGGTTGCTCGCGGCCACCGAGGATATGAAAGAGGGGCTCACGGCGTTCCTGGAAAAGCGCCCTCCGCGGTTCCGGGGAGAATGAGTAAGTCTTGCCACGACAATAACTTCTGAGTATTTTTAGCTGCTTATCTGGGGCTCTCGCGGGACCACCGCGCTGCGCCACGGGAAGCCCCGTGGCGCTGTTCGTAGGGGGGTAGGGGGTACAATGGCGGAGCATAGACGGGGCCGGCCCACCGCGGTCGGCGAGGCGCTGCACAGCTACCTGGCCAAGGCGGGGCTGGTGCGGCGGGTGGCGCAGGCGCAGGTGATCCCCGATTGGCCCCGGCTCGTGGGGCCGCAAATCGCGGCGGTGACCACTCCGGAGAGCGTGACCCCTGACGGCACGCTGTTCGTGCGCGTGGCGACGAGCGGTTGGATGACGGAGCTGCAGCTCCAGGGCCCCCAGATCATGGCGGCGATCAATGGCGGCCGCGGCGCCGGACGGATCAAGACGGTCCGCTGGCTTCTCTCACGATAGAGCGCTATGGCGAAGGCGAAACCCCGAGCCTCGAAACCAAAAGAAAAGGGTAACGGCGACTACCAGGCCGACTCGATCCAGGTCCTGAAGGGCCTGGAAGCCGTGCGGCGCCGGCCGGCGATGTACATCGGGTCGGTGTCGGGTCGCGGGCTGCACCACCTCGTCTACGAAGTGGTCGACAACTCGGTCGACGAGGCGCTCGCCGGCTACAGCACGCAGATCGACGTCACCATCCATGCCGACAACTCGATCACCGTCGTGGACAACGGCCGGGGGATCCCGGTGGACATCCATAAGACGGAGAAAAAGCCGGGCGTCGAGGTGGCGCTCACGGTGCTGCACGCCGGCGGCAAGTTCGACAAGAGCACCTACAAGGTGTCGGGCGGCCTGCACGGGGTCGGCGTCTCGGTGGTGAACGCGCTATCGGAAAAGCTGGAGGTGTGGGTCGACCGCGACGGCAAGCGGCACCATATGTCGTTCGAGCGCGGCGAGACCAAAAAGAAACTGGAGGTCATCGGGAAGGCCAAAGCCACCGGGACAACCGTCTGGTTCAAGCCCGACACGGAGATCTTCACGGAGACGCGGTTCGATTACGCCACCATCGCCACCCGGCTGCGCGAGCTCGCCTTCCTGAACAAGGCCCTTACGATCACGCTCAAAGACGAGCGCAAAGGGCAGCAGAAGGAGGAGACGTTCTTCTACAAGGGCGGGCTCGCCGAGTTCGTGAAGCATCTGCTCGGCAACCGCAAGTCGCTGCACCCCAAGCCGATCGTGTTCGAGACCACACGAGAAGGTGTCGTCGTGGAAGGCGCGATCCAGTACGACGACGGCTACAACGACAACACGCTCTCCTTCGTGAACAACATCAACACGCACGAAGGCGGCACGCACCTCACCGGCTTCCGGGCCGCACTGACGCGCACGATCAACGAGTGGGCCAAGAAGGATGGCATCCTCAAGAAGGAGGAGTTCACCCTCACGGGGGACGACATCCGCGAAGGCCTGACCGCGGTGCTGCACGTCAAGGTCAAGGATCCGCAGTTCGAAGGGCAGACCAAGACCAAGCTCGGCAACTCCGAAGTCGAGGGGATCGTGAAGACCGTCGTCAACGACGCCCTGGGCGACTTTTTCGACAAGAGCCCGAGCGTGGCGCGCACCATCATCGCCAAGGCGGTGAGCGCGGCGCGCGCGCGCGAGGCGGCGCGCAAGGCGCGCGAGCTGGTCCGCAAGAAGAGCGGGCTCGAGGGCGGCCTGCTCCCCGGCAAGCTCGCCGATTGCAGCGTGAGCGATCCGAAGCTGACCGAGCTGTATCTCGTCGAAGGCGACTCGGCCGGCGGCTCCGCCAAACAGGGACGGGATCGCAGCTTCCAGGCGATCCTGCCGCTGCGCGGCAAGATTCTCAACGTGCAGAAGGCGCGCATCGACAAGATCCTCTCCAACGAGGAGATCCGGACCATCATTACGGCGATCGGCACCGGCGTGGGCGAGGGCTTCAAGGTCGACGACGCCCGCTATCACAAGATCATCATCATGACCGACGCGGACGTGGACGGGGCCCACATCCGCACCCTGCTGCTCACCTTCTTCTATAAGGAAATGAAATTCCTGATCGACGCGGGGTACATCTACATCGCGCAGCCCCCCCTCTATCGCGTCGCCAAGGGCAAAGAGGAGTTCTACGCGTACGACGAAAAGGAGCGGGACGCGTACGTGAAGCGGCTGACCAACGGCGAGGCTGCGCACGGCAGCCTCATGATTCAGCGGTACAAGGGACTCGGGGAAATGAACCCCGATCAGCTGCGCAATACCACCATGGATCCGGAGCGCCGCACGTTGCTCCAGGTCACGATGGAAGACGCGTTCGAGGCGTCGCAGCTGTTCGAGACCCTGATGGGAGACGAAGTGGAGCCGCGCCGCAGGTTCATCGAGGAGAACGCGAAGTTCGTGCGGAATCTGGACGTGTGAGTTGCTCGACGCCGGCCTTCGATACGCGATGTGAGACCAACGGGAGTGGTTTTTCGGTGAGCTTGTCCGCCACCACGATCGCCTGACCCAGCGCTTCGAACCCGAGCTTGATGCCTGCCGGATCGCGCGCGAATACCGACGCGATCGGCTCGCCGGCGAGCACCTTGTCCCCGGGGTTCACCGTGATCACGAAGCCGACAGTGGGATCCACCGGGTCGTCGACCTTGAGGCGCCCGCCGCCCATCGCCACGACGGCCCGCCCCACCACCTTCGGCTCGACTCGGACGACGACGCCGGTGCGGGGCGCCTTGTACACCTCGACTTCCTTGGCCTGGGGAAGCACCGACGCGTCCTCGACGACGCCGGGATTGCCGCCCTGCGCCTCGATCATGCGCTCGAACTTCTCGGCCGCGAGGCCGGAGCCGAGGGCGTTCTCGAGCCGCTGCCGCGCCTTCTTGGAGGTCTTTTCCACACGCGCGGCGAGCAGCATCTCGACGCCCAGCGCGTAAGTCACCTCCATCAAATCCAGGGGGCCCTCACCCCGCAGCGCGAGGATCGCCTCTTCGGTCTCGAGCGCGTTGCCGCAGGCGCGACCCAGCGGGCGGTCCATGGCGGTGAGCAGCGCGACGGTGGGGCAGCCGCGGTCCTCGCCCAGAGCGATCATCGTCTGCGCGAGCTCGAGACTCTGCTCGAGCGCGGGGAGGAACGCACCGCTGCCCCGTTTCACGTCCAGCACGAGGGCGTTCAGTCCCTCGGCCAGCTTCTTCGACATGATGCTGGCGGCAATGAGGGGGATGGCCTCGACGGTCCCCGTCACGTCGCGCAGCGCGTAGATGCGACGGTCGGCGGGGGCGATCTCGGGCGTCTGGCCGATCATCGCGCACCCGATCTTCATGACCTGGGCCCGGACCTCGGCGAGCGACAGGCCGGTGCGAAAGCCGGGGATCGCTTCCAGCTTGTCGAGCGTGCCGCCGGTGTGGCCGAGGCCCCGCCCCGACATCATCGGCACCGCGACGCCGCACGCCGCGACCAGCGGCGCCAGCACGAGCGAGACCTTGTCGCCCACGCCCCCGGTCGAGTGCTTGTCGACACGGGGTGTCGACCACGAATCGAAGGAGAGGCGCTGGCCCGAGGCGAGCATCGCGTCGGTGAGGGCGGCGAGCTCCTGACGCTCCAGTCCGCGCAGCAGCACCGCCATCAGCAGCGCCGACATCTGGTAGTCGGGAATGCGCCCGTCGGTGTAGGCGACGACCAGGGCGGACCATTCCTCCGGGGTCAGGGCGCCGCCGTCGCGCTTGCGCTCGATGAGCGGCACGACCAACATTACCGCCCCGCTCCCGTCCGGAGTCGCTGATGCGCGCTGTCACGTCGCTGGTGCTCGTATGGGTCGCCGGTCCCGCCCTGCTCGCGGGCCAGGCGCGGCCCACTCTGGCCGAGCACATCGCGCTGGGCGACAGCGCCTACGCCGCGCTCGCCCCGCAGCAGGCCCTGGGCCACTACCGCGCGGCCCTCGCGCTCGACTCGCTCAACTATCAGGCGCTGTGGAAATCGGGTCGCGAGCTCGTGGACATCGCCAAGCAGATCACGGGCACGGACGACTCGTCCAAGCACTTGCGAGACAGTCTCTACACCGAGGCGCGCGCCTTCGGCGAGGCCGCCGTGCGCGTGAACCCCAACGGGGCCGACGGCCATTTCACGATCGGGCAGGCGCTCGGCAGGCTGTCGCGCACCAAGGGCGGCAAGGAGCGGGTGCGCTTCGCCAAGATCATCTATGATGAAGGGATGAAGGCGATCGAGCTCGACTCCACCCACGACGGCGCGTGTCACCTGATCGGCGCCTGGCATGCCGAGGTCAAACGGCTGTCGGGGTTCGAGAAGTTCTTCGCCAAAGCGCTCTTCGGCGGTGGCTTCCTCGACAAGGGCAACTGGGACGATGCGCAGAAGTACCTGGCGAAGGCCGTCGCGTTGAAGCCGAACAACATTTTTCACCGGCTCGACCTCGGCGAAGTGTACGTCGATCTCGGGCATTACTCCAAGGCGCGCGAGCAATTCACCGCGATCGAGTCGCTTCCGATCGGCGACGTGCTCGACCACGCCTACAAGCAGGAAGCCAAGCAGCTCCTCAAAGACATCAAGGGCGAGAAGGACGAGACATGAGACGCTCGATCTCGACCGTGGTCTTCGGCGCCTTGGCGGAGAGCCACTCCGCGCCCGTCGCCGTGACGAGCACGTCGTCTTCGATCCGCACCCCCAGCGACTCCGCCGGCAGGTAGATCCCGGGCTCGAGCGTGAGCACCATCCCCGGCTTGAGGGGCGTGCCGTAGTCCCCGACGTCGTGCACATCCATCCCGAGCCAATGCCCCAAGCCGTGAATGAAGTACCCGTCGCACGATTGCGCGCCGCACAGCGTCCCCGAGTGGGCGCGCAGGTATTCGCGTGCGATCCGGTTCAGCTGGGCGACCGTGGCGCCGGGACGCGTGGAATCGAACGCCGTCTGCTGCGTCGCCAGCACCAGGTCGTAGATGGCCTTTTGGCGCGGGGTGAACTTCCCGTTGACGGGAAACGTGCGGGTCACGTCGGCCGTGTACTGTCCCCACTCGGCCCCCGCATCCACGACGACCAGGTCGCCGTCTCGTGTCTGGCGCCGGTTCACGTCGTAGTGCAGCGTGGTGCTGTTAGGGCCGCTCCCCACGATCGACGGATAGCCGAGGCGGTCCGCGCCGTTGCGGCGGAAGGCGGCCTCCAGGACGGCCTCGAGCTCGTACTCCCATACGCCGGGGCGCGCCGCCTGCATCGCGGCGACATGTCCCGCCGCCGAGATGTCGATCGCCTTGCGCATCCGCGCGATCTCGTCGCCGTCCTTGACGAGCCGCATGGAGTCGACCAGCGGGCGCAGGTTGCGGACGTCGCGCCCGGAGAACACCAGCTCCTTGAGGCGCGGTTCGTCCCGCGTGGTGACGTCGAGCGGCGCATAGATGGGCCCGGACGCGCGGAACAGGGCCGCCGCAAGCATCCGGTCGAGCGAGTCGGTGGGGAGCACGCGGCCGATGCCGGAGAGCCGCGCCGCCGTGCTGTCGGGCCCGAGTCGGAGGCCGGTCCAGCGCTCCTGCGAAGGGGCACGCGGCGACAGGAAGAGCACCGTCGTCGCCGCCTCGCCGCCGGCCACGATCAGCAGCCACGCATCCTGGGTCTCGAGCTCCGTCAGGTAGAAGAAGGTATTGGTCTGACGGAAATCGTTGTCCTGGACGTAGTCACGCTCGACGTCCCGCTCGTGCGCGGCGGGGATGAGCGCGACCCCGCGGCCGATGCGGGCCGCGAGCGCGCGCCGCCGCAGCGCGACGGCCGCCGTGTCGACCGGGCGGCCCATGCCGGGCAACTCCGGGACGGGAGTCCAGGCCCCTATCGCCTGGACCGGCGGGAGCGGCGGCGGATTCGAGCGACCCTGCGCGCGGGCGCCGGCGGTGCACGTGACGGCGACGACGACGAATGCGAGGGGTCGCATGGGCCCGGAAGCTACCGCGCCCGATGTGACGCGGCAACTTGACGCCGCCTCCGCCGCGGACGCAAACTATGCCATGCCTTCGTCCAGCGCGGCCGCGGCTGCCGACAGTGACCGCCTCGCGGCACGCGTGGCCGAGCTCGAGCGCGAGCGGACGCATCTGCTCGCCGTCATCGAGATCCTCAAGGAAGTCTCCACCTCGCTCCACTTCATCGACATCCTGCAGGCGATCGCGCGCAAGCTGGGCGAGGCATTCGGCCTCGATCGCTGCTCCATCTTCCTGGCCGACCGCGGCGGCAGGTCCGTGCGACTCGTGGCGTCCTACGAGGATCCGACGATCCGCAACTACGTGGTGGACCTGGACCGCTATCCGGAGCTGAAGCGCGCCATGCAGAGCGGCGAGACGGTCTTCATCCCCGATGCGGCGACCGATCCCAGCCTGAAGCACGTGAAGAGCGAGCTGATCAACCGCCGCGTGAAGTCCATCACCGTGGTACCCATCACGTGGCGAGGCGTGTCGATCGGCGCGATCTTCCTACGGACGTTCCGCGACGGACCCACGTTTTCCGACGATGACGTCCGGTTCGTGCAGGTGGTCGCGTCGCTCACCTCGCAGGCCCTGCGCAACGCGCACCGCTACGAGCGCCTGGCGCAACGGCAGCAGGAGACCGGCGAAGTGATGCGCCGCATGGAGTTGGAGCGGGTGGCCTTGCTCTCCTTCTTGCGGCGTCTGCTCGCCGCGTTCGGCGAGCGCGAGGGCGCGTGGGCGGAAGGGCTGCTCCCGCGCGCCAGCGCGGAGGAGCTCGACCGGCTGGTGGGTGTGGCCATGGCCGTGATTCAAGAAGAAGCCAAAGGACGGTGAAGGGCTCCGCCGCACGAGCCGCCGAGCTGCGGCGACTCCTCGAGCGCGCCAACCACGCCTACTACGTACTCGACAAGCCGGAGATCTCGGACGCGGAGTACGACCGGCTGTTCCGCGAGCTGCAGGAGCTCGAGGCCCAGCACCCGGAGCTGCGGACGACCGACAGCCCCACCCACCGCGTGGGCGCCGAGCCGGCCGACAAGTTCCGTAAGCATCGCCACCTCGTGCCCATGCTGTCGCTCGCCAACGCGTTCACCGAAGCGGAGCTCGCCGAGTGGGAGGACCGGAACGGGCGGCTCGTGCCCGAGGTCCGGACGGCGGGCTATACGCTCGAGGTGAAGATCGACGGCGCGGCGGTGAGCCTCACGTACGGCGATGGCGTGTTTACGGTCGGGGCGACGCGCGGCAACGGCATCGAGGGCGAGGACATCACCGCCAATCTGCGCACCATCGGCGCGGTCCCGCTGCGGCTCAAGGGAAAGAGCTGGCCCAAGCTGATGGAGGTCCGCGGGGAGGTCTACTTCTCCAAGTCCCGGTTCGCCGAGCTCAACCGGGAGCGCGAGCAGGCCGGCGAGCCCACGTTCGCCAATCCGCGCAACGCCGCCGCCGGATCGCTGCGCCAGCTCGATCCCAAGATCACGCGCAGCCGCGGTCTCCGCATCTTCTGCTTCCACATCGAGGCACCCGGTCAGAAGCTGACGGTGGAGACGCAGCATGCGCTGCTCGAGCGCCTGGCCGCGTGGGGCTTTTCGGTGGAGCCGCACCACACGCTGGTGCCCGACCTGGCGCACGCGCATGCGGAAGTGGCGAAGCTCGAGGCATTGCTGCCCGAGCTCGACTACGGCGCGGACGGCGTCGTCGTGAAGGTGAACCCGCTCCGGCTGCACGCCGAGCTCGGGACGGTCGGAGACCGCGAGCCGCGCTGGGCCGTGGCCCGCAAGTTCGCGCCCGAGGTGCGGATCACCAAACTCAAGGAGATCCGCATCAACGTGGGCCGCACCGGAGCGCTCAACCCGTACGCCGTGCTCGAGCCGGTCGAGATCGGCGGCGTCACGGTCTCGACGGCCACCCTCCACAACTTCGAGCTGATCGCGGCGAAAGACATCTTGCCTGGTGACCTTGTCGAAGTCACGCGCGCCGGCGAGGTCATCCCGCAGGTCCTGGGCCGCGCCCCCACTGCCAAAGGTCGTCCTCCGCGGAAGCACCGGAAGAGCTTCGAGCCGCCGGACAAGTGTCCAGTGTGTAGTTCGAAGGTGGAGCGTCCGAAGGACGAGGTGATGGTCTATTGCCCGAACGTGTCGTGCCCGGGGCGGATCCTCGAGGGCATCGGGCACTTCGCGAGTCGCGGGGCGATGGACATCCGCGGTCTCGGGTACGAGCGGGTGCGGGCGCTGCTCGAGGCGAAGCTCATCGCCAACGTCGCGGACCTGTACGAGCTCCAGCACAAGAAGCTCGAGCTGCTCGCACTAGAAGGGTTCGCAGAGAAGTCGGTGGACCAGCTGCTCGCGGCCATCGAGGACTCGAAACAGCGACCGCTGTCCACGCTGCTCTTCGCGCTCGGCATCCGGCACGTCGGTGCGGAGGGAGCGCGGCTGCTGGCGCGCCACTTCGGGAGGATGGAGCGCCTCAAGAAGGCGAAAGCGGCCGACATCAGCGAGATCCGCGGCATCGGCCCCGCCATCGCCGAGGCTGTGGCCGGATTCTTCGCCGAACCCCGGAACCAGGAGTTGATCCAGCGGCTGGAGAAACTGGGGCTCAATATGCAGGAGCCGGCCACGTCCGAGCGCGAGGGCCCGCTGGCCGGTCAGACGTACGTCGTGACCGGAACCCTGCCCTCCCTCTCCCGCACCAGAGCGGCCGAACTGATCGAGGCGGCCGGCGGCCACGTGACCGACAGCATCTCGAAGAAGACGACGGCGCTGGTCGTGGGCGCCGATGCCGGCTCGAAGCGCGACAAGGCCAAGACGCTCGGCATCCCGCTCATCGACGAAGCGGAACTCTTGCGCCGCGCCCGCGCCAAACCCTAAGTTGGCGTCCCATATGAGCGCCCCGGTCCACCCCACCGCCGCGACCGATGGCCTCACCATCGGTCGTGGCGCCCTGCAACAACTCCACCGCAGCCTGCTCCGCGACGCGGCCGACGCCGCCATCCCGATTCTCCAGGAAGTCGGCTTCGCCGCTGGCGAGGGCATCTACCAGGCGTTTTGCGCCTGGCTTCCCCGGGAGGGGGGCGTGCCGCATCCCGGCGATCTGGATGCCGGCCGGCTGAACGACGTGCTGTCCGCCTTTTTTCAGGCGATCGGCTGGGGCGCCGTCAGCGTCGTCCCGATGGGCAACGCGGCGCTGGTGGTGGATTCCGTGGATTGGGCGGAAGCCGATCCCGGCAGTGCCCAGACACCGATGTGTTTCTTTTCGTCCGGAATGCTGGCGGACTTCCTCGGTCGTCTGTCGGGCGAGCCGGTCGCCGTGATGGAAGTGGAGTGCCGGTCCCGCAACGACGGGCGGTGTCGCTTCCTGTCGGCGTCCCCTGATACGCTCAACGCCGTATATGCTCAGATGACCGAAGGGCGGGACTACGCCGAGGTGTTGGGCGCGGGACACTAGCACCAGACTGCAGCGGCGGTGACGCGTGGTTTCTGAGCCACAGCGGACCCTCCGCCGTGGCGGCGGGCTTCAGGCTGCAACGGCGAGGGAACGCCCATATCGGCACGGCTGTTGCACAAGCGGGCATCGAACGAGGAGGTCGAGATGCTCGCCTTGAATCTGAATCGCGACGAAGCCGCCTTGCTCACGCGGATTCTCGATGTATACGCGGCCGAGCTCAAGCGCGCGGCCGCGGACGGCAGTCGGAGCGACCTGGTGACGCGGCTCCAGCAGGAGCAGCCGCTCCTGCGCGACGTGCTCGCCCAGCTGGTGTCGGTGCAGCGAGCGGCGTAGCATCAGCGCCGGGCCACGCTCACCCCGTCGAGCAGGACCGACGCGGTGTAGCGCGCGCCGGCCCAGCGCCCGTCGTTTCCGAAGTCCCCCACGCGCTTCCATAGGTCGTAGGCGTTCCCCGCGACGGCGGCGTCCTTCACCCGGCCGCTGATCGCGCCGCGCTGGCCATGGCCCGTGCTGTGGGTACGGGCGCGGGTCGCTGTCTCGAGATCGTAGATGAACTGTTGCACGACGCCACGTTCCACGAGGCACGTCGTGCGCGAAGGCACACACTCATCGTCCAGAGGACGGGACGCGGCGCGGCCGACCACCAACGGATCGTCGGTGAGCGAGAACCGGCGGTCGAACACCTGCTCGCCGACACGCGCGGCCAGCGGCGAGATGCCCTGCAACACCGCCTTGCCGGAGAGCGCCTGAGTGACGGGGAGCATGAGCGCGGAGAGGCCGAGCGGCGTGAAGATCACCGGCAGCGCCCCTTCCGGCGGAGCCACGACACGGAGCGCGTGCTCGAGTCGCCGGTTGACCGAGCGGACCAGGGCGGCGAGGGCGTCGTCGGAGGGCAGGTCGGCCCCTTCGTAGGTGTCGCCGATCGCCAGCACGTCGTCTCCCGCGATACGCCACAGCTCGGCGCTCACCCCGATCGCGGTAGAGCGATACGCCCCGGCGGCGCCGGCCGTGTTCGCGACCCGCGTTTCGGCGGCTTCACGCTCGATCGTGACGTTGACCCGACACCCCTCGCGCTCGAGCTGCTCGAGCAGCGAGCGCCCGATTCCGATCAGGTCGTCCAAGGACGCGTCGGCCGCACGGTCGAAAAAGGTGGCCACAGCCGGCAGCGGTGCCTGCGCCGGAAACGCCAGGTCCAGCTCTTCGCCCAGCGCCGCGGACGCGAGGGCGCGATCCAGGAGGGGCGCAGCATGCTGCGCCCCTACGTCGTCCGTCGCGACCCCCGTCGTCTCCGCCACCGCCGTCGTCCCCGCCACACCGACCCGTCCCCGGTGGCGCACGCGGACATTCACGCCCGCTTCTTCCGCGACACCGGCCGCCTTGAGACGACCCCATTCGAACGCCACCGACGTGCGCTCCCCCCGCCGCCACAACGCGTCCGCCCCACCGTCGGCCCGACGGCGCGCCCGCTCGAGCAGCCGCTCGATCACCTGGCGGAGCCGGAGGGCACGTCGCCTCCGACGAGCGCCTCCTCGATGCGCACGTGCGGCGCCCCTTCGGTCACGGGCAGGGGCGCCTGCCCGGCCTTGCCGCAACCGCCGCCCATCTGGTTCCAGCGGAAGTCCCCGGCGATGTGGTCGATCCGATCGAGCGTCTGGAACAGGTTGCCGGCGAGCACCACGTCCTTCACGAGCTCGGCCAGCTGCCCGTCCCGGATCATGCGGCCGTAGGCGGCCGTGAAGGAGAAGTTTTCGAGCAGCGTCTGGCCACCGAAGGCGCCGCAGGCGTATACGCCGAGTTTCACGTCGCGGATCAGGTCCTCGAAGCTGCCGCGCCCGTTCGCGATGTAGGTGTTGGTCATGCGGACGATCGGCGGGTGGCGGAACGAAATGGCGCGCGCGTTCCCCGTGGCCCGCTCGCCCATGGTGGCCGCCGTCTCGCGCGAGTGCAGCCGGCCCACGAGGATGCCTTCCTTGATCAGCGGGGTGTCCTGCGTGGGGGTGCCTTCGTCGTCGAAGGGGAGCGTGCCGCGCAGGCCGGGGGCGGCGCCATTGTCGCCCACGTTCAAGCCCGGTTTCCCGAAGCGCCGGCCCAGCGTCATCATCTCGCGGGCCTGCGGATTCTCGTAGACGAAGTCGGCCTCGGAGAGGTGGCCGAACGCCTCGTGGATGAACACGCCCGCGAGCTCGGGGTCGAGGATGACGGGGTACGCGCCGCCGGTGACCATCGGGGCGTCGAGCAGCTGGACGGCGCGCTCGGCGGCCTCCCGGAACCCGACGGCCTTGTCCTGGACGGAGCTCCAGCCCCGACGCAAGCCGATGGACTCGAGCCCCTTCTCGATCGTGCCGTCGCGCCGCGCCACCGCCGTGCCGGAGAGCGTCACTTCGGGTCGGAGCTCGTGCAGCGCGCTGCCTTCGGAGTTGACGTACCAGTAGTCGCTGACCTCGTCGCGGTAGCTCGCGAGCGTGTCGACGACGCGGTCACTCACCGCGAGCAGCTCGCCGTTGTACGCCTCGAGCAGGCGTTTCTTCTCGGCGATGGGAACACCGCGCACGTCGCCGTCGAGATCGAGGATCGCCTCCGCCCGATGAGGCGCGACGTCGGCGAGGCGGATCGGCGGCGTGACGCGCACGGCGCGCGACAACTCCACGGCGCGGGCGACCATGGCCTCGAGCCGATCCAGTGACGTGAACGACGCGACACCCCAGCCGCCGCCCGCCGTGAGGGCACGCACAAAGCCGCCCTGGTCCTCGCTCGCGGTGGCGGACTCGAGCCGCCGCCCGCGGAAAGTCACCGCCGTGCTCCAGCTACGGTCGACGCGGATTTCGGTGTAGTCGGCGCGGGAGCGACCCAGCGCCGCGGTGAGCCGGTCGATCAACCCCCGAGTTCCTTGAGCTTCGCCGCGTAGTCGGGCCGCATCACGATCTCCCCGTCGATGATCACCTCGCGGTCCCAGGGGAGGATGATGAAGTTGTCCGTCTGCAGGGCGTAGAAGTCGGGCCGGTACTCGCCGGTGCGGAACGAGACGGCCGTCTTGACGGCGGCCGGCTTGAGCTCGCGCACGGCGTTGAGGCCGAGCTTCATGGTGGCGCCGGTGTCGCACGTTTCGTCCACGATCAGCACGCGGCGACCGACCACGATGCGCGGCGGGCCGGCGATCA
>WNGC01009956.1_pt1 | contig 16534 bp, 18 predicted proteins | sample 5400051 | NCBI WGS metagenome assembly WNGC01 (sample SAMN13153368, study PRJNA577476) | soil metagenome | isolation source: 20 cm soil or saprolite under grassland replicate 2 | place: USA:California | collected 2016-06-15
GAGCTGCCGCCCGCGGCTGCGGCACTGTTCGAATGCCTGCGTCTGGCGGCCAAGGACGTGCCCTCGGCGCGGCTGTGAGGCTTTAGTGCAGCCATGATCGCCTGGGTGAGGGACGTGTCGCCTGCGCTCGCGCGCTGCGAGCTCACCCACCTCGAGCGCGCGGCGATCGATGCGCAGCGCGCCCGGCAACAACACGCACTCTACGTCACCGAGCTGGCGGCGCTCGGCTGCCGCATCGAGTGGCTGCCGCCGCTCGAGAGCCAAGCCGACGCGGTGTTCGTCGAGGACACCGCGGTGCTCGTGCGGGAGGTCGCGGTCGTGACGCGCCCCGGCGCCGCCTCGCGTCGCGGCGAGGTCGAATCCGTCGCCGCAGCGCTCGCCCGGCATCTCGAGGTGCGGCGTCTGAGCGACCCTGCCTGCCTCGAGGGCGGGGACGTGCTGCGCGTCGGCCGCGAGCTCTACGTCGGCCTCACCCGAGGGCCTGGCGCTCGCACCAACGCCGCCGGAATCGCACAGCTCGGCGAGGCGCTGAAGCCGTTCGGCTATGCCGTGCAGGCGCTGGCGCTGCACGGCTGCCTGCATCTCAAGAGCGCAGCCACGTTCATTCCGCCCGAGACGCTGCTCGTCAATCCGGACTGGGTCGACTCAGCTGCGTTCACAGGCGCCGCGGTGATCGCGGTCGACCCGCGGGAGGCTTATGGCGCCAACACCCTCACCGTAGCCGGAGTGACCCTGGTGAGCCAAGCCTACCCGCGAACGCAGGGCCGTCTGGACGCGGCCGGCATCGCCACCCGCGCACTGGACGTGAGCGAGCTGCACAAGGCGGAAGCCGCGCTCACCTGCATGAGCCTGCTGCTCGAGGGACCGGCGGAGCTCTCCGCTTAGGCGGCCTTGAGCGCGCGCAACGCCGTGAGGAAGGACGCCACCTCGGGCTCGGTGCCGATCGTGATCCGGCACCAGGTGGCAAAAGGCGGGAACAGCCGTCCGACGAGGATGTTGCGGGCCTGCATGAGCGAGGTGAAGCGCTCGAGCGGCATGCCGGTGTCGAAGAACACGAAGTTGCCCTGCGGCTCGGCAAACTTGAGCCCCAGGCGGCCGAGCTCGGTGGTGATGCGCGTGCGGCTGGCGAGGATGCGGCGGCGGGTGTCGGCGAGGAAGGCCTTATCGTCGAGGCTCGCGCGCGCGGCGCGCACCGCGTAGATGTTGGGCGTCGTCATGCGCGCGTCCTCGAGCGTCTCGGCGAGATCCGGCCGCGTGATGGCATAGCCGAAGCGCAGCCCCGCCATGCCGTGGATCTTGGAGAAAGTACGCAGGACCACCACGCGGCGCTTGCCCTGCACGAGGTCCGCGACCGAGCCCAGATCCTCGCCCACCGTGAAGTCCATGTAGGCCTCGTCCACGATCGTGACGACGTGCTCCGGGAGCGCGGCCACGAAGGCGCGCACCGCGGCGGCCGGCAGCGCCGTGCCGGTGGGGTTGTTGGGGTTGCAGAGGTAGATGGCGCGGGTGCGCGCGGTGACGGCGCCGGCCATGGCGGGGAGGTCGTGGCGCAGCTGCGCATCCACCGGCACGGGCTTCAGCGCCGCGCCGCGAAGCGCCGCATACTTCGGCAACTCCTCGTAGGTGGGCGCGGCGCAGATGATCTCCGCGCCGTCGCCCCCGTACAGCAGCCCCAGGGCGCGCAGCAGCTCGCCCGAGCCGGTACCGGTGACGATGCTGTCGGCGTCGATCTTCTCGTGCGCGGCGAGCGCGCCCTCCAGCGCGTCGACCTCATCGTCGTCCGGATAGCGGCAACCGTCGGCAATCGCGCGGCTGACGGCGAGCCGCGCCGCGGGCGAGGGTCCGTAGGGGTTCTCGTTCCAACACAGCACGATCGGCTTGCCGCCCGCTGCCGCCCGGTGGTCGGCGGCGCGCAGCGCGCCAGCGGGACCTGCGAGCAGCAGGGCGGAGGCGGTCAACAGGTCGCGGCGGCTCAGGCTCATGGCGCGGCTCCTTACGTTTTCCCGCGGGCGGCGGTTCTGCACGCCGGGCAAAAGTACACCCTTTGGGTCGTAAGCGTGGACACAGCCGGAGATGCGAAGCTAGACTGCCCTCGGGGTGCGGACTGCCCTCGTGCCTAGACTGCGCTCGTGCCTGGACTGCCCTCGTGCCTCCCATGCAAGGTTCATTGAGCCTCAAGATTGCCGGACCCGCTGAGCTCCTGCTGGAGCGCGCCGACGGCACCCGCTGCTCCATTCATCCCCTGTGGCTGCGCGAGCGCTGCAAGGACGCGGCCAGCGTAGATCCGAGAACTCAGCAGCGGCTGCAGGACCCGTCGGATTTCGATCCCGATCTCGAGCTCCTCGCGGTCTCGCAGCCTTCGGCCGGCGTCTACCGGGTCAGATTCAGCGACGGGCACGAGGCGAGCTTCAGCGCCGAGGAGATCCTTGCCGAGGCGGCGCTCGACCCCAACGATCACGACTGTCCGGCCCCGCGGCTGTGGGACGGCACGCTCGCCGAGCTGCCGCGGGTGCGCTGGCGTGCCGACCCGGGGCGCGACGAGCTGCTATCCTGGCTCGAGCCGTTCCTGACACTCGGCTTCGTGATCTTCGAAGGCGTGCCGAGCGAGCCCGGCATGGTGCTCACGGTGGGCGCGATGTTCGGGTTCACGCGCGCGACGAATTTCGGCGCACTCTTCAACGTGCGCTCGACGCCCGACGCCAACGACCTCGCCTATACGTCGCTCGCGCTCGATCCGCACACCGATAATCCCTATCGCGCACCGGTGCCGGGGATCCAGCTGCTGCATTGCCTGGTGAATGAGACGAGCGGCGGGCTCTCGACGCTGGTGGACGGCTTTGCGGTGGCGCAGTCCTTGCGCGAGCAGCACGGCCAGGCCTTCAGGATTCTCACCAGCACTCCCGTGCGGTTCAGATACATCGACGTCGACGCCGAGCTCACGGCCAGCGCGCCGCCGATAGAGCTCGACGTCGCGGGCGGTCTCAAGGCCATCCACTTCAGCCCGCGGCTCGATTTCGTGCCGCTCTTCGATCGCGAGCAGCTCGAGGCCTATTACCGCGCCCGCCGGCTGTTCGATCATCGGCTGCGTGCGCCGGACTACCAGATCCGCTTCCTGCTCGAGTCGGGCGAGCTGGTGATGTTCGACAACTGCCGACTGCTCCACGGGCGCAGCGGATTCGACCCGGCCGAGGGGCTGCGTCACCTGCAGGGCTGTTACATCGACATGGACGGCCCGCGCAGTCTCTATCGCGTGCTGCGCCGCCGCCCGAGCGGCGAGTCGTCCTACGCGAGGCGCAGCGCATGAGCCGCATCGTGAGCTTTCGGCGGATGCAGGACGGCACCCGCGAGGATTACCTGCTGCTCGATGAGTCCGAGCGCCAGTACGCCGTGGGTCTCGCCGACCGGGTGCTCGAGCAGCTGCGCAAGCTCGATCATGCGCTGCAGGGCTATCCGGTCAGCCGGCTGCGGCATTCCCTTCAGACCGCCACGCGCGCGATGAAGGAAGGCGCGGACGAGGAGATGATCGCCGCGGCCTTGCTCCACGATATCGGCGATGAGCTGGCCCCGTACAACCATGCGGAGCTCGCCGCGGCCATGCTGCGGCCCTACCTGCGGCCGGAAGTGACGTGGATCGTGGAGCACCACGCACCACGGCCTCTTCCAGAACTACTACTACGTGCATCACCTCGGGGGCGATCGCAACGCCCGCGAGCGCTACCGCGATCATCCCTGGTACGAGGCCTGCGTGCACTTCTGCGCGGCCTGGGATCAGTGCTCCTTCGATCCCGACTACCCGACCGAGGAGCTCACCACCTTCGAGCCGCTCGTGCGGCGGATCTTCGCCCGCGACCCGCACGATCCGCGCTACCAGGCGGGCCAGGGCTGACATGAGTGGAGCGCACGGACACCATCAACATCATCGCTCGGAGAGCGCGAGCCAGCGGCGCCTGTGGCTGGTGCTCGGCGTGCTCGCCACCTTCACGGCCGTCGAGGCCGTCGGAGGCTTCTGGGCCAATTCCATCGCCCTGCTCGCGGAGGCCGCGCACATGCTGGCGGACTGCGGGTCACTCGTCCTCGCGGTCGTCGCGATCGGGGTGAGTCAGCGCCCGGCGCGGGCGGACCGCACCTACGGACACCAGCGCTACCAGCCACTGGCCGCCTACACCAACGGTCTCATCCTGCTGGCGATCACCGTCGGCGTGGTGACCGAGGCGCTGCGCCGTCTGGTGGCACCGCCCCCGGTCGACGGCGGCGTGATGCTGGCGGTGGCAATCCTCGGCGGCGGCGCGAATCTCGCGGCGCTGCTCGTGCTATCGGGCGGAAGGTCTCTCAACGAGCGCGGCGCGCGCGCGCACGTGCTCAGCGATCTGCTCGGGGCGGTGGCGGCCATGCTCGGGGGCGGCGTCATTCTCGCCTTCGGCTGGCTGCCGGCGGATCCGCTGCTGTCGCTCGCGGTGTCGGTCTTGATTCTTCGATCGGGCTGGCAGCTCACGCGCGATTCCGCACACGTGCTGCTCGAGGGCGCGCCGGCCGGTTTCGACGTCGGCGCCGTCGAGCGGGAGCTGCGCGACATGCCGAGCGTGCGCGGGGTTCACCACGTGCACGCCTGGTCGCTGACCGGGGACACGCCGATGGTGACGCTGCACGCGGAGCTCACCGAGGACGCGGACCGGCGAACCGTGCTGCTCGGAATCAACGAGCGCCTGCGCCTGCGCTTCGGCATCGAGCATGCGACCGTGCAGTTCGAGGAGGGGGAGTGCGTCGCGCCCGTCGAGGGCTGCCACGACTCCTGAGGGCGATTGTGGCGGGGGTGAGCTGAGCGCGATCCGCTCAGAGCAGGCCGTCGAGGTGATCGAGGTCGTTGATGACGCGCCAGCGCCCGCCGCCCTTCTCGACCCGGGCGCGCCAGTCATCGAGCCGTGAGAGATACTCGCGCGGATCGAAGTTATCCGAGTGCAGCTTGGTCACGTTGAGCGCGACCACCTCGAAGCCACGCAAGTCCATCGGGATGTTGCGCACGTAACCCTTCGCCAGATCCTCCCTCATGTCCGAGAAGATGAGGATCTCCTTGCGGCCCGTGTGCTTCTCGTTCAGGAACTCGATCGCCTGCAGAATTCCCCCGGTGATGTCGGTGAAGGCCGCGGGCCGTGATTCGCCGACGAAGCTCTCCACGCGGGTCGCGAAGGCACGCTTCTGCCGGTTGGTGCTGCTCGGGCGGTCGTCGAAGGACGCCTTGGCGATGATGTTCTTCTCGCTGAAGCTCCCGGCGTCGATGCGCGCCACCGCGATCGAGTCGAGCGGCTGCAGGCGCGAGAGCGCGTACAGGACGATCTGCTCCGCCTTGTTGAGCTGCCGGTTGTAGGAGCCGGAGGTATCGACCAGCAGGTACACGCCGGTATTGTGCGGCGCCGAGGCCCCGCACGAGGCGAGCGCCGTGGCGGCGGCCAGTAACAGCGCCCGCGTCCTCACGGCCGCGCCCCCCGCAAGGAGCGGCCCTCTCCCGAGGGTCCACGCGAGCCCGGCGCGCCCCCGGCGGGCTCGGTGGCGGCCATGCGCATCTCGATCCACAGCGGCACGAACAGCGGCAGGTCATAGAGGCGCTGGGCGAGCCCGCCGACGTGGCGGAAGGTGTTGCCCAGGACGCGCAGCAGCAGCGCCAGAGCCCGCAGGATCCCGATGGCGATCAGGCCGACGACCGTGCGCAGCGAATGCACGAAGGTCTCGAGCGGGATCGCGACGAAGACGAGCGCGAACGGGAGCACGAAGCCCATGCCCATCTGCGCCGCGGTGGTGATCCACATATGGCCGCTCAGCATCGTGTCGGTGGCGTCGCCGCGCAGCAGGGCGCTGGTCGCGAGCTCGTCCTTGAGCAGCAGCTCGCGCATGTAGGCGAGTCCCGCCTCGACGCTCGCCATCAGCAGCAGGATCGTGAAGGTGACCATGATCATCCGCACGCGCATCTGGTCGGAGAGCGCGCCGATCACGGGGAACAGTCGCGTGATGCGCAGCGACTCCATGAGGAAGAGTCCCATGGAGATCTCGACCATGATGATGACGAGCGCCGCGATATCCGCGGTACGTAACACCCCGATGAAGCTCGTCCCGCCGACCATCTCGGCCATGGGGCGCGCGATGAGCGTGAAGTTGACGGCCGCGCCGGCCGTGGCGACGGCGAGCACCAGCAGCGAGACGAAGAAGTACACGATCGAGGAGGAGGACAGCACCGAGACCGCGCGATCCTCGCCGCGCACGATCGCCTCGTACTCTTCCATATGCCGATCGATCGTGAGCGCCCGCGCAATGACGCTCTCGACGCTCTTGGCCACGTGCCCGAGAGTTTCCGTAACCAGGCGCCAGTCGGGCATCATCCGCCGCAGCAGCGAGTGCCGCTCGCCGCTCGACTTGCGGTAGGCGCCCATCGCCTCGGAATGCGACTTGACCATCGACTTGTGGATGTCGGAGAGAATGTCGGCGCCGGCGTTGCGCGCGTCGATGTTCGCGACCACCTTTACCGCCTGCGCCCAGCCCGGCACGTCGGGGGGCACTTCGACGGCCTTCGCCTGCTGCTCCTCCATGCGGATGATCGCCTCGGAGAGCCGGCGGTGCAACTCGGGATAGCCGGCGAGATCCTTGCGGACCGTGTCGCCGACGCGCGTGAACTCGCGCTCGACGATGCGCTCCTTGGCCTCGCGCCCGGCCGCCAGCAGCACCTCGCGGTTGCGCGCCGCGAGCCGCTGCTCCGCGTGCGCCACCGAGTGCGAGGCCAGCCGCAGGCCCTTCGCGAGCGCATTGGCGGTGGCGGAGATCGCCTGGTGAGCCGTGCCGCGCGCGAGATACAGCGCGGTCACCAGCAGGATGAACAGGATGCTCGCGGACACCGCGGGCCATGGCGTGAACGCCAACAGAGTCGTGATGGACATAAGTTTGTGACTCTCGTGCTCGGCCATTATTGGGGAGCGGCCGACAGGGTGAAGGCGGGGGGTTGCGACTGTCAACGCGCCCGGCGTCGCGATTTGACGCCACTGTTATGTCACATGCGGGCCTCGCGCTCCGCGCTCGCCGCTCAAGGGGATTATGTCGTGACGCAGTTCACGCCCCGTCCAGTTCACAGTTTCATACTACGCCGCGGAGATAAGGCCGCGGAGCTCAGCCGCGGCGCGCGCGTCCGAGCGCGTAGCCGGCCGCAAACGGCAGACCGAGCAGCACTACGGCGAGCACGGTCACGAGCAACAGCATCTCGCGCGCGAGGCGGCGCGCCTCGTCCCCGGAGGATCGCACGACGCGCTCGGCTATCGCGGCCGCATCCTGCGCGAGCGCCCGGCGCTGGGCGTCGGCGGCGGCGACGACCGCCTGGCGCTCGACGCGCACGTCCGCCGCCAGCGCCTCGCGCTCGGTGCGTAGCGCTTCGATCATGCGGGCCGACGAGGAGTCGACCCGCTCGAGCACATCGAGCACGCTGCGGCGAACCTCGCCGATTGTCTCGTGCAGGAGCTGCGGCGCATGCTCCGCGGCCTGCGACGCCGTGGCGAGGCGCTCGTCGAGCTGACGGAGCGCCGCGCGGATGTCGTCGCCGGAGTATCCCGCTTCGCGCAGCGCCAGCTGGGTTCTCCACAGCGTCTGCAGGGCGAGCGCGTCGCTCGACATCTTCAGCCGATCCGAGACATCCGTCATGGCCTCGGGAATCGTGCCCATGGAGTCGACCAGCCGCGCTCCGCCGCCGTGAGCCGCGCTCCACAGCTCGAGGACCGAGGGGCGCACGAACTCGAGGCTGGCGAGCGGCTGATCGCGAACGTAGGCGTCGACGAATCGCTGATACTCGTCGAATTCATTGGATGCGGTGAGGCGGCGCGCCAGTGCCTGCGCCTCCTTGTCGAGCTCGCCGGCGAGCGCGACGGCGGTCTCCTGGTGCGAGCCGAACAGCTCGCCGCCGGCCTGACCCGGCGACAGGAACGCGCGCATCTGCGCCGTGAGCGCCCAGGTATCGAGCAGCGACATCATCGGGGAGATGCGGCTCGCGGCGCGCTGACTCTCGGTCGCCGCCGCAATCTTCCAGCGCAGCGCACGGGTGAGCACCTCGGGATCGGTCTCGCCCGCGCCCATGTCGTCGGCGCACTGGCCGACTGCGGCGATGAAGTGATAGGAGAATTCCCGCGTCAGAATGCGCGCGTTCAGGTCGCGATTCGAGAGCGGGCGCTCCGGAGTCTTGAGCGAGACGAGCGAGCAACCCGCCACGCACACCGCCGCGGCCAGGATCGCCGGCAGGCGCAGGCCCATGAAAACCATGTGTGTGCTCACTTTTCTGCAAGCCTACACAACGACGCGATGTTATGTAAACGCGTCCGGCCATTATGTAAGCGCGGCGATTGATCGCCCCGGCGGGCATCGTCGGGCTTTTACCCTGAACCTCGCGGTGTTACGAGGGTCTCAGCCGATGGATGTCCGAAGTGACTCCGCGGTGCGACGGCGCGGCATTGCCCGCCGAAACTGTGATGATGCTCACTTGCGCGCCACCGACATGGCGGGTTATGTATCAATCGCGCTCCGCCCAGCGTAAGTCACGCCGGGGGGGCTCGCGGCCGGAGGGAGGAGACGGCCGCGGTTCTCAAGGAGGAATCTGATGAACAATCGAGCCATGCGCGCAGCGTCCAGCGACTTGCCGGCCCCGCCGGGCGGTGGGGCGGGCGCTGCAGACCCCCGCTCGCTTCTCGTCGACAGCGCCATCAGCCATGCAGAGAAGCTGAGAAGGGTGTTGCAGCTGGAGGAGTGGATCAACGGCACGCCGGACACACCGATGTTCGAAGCGACGCGGCGCAGCTGGCAGGCGCCGATGTTCGAAGCGACGCGGCGCAGCTGGCAGGCGCAGCGCGAGCGGTTGCTCGGCGAGCTTCATCTCGGGAACTGAGCTCACACCTGCGGTCGTCGCGCGTAGAGCGACACCGTCGGGGAAGCCAGGTAGAAGAAGAACTTCCCGCGAGCGCGCCTGCCGTGGGCTGGAGCCATCCAGCGCAGGGCAGCGCGCAGTCCCGTCATCTGCGCCGGGTCCATCAGGTCGAGGCGGTCATAGACCTCGAGGTTCATTTCCCGCAGTACGCGCGAGAGTTGCGGATAGGAAAACCAGTTCACCGCAGGGTAGTCCGTGTAGTTAACCAGGTCGCGGCGATGTTTCATGACCCAGGCGAGGACGCGGTCGCGGACCGGTCCCGGTAGCCACGGATAGAAAGGAAAGTGATTCACTTCGCCCTGGAACGGGTGATAGCGGTTTGACGTGTGAAGCAGAAGGACTCCACCCGGAGCCAGCATGCGAACGGCTTCATTCACTGCCGCGCGCCAGTCCGGGACATGCTCGAGGAGGGAATTCAACGTCACGACGTCGAATTCACCGATGCTCCGGGGCAGTTTGGTCGCATCGGCCACGATCCCTTCGAACAGGCCGGTTCCGGCCAGACCCTCCCGGCGGAGCGCTCGAGCGATGAAATCCGGATCGAAGTCGACGCCGCTGACCTTGCAGCCGCGAGCCACCCAATGCACGCTCCAGGCGCCGGTTCCGCATCCGATGTCCAGAACGCGGAGCGGCGTGCGCTCCGGCAGCAATCGCCTGAAACGCTGATACTCGCGACTGAACTCCTGCGGGTCACCCGGCGGCCCTATCGCGATCCTGTTCTGCGCGAGGTAAGCCGTGCGTATTTCGCCGGCGGCTGAATGGAACGCGGAGGGATCATTGATGGGGGATGGAGCATTCATGGGCCCTCCCAGCCCCGTTTATGCTAGTGAGGCCCAAAGACCTCCGACACAGCAGACCCCTGGGTCAACCCTAGTTCATTCGGCCCATGGGGCTACCCGCCGCTCAGATGCTTCTGCGAGCGAGTGCCGTCCATAGGCCGGCGGCGGAGAGGAGCGACCCGCCGCTGATATGGAAGATCCGCCGTGCGTTGCCGGTGGCGAGCAACTTGGCGGCGTAACCCGCGAACGCCGTGTAGAGCGCGGCATTCACGATCGCGAGTGTCACGAACGTGACAGCCAGGATGAGCATCTGGGCTGCGGCAGGGGCTGCGGTATCGACGAATTGGGGCAGAAACGCCATGTAGAAGATGATTCCCTTCGGGTTCGTCGCCGTGACCCCGTAGGTGTTGAGAAACAGCCTGCGACGGGAAACGCCAACCGGCGTGGCGGCAGAGCCGGCCGTCGCCTTGGCGAGGCCGGTGCGAATCATCTTCACACCGAGATAGACGAGGTAAGCGCCGCCGGCTGCTTTGACCAGCGTGAAGGCCATCGAGGAGGCGGCCAGCACGCTCCCCAGGCCGAGGAGCGAAAAGGCAAGCGCGGTCGAGTCTCCGAGCGCGACGGCGGTGACGAGGGGAATGGCGGCCCTGCGCCCGTGCGTGACCGAGTAGCTGATGACCGTCAGGATCGTCGGGCCTGGAATGACCAACAGAACCGCCGACGCCGCGGCAAATGCGAGCCACGATTCAACCGAGATCATCGCCGTGCTCCTCGTCTTACCCGATGCCAGCGTCCCCTGGCAGCGCGTATCCTCACGCTATCCGGTGACAAACTGAATAACAAGGGTCGAACGATACGGGTGAGTCGCGTATGAGAGGACTGATCTTCGACCTCGACGGCACCCTCGTCGACACCGTCTATGCGCATGTCTTTGCGTGGCAGCGCGCGTTCGCCGAGGCAGGACTTGCCATCGAGGGCTGGCGCATTCACCGCCGCATCGGTATGAGCGGCGGCCTGTTCGCGCGCGCCGCGGCGCGCGAGCTCGGGCACGCCATCGACGGCTCGGCGGCCGAGGATCTGCAGCGGCGGCACGGCGAGCTGTTCCGCGAATTCCTCCCCGAGCGGCGTCCACTCCCCGGAGCGGTGGAGCTGCTGAAAGACCTGCGTCGGCGCAAGATCGCCTACGGAATCGCCACCTCAGGGCGACGCCCGGAAATCGATCGCTCCCTCGAGGTGCTCGGTATCGGGGACGATGTCGTGGTGGTCGATGGTCGGGGATGCGGTCTGGGATCACCTCGCGGCGCGGCGTGCGAGCGTTCTCAGCGTCGGGTTGCTGAGCGGGGGCTACGGCGAGAGTGAGCTGCTGAGCGCCGGAGCCTTCCGCGTCTATCGCGATCCTGCGGAGCTGCGTCGCTCGCTCGATGAGCTCGGGTTGCCGTAAGCTCACCGCTCGGGTAAGCGGTAGCTCACCGGTCGAGCTCCGGGTAATGCCGGAACAGGTCCTCGTTGTTGAAATCCAGCCGACGGCCGGATGCCGCGTAGCGCGCAATGCGCGGCCGGTCGAACACCGCTTGGTGCAGCGCGCGCAGCCGCGGGCGGCGACGAAGTGTGCGGGCGCTGGCTGACGGGAAGGCGTATTTGAGACCCGCGATCACCTGCGCCATGGACAGGTCCGCGTAGCTCAGGCGTGCCCCGACCATCCACGGCCGGCGCGAGCCATTCAGCTCGAGCACGCGCTCGAAGTAGCCAAGGAACTTCGGCAGACGCACGGCGAGGAAGTACCGGGTGCGCCGCTTCGCCTCCGCCTTCTGCTCCTCGTACGCGTAGCCGTCGCCGAGCGGGTGGTGGGTGTCGAAGATCTCGACGTAGAAATCGAGGATCGTGAGCTCAAGCTGATGCGTCCAGAGTCGCCCTGGCTCGTCCCTCGGCGCGAGCTTCAACGGGCCGCCGAGAAACAGCAGGATGTTCGGCGTCTGAGCGATGAGCTGCCGGCCGGCCCTGAGAATCGGGGGCGCAAAGGGCGGGCGCCGGACGCCTGAGGTCCCGAGCACTCTCAAGATGGCGGGCACACCGCAGCCCTGCGCCTCCGGGACCGCCGCCATGTCGAGATAACGCGCGCCGGCCTCCTCCAGCGCGAGCCGCACGAATTCGGCGCGTCCCTGGATGCCGGGCCAGTAAAAGAGCTCGTAGGTCATGAGGTCCCCCTGCCGCCGCGGGCGATCACGCTCCGGACTGTCGTCGATTGGATACAGTACCGTATCACGGAGCATGGGCGGTGCGGTTCCCCCCGATGGAGGTCTACGGCATGTCGCGGATTCACGGCAGGGCTCCGCTGATTGATAATGACGCTACCCAGGGAAGGGCCATGAACTCGATTCAAACGCAGGCGAGCATTCTTGCCGTCGACGACGACACCAGAAGCCTGATGGCGCTGCAGGGACTGCTGGCGGACATGTCGCTGCGGGTGGTCACGGCCAAGTCGGGCGACGAGGCGCTGCGCTGCGTGCTCAAGCAGGACTTTGCCGTCATCCTCATGGACGCTCGCATGCCGGGGGTGGACGGCTTCGAAGCCGCGCGGCTGATCCGCGAGCGCGAGCGCTCGCGCCACACACCGATCATCTTTCTCACCAGCGCCTACGAGGACGCGCCGTCGGTGACCCGCGGCTACGAGGCGGGTGCCGTGGACTACATCGTGAAGCCGCTGCGGCCTGAGGTCCTGAAGTCCAAGATCTCGGTGTTCGTCAACCTGTACCGCAACAACGCGATCCTCATGCAGGAGGTGAGGGATCGCATGACAGCCGAGGAGCACCTCAAGACCTCGCAGCAGAGTCTGCGTGCCCTCGCTTCTCACCTGCAATCGGTGCGCGAGGAGGAATGGACCCGGATCGCCCGGGAGATCCACGACCACCTGGCCCAGGCGCTCACGGGGCTGAAGATGGATCTCGCCTGGATCACGAGCCGATTGCCCAAGGGCTCTTCGGCCCTGCGCGCGAAGGCGCAGTCGATGTCCGGCCTGATCGATTCCACGATGGGGTCGATGCACGAGATCATGTCGCAGCTGCGGCCGGAGGTGTTGGATCGGCTGGGACTCGCTGCGGCGATCGGCTGGCAGGCGGGCGAGTTTCAGCGTCGCAGCGGGATTCGCTGCAACTTGTCGCTGCCCCAGGAGGAGCTGACGGTGGATCGGGACCGCTCCACCGCGGTGTTCAGGATCCTCCAGGAATTGCTGACCAACGTAGTGCGCCACGCCGGCGCCACCCGGGTCGACGTGGCGCTCCGCTCCGAGCCCGATGAGCTGCTGCTCACCGTCGCCGACAACGGCCGCGGCCTCGACGAGGAGGCGGCCAACAGTCCCAAGTCGTTCGGCCTCATGGGAGTGCGCGAGCGCGTCCTGCCCTTTGGCGGGAGGGTCGAGATCAGCGGCGTGCGCGCGAAGGGGACCACGGTGACCGTGGCGCTGCCGGCCGCGGCCGCCACCCAACCGGCCGCGGCCGCCACCCAAGTGGAGCCTGTTGCCAAGGAGAGCTGAGATGAGGGTTCTGATCGCAGACGATCACCCCGTCGTTCGCAAGGGGCTGAGGGAGATCGTCGCCTCGGAGCACGACATGATCGTCGTGGGCGAGGCGAAGAGCGGCGACGAGGCGCTCGATCTGGCGAAGAAGCTGGACTGGGATGTCGCGGTGTTCGACTACGCGATGCCCGGCTGCAGTGGCGCCGATCTGGTGCGGGAGGTCAAGCGGCAGCATCCGGGCCGGCCGGTGCTGGTGCTGAGCATCCTGCCCGAGGAAGTGCACGCCGGTCAGGTGTTCAAGGCGGGCGGCGCCGGATACATCAACAAGGGCAGCGCCAACGAGGACCTGACCGGGGCGATCCGCAAGGTGGTCGGCGGTGGCAAGTACGTGAGCCCCGCCTTCGCGGAGAAGCTCGCGACCGAGCTCGCCGAGGGCGGCGAGAAGCCGCCGCACAACCTGCTCTCCGATCGCGAATACCGGGTAATGTGGCTGATCGCCTCGGGCAAGCACATCAACGAAATCGCGGCCGAGATGACTCTCAGCCCGAGCACGATCAGCACCTATCGGGCGCGGATCCTGAAGAAGCTGGGGTTGTCCAACAATGCGGAGCTGGTTCGCTACGCGGTCAAGTACCGGCTCATCTAGCGACACCGCGGCAGCGTCTGCAGGCAGGGCATTACACGGATCTGCGGCGGCGCCTACAGGCAGCTCGAATTTCCGCGACAGTGGTTCGATCGACGACACAGCCAAGGACAAGGACTATCGCATGGGCGGCGCAATCCTCATCGTTGAAGACGAGCTGGTCACGCAGCGGCTGATCGCCGCGAGCCTCGAGCGCGCCGGATACCAGGCGATCCGGGCGGCGAGCGTCGAGCAGGCGGAAGCGGCGATTCGCGAAGTGCTTCCGGATCTGATGCTGCTCGACTGGATTCTTCCGGGCACCACCGGCATGTCCTTCCTCAGGCACCTGCGCAGCGAGCGGCGCACCCGGGAGATTCCCGTCATCATGCTCACGGGGCGCTCGGACGAGATCGACAAGGTGGCCGGGCTCGAGGCGGGCGCCGATGACTACCTCACCAAGCCCTTCTCACATCGCGAGCTGCTCGCGCGCATCAAGGCGGTCGTACGGCGCCGCGCACCGCTCCTCGGCGACGAGCCGGTCGAGTTCGGCGACCTGAAGCTCGACCCCGCGGCACACCGCATCACGGCGGCCAGCGGCAAGATCAGCCTCTGGGCCACCGAATTCCGGCTGTTGCATTTCCTGATGACGCATCCGGATCGGGTATACAGCCGCGGACAGCTGCTCGATGAAGTCTGGGGCGACCACGTCTTCGTCGAGGACCGCACCGTCGACGTGCACATCCGGCGCCTGCGGCAGGCCCTGCAGCCGAGCGGTCACGAGAAGCGGATCGAGACGGTGCGCGGCGCCGGCTACTGCTTTCGGGCCAACCCGGGTTAGTAGGCGTTACGGTCGTTGAGCACGGTGAACACCGTCTTCAGCACGATCCACAGGTCGAGCTGCAGCGACCAGTGCCGGAGGTACGCCAGATCGTAGGCGATGCGGCTCTCCATCCGGTCGAGCGTGCGGGTCTCGCCGCGAAATCCGTTGACCTGCGCCCAGCCGGTGATGCCGGGCCTGACTTTGTGCCGGATCATGTAGCCCTTGATGAGCCTGCGATACATCTCGCTATGGGCCACCGCGTGCGGGCGCGGACCGACCACGCTCATCCGCCCCTGCAGCACGTTGATGAACTGCGGCAGCTCGTCGAGGGAGTAGCGGCGCAGGAAGGCGCCGAAGCGGGTCACGCGCTCATCGTCGCGCGTCGCCTGCCGGATGACTTCGCCGTCCTCCGTGACCCTCATCGAACGGAACTTGTAGACCTGGATCTCCCGGCCATCGAGGCCGTAGCGGCGCTGCCGGAACAGCACCGGCCCGGGAGAGCTCAGCTTGACCCCGATCGCGATCGCGAGCAGCAACGGCGAGATGAGGAGCAGGATCAGCAGCGCGAGGACGATGTCGCTGGCGCGCTTCACGACGCCGTCCAATCCGTGGAAGGGAGTCTCGCACACCGCGGCGACGGGTATGCCGCCGATGGTGTCGATGCGCGCCTGGATCAGATCGAAGAGGAAGATGTCCGGCACGAAGTAGATCGACGCCGTGGTGTCGTGCAACTGGTCGAGGAGCCGCACGATGCGCGGTTGAGAGGCCATCGGCAGCGTGATGTAGATCAGGTCCACCCGATGCGACTTCGCGTACGAGGGCAGCTCGTCGATCGTGCCCAGGATCGGGCCGATACCCCGCGCCGCCTCCATCGTGCGCTCGGGGCCGCGGTCATCGAAGAATCCCGCGATGCGCACCCCGAGCAGGGGTTGGCGGCGGATCTGCTCTGTCAGGGTGCGGCCCAGTCCGCAGGCGCCGGCGATGACGGCTACACGCTGCGCACCCTCGGCGGCGAGCAAGCGCAGCAGCAGCTTGGGCACGCCCAAGTGCGTCGCGCAGCGGGCCACGGGCGTGGCGATGAGCCACGCGCGCAGCACGCGCGGGTCGAAGATTTCCATGGTGCCCGTCGCCCAGCCGATGAACAGCAGCAGCGCGACCGTCGTGACCCACCCGATGACGACCTCGCCCGCCAGCGCGGCGACCGTGCTCGCGCCAGGCGATCGGCCTGGAAAGGTGAGCGAGAAGACGACCAGCGCCAGTATGAGATAAGGACCGTCGAAGGGCACCCGGAACAGCGCCATCGCGAGCAGCAGCACGCCGATCGTGACCAACGGATCGATGAGCGCCATCACCTGGGCCGCGGGGGCGGCCCGGGGCTCGAAGAACTGCCGGTGTGTCTGTGGATCTGCGAGCAAGGTACGCGCACCTTAGGGATCGCGCTGCGGCGCGCGGATGACCCGTGGGCGCGATTCCGTAGTTCGAATGGACTAGCGCGACAAATCCCCTCGCAGGACACCTCCGCCGCGGGCCGAACACCGGAATTTGCCGATAAACCGGCGACCGGAACTGTGCCCGGTACGGGGTGCGCGAACCGCCGGCGGCTCATCCGTGTCACATCACAATCGCGTAACAACCGGTTTACATAGTCATGAACGCGATGGGACGGAGTTGTTCCAAGCGGTGCGAAAGCAACCTATGGACTCTCAGGTGACTGTGCATCCCCGGACGGCCGAGCAGGGTTCGAGGTCAGGAACGTCAGAGCCCCGACGCAGCGAGAGCGGCGGCGCGGCGTTACTGCACCCGCAGGAGCTCGAGTCGCTGCTGCTCAACATCGACGCCTCGCTCCGGGTGCATTCGCGTC
>WNGC01001070.1_pt1 | contig 16529 bp, 9 predicted proteins | sample 5400051 | NCBI WGS metagenome assembly WNGC01 (sample SAMN13153368, study PRJNA577476) | soil metagenome | isolation source: 20 cm soil or saprolite under grassland replicate 2 | place: USA:California | collected 2016-06-15
CGCTCGACATCGATGACTTGCCCGCGCATGCCTATGATGATGAGGGCGAGAAACGCCTGCAGGCTTGCGCGGAAGCGATCCTCGTCGATCGTGCTGCCGAGGCGATATTCGACGCGGGATTGACGCCGCTCCTCAGCCAAAAGAGCCGCAATGCGGCGCGCCTGATGCGCTTTCAGTCGATCGCGAAGCTTGGAGTGCCGCTGAGCGGGCCTTGGCGCTGAAGCCGTTTCGCGACCCGCGCTACGGGATGAAGTGGGTCGTCTGCCCGGGGACTTGCACCGTGATGACCCCGGCCCACACACACATCAAAGTGGACGTGTCGTTGAGCGCGGGGAAGTTCTTGAGAAGAACGGTAGGCGCGCCAGGCACCCAGGGCGCGGGCGTATTCGGAATGCACGGCTGCGGGGTCAACACACCCATTGCCGCAGCGGTGGCTGCGGCCACCTGCGGATTGGCGGGGCTTGTGCACATTCCGAACGGCATGATGTTTTTCATGGGAACGTGATCCATGATGTTCGCTGCGGGCTGTGAGCTCGTATTCACCATTTTTTCGGGCGTGACGACGAAAGTGCTCGGAGCGACGCCCATGGAGCATTTCAACGTCGCGCCGTTGCAGACCTGTAGCGCCATTTAGGTGTACCCCCTCTCGACGGTAAAGATACTACACGCCCCACACCCGCTCGGCGTAGTCGGGCACGGTGCGATCGGCGGAGAACCGGCCCATGTGCGCGGCGTTGGCGATCGACATCGAGGACCCGCGGCCGGGATCGCGGTCGCCGAAGCCTGCACTGACCTGGCCTGCGTCTCCGCTACAATCCTCCGGAAGTCGGATCGGACCTCGGACTCTCGGAGGTCAACCTCTCCATCACTGGTAGCGATACTTGCCTTTGAAGAACTGCCACGTAAAGCTGCGGGCCATGAGTTCGCGGCTCCAGTACAGTGTGTAGTGAGTCGGATGCTTCCAGCCCTTTTCCACGCGGTTCTGGAAACTCCACTCCCGCTCAGTATTGTGGGTCGCGACAAAGTGCAGCAGCGCGAGCTGGGCGAGATATTTCTGGCGCGCGCTGTAACCCGCGCTCTGCTTCGCGCCGAGGTCAAAGATCACTTTGTCCATGTAATAGAGGGTCAGCGCTCCGGGCTTGCCGCGTGCCGGCCGCTCAGGCTGCGTAATTGGCGGTTGGAAGAGGTTCGACAGGAAGCCTGAGACGAAGAAGAGATAAAGCCGGCCGCGCGCCTTCGCGACGCGGGCCGCATCGCTGGCGATGGCGACCTCGAGGAACGAGCCGAGAATCGTGGAGGCAAGGCCGGTGATGGGCACCGCCTCGGCGAAGATCAGCGGCAGGCCGAGATCCATGATGTCGCCAGCTGCCTTGAAGCCGGAGCCTTCCTTGGCGTTGGAGACGAGCCTGTCGGCCGCGTCGCCAACCAAGACGGCGTCCCCCACTTTGCCTGGCAGAACACCAAGGATCGCCTTGCCAATATCCTCTTCGATTTTCTTGTCGTCGTCGAAGTCGGGCCCGATCGGATTCTTAAGCATCGGGATCAAGCCCTTGGCCGCCTTGTGCGCGATGGGGAACAGCGCATCGATCATACGCTGGCCTTCCGCAGCATCGTCGAGCCAATTCGGTCCGCCTTGATCGAGGTTGAAATAGAGCTTCCAGTCCCGAACGTTGCGCATCGATTCCTGCTCGGCCCTGTCGAGCAGGCGCTCACGGAGCCTGGACGCGTCGGCCTGGTAGATATTGCGAACGCCGTCCTTGAGCGAGAAGCCGACGCCTTCGACATACCACTGGCCGTCCGACAGCTTGTCCCACATCAAATGCATGCTGATCCGGCGCTTGCCGGACATGGTGGTCGGCGCGTGCTCCAGATAGCTCATGATTTCCCGCAGGCCATCCGCATCGCGCATGACCGGGGCGACCCTGGTACGCGAAACATAGCGGCCAAGCCACTCGGCCAGTGAGGCTTCAAAGGCCGCGCGGCTAGCAAAGTTGAAATCGTTCTCGTAGATGACCTCGCCGCTCTGGACCCTGCCTCCGGGAAGAACCGGCGGTATCCCAAGATTGCGGGCTTTCGCTGGTGGTGCCATGTTTATCCTCCGCGACGGCTGCGACGGCCGCCCAAATGGTTTTGCAAGCGCTTGTCTATTGACATAGCCGTGCGCCCGAGATTAGGCCCAGGATCGGAATGCGTCAATGAGAATGAAACACCTCGGTTGATTTTTTTTGTCCGCTTCCAACACCTCGAGATATACCCTCTCGGCTTGTTGGAGTCGGCCGCGCTGGTGCAGAGCGATTGCCGACGCGAGAACCTGCCGAGTCCTCGCGGTCATGGTCCGTGCCGCGCATTCGCCGGCTTCTTTCGCGACGGCGTTCTCATGCCACCGGCCCGGAGTGCTGCAGGGCCCAGAGCTCCCACGACGTACCCAGGTGCGCGGTGCGGCGTTTAGCGGCGTTCAGCGCCTTGGCTGCGGGTGAGGGCCGGCGGTTGCAATGGATTACCGATGATCGCAATCACCTTTTCGGTATCCCGCCCAGGCCGGCGGCGCGCCTCTTCTTGTTCGCGCCTCACGCGCGCGAAGGTTAGGCTCACGTCAGTAGACGCTGAGTTCCGGTATGTGAAGCTCGGATCCAGCAAACTCTTAAAACCCATGGTCCCCCCCCCCAAAAGAAGTGTTTCGGCCCGACCCTCCTCGGGCGTTTAGCAATCGCGAGAAGTATAGCCCCATCTGGCAGCCGCTTCACTCTTTCCACTTCGCGCGCTCAGCATCGATCTCGTTTCCGTCGGCGTCTTGATCGTCACCAGTCGCCGGTGCATAGGAACGCGTGGCGGCAGCGCCGAGACTCTGGTCAACACGCCCTCTTTGATGGCTTTTTTCGTCGAGCCCGTCGATACGGATGAATCGGGCGGTTCCGCTGCTAAGTCTTGGTTATAGCTGCGGTTTCGAAATGGCTCTGATGCATAAAGCTGGAATGAATATTCGAGAGGACTCCTCGGAGGGTCGGCAGCGCCCTGGACAGCCTATGCGGGCAGTGCCGGAGAGAGTAGCATGGGGTTGAAGTCGGGAGGGGGGGTACGAAGTGTCCGTGCGCTTTGAGGACGAGGGCTGCCAGTCCGCCTTCACCTTGAGCGAGCTGCCGCGCTGGCGCAGCCGCGATCGGGTGAGAGTAGTGGACGGCCATTTGCAGCCGAATTGAGCAAATGCCCTACGTCATCACGGTCGAAGCTCGCGCGGAGGGACGGCCTGCGCCGCCCGAACGTCGAACAGTCAATAGCTCCCGGATGACGATCGGGCGTGGAGCGGAATGCTCCGTCCGATTGAACGACACGAAAAAACACGTTTCGCGAGTCCACGCGGTCGTCGATCTCCAGGGCGCGGACCATGTACTGACGGTGATGTCGCAGGTCAATCCGGTGTTGATCAACGGCGCGAAAGTCGGGCCGGGAGAATCCGCTCCGGTCAAGGCCGATGACGTGATCGAGATCGGCGATTTCGCGATGCAGCTGCTGCAGGTTCACGAGGCACCCACAACGCCGGGCGCATCATCGGCCCGCCAGGTGGCGTCCTCACCTTTTGACTTCGGCCTGGCCGGAAGCGGCGATACCTCCCCGGGGGACGACCCGTTCCGATCGCTCGACGATCTGATCCCATCGAAGCCGGTCGCGCCACCGGACGCCGGCCCCGACCCCTTCCAACTCGCGCCGCGAAAGTCCGGGGGAAGACAGTCCGACGCAATCGTGGACGACCTCGGTGGCATGTCGCACCTGGATCTGGGGCTCGGCCAGAGCGCAAGCGCGGATCCTCTGGTGCATCTCCTCAATACCGGGAACCCCGCGGTCGGGGGCTCTGCGGGCGGACCGAGCTTCAACCCGCAGCCGCTCGGCGCCGCTCCAGGGTCGCTTGATCAGATCCTCGGACGCGGTCCGGCAAAGCCGATCGGCCAGCCGCTCGCGGATCTTTCAAGGCACCATGCCGGCGGCAGCTCGAACGTCGACCACGTACAGCCGATTAACGTCGCCTACAACGCACCCCACATACGGGCAGAGGCACGACGGACGCCTCCGCCTCCGCCTGCGCCTTCGTCCCCGGCAGACCCCTTCGACGGCTTCGATCCTTTCGGCAGCATGCTGCGGCCGAAGTCCGCCCAGCCGGCGGCGCCATCGACCGTGTACGTCGAGGCCCCGCAGCAAGAGGCGCCGTCGCCGGCCTCAAGCCCCGTCGCGCCACCCTGCGCGCTCCCGGCTTCCGGCAGCGGCGCATCCGCCGGGCGGGATGCGTTCCTCGAAGGCGCCGGTCTTACGCACCTGCAGATTGCCGATGCCGAAGCGGAGGCGTTCCTGCGCGAAAGCGGCGCAATCGTGCGCGCGTCTGTAGAGGGCCTTATCGGCCTGCTGCTCGCACGCAGCGAGCTGAAAAAGGAAATACGCGCCGAAGATCGCACGATGGGGGCCTCGCGCAACAACAACCCGCTCAAGCTGATGACCGATCCGCAGGAGGCGATGGGTTACCTGTTCGATACGCGCCAGCGGCTGAGCGGAGCGTTCCTCCCCCCGGTTCAGGCGGTGCAGGATGCGTGCGACGACCTGCGGGTGCACGAGATCGCGCTCATGGCAGGTATGCGCGCGGCCTTCCAGGGCGCCCTGAAACGCTTCGATCCGCGGCTCGTCGAGCGCGAAGCAGACAAGCAAAAAGGATCATTCAGCCTTAACAAGAAGGTGAAGCTCTGGGAGACGTTCATCGCTTACCACGAGCAACTGTCGCGGGATGCCGAGGACGACCTGCTCAAGGTCTTCGGCAAGGAGTTGCTGGGGACTTACATGGCCCAGGTGAAGCGGCTGCGCGGCGCCCGCAAAGGCTAGCGAGGCTGCGTCTCAAACCAACGAGGCGTGTGGTGAGTGACGGGCTCCGGGACATGAGAGCGGGCTCCGACTCGTAGCGCTGTGCTCGACGAGGTCCTTCGGGACCACCAGAGCGCTTGTCGGTCCAACGAAGTGCAGAGCTTACTGCACCGCGAGCGAGCGAACCCCATATCGAAACCCGCTCCGCAGCGAGGTGTGAACATGGACACGATCGAACAGTACGCGGAGAGGCTCCTTCGAGTGAGCGAGGATTGAGCTGGCAAGGCGCGCGCGCTGGAGAAGGAGTTGGCGGAGCTGTATCAGAAGTCCCTGGCCACCCGTTCCCGGAACCCCACCCCTCCACGGACTTCAGCCAGGTGCAGGATCTCACCGAGGCGCTCAGGGAGCTCAAAGCGACGCATCGCGCGTCCGCGGGCGCGAGCCAGCCTGCGGCCACGGACGAGACGCGTAAGATCGACGAGCGCATCGCGGACGTCACGAAACGGCTGAGCAAGGTCTACGCCGGCTGGAACACGAACCTCCGGCTTGTCCCGCCGCCCGCACCGGTGCCGTCCGGCTTTTTCGAGAAATGGCTCGCCCGGCCCGGAAAGAAGAAGATGAACGCGTTCATCGTCCGCTGCGTCAATCAGAAGGGGCTCGCTGTCACGGACAGGGCGACGATCAAGAAAGTCGAGGGGGTTACGGCTCCAAGCTGGAGCTGAGATGGTGAGGTAGCCGTTCGCGCCTCATTTCTCGCGGCGCCCGTCTGCTCGAGCGCCCGCTGACCGGGCGCGCCTTCTTCGAGGAAGTCATCCGCGAGAATCTCGACATCGGCCGCCGGCCCAGGTGCAGTTCGTTCTTTCGAGCGCAGCGTCCTGAAGAGCACGCCATGACGCTTTCGCACGCGCGTCGTCACCGAGGGCGTCACGCCTTGGCTGTACATCGACTGCGCCGGCAGGGTGTACGGCCACAAAACCGATCGATCCGATACCCGCGCAGGGGCCGCCGTGAACTGAGCCGGCAGCCACACCCCTCGCGCAATCCGTTGGCGATGTGCCAAGGGCCGGAAATCCGCACCCTTTGTCGTTTTCTACAGGCAGTAATGCACGCCGGCGAGCCATGTCCCTGACTTAGTTCCTATCCGCCGCCCGACGGCCGTGGCTAGCCTTGGCCTTCCTTAGCTTCCACTGGAAGGACAATGGCCAACAATATGACAACAGACGGAAAAGCTCTGGCCGTCGGCCCGCGATGGGCGCCCACGTTCAAGCGCGCAAGCGCTGCGATCCTTTGCCTCGGTGCGGCGCTGGCAGGGTGTACGGCCATAAAGCCGATCGATCCGATACCCGCGCAGGGCACGATCAGCCGGTCGATCACGTGGGTGCTCGCCGAGGATCCCTCGAAGGCCTGCGACGAGGCGCTCGGCAAGCCGCTCATCGGGACCCGAAATGCCTGCGCACGGCTGCGTGGCAACGAGTGCACCATCTACGTGAAGCCACCGCAGAACGAGGACGACCGCACGGCCATCTACGTGCTCGGTCACGAGGCGCTGCACTGCTTCGTCAGGCACTTCCATTACGCCGTGAACTGAGCCGGCAGGTTCGAGGCTCGCCGGAACAGGCGCTTCCCCTTTAGGGCTATTGCGGACGGGTCGGGCTGTCTGTTAGGCTTGAACCAGGGCAAAGCGAATCAAGTAAAAAAGTCACCTATTTTCATAAAACCATAGACTAGATCTACTACATTTGCCTGGGCCTCCCGCGCAGCGGGAGGGGGACTTCGCTCGAAGAGAGCGAAGCGAGAGATGAGGGAGGCGTCAGGGGATGTTCGATACCAGGAAGGCCTTTGCGGCTGCGGCCGCGGCATTCAGCATTGTTGCCGTTGCGCAGCAGCTGCCGGACTCCGGTTCCATCCTCGAGCAGCAGCGGCAACCGGAGCGCCTTCCGGTCCCGCGGAGCGACACGCCGGTGCTGCGGGAGGTCACCCCTACCAAGCCGGCGTTGCCCGCCACCACGAAGTTGAGCGTCGCGGTGAAGGAGTTCCGTTTCCGCGGAAACACCGTGTTCTCCGACGCGGAGCTGCGCGAGGTGGTGCGCGAATTCATCGGCAAGACCCTGGACTTCAATGGCCTGAACGACGCGGCGGGCCGCGTGCAGCGCTACTACCGCGAGCGCGGATACTTTCTCGCGGTCGCTTATCTGCCGCAGCAGGAGATCCGCAACGGCGTGGTGGAGATAGCGGTGCTGGAGGGACGGCTGGGCTCGGTCATTCTGCAGAGGGACGCGCAGATGAAGCTCCGCGAGTCATTCGCCCGCGGGATCCTCGATGCCCACCTGAAGCCCGGCGATCTCATCACCGAGAGTGGGCTGGAGCGCCCGCTGCTGCTGCTGCGCGATTTGCCCGACGTGGAGCTCGCCTCTGTGCTGGGTCCGAGCAAGACGCCGGTGGGCGCGGCCGATCTCACCGTCAAGCTCAGCGAAGATCGACGCGTGGTGAGCGGATACGTCGATTTCGACAACTACGGCAACCGCTTCACCGGGGAATACAGGGCCGGCATGAACCTCAACGCGAGCGACTTCACCGGCTACGGAGACCTGCTGAGCTTTCGCGGCTTCGTCACGAACGAAAGCATGAAGTTCGGCAGGCTGAGTTACGTGGTGCCGGTGTGGTACTACGGGACGCGCGTCGGCGTGAGCTACACGGATTTCGAGTACCGCCTGGGAAAGGATTTTGAGTCTCTGGGTGCGCACGGCAATGGCCAGGTGCTCACGCTCTACGCGCTTCACCCTGTCCTGCGCACACGCAACGCCAACTTGTTTCTCCAGGCTGGAGTCGAAGAAAAGAAGCTCGAAGATCGCATCGATTCCGTCGGCTCGGTCGAGAACCGCAAGATCGACTCCGGGAAGCTCGGCGCCGTGGGCGATTTCCGCGACAGGCTGTTCACGGGCGGGCTGAACTCCTACGCGGTCACCTATACCGGAGGCAAGGTGGACCTGTCGCCCGAAGCGTTGCAAACCGCCGACGCTGCCGTGGGCACCGGGCCCAGAACCAGCGGCAACTTCTCCAAGGTCAATCTCGACCTGCGGCGTCTGCAGAGGTTCACCGACTCGTTCGACCTGCTGCTCGCGTTCAATGGCCAGAAAGCGAACAAGAACCTCGCCGCAGCGGAAAAGATGTCGCTCGGCGGCCCGTATGGCGTGCGCGCGTATCCCGTCGGCGAAGCCCCGGGCGACACCGGATTCCTGTTCACGAGCGAGCTACGCTACATCATCCCCAATTACACCCTGTTAGGCGGCAATGTCACCGCTTCGGCCTTCTACGACACCGGGCAGGTCAAGACATTTGAAGACCCGCCGCCTGCGGATCCGACCCGCTTCCGGAACAAGCGCTCGATCGCCGGCTACGGTCTCGGCTTGTCTCTGGGGAGGGAAGGAAATTTCCTCGTGCGCGCTCACATAGCGACGCGAGCGGATAACGAGACGCCTCAATCGGACCCCCACAAGCGCGATCCGCGCCTGTGGGTCCAGGCAGTGAAATGGTTTTGATGCCTTAACTAAACGACGTCCACGTAATCGGCACGCGCGGGATGCTCGCGCGTCGCCTGGGGGGGGGAGCAATGAAGAAGTCGCCATCGTTGAAATCCGTTCGCAACGCGCACGCGTTCGCGCCTCGCTTGCGCCGCTCGGTCATCATGGTCAACCAGGCCCTGCTGGGGCTCGCCGCCCTGGCGGCGCTTCCGCTCCTCGTGGGGACTCCCTCCGCGCTCGCCCTTCCCACCGGAGGCGAGGTCGTGGCCGGCTCGGCGCACATCTCGCAGCCCAATGCGCAGACGATGCAGATCAACCAGGCTTCGCAGAAGGCGATCCTGAACTGGCAGGGCTTCTCGATCGCCACGAGCGAAGCGGTGAACTTCCTGCAGCCCAGCGCCTCGGCCGTGGCGCTCAACCGCGTGGTCGGCTCCCAGCGCTCCGACATCTTCGGCAGCTTGACCGCAAACGGCCAGCTGTTCCTGGTCAATCCGAACGGGGTCCTCTTCGCACCGAGCGCGAGTGTCGACGTCGGCGGCATCGCCGCGACCACGCTCAACATCCGCAATGAGGACTTCCTCGCGGGAAACTATGTCTTCTTCCGCGACGGCAACGCCGGCAGCGTCGTCAACCAGGGAACGATCCACGCGCCCTCTGGCTACGCGGCGCTGATCGGGCCGAAGGTGACGAACGAAGGCTTCATCAGCGCAAGATTGGGGAGCGTCGCGCTCGCGGCCGGCGATCGCGTCGCGCTCGACATGATCGGCGACGGCCTCATCAGCGTGCGCATCGACCAGGCGGCGCTCGGCGCAGCAGTGCTGAACAAGGGGACCATCCAGGCAGACGGTGGCAAGGTGCTTCTCGCGGCGCGGAGCGCCGACTCGCTTCTCGACACGGTCATCAACAACACCGGCATCATCCGCGCCACCTCGCTCATCGAGCGCAACGGCGTGATCGTCCTCGACGGCGGCAGCACTGGCGTCGTAAGCAATAGCGGCACGCTCGATGTCGCCGGCGTCGATGCCGGCACCACCGGTGGCACCGTCAAGGTGCTCGGCAAGTACGTCGGACTATTCGATCGTAGTCGCATCGACGCATCCGGCGACACCGGCGGTGGCACCGTCCTCGTGGGCGGCAACTGGCAGGGTCAGGGTCCTGAGCGGAACGCTTCGCGCACCATCGTCGGCCCCGACGCCACTATCAGCGCCAGCGCGGTCACGCGCGGCGATGGCGGCACGGTCGTCGTGTGGTCCAACGACGTCACCAAGTTTCATGGCTCCATCGACGCTCGCGGCGGCGCACAGGGTGGCGACGGTGGAAAAGTAGAAACCTCCGGCGCTGTTCTCCAGGCTGACGGCCGCGTCGACGTTTCCGCACCGCATGGCACGGGCGGCTTGTGGTTGCTGGATCCGTACGACATCTCCATCGAAAACACCGCCAACTCCTCCGGCATCGATACCGCGGGTAGCGATTTCACCAGTAAGGCCGACAGTGCTGTACTCGATACGACTACTCTCGGAGCCGCGCTAACCGGCGGCGTAACGGTGAGGGTCATTACGGGGAACGGTGGACTTCAGAACGGCGACATCACCGTTCACGACACCACTACCGCAGCCGGCAGCGCGACTCTGGAGTTGCACGCACAACGCAACATCACGTTCGCTCCAGCTTCAAGCATCACTAACGGCGTCGCTCCCAACCTACTCAACGTCAGCTTGTTCGCGGGCACAGACGGGCCAGCGGGAACGGCTGGTACGAATCCGAGCTCGATCACGATGGCGGCCGGTTCGTCTATTACTACCGGCGATGGAAACGTGACTGCCACCGCCAAATCAAACGGGATCACGCTTGCAGGTATTAATACGGGGACTGGCTCGCTTGCTGTCAATTCGAACGGCGGGACTATTTCGCAGAATAGTGCATTAACCGTTGGGGGCACGGCTAGCTTCAATGCCGGCAACAACACCATCACGCTCGCGGATGCGGTCAACCGCTTCGCTGGTGCCGTTTCGCTGAATACGACGGGTGCGGCCAACAATGCCTTACTGACCAACAGCATCGGCACGGTGCTGGGCACCTCCACTGTGGGAGGCAATCTCACAGTGACGGCCGCCACTGGTGGCATCACGCAAACCGATGCGCTGAGCGTTGGTGGCAATCTATCGGCGACGACGAGTACGGTGAACCAGTCGATCGATCTCTCCACGCAGACGAACTCGGTGGCGGGGAGCACTTCGCTCAACACGAGCGGCACCGGCGATGCCTCGATTAAGGAGAACGCGATCAACTTTTCCACGACCAACTTGGGTGGCAAACTCACGGCGACGGCGGCCACGGGCGGTGTCACGCAATCGGGCGCGCTTGCTGTCGGCGGCGCTAGCAACATCACCGCTGTCGGCAATGCAATCACTTTGACCGACGTGGCCAATCATTTCACCGGGATGGTAACGCTCACGGGCACCGTTACGAAGGTCACCGACAGGAGCGCCCTTACGGTGCAACTCAACACTGGCGAGACCAACATCATCGCCAATGCCGGCGGCGGAGCAGGCGGCTTGACTGTGGCGGGAAACGCCGCCGAACTGATTGCGATTAGTAACGGGGGGGTCTTTACCTGGAATAGCCTTACCGCGGGATCTGCGATCCTGATTGCAGCGATGCCATCCAAGACGATCACGGGTCCGGGCTCGAAGGGTAACGTTCTCGATGGCACGGTTCAATACAGCAATCTCGGCGACGCGACCGGTACCAAGCTCGTCGTTCCAGGCGAGCTTGTCTTGATCGCGCGGAACGTGCCGCGAACGGGTAGCGGTGATTCCCCGTCCATCACGGCCGACTCGGCGATCCTGAACATTGCCAGCTTGCAACCGGGCAACAGGGTCACAATCATCCTCAACGGCAGCTTGCGCTTGCTTGCCGACACCGGCGAATTCCGGTTCGCAGCCGGCAGCAAACTCCCGGCCGGCGTCAGCACACTGGATCCTGACGTGGTGAAGGTCTTCATTGGAAACGTGTCGATCACGGCCACCCGCGACGAGGTGGCGCAGCGCGGGGCGTTTAGTGCTGCGCAACAGAGTGCGCTCTCTTCCGCATCGGCCGACGCGAGGCAGAGTTTCGGCACCGACAGCGTGACGCAGCAGATCGACATGGGCTTCTCGGGTGACGTGGGGATCGCACCCACCATGGGCCATTCCGTGCCGCTCGAAGGGGAAATTATCAGCACTCCCAGGTGTGTACCCGAGGCCAAGGCCGGAGTGAAGTGCAGGAAATAGCGGGGAGGGGAAGGGTGGGGCGGAGGAGTGCTGCACCTGTGGTACCGGAAAGGGGGCGCGAAGCGCGCCCCCTTTCTTCTTTTCTTGCAGCGGTTCCTCAGTGCACGCCTCCGCAGCGCCGTGATGGCGTGGCGCTTCGTGATCGACTTGTCCGGCATGGGAGGCACTGACTACGAGAATAGCGTGTGCGCCGCGGCCCTCGTCGCGCTGCTCCTTTCCTTCCTTCCCACGGCTGTACATCCGTCGACGCGAGACGGATCTCAGGCCCGGACAGCCTGACCCAGCAGATCGATATGGGCTTTACGGGGGGACTTCGGCATCGCTCCCACCATGGGTCATTCGGTGCCGCTTGAAGGGGAGATCATCAGCACTTCGCCGTGCGTGTCCGAAACGAAGACCGGACAGGATTGCAGAGACTAGCCGGAGAGGGGACGGGGGCGGCCGGAAAGGGCGCGAAGCGCTTGCCCTTCCTTTTTGCTCGCAGGTTTCTCGCGGGCGTGATAGCGTACCGCTTCGTGAAGAACTCCTCCCGCACGGAAGCCACCATGTCCAAGACTAGCGTATGCGCCGCAGCCCTCGTCGGGCTGTTCCTTCTGCTTCCCGGCCAGAGCTGGTCGCAGGCGGCCAGGCAGGCCAAGGCGCCGGCAGAGGCGACATGGCTGGCGGCCGCTCGTTACGGCGACGGCCGGGAGCTCGAACGCGCCGGTGCCTGGGCAGCCGCGATGAACGCCTACCAGGAGGCGGCCGTGAGCGGCCACGGCCCGGCCCAGAAGAAGCTGGGCGACATCTACGGCAACGGACAAGGCGACGTGCACCGAGACTACGAGGCGTCGCTGCGCTGGTATCAGCGCGCGCGGGAGCAGGGCCAGGAAATCCCGCTGCCGTTCTCGTATCCGGGCGTGCGCCGCTAGCACCGGGAAGCAAGCTCCACAGCGTTGTGCCGGCCCACGCCGGGCCCCATAATAGGCGTGAAAAGAAGATGCGGCGTCTGCGCCGGCTTGTCGCTCGCCGGCGGCGCCCTTCATTCGATGAAAACAGCGGTCCCTGACAAGCTTTTCCTCGAGCTCGCCCGCCCGGCGTCGCGCCGGCGAATGACTGCTAGCGGCTGATCGACCGTGGCCGACACCTCCCAGACGCTAGGCCGCTACCAGCTGCAACGCAAGATCGGCAGCGGCGCCATGGGCTTGGTGTACGAGGCGTTCGATCCCAAGCTGAACCGGCCGGTAGCGATCAAGACGATCCTCAAGAACCTCCTCGACGAGGAGGTCTCGCGCGAGTATTCGGTCCGCTTCAGGGAAGAGGCGCAGGCGGTCGCGCGCCTCAGTCATCCGAACATCGTCCAGGTGTACGACTTCGGCGAGGAAGGCGAGGTCGCCTTCATCGTGATGGAGTTCATCCGCGGCAAGGACCTCAAGCACTGCTTCGACACGAGCGTGCTCTTCGAGGCCAGGGAGTTGGTGCGGATGATGTGCGAGCTCTTGAGCGCCCTGGACTACGCGCACCAGGCCGGTATCGTTCACCGGGACATCAAGCCGGCCAACATCATGCTCGACGGGCAGAGCCGCGTGAAGCTGATGGATTTCGGCGTCGCGCGCATCACCCATTCGGAGCGCACGCACCACACCCAGGTCGGAACCATGGTAGGGACGCCCTCCTACATGTCGCCCGAGCAGGTGCAGGGCCTCGAGGTCGACCATAGGTCGGACCTGTTCTCCTCGGGCATCGTGCTGTACCAGTTCCTTACGAACCAGCGGCCCTTCACGGGAGGTGATTGGACACTGCGGAAGATGATCGTGCACGAAGACCCGATGCGGCCCTCCCAGGTCAACGCCGCGATATCGCCAGAATTCGACCGGGTCGTCAGCAGAGCGCTCGCCAAGGCTCCCGAGGCGCGGTATCAGAGTGCGAGCGATTTCAGCCGCGCCCTGCAGCGGGTGTTCGAGGGCAAGCCCGCCGAGGACGAGGAAGACGGGACGGTCATGCGGGTGTATCCCGCTCCCGCCGGCGCCGCGGCGGCGAGGCCTGCCACGCCTCGGCCACCGGCAATTCAGCCTGCGGCACCGGCGCAGCCCGCCGGCGGATCGCAGGAAGTCGAAGTCGAGTTCTGGCGCTCCATCAAGGACAGCGACGATCCGGAAGACTACGACCTCTACCTCCAGCAGTTCCCGCAGGGCCCGTATGCGCGCCTCGCCGAGCGCAAGATAGCCAAGCTGCGACGCAGTGCGCCGGATGCCCCGACCGGAAGCGGGGCGCATGCCGGCACCGGAAGCGGGTCTTACGGGGTGAGCGACGCCAGCACCTCGAGCGCAGAAGCCGAAGCGCAGCGCCATCTCGCGGAGGTGAACCGCAGGCAGGCCGAGGAACAGGCGCGACGCCAGGCCGAAGCCAGGAAGCAGGAGGAAAGGGAGGCCGAGGAACGACGCGCCGCCGAGGCGCGCGTGCGCCAGGAAGCCGAAGCGCGGGCGAAGCGCGAGAGCGCCGAGAAGCTGAGGCGCGACGCGGAAGAAAAGGCGCGGCTCGAGGTCGAACGCGTCAAGCGGGAGAACGAAGAAAAGGCTCGCCACGAGGCAGAGGCGCGGGCGAAGCGCGACGCCGAGGAGAAGGCGCGCCTTGAACAGGAGCGGGCCCGCCGCGAAGCTGAAGCCAAGTTCAAGCTGGAGGCCGAAGCCAAGGCCAAGCGCGAAGCGGAAGAGAAGGTGCGGCGCGAAGCGGAAGAGAAGGCGCGGCGCGAAGCCGAGGAGAAGGCGCGTCTTGAGCAGGAGCGCGTCCGCCGCGAAGCGGAAGCGAAGGGGAAGCTGGAGGCCGAAGCCAGGGCCAAGCGCGAAGCGGAGGAAAAGGCGCGGCGCGAAGCAGAGGCACGGTTGCGTCTCGAACAGGACCGGGCCCGCCGGGAAGCCGAATCCAAGGCCAAGCTGGAAGCCGAAGCGAAGGCCAGGCGAGAAGCGGAGGAGAAAGCGCGGCGGGATGCCGACGAGAAAGCCCGGCGCGGAGCCGAAGCCAAGGCCAAGCGCGAAGCGGAGGAGAAAGCACGGCGCGAGGCCGCAGAGCGCGCAAGTCGGGATACCGAAGCACGGGCGAAGCGGGAAGCTGAAGAGAAAGCCAGGCGCCAGGCCGACCGCGCGTGGCAGGATGAAGCGGAGCAGGAAGCAGAGGCGCGCATAGCCGGCAGGCCCGAGGACCTAGCCTCGCAAAAAGCGCCGCAACGTCGAAGCCCGCTGGTGATTCCGGCAATCGCCGCCGGAGCGCTCCTCGTGATCGGGGCGGCGGTAGCGTTGTTCGTCCTCAGGTCGCCTGAAGAGGCTCCGGTGACGGCGCCACAAGTCGCGAAGGTGGATGCGCAGCCCGCCACTTCCCCTTTACAGCGCGCGATCCCGGAACGCCCTCAGGAAGCTGTTCCATCGGCAACCCCGCCTAACGCCGACGACAAGGCGAAGCGCGATGCCGCGGAAGAGGCGAAAGAGGCAGAGGAGCGTGCGCGACGCGAACGTGCGGAACAACAGGAGCGGGAGAGGGCGCGGCTAGCCGAGGAACGCAAGAACCAGCTCGAGGCTGCAAGACTCGGCGAGGAACAGAAGAAGCGCGAAGCGGCCAGGCTCGCCGAGGAACGCAAGAAGCAGCTCGAGGTTGCAAGATTCGGCGAGGAACAGAAGAAGCGCGAAGCGGCCAGGCTCGCCGAGGAACGCAAGAAGCAGCTCGAGGTTGCAAGACTCGGCGAGGAACAGAAGAAGCGGGAAGAGAAGAAGGGCGAAGCCGCGAGACTTGCCGAGGAGGAGAAGAATCGCGCGACCGCAAAACTGGCCGAAGAACAGAACCGGGCAAAGGGCCCCGAGTTGTTCCAGCGTGCAGGCGAACTTGAAAGCCAAGGCAAGGTTTCCGAAGCGGTGAAGCTCTATATCGCCGCCGCCAATGCAGACCATGGCCCGTCCGCGAAGAGGCTCGGCGACATCTTCAGCGGAGGAAAGGGAGATGTCGGTCAGGACTACATAGCCTCGCTAAGATGGCATGAGAAGGCACGGCGGCTCGGCGAGAAGGTTCAGGTGAAGGGAAGATGACCTGAGCCGGTATGGACGACCATAAAGAGCCTTTCAGCTGCTTGCCCGCCTGGTCTCATTCGCAAAATCCTTAAACATCGGTGCTCGTCGAGGCACCAGCAATCCTTGCTCGACCCTTACCGGTTTCTGGTCTGTCGAGTTTCCATACCTCCAGTAAGTGAAGTGGAGGGAACCCGGCGTTGCGACTTCCTGCCGCTCGAGCTCCCGGAACGGTCCGACGTTCACTCGTGAAAAAAGGGGGAAGGGTCGCGGCCATGCTGCTCGTCATGGCGCCGGCCTGCGCGGTGGCGCAGGACGACGTCGTGGTGATCACGGCGACGCGCCAGCCTCAGCCGAGCCTGGAAGTCCCGGCGTCGGTCGACCGGATCTACGCCGAGGAGATTCGCGAAGGCCGGCCGCAGGTGAATCTGTCGGAGAGCCTCGGCCGGGTGCCCGGCATCGCGGTGCAGAACCGGCAGAACTACGCCCAGGACCTGCAGATCTCCTCGCGCGGCTTCGGCGCGCGCTCGACCTTCGGCGTGCGCGGCATCCGCCTCATCGCCGACGGCATTCCAGCAAGCATGCCTGACGGGCAGGGTCAGGCGGGGACTTTCGCGCTCGGCTCGGCGCAGCGCATCGAGGTGCTGCGCGGGCCGTTCTCAAGTCTTTACGGCAACGCGGCAGGAGGCGTGATCAGTATCGAGACGGAGGACGGTCCGCCGACGCCGACCTTCGAGCCCGCGCTGCTGCTCGGTAGCTACGGCACGTGGCGCGAAGCGGCGAAGTTCGGCGGGCAATGGGGAGCGCTCAACGGCATAGTCGATGCGTCGCACTTCCATACCGAGGGTTACCGGCAGCACAGCGAG
>WNGC01006919.1_pt1 | contig 16527 bp, 14 predicted proteins | sample 5400051 | NCBI WGS metagenome assembly WNGC01 (sample SAMN13153368, study PRJNA577476) | soil metagenome | isolation source: 20 cm soil or saprolite under grassland replicate 2 | place: USA:California | collected 2016-06-15
ACAGCTTCTTCGAGAGCACGGCCCGCGGCGGCAAATCCTGTCGCTATTGGCGGATGTGCGTGGCAGACGGCCCGCACCTCAGGCCGGAGCCGATAATAGAGGAGATGCATTAGCATTTCGGTGGAGGGTCGCCGGGTACCGCAGAGAACCACTCCGTTTAAGTCGGTAACCAAGAGATCCTCAGGTCCCAGGTGCCCTTTGCACGCACCTGCGGGAGTCACAAGAATTCGGTCCCGATCGAGTCGTACTGATAGATTGCCTTCGCACGCAACGACGAATCCGTGTGCGTACATCTTCTGCCCGGTTTTGCAGATCTGGCGTCTGAACTCGCGCTCCGTCTCGAATTGTCCAATTCCGTTAGCCACCAAGAGAGATTTGGGCATCGAGCCTAGTCCTTCCTGCGCGAGTCGGGTACCTAGTTCTTGCGTTTCCGGTTAACCGTCGTTTTACAGTTCGTTTGCCAAACATCGAAGACGGGGCAGGCTCAGCCCACCCCATCCCCCCGTCCATCGACGTCGGGAAATTGAGATCTTGGCTTCCTCAGCCTTGTGACCCACCCAATCGCGAAGCGATCGTCCGTATTGTCATTACCGTCAAAGATAGACCGCAGAACAGGACGCCCAGTAGTCCAATGAGCGGCAAATCGCTAGCGGTCTTCGGCAGCTTCTTAGGCGCCGGCTCGGGACGTGCGGCCGCTGTTTCCACGGGGGCAGGCGGAGGAGCCGCCGGGGTCGGCAGGACAGCGACTAGAATAGGGACCTCGGCTTTTGGCACAGGTGGAGGAGGGGGCATCTTTCCCGTTGCCTTTACTTCGTGCGAAACCAAGGTTTCCGGGACCTCGGTCACCCTCGTGGCTTGAACCTTCATTCCCTTCTTCAGTCCCCAAGCGTCCTTTTCTTCTCCATCGATAGTAAACTTCTGGCCACTGGGGATCTTGAAGCTCTGGGTTTCGCCATTTTCCAGTCTGAGAATCACAGAGGTGGGTGGCGATACATGCCAAACGGTACCCGTCACACTTTCGACGGTTGTAATCACCCTAGGAGTTGAGCTAACAATCGTTTGCTTCTCCAGCTTCATCCCGACCTTGGCGTTATGGATGCTTACTGGCTTCCCGTCAACCATGAAGGTAACGCTTTCGGAGACGTTGTCAAAATCCCTTAGAGTACCGTCTTCCATTCTAAGGACGACGTCGTTCCCCGCAATATGGACGATTTCCCCGCGCTCCACTGTCACGGTCTTGGTTGTCTCGCCCTTTTTTTCCGAGGTTTGAGTCTGCACTTGCGCCGCTGAGGGCAGTGAGAACGCGATACAAAGAGCGCCTCCGCCCAGCAGGCCGCGCAAGATCGTTCTTGAGAGCCTAGTTGAGATCATCTCGTCTCCTCCTTGTTTTTGGTGTTGTTGCCCGCAGGACTGGTGTGTTTGCTGGCAACGAAATATGACTCGTACGCAATGTCGAGTAATGCCGTTACGATGTATCGTCTGGGAGCGTGGCCGACGAAATAAAAAGGAAAGCATGTTACCAGCGTCAAAGTCGGCGCTGCTGTGGGATTCAAAACCGAAGTATCCTCAGGTACAACAATCCGAATCTCGCTCACAACGTACCTATCCACGTGTCCTGGCAGGACGAGTTCAAGCACATCCCCTGGGACTATGTTCTGTAGGCCTCGGAAGAAACCATCCCGGTGTCCTGCGATCCCGAGGTTGCCTGCCGTCCCAACTTGCGCGGTGCCTAAAATTCTTCCGACGCCACGATTAAGCGTTAAGTCATCTGTGTCATTGAAGATCGGAACTTCAAGATTGATCTTCGGAATGCGGAGAATGGCCAAGGGCGCATCGGTCTTCTTAGTGAGGCTATCCTCGTAGGCCGAGATACGTTTGGCCGACCATAGGCGAAAATCGACCGGCACAACCAAGACGGGATCCGGCGAAGCGGACGCTTTCTTAGAGGAGGCAGCTGCACTTTCTGCTTTAAATTCCGCGGTAGCTGCTCTGGAGGCGATGGTCCTGTGAAGTCGGGCTGCCACCCACACGGTTATGAGCGTCAAGCCCGCGACCAGGAGCACGCCTTCGATTTTTTGTGTCCTCATGGTGTCATCTCTAAACCACTCGCCTAAAATTTGCGCCAAACCACAACAAACGGCAGCCAGACGCTACATGCCCAATCCTTTGCTGCAACCAGGAGGCAACCCGCATTGGTTGGGGCCACTGCGCAGTCAAGCATCGACTGCAAAAATGTTCCTAGCAGGTTGGTGGCATTGACCATGACGCCACTTTGCTTCATCTCGTCTTCTCATGTGAGCCGAGTATCAGGGTGCTGGGGACCACCTACGCCTAGCACCGTTTGCGTCTGCACGATATGGGACGTTTTATGTGTCGCAAACTGTCAAAAGTTACAGGGTCGGGAGCACGAATCTCCAGGGCTTCATCTGGTAGTTTTGCCAGTGTTCTCAATCGCGGAGGCCAGCTATAGAAGAAATGAAAAGTGAACAAAGAGGTGACGAAATGGCAACGCTCGTCCGAAGCTTGGGGAGTCAACTGACGGCGGCATTGTGCTCGATGCTGCTAGTTCCTGGAGGGCCCGTAACGGTGGCCCAGACGCAAGAACAACAACAGGCGGCCGTGACTGATGAGCAGCCTCCAAAGATCCCCAATGATCAACTCGATTCTCTAGTAGCGCCAATCGCTCTCTACGCAGATCCACTCTTGGCCCAAGTCCTTGCTGCATCCACCTATCCTTTGGAAATCATCCAGCTCCAGCAGTGGCTCACGAAGAACAAAGACCTAAAGGACAAAGCCTTGGCGGACGCGGTGCAGAAGCAACCCTGGGACCCGAGCATTCAGTCGATGGCTGCGCTTCCCGATGTCGTGAAGCGACTAGCAGGCGACATTGGGTGGACGACAGATCTTGGAAATGCTGTTCTGGCCCAGCAATCTGACGTGATGGATGCTGTGCAGCGCATGCGAGCCAAGGCCCAGGAAAAGGGAAATCTGAAGTCGACTGAGCAGATGAAGGTAGAAACAAAGACTGTCGAAAGCAAGAACGTCATTGTCATTGAGCAGTCCAAGCCCGACGTCGTCTATGTCCCCAGCTATGACCCCGTGGTCGTCTACGGCGCACCTCCGTACCCCTACCCGCCCATTGCCTACCCGCCACCTGGATATTACGCCGCGGGCATGGCTGTCTCTTTTGGTGTGGGGATGATGGTTGGGGCGGCTATGGGTGGAGGCTGGTGCTGCAATAGCGGATGGGGTGGAAATAATAATATTAACATTAATAATAACAATAATTTTGTGAATAACTCAAACAGGCAGAACGTCAGCAACAGCGGAAATCGCACCGGAAATCGCACCGGGAGCGGTAATGGCTGGCAGCACAATAGCCAGCACCGTGGTGGTACTCCCTACGCGAACAAGGCAACGGCGAACAAATTTGGTGGCACAGCTCGTGGGGACTCGATGGGCAACCGCCAGGCGAATGCACGTCAGAATCAAGGTCAGAGGGGCGGGGGGCAGCAAGCAGGCACGATGGATCGTGGCGGTAGACAACAAGCAGGAACTATGGACCGTGGCGGAGGCGGCGATCGCGTGGGCAATCGGAGTGTATCACCAAGCGCCGGCGGCGGCTCCAAGGGAGGAGGCGGCGCCCTTGGCGGAGCTTCGAGTGGGAAGGGCGGCAGCAGCGCGCGCGCGAGCAGTTCGCGGGGTTCCTCCAGTATGGGGGGCTCCCGCGGTGGCTCCCGCGGCGGTGGCGGGCGGCGGAGGTAATCAAACATGATCAAGGAAAAGCACATGATCAAGGAAAAGCATATGAAGTCAAAAGTAGCGACGGCTTTTGAAACAATAATTCCTGGATTCCTCCTGCTGATTGCAGTGTTCTGCATTGCGGCGACACTCTCAAGAGCTGGGAAGCAATCCGTACAGAAAGCATCCACGCGATCACAGCCAGCGCCGAAAGCGTTCGCGACCCCGAAGCAAGCCTCCGAAGCGTTGATCCAGGCGACAGCGACTTTTGATGTACCGGCTCTGAAGGAGATCCTTGGCCTGGACGGTGAAGACCTCGTGTCCTCGGAAGACTCGGTCCGAGACAAGAACATTGCCGCCGCATTTGCCACAAAAGCGCGCGAAAAGAATCAGATCACCGTAGATCCCAAGAATTCCACGCGCGCGATCCTATCCGTTGGTAATGACGATTGGCCCCTTCCAATTCCGCTCGTCAAAAAAAACGACGGAAGGTGGTCTTTCGATACCAAGGCGGGCCGCGAGGAGATCCTTTTCCGGCGCATTGGTGCCAATGAGCTGGATGTTATCCAGATTTGCCGTGGCTATGTGGAAGCGCAAAACGAATACGCTATGGAAAAGCATGACAATGCCGAAGTAAACCAGTATGCACAGAAAATCATCAGCACGCCTGGAAAACAGGATGGTCTTGCATGGCAAAACTCTGATGGAACGTGGGGCGGTCCCGTGGGAGAGGGTATTGCCAAGGCCTTGGCGCAAGGTTACACGGATCGAAGCCAGCCGTATCATGGCTACTATTTCAAGATTCTGAAGGGGCAGGGCCCTGCAGCCCCCTTGGGCAAAATGGACTTCATGGTTAATGGGGCGATGATAGGGGGATTTGCGCTCGTGGCCGCACCTGCTGACTACCGCGTCACGGGAGTAAAAAGCTTTCTTGTTAGCTACGAAGGGGTTGTCTATCAGAAGGACTTAGGGCCGGACACCCTCAAGATCTTCACGGAAATGGAGCTTTACAACCCAGACAAGACGTGGAATCGCACCGACGACAACTGGTGACGCGCTGCGGCCTTGTTCAGTCCGATGTTTTTCAAAGGAGAATACGACAATGAAGAAACGGGCTTTATTAACAGTCGCATTCGTTTTCTTGGGGGTCAGTGCTGCAGTAGCCCAGGATGTTCGCTACGATTTCGATAAGGACAAAGACTTTTCGAAATACAAGACTTACAAGTGGGTGGCGATCAAGGGAGCCGACCAGCCTGATGACCTGACATCCAAGCAGATAACATCTGCTATTGACGCTGAACTTGCCACCAAAGGGTTGACCAAAACGGAGGCAGATACTGCAGATCTTTACATTGGTTATCAGACCGCCATCGGTCAAGAAAAGGAGTTCACTTCGTATAACACAGGTTGGGGCTATGGTGGTGGCTGGGGTGGAGGATGGTACGGCGGCGGAATGTCCTCGACCACGACCTACGGATCGACATCCACGGTCTACGTCGGCCAACTCGACGTGAGTATGTACGATCCCGACCAGAAACAGCTCGTATGGCGAGGTGTTGCGTCGAAGACGCTCGATCCCAAGGCGAAACCCGAGAAGAAACAGAAGAACGTGACCAAAGCGGTCGCAAAGCTCCTAAAGAACTTTCCGCCCAAACCGAAAAGCTAGCGGACTATTCCTCATGTAAGGCCGTCGCTCTCTAAGGGCCAAGTAAACAGACGCAAAGTATGTCGGATTCATTGCCGAATTGCGCGACGCTACCTAATGCTTGCCGCGGGCGAGTGAAGCAAGACCGGTTTGTTTCTTACGATGCCCCCTAACGGAGACGTGGACTGGAAGTTCCAAGCCCACGTCTCCGTGAACTTCAATACTTCCACGATATCCGCAATCGGCTTTCATTCTTCAGCGTCTAGGCCGACCCCTCGCGCGTCGGATGTAGCGCTCTCCGGGCGCTATCGTCATTCATGACATTGCCTTTCTGTCATTTCTGCCAGTTTCCCACAAAGCGGATTGGTGTCTTTTTTAGGGTGTACTTGGACCATTACGGCCTGATATGTCAACTTCACATCGAATTCTTGTTGGAATCGTGGTCCTGGTTTTTGATCTTGCCATAACTTTCTCAGTGACTGCACAAACTCTGTCCCATGGCCTTCCTCCATATACCAGCCCACCTCCTGCCACGGATTCTGGGGCGCCGACGACTCGAGTGCGGCCTCTCATTGAGCCTGTCCGAGCCACGGCAGAACAACAGGGGGGCATTGATTGGAGCCATCTCGTTAGACAGTCTCTCCTTTTCATGAGTCTTGAGAATGCATTTCGTTGTGCCACGGAAGAACGAACCCGCGACGGATTCTCCAATCCTTTTTTCCGTGGCTACTTCAACTCAGTGGGCAACCTCCATGGCTGGAGCGATGGCGATCCATTCTACGTGAACTATGTTGGTCACCCCATGCAAGGAGCCGTGTCTGAATATCTCTGGACGCAAAACGACCGCGGATATCGCGACATTCAGTTCGGACACAATCGCAGGTATTGGAAGGGGAAGCTCCGTGGCACAGCGTATTCCTACATTTACAGCGTCTTGTTTGAGATTGGGCCCATGAGCGAAGCATCGACTGGTAACATCCAAGCCACATATCCGCAGCAAGGATTTGTCGATCACGTTGTTACCCCAGTGATTGGGCTGGGATGGTCGATTGCCGAAGACGCTCTGGATCAATACTTCATCAAGTACCTCGAAATGCGCACCTCGAACAGCTGGGCTCGCTTGCTTGTGCGTGGCGGTTTGAATCCTGCTCGCTCAATGGCCAACGCTTTGGCATTTAGGCCTCCCTGGCATCGCGATAATCGTCCGGGTGTGCGCTCCGCCCAGCTTCGAGATCTTGAATTCATGGAGGCTTTGGGAGAACGTAACAGCGCTCTTATAAAGAGTTCGCCTCCCTCTGGAGTCGCCCTTTTCGAAGTCAATCTTACGGCTAAAATCAAGACTTACATGGGGAACGATCACGTCGAACCCTGCGTGGGTGGAGGAGGCTCTGGAGCACTGCGCTTGGCCTCGCAATGGCAGTTTGTCGTTGACGTCAGTGGCTGCAAGTTACTTGGTCTCGAGACCAATCTCAGTGGTGATTCTCTCAGCTACCTGGCTGGAGCACGTTGGACCCCTCATCCCTCGGGGCGCTGGTCACCTCATGCCGAATTTCTGATCGGGGGAACCAAACTTACACAGGAACTCGTTGACCCTCAACTTAAGAAAGCAATCGAATCGTCAGCCGCGAAGTCTGAACCCGCTAACCTACTTCACTCTCTGTATTCCAAAGATTGGGAGACGAACGGTTTCACCATCCAGGCCGGCAGCGGTCTAGACGTGAAACTCAACAGTGCCCTCTCGTACCACGTCGCGAATCTAGAGTACTCTCACTCCTGGACCAAAGAATTGAACGGCATCAACTACCAAAACGGTTTGCAGTTTACTACTGGCCTAGTCCTCCGCATGGGTACCTGGTGATGGATTTACCAAATCGTGGGCAGCCTCCCCGGTTTAGGATGTCCGCAAGAGCGCGACGATTTTCCAACTCTGACAAGACGAGTTAGTGTCCCAGTTTGCTCTAATTTGATCCTACCGCATTTTGACTACAGCCTGACACAGGAGCTCTCGCCGATCGTGCTCGACAACTCCATATTGACCGCTGAGCCATTGAACGCTTAGAGCCACTGCCACGCCACCAAATGGTTGCCAACCATTTTGAATAACCTTGTTCACGGCTTCCTGTAGTTCCTTGACGTCTGAACCGTAACATACTAGATATTCAGTAATCATCGGCATGCACCTGTTAGTTGCCGGAAGTGCGATTTCCTCCAGGCTCCAGACGCGGCCTATTTGCAATGAAACAAGCAGGTGTCCCAATCGAGATGGTCTAGTTCGGCATGTCAAAACCCAGCTGACACACTACGCAAGACGGCGAGTACTTGCTTGAGCCGTCCATCGAGCGTCTCTCTTTGAATTCCCATTCTTGAATTGAGATGAACAACTTGATCGAGTAATCCTTGATAGGGTTCTGTTCAAAGGGCAAAGGTACGGTGGGCAGTGCAGCAGCGCCCGGCCTCTTCTATGGCCAGCACATTCGTCTTCGGGATTTCTACTTCGTGACCAGCGTCAGGTCTCACCAACAATGTCTCGCTCCGATCCTTTAGCAGCGTCCCTCGCAAGGTCAATTTAATTCGTCCCACGGTCAGTTGCACGACGACCGCTTGGCCAATCCAAGACTCAAATGCGCTCTCCATTTCCTCTCCCGTACATGCCTGTTTCCAATTACAGGAAGCATCTCCGGCAACTGAGAGCAAAAACACTGTCAAAACTAACAGCCACTGACAGTTTGTGGAGAGCAGACGCCGCAATAGTCTTGCGGGGCGTGTTGTCGAATCGGATGAAGCGGAGCAAAAGCTGTGAATTGGAGCGGTGTAGCAGTCTGGTAATTGTTGGCGTTTGCTCGCGGACATGCGGGAGGCATCAGAGCCGAGAGAGAGTCGTGATGAAGTCCTTCCGTGGCGGTCAGTCAGTCTTCTGTTTTCTTACATTCACAGCTTGTGGCCCTTTCGCACCCGCTGCGATCTCAAATTCTACGCAATCTCCTTCATATAGGCTCCGATATCCTTCCCCAAGAATTGCTGAGTAATGAACAAAAACATCCGGACCATCTTCTCGGCCGATAAAACCATATCCCCTCGTGTTATTGAACCATTTCACTTTGCCGATCATAGCTTCTCCTCGTTGATCATCAGCAGAATCTGCCAAAAGCTGAGAGTATGGAAACGCAGTGATAGCTTTCGAAGTTAATGCCGTACACAGAAATCGACTCGGCGGCCAGTAGCCCTCCTGGCCAACCTGCTGTTGAATACCAATATCCTGCCTTGTCGAGGTCGTTGCCCTGGCGCAAGAATGCGTCAGAAATACTCCGTCGATGTCCCCAAGTGTTGCGTGAAACTGGAATCAGGCGAGACTTCAGTTCAAGGAGATAATCGGAACAGAAACTTCAAATAACCTGCCTTTGAAGGTGCCAAGGTAATCCTTAACGTGCCTTCGCGTAAGGCAGCAGCTTGGCAAATCGCATGAGGACGCAGGATCATCAGGACGAGAAAAAAGGCTCGCCACGAGCAGCAGCTCTTACGGCCGCAGCTAAATCTCGAGCTGCGAACATCTTGACAACGTACCCCAGGGCCCCAGCTTGTTGACACGCCTGAACAACTTCTGGGTCGGTCTCCACGGAACAAATCACGACGGCAGCCCCCGGAGCGATGTTCTTCAATTCCTGAGTGACTTCTATGCCGCTGAGCAAAGGCATCTGCAAATCGAGGACAACAATATCGGGCCTATATTGGCGGATATTTTCGAGAGCCGCCTGGCCATTTTCTGCCGTAGCCACGACGGCGAATTCCGCTGCCAACACACCAACCAATTGGCGTAACGCCGCGGGGTTGTCATCGGCAATTATGACTCTCGGCTTGTTCAGACGATTGTCCAAGACTTACAACCAAGGTCAATCAATGTTCTTCTTAGGTAGCTTCACCAAAATCTGCGAGGTTACGTAGGGCTGTGAAACATGGAAAAACCAACCAGGCTTGGCCAGCTCACGATTAAGAGGTTCAGGCAAGGCTGAGTGATCACCAAGGAAGGGATGACACGTTGGTATGATCTCGTCATTGCTCCAGCGCAACTACAGTCCAAATTCATCCCGAATCGCGCAACACCCTTTTAACCAAGATTCGCAGCCACGACGCCATTTCAGAAGCGTGGATTTGAAACGACCAAGATTTATCGGAGAATTGTTCGCAGCCCGGGGACACAAAGCGACGACCATCCCTTGCGTGTTCGATTGCTGGAATCAGAGCGTTAGCCAGGTGGGGCTTGATAACGTATCCAAAAGCGCCGATCTCCAGGGCGGCACGCCACGCATCAGGATCTTTGCAGAACGAACGGGAGGGTATTTGCGGGGGTTTCGCCCGCCCTGGGGGACACATCAAATTACTTCGATAGGAGTGCAAAACTTCCCAGAAAATGTCAATTCGTATCTTACTCCGCAACGCGACAACGTGAAGAAGTCTCAGGCGGACAACCGTGATGGAAGAAGATATTTGACCAGCAACACCTCGTTTCCCTTCTCACTGTATACGAGCTCGTCGACGAGGTGCTTGGTTATCAACACTCCGTATGGTGTATTTCTCCTAGAGAGAAACCCTGGCCTGGATCCTTAATCCTGCATAAGACCATCTTTTGCGTGCGCACATAGGCGACTTCGACGTATTGGCTGGGATCGAAATTACCTCCATGTTCGATGGCATTGAGCAGCATCTCACGGAAGGCAGTTGCGACGTCGTTTCTTTCGGGATCCGGAAAATCCGACATCTCGTTGAAGAATTGCACTAATCTATCAGCTGTTTTTAGATCGCAGCGGGCAATGGCGCTGATCCATTCCGGCGTGGCAGAGACAAGTTCGATGCCATCATCCCACGCGGGTTCCGACATGGCGATGCGGACCATTTCGGCAAGTGATGCAGCGGAGAAGGGCGTGGAGAAGAAGCTGAATGCACCTTCGCGCATGGCTGAGACGACGTCGGCCGGAGTACTTTGGTCCGTGAGAATGATGAAGCGGACATGTGGGCGGACGCGGCGGATTTTGCGAAGTAAATCGACATCTTCTCTCCCCGTGGTCTTTGCGCCGGTGATGATTAGATCGAAGGGTCCTCTCTCTGTAAGCTTCAAGATAGTCTGGTTATCAGCAGCATGCACAATGTCCCAGTCGTCAGACTTGAGAACGCTGCTGAGCACGCCGGTCACGTCCGGGTCTGCATCCACGACCAGCGCAAGTCTTGGTGCAGCCGTCAAAGTCCGTGTTGGCATAGCATGCTCCATACTCTGCCACCGCTGGATGCTCGAAAACATTAAACGCTCGCCCAAAAGAGAATACCGACTGGCAGATAACTTGCGAACTGTCAAAAATACCCGTGGTGTTGAATCATTTGCAGCTGCCGCTGATGTTTCTTGGCGTGCATAAGTGAAAGTCACCCGCGAGTCTCCTCTCAAACCGGTGCAGGCTCTGCCTGATCGCCGTGAAGCGACTGACTCAATTGTCCAGAGCGGCATTTAATGCCTCTGCGTTTCGCTTGAGCCCTTTTCGGCCGGTCTGCCTGTTAGTTTTGACAGTTCACCAGCAGGGACCTCCGGCCTAAGGTTCACTGGGCAATCGAATCACGAAGTCGAAGGCGAAATGGGTAGACCTCATGCTGCGTGTTGGGGACACTCCGTCCAAAGCTTGGTCAACATTCGTTGCGGAAAATCTATCAAGCGTGATCCCAGAGAGATACGCGCCTGCGGGTCTCAACGCGAACGATTCATGATGAAAAGGCCGCAAAGAGAATTGAGGGCAACTCGCTCTCACATAGGCAGCAAAGCCAATGAGGGGGAAAAATCATGAGTGTTGCAACAAAAACATCTGAGGTTCGAGTGGATCAGTTCTTTACTGGTGCAGAAGCACGGTTCGACCGCTGGCGTTCGCTGCTCCAAAACGCTCGCGCTTGGGAAGGAGCCGGGAGCCAACAGCCTTCCGAGAAGGAGAAATACCAGGCCGTCACATCCGCTTCCCTTGCAGAACTGCGTCAGTGGGAGGATTTTTTTGCCTATCCAGGGCACACGCTGTTGAGGACGCTCAGCGAACGCATCGACTCGGGCGACGCTACGGGAACCGTTCGTGTGGCACAGACCATCAGTGGCGCACTTCTCACACATTCCTACCGCACCCACATGGCGGACTGGGAAGGCGAAGACCAGTCCCCCATTAGTTTCTCAGAAAGGGTGCCAGGAGGTGGTGAAGAAACTGCGCCGCACCGTCCTTATTTTGAAGTACTTGTTGTGAGTCCCGCCCGTCCGGCGGCATGGTCGGAGCTGTCGCAAGAGCTACGCAAGTTGCGCAGACCGCAGGACAAGTTCGTTTACGAACCGGTATTTGTCGGCAGTTTTGAGGATGCCGTGCTCGGAACAATTCTGAACGGCAGCCTTGAAGCGGTAATAATCTACGAAGGTATTCCCTTTGCCTCGTCGCACCATAGTCCAGTTTTGCGTGAGTTTCTGACCTCCCACCTCGCCGACAGCCGTATTGAGCCCAATTCAGGGCAGTACGGCCTAGCGCTTGCGCAAGGATTGAAGCAGTTGCGTCCCGAGCTTGACATCTATTTCCTGAGTGATCGCCAAGCGGAGAAGGTGGCCGGCAACACGAGCGCTGCCTGCATCCGGCGCGTCTTCTATCAAGTTGAGGAGCCTCTCGAATTGCATCTTAGCATCCTCGACGGCATCGCCGATCGGTATGACACTCCCTACTTCGACAACTTGCAGAAATACGCTCAACGGCCCATGGGTACATTCCACGCGCTGCCGATTGCAAGAGGTAAATCCATCTTCAAATCAAACTGGATTCGAGACATGGGTCAGTTTTATGGACTCAACCTCTTCCTTGCGGAATCCTCGGCAACTACCGGTGGTCTCGATAGTCTGCTTGAGCCGACTGGGAACATTAGGGTGGCACAGGAAAAGGCTGCCCGAGCATTTGGCGCCGACCGCGCCTTCTTCGTCACCAATGGGACGTCGACTTCGAACAAGATGGTCGAGCAGGCGTTGCTCGCACCAGGAGACATCATGCTGGTCGACCGCAACTGCCACAAATCGCACCATTACGGCGCAGTGATCTCCGGCGCCTTACCCTTATATGTGGAGGCTTATCCGCTCACCCAATACTCCATGTATGGAGCGGTGCCTCTGCGCACCATCAAGAAAGCTCTGCTCGATTTGAAAGCCGAAGGGAAGCTCGAACGGGCGCGGCTCCTTGTGCTGACGAACTGTACGTTTGACGGGCACATATATAACGTCGAGCGGGTCATGGAAGAGTGCCTCGCTATCAAGCCGGACCTCATCTTTCTGTGGGACGAAGCGTGGTTTGGATTTGCCAGATGGAGTCCGTTCTACCGCCGGCGGACGGCGATGGGAGCGGCCGCAATTCTGGAAAGCAAGTTCAAGGACCCCGCTTACCGTGCGGCGTATAAGGAGCAGGAGAAAAAGCGGGGAGCCGATCTCGATCCCAAAGACAAAACTCTTCTTGATACTCGTCTACTCGCCGACCCGGACAAAGTTCGTTTGCGAGTCTACCAAACAAATTCGACGCACAAATCGATGTCTTGCCTGCGGCAAGGGTCGATGGTGCTTGTGAAGGACCCGGATTTTCATACCGTCGAAGAGCAGTTTCACGAGGCTGTTTTCACGCATGCCTCTACCTCACCCAACCTCCAGATCATCGCTTCGTTGGACGTTGCCAGACGGCAGATGGAGCTGGAAGGCTACGAACTGGTAAACCGGGCCATCCAGTTGGCGCTGGATGTGCGTCGGGAAGTGAACTCTCATCCACTGATCTCGAAGTACTTCCGAGTGCTTGGAGCCGACGAATTGATCCCGGCCGAATTCCGGAACTCAGGATTTATAGACTATTTGACTCCGGGAGCGAACTGGGCAACCGGAGTAAAGGCACTGAGAGAGGACGAATTCGCGCTTGACGTAACAAGGCTAACGCTCGTTTGCGGCTCGGCCGGTTTCGATGGAACGCAATTCAAGAACCTGCTGGCCGCCGACTACGATATTCAGCTGAATAAGACGTCGCGTAACAGCGTTCTGCTCCAAACCAATATCAACAACACTCGCAGCGATATCTCCCAGCTAATTAAGGTCCTCGTCGAAATATCGCAAGGAATCGAGAAAAAGCTTGCGGACGGCGGAAAAAAAGGGAAGGAGGCATTCGCGACGCGTGTGAAATCCCTGATGACGGACGTGCCGAATCTTCCGAACTTCAGCTCCTTTTACAACCGCTTCCGTGAAGATCCCTCGAGCAAGACCAGTGAAGGCGACATGCGTTCGGCATTCTTCGGGGCTTATCGCGAAGAGCAGTGCGAGCACTTGAAGCTCTCCAGTCCGGAGATTGACAAGCGTTTGAAAGACGGGCCGGAACTGGTTTCGGCGAACTTCGTAATTCCTTATCCGCCTGGATTCCCGATTATGGTTCCGGGACAGGTTATCACCGCGGAAACGATTGAGTTCATGCGCAAACTCGACGTGAAGGAGATTCACGGTTTCAGCGCGGCGCTGGGATTGAAGTTACTGAATCCAGCAGCGATGGAATCTTTAAAGGTGACAAGCAAGAGTGCCGCGGATCACAAGAAGCAAAAACAAGCGCGTTCGGCAGCAGCTGACTAGTCGTAAGTGCCTGAGATTTGTTGTTAGCAGAACGCTGCAGGCAGCAGGTATGACAACAGAACTCGGACCTCAAACAAGGCCGGGCAATAACAAGGAGCCAAATTATGGGTCTATTTAGTTGGTTCGCTGACACCCTCCGGCACTACCCGGAGATCGCTATCTTCCTCACGCTAGCCTTCGGGTACTATTTCGGCAAATTCACCTTCAAGGGACTTGGCTTGGGCTCAGTTACTGCCACCCTACTGGCGGGGGTGTTGATCGGACAGCTCGGGATCACCATCTCGCAACCTCTCAAGGCGACAGTGTTCCTATTGTTTTTATTCGCCGTCGGCTACGGGGTCGGGCCACAATTCGTCCGCGGTGTAGCCAAGGATGGCGTGCCACAAGCCCTTTTCGCCGTGGTCCAGTGCTTACTCTGTCTGGCGGTCCCGATCATAATCGTCAAGCTGGCCGGCTACGACCTTGGCTACGCGGCTGGGTTTTACTCCGGGTCGCAGACGATCTCCGCAGCGATGGGCCTCTCGACCGACGCCATCAACCGACTTGGATTGGACGCCGACCAAGCCAAGAACTTGCTCAACTCCATGCCGGTTGCCTACGCCGTGACCTACATGTTTGGCACCGTCGGCTCGGCGATCGTGATCGCCCTGCTTGGCCCGTTTCTGCTCCGCTTCAATATAGCTGACGCTTGCAAGGACTACGAGGAGAAGCAGGGCGGCACCAAGGAACTTGGTGGGGCTGGCACGGCCTGGCACCGTTGGGAAATGCGCGCGTTCCGCGTGCAGCCGGGCGCCAGAGTCATCGGCCTGCGAGCTGTCGAAGCCGAGGCGCTGCTCCCCCAATCACGAGTTTTTATCCAGCGCATACGTCGCAATGGGGTCATTGAAGACGCGATTGCAGACACGGTGTTGCGCGAGGGCGACGTGGTGGCGGTCGCGGGTGCTCGCGAGGCGCTCGTGAGCATTATTGGCGAACGCGCAAAGATGGTGGCGGTTGCAGGTGGTCGCGAGCCACTCGTGGATGTTACCAGAGAAGTCTCGATAGAAGTCGACGATCCCGAATTGCTGAGCGTTCCTGTAGAGGGCGTCGACGTTTATGTAACCAACAAGGCAGTCGATGGCAAGACGCTCGCTGAACTAGCGAGGCTGCCCGGCGCGCGCGGTGTGTTTCTGCGGAAAATCACGCGTGGCGCGACCGCCACTGCGATCCCCATCCTGCCGAACACGCAGCTTGACCGCGGCGATATCGTCACCCTCGTCGGGCGAACCCAAGACACCACCGCTGCTGCCAAGCTGCTGGGAGCTGCGGACCGGCCAACGGATGTCGCCGACGTCGCGTTCATCGGCGCCGGTATTGCGGTGGGTGCACTGATCGGTGCGCTGGTCTTGAAGGTGGGCGGGGTGCCACTGACGCTGTCGACTGCAGGTGGCGCGCTTATCGCAGGACTCGTGCTCGGGTGGTTTCGCTCGACGCGTCCGTTCTTCGGGAGGATCCCGTCGCCCACTGTGTGGTTCATGAACTCGGTGGGCCTCAATATCTTCATCGCCATCGTCGGCATCTCCGCCGGCCCGGGCTTCGTGAACGGCCTGCGGACGCAGGGCATCAGCCTGTTCCTGTGGGGAGCCCTAGCCACTACATTGCCTCTCGTCTTCGGTATGTTGATCGCCAAATACCTCTTCCGCTTCCACGACGCGCTAACACTCGGCATCGTTTCGGGGGCGCGTACGACCACGGCTTCGCTCGGGTTGGTTTGCGATATGGGTAAGAGCCAGGTACCGGCTTTAGGTTATACAGTTACTTACGCTATAGGTAATACACTTCTCACGATCTGGGGCATGGTCGCTATCATGCTTTTGTCGTGACGTTTTCTGAAAGGTGAAAAATCATGGACCTAGTGAAGCTCCGCAAATTCGAGACGTTGGGCCCGTTCGAGATTAAAGACGAGTTGATCAACCTTGCCAAGAAGACCTCCCGAACGACGCAGTCGGCATTCCTGAACGCCGGCCGCGGCAACCCCAACTGGATCGCCACCACTCCGCGCGAAGGTTTCTTCCTGCTGGGTCAGTTTGCGGTCACCGAAAGCAAGCGGGTGATGGAGCATCCTGCCGGCATCGGCGGAATGCCGCAGCCTCAAGGAATCGCTGGACGTTTCGAAGCGTGGCTCGCGAAGCATGCCGACATGCCGGGCGCGGCTTTTCTATCAGCGATGGTGCCGTTTGCAATAAAGAGGTTCGGGTTCGAACCGGACGCCTTCGTCCACGAGCTCGTGGACTCGATCATCGGAGACAATTACCCGGTCCCCGACCGCATGCTGGTGCACAACGAACGCATCGTGCACGAGTACCTGATGTGGGCGATGTGCGGGGAACCGCGGCCGAAGGGCAAATTCGACCTATACGCGGTCGAGGGCGGCACAGCTGCGATGTGTTACATCTTCAAATCGATGAAGGCCAATCGCCTGCTGCATCCCGGCGACACGATTGCGCTGGGCACGCCGATCTTT
>WNGC01003661.1_pt1 | contig 16522 bp, 14 predicted proteins | sample 5400051 | NCBI WGS metagenome assembly WNGC01 (sample SAMN13153368, study PRJNA577476) | soil metagenome | isolation source: 20 cm soil or saprolite under grassland replicate 2 | place: USA:California | collected 2016-06-15
TTCGTAACGTAATACTTCGAGTTTTTTACGTAGCGCAATACTTCGAGTTTTTTTACGTAGCGCAATACTTCGAGTTTTTTACGTAGCGCAATACTTCGAGTTTTTTACATAGCGCAATACTTCGAGTTTTTTACGTAGCGCAATACTTCGAGTTTTTACGTAGCGCAATACTTCGAGTTTTTTTACATAACGCAATACTTCAAGTTTTTACGTAGCGCAATACTTCGAATTTTATTTAAATTTCCTGTATATCGGTAATGCTAGCCAAAATTATATTGAAATTATATAATACTATATAATGGTTTAAATTTATTCTTTATTATTTTATAAAAATACTATGAATACATATAAAGTATAAAATTAAAATACTATGTCTAACTATGAAATACATCTAAGTATAGAAATATAAAACATTAAAAATGTTAGTATAAAAATATTAAAAATGTAAAAAGACAGTTAGTAATATGAAAAACACAGAACAAGTAACATTAAAAATATAAGATATGGTTAATATAGTTAGTATAAATATTAAAAATGTAAAAAGACAGTTAGTAATATAAAGAACACGTTAAAAATATAAAGAACGAGTAACATTAAAAATGTAAGATATTGTTAATATACGGTAGTTATTAAAAACGTAAAAAGACAATATTATTAAAAATATAAAAAGATAGTTAGATAATATAAAAAAACACGGTATATAATAAAATGTAGTTAGTAATATTAAAATGTATATTTTGAAATACCTATAATGCGCTCGTCTTCTTTTCCTGCTGCTGTTGCTTTCTAAAGATTCTAGTAATTGTTTTATTTATCGTAGACATTATAAAGTTGAAAAGGAAAAAAGGTGGAAAAAGGTGAAAAAAAAAGTTGGGAAGAAAAAATAAATAAAAAAAGGTATATAAAGAGATCTTTGTTTATACTACCGTAATCACGCAAAATTACGCGATATGTATAAGATCTGCAAACAATGTAAATTTTCGTAACTTTACGAATTGTAATACTCCGAAAGTTTATACATTTTGTGATTTAACAAAAGAAGTTTTCAGCTTTTTTTTATATTTATTTTGTAAAAGATTATTATATACAGTATTTCTCCACAAATAAAATAAGCAATTGTACTTTTTCTTAAGACATTAAGCTAAATGTGCAATTTAAAAAAAAAAATTGAAAAAATTACAATAAATTTGATTTTTAAATTATAAAATATTGATGGGTCCCCCCTCTTAATTCTTCTGTTTCTTCTTCTTCTTGTTCTCCTTCACTACTGTTATCATCATCGGGTACTAAAGGTTCATTATTCTCGAGTTTATTCTTTAAAGTAATTAATAAATTAGTAAATAAAAGAAAGATATTACAATTAAGTACAAAGTTACGAAAACCTACGTTATAATACTTTACTTTCTGTCTCATGGTGCTTTCATTTGCTTGTATATACATATTTTTTGGGTTTAATAATGTTGTACATACAGCAATTGCAAATGATATTTGAATTTAGATGCATCGCTGTTTGGGAAAACCTTTTGTAAAATACATGATAATGCTGAATTATCATTGTCCATTGGTTCAAATAGATTTGCGTAACACATCGCCACTTCAGTTTTACGCTTCCGTTCCATAATATCGGAAGGTAGTGCATTAGATTTGATTAAAGGTAGCGCTGTTTTTGAATTAACTTTAAAAAAGAAATTAAGTTTTACTTAGTACAATTTCATTTATTTATTCACAAATAATTAAAGAAAACTTACTTTGGAGTGAATATTCATGTCATATAACCCAGTCCATCTGGATTCTGAAAATTTGTTGTAGAAATTTGGGTGATTTTGTTCTAAATATACTTCCGTTGCTGCACGTGAAGTTTCTTTAGTAGTATGATATATTTCCGCTTTCATCGTTAATTTCGCGACTTCTTTACTATACCCTAGAAAAATAATTAATATAATTAATAATTGCTGGAGCCATTGTATAAAACTATCAAATAAAATCTTATGCTTGTAAAAATTTCATCTGAACAATCTGTCAAAGAATTTAATGTATATTCGACTTTGTCTTATTTTTATTAAAAAAATTCATCACTATTATCATTTAATTTGTTTATTACTTCTCTAGTTGCTTTTGCTTCCTCAATAATAGTGTCCATTTTTTTTCCACAGCTTTTAATTGTTCTAACATAGGTTATAAATAAAAATTTTTTAATTATAATTGAAATATAATAACTTCTAAATATTTGCGAATACCTTCGAAATTGTTTCCGAAGTTGTTATAGTTGTTGTCTTCGTTACTTATCTTTATTTATGGCAAAATTTCGCATAACTTCGAAAGTATTATAATATAAATATACATGTACTTACGCAAGCACAAAACTAATTATGCGAAAATTTTGAACTTCAAAAAAGCCTTTGGATGAAAAATCTAAAATTCGCATGATTTTGAAAAGTATTAAAATATTAATCATTATAATTAAAATTCACAGTTATTAATATACTTACGCAAGCATAACTTGAATTATGCAAAAACTTTTGCATTATTCATGACCTTTAGAAGAAATCTAAAATTTGCATAATTTCGAAATTATTAAAATACTAATCATTATATCATTATAACAAAATCATTTTAATAAAAATTTACATATACTTACATGAGCGCAAGAAGACTTTGGAAGAAGAAATCTAAATTTGTATAATTTCAAAAGTAAAGCATTAACCATTATATCATTTTAATAAAAATTTGCAAATATTAGATCTGTTTTCCGGATCTGTTCCATAAACATTATCCAGAATTTATTAATATAGTCCCCATTAGTTCTTTAAATAAAAAACATTAAAATTATGCTTACGTGAGCACAAAAATCGCATAATTTGAATAAGCAAAAACTTTATGTACATTTATGGAAACCTTAGAGCCAATTCTTTTGCCGACTTCCTTGTTCTACTGTTCAGTGTTCAACTTAGAGACCTGCTATGGTTATGAATACGACTAGCAGAGAGAAAACTAAATTTGCATAAAATTTCGAACAAGAAAATTCTTTTCGATAAATTTTTGATCGACATATTTATTTGATTTATTTATCACACTTTGGTGCTACGAAACTTACGTAATGTAAATTTAACGCAAAAACTAAGAAGAAAGATGAAAAGGAAGACTTTTTATATTTTTGTTAAAATTGATGACACAATAATGAATCTTCTTTAATTTATTTTGTCTAAAGATTTATCAGTTAATTTATTGATTAGACTTTAATTTAATAGTTAATTTATTGTATTTCAATCGTAAACCTTATAAACTTAAACTTACAGAGTACTACGCTGTAAACTCACGAATAACGTACAGATTCGTATGATTTACGCAACCTTCGCCCCAATAAATATTTGTTAGTATCACGTATAATATTGCACAGATTTGTCATACATATGACGTAACTTTAATTTTTTTTTAAATCAAAAAAAAGTTTAAAATTAAATTAAGAATCTTTTGCAGGTGTAGCAAAACAAAAATTCAAAAATTCCTAAATTTAATGGCGTATATTACCGTATATATACATTTTGAGGTTTGGATTATGCTAAGTTTAAGAGATTTTACCTGAAGTAGGTTTCTGCACCTTTTACTAAGCCTTTAGAAACAAAGCCATTCAAAGAAAAGTTAGAAAAGGTTATCACTGTATTTATGAAAATAAATGAAGGAATTTCCATTAGTTCATCAATAAAACATGGCTGTGCCAAAACAAAATATTTTTCGTAAGTATATTTCCAATTGATGAAGTCCGAAATCTGGTAAATCTAAAATTTACACGATACATTGAAATAATGTGACAATAAATTATATATAAATGCACTCATCAATAAAATTTTGTATTTTGTTGCTTTGTTAGTCAAACAATATTCGTAATTATATTAAATAAATTACGCAAAACTTCGTACAATAAATTTGCTTTTTAATAATATTATACATTGCTCAATGAATTACAAGTGTCCATTTTGCAATCGCACATTTGCAAAACGATCTGCATATGCTCAGCACGTTCCAAAATGCATAGAAAAAGAGCCTGTAGAAAGTGATTGCGAAAGTGATGGTGAAAGTGATAATATTTCTTATGATAAGGTATATAAAAGTATAAATTAATGTGATATTACTTAACCAAACAAGTTTTGCAGTTTTGTCCTTATTAATAGATTTATTTTAGATGGAATGTGAAAGTTTTCATGGAGAAGCGCAAGAAACATCATTTAACAGTAACCAAAGTTTTGAAAGTACTGAAAGCAATTTAGTATCCGAAATTTCGATGAGGAGTTATGAAGAGGTCATCAACATGGAAGAATCTGATAACAGTCAAGAATCTGATAACATACTAGAATACGAAGAATCTGATAATGTAGTAGAATCTGATAATGTAGAAGAATCTGATAACGTTGATAATACAGAAAAATCTGATAACGCAAAAGAATTTCCAAATGAGGCTTACGCAGATTTGATGACATTAGTGACAAATTATAAATTAAATAATAAAGCCGGAAATGCAATAATAAAATTTTTTAACAAGTATTCAAACCTTCCGCAATCCCCATTACCAATAAATATCGAAAAAGGACGAAAATTCATGAACAATATGAAATTTCCTAACTTAACTTTTAAAAAGATTTGTATAGCAAATCATAATCATAAAGAATACTTTCTCCATTATCAAGATTTAATACATTGTATAAAAAATATCTTGGCTATTCCTGATATGACACAGGATTTTGCATTATCTTTCGAAAACTGCGAGGTAAAATGTTGATTAAAATGCTTGTAATTTCTAAATATATATATTTAATATATTTAATATATATTTATTTTTTTATTTTATAGTATGAAGGAGAAAGTGTTTATAAAGAACAAAATACCGGAATATGGTGGAAGGAGACTGAAACCTCTTTACCCACAGGTGCAAAATTATTATCACTTATTTTGTATTCGGATGCCACAACTACAGATACATTAGGAAAAAGCCAATTGCATCCAATATATATATCATTAGGAAATATTCCTATATGGCGTCGTAATAAAGCAGATGCAAAGCAGCTTCTAGGGTATTTACCAATACTAGAAGCTGCTAATAGAACTGAGAGAAAATCTTCCGCATTTAAATATTTGGTTCGCGAAACCTTTCACAAATCTTTACGCCATTTACTTGAACCAATTATTTCATTAAAATATGGTATAGATCTTTTAGTAAATGAAGAAATCATCTGGTTTTATCCTCGTGTTTCTGTTATTATAGCAGATTGGCCAGAAGCAGCAACTTACTGCTTAACTTACAAGTCTCCCAGCTCAAACATACCATGTCATTTTTGTTTAGTCAAGCGAGAAAACCTTGCAAATATTAATTTAAAACCAGATGATATAATGCCACGAACACATGAAAATATGAGCTATAATTATCATCAGAATTCAGGAAAAACTGTCTGTATTGAACCTATACTTAATTTTTTTTGGGAGATTCCGTAAGTATGCATAAATTTAAGTAAAATCACAATTATTGTATTATACTAATATGTGCAGTATATATCTTAATATCTTAAATCTTAGAAATATAAATATCTATTCAGCAACGGTGCCTGACAGAATGCATCACTTAGACCTGGGTTTATTTCACTATCAGATTGAATATACATATCAACTTCTGCCCAATGTGTTAGTTGATGAGCTAGATCACCGTTTAGCTACAATTCCTCGTTACCCTGGCCTTAAAATTTTTTCAAATGGATTGCAATCAATTGCAAGATTAACTGCAGATGAGTATCGCAATTTAATGAAAGTCATGGTATTTGCTGTAGATAATTTGTACAATGGAAATAACAAAGAAGAAGAAATTTTTATAAATAACCTTCCAAAACTGTATGAAAGTTGGAATGAGATGTACATTTTAAGTAGATATGAAAAATTTAGTGAAAGTGACTTGGCAAATTTTAAAGTAAGTTTAAATAATATTCATTAATTTAAAATCAAATTAATTTATTAACTCTTAAAATTTTAGGATGCAATGAATAAATGGGCCCAAAAATTTATCCAAGCTTTTAAATCTACCTCCCCTTCTGAACTGAAATTGCCCAAATTACATTCATGGTTATACCACATAATCGACTCAATACAATTGTATGGCGCAGTAAACGGTTACACTACGGAAACCTACGAAAGTCTTCACAAGAATTTTGTTAAAATACCTTACCGAATTAGCAATAAAAAAAACATTGAAAATCAGCTTCTAGATACTGTAAGTATTTGATCTTATATAAATTTATAAGCATATTTTTCTAGATTACTTAAAAACAACAATTAATAGATAAGACGTCAAGCAATATCTCATATAACCTCTCAACGATCAGTTAACTTGGCAAAAATTCCTCGTGCTTACAAGTTTTCCACAAAACTTTTTGAATTTTCATTACAAAATTCAAATGCATTTTTTAATAATATAAAAGTAAACACTGATATAAATGACAAAATGCAAAGAGGTTTTAGCAAATTTTTGGATTGTCTAGATTTATATATGGAATTACTTAACAATCATTCAATTAGTGAAAGCCGAATAACCATATATGGATCAGTTACTCTAGAGAATGGTGCTATAATGCGTGCTACTAGCAGTTATCATAATAGACCATGGTTTAGCGATGTAGCTATTTTAATGAATTCTGAAGAATCAAATGAATATATATCAGATCAAGGAGTTTGCTATGGACAGGTATTTTAATATTTAGTAAATAATTAATTATGCATGTTATAATAAATTAATAATAGATATTTATTATTTGTAGACTTTATTGTTAACGGAAATTCTAATAGAAAAAGGGGGTCCTTCACTAAACCTTGCATTGATTCAGTGGTACGATTTCCATTCTCAAATACATCCATATATATACGGATGTCCTTATTTAAAGTTAAAAAAATTATATAATTTTGTAGCTATAGAAGCTATACAGGATATTGTACATATAGTACCTCGTTTTGGTAAAATAAACGAGTACTTTGTAAATAAATATATTTTTTAATATTAAACAAAATTTTTCCCAACATGTGCATTTGCAATAACTTATAAAATTTTTTTACTCATATCTTTACAGAATTGATACGTTTTGGACAATTCCGTGTATTATTTTTTTTAAAAATGCAAAAATGTGAGCTTTGTCATATTATAGTTATAAATTAGGATGTTAAGCATCTTAAACTAAGTTTAAGCACAAACTTTTTTGAGCATTTATAACATATGTTCCAAATATGCTTTCGAAATTGCATATTTTTGAATATCATATAGTCATATAGTGTTACATTTCACACTGTTTCAACGACGTCAATATATGATGTTCTATTTAGCCTGCGCATGTTTGCGCAGCTATTATAGAAAAAACTGAGCCCTGAACTTTGTTATTTGGGACTTGTGGCAATATTTTGAATTACCATTAAAATTTTTTGCCAGATGCGTGTATCTATAACGAAGCCTCATTTGTAAATGATACATTTTTGTAGGTAATTCTAAGCCTTTAAACCCCAGAGGTAATGTTTTTTTTTATAATTTATTTATTGTAATCAAAATATAAATTTCATCATCAGGAAATTTTTACGCAAATTTACGTAAATTTTTGCAAATTTATGTCAACAGTTAATATTTAAAAGCTTAAAATATATATATAAAGCAAAAAAATTTAATTAATTAAATCACAATTGAATTATCATACCACTTTTTTTTTAAAAAAAAAATGACACATCACCTCAAGTGTCAATATAGCATTAGCGAAGAACAGAAGAATTAAGAGGAGCCATAATTATAATTTATTTTTTCAACGATCTATCTGTCACGCTGATGTTGATTGAAGGGTGATGTTTAATGCAGTGAAATATATTATGACGATTTTTTTGTTTGTTTGTTATATTGTGAAACTAAACAAAAATGCAGAGTATAGGCTTGTTAATAGTAAACATTTAATTTATTTTAAACGATGAATTATGGCATTGCCAATACCTGATTTTCGTTACATGCCTCAAGATTCAGTACAGTATAGAAACTATCTGTCTTTTAGCGTGAACTTTCGCAAATTTTGTTAAAGCAAGCAATCACGTGCAAACTTCTATAATTCATCTTTAGCATAAACTCACAAAATTTATTAAAGCAGATCAATCTCGTGCAAACTTCTATATTCATCTTTAGCATAAACTTGTAAACTTTCGCAAAATTTGTTAAAGCAGATCAATCTCGTGCAAACTTCTATAATTCATCTTTTAGCATAAATTTTCGCATATTTGCAACCATGTAAGTTGTCAGAATACCATTTTTGATAACTAGATTGTGATTAAACTTCATTGAAAGTTTTGTGCAGTAATTTTCTATTTATATGGCGTCGCGTTTTTCACTATAAAATACTTACTTTGCTGCCTTCGCATTCGCGTTTTCGTGTTTATTTTTTTCTTGTATTCACTTCGCTAACCGCAAAATATTAATAAAATGAGCAAACGCGTCCGTCAAGATGTTAATCCTGCAACCATGGAATGTAAATATTAAATTCTTAATCAAGTAAACTTTTTTTTAAAAAAAAACTTCTGATTCTAAGTTATATGATAAAATATAATAGTATCAAATATTACAATCGAAAAGATTCTGTCAAAGCTATCAAATATAGAGGCAAAAGTTGACAAAGTCCTGTCTGAGCAGAAGGGCATTATAGAAAAATTATCCAAAGTTGAGGACAATGTCAATGATGATGAGGCGTTATTAGAAGTATATTATTTTAAAATAGCATTAAAGGGTTAATTTACTTATACTAATATATTATAATAATTTCTTATATTTATGCTATTTAGTTAATCACGAAAAATGTAGCGAAACTGCTACTAAATACAGACATCTACCCATCAAATGAACAATTCAGGATTGAAACTGAGGATTACATACAAACTAACCATCCTGAATTTTGTAGGCGCGTGAAAAAGAATTGGAGCTCGTACTATGAAAAAAATATATATCCACCTGTAAGTATGTGCAAGCTTGCTAAATTTTCATATTAAAAGCACTAATAAATATTTTAATTTTAGTTGTTGAGAAAAATCCGCTCCTTCCGAGGAACATTAGCCTCCCGAATTAGAGCCGCAATGTTTAGTACATTTGCGGCGGACAAGCTCCCAGTAATTAACACCAATGATTCGTCGAATGAAGTTTCGGCATGGAAGAATTCATCGGTGGTAGCAGAATGCTTTGAAAAGCTCAAAACTAATGGGGACTATATCAATAAAATTCTGGATAAAGTTTACGGAACAGATCCGGAAAAAAGACCTGTGGTGCAGGTCGCATTTACCGTAGTTCTGGTATATTATATTTTAAATCCAAAAAAGGAGCACATAAAAATCAAGGAGGAAATATTACAAAGAAAAATTCGGAAATATTTGGTATGTTTTTGTAAATATTTGAAATGTATGTTATACAATATAATTAATAATGAATTTTATTTATTTAGGACAAAATGAGGGAAGATTCAGAAAAAGAAACCGGAGGCATTGAAGATGCCGATCATATATAAATTTATGGTAAAAATTTTTTTTTTTTACATAGTGAAATAATTTTGGGGATTTTTTTTTAATTAAATAATATAATAAAAATTTATTAAATGGATAAATATCAAAAATATTTAACATAAGTCATATTTCTATATAAGTAAGTTTCTCTCAAATTCTTTGGCTCAATCTTTATCAGAATGCGAAGTATTTCGTTAAATTTTCATTACGTAAGTTTCGTAGCACTGTATCAATAATTTAGTAGTACAAATTAATAAGGCGTAAGATTACGAAACAATACGCCATCGTAATATTGCGTCATATTCGTATATCGCGTTATTAAAGTAAAAAGTAAAGTAGATAAAGTATTATTGGACAGCAGATTAAAAAGTCAAAGTCAACTTTCGACCGTAAACTTTCGTGAAACTTCCGGACCACAAAATTATGCAGTCCGTAAATACTTTCGCACTAAAAATTTCCTAAAGTCTATTAATGATTTTAAAATCGTTTTCTCGAAGCATTTTTATATTTTTTGTAAAAAATTAATATATTTCTCCACAAATAAAATAAGCAATTGTATTTTATTTTTTTTCTCAAGACATTAAGCTAAATTTGCAATTTAAAAAAAAAACAAATTGAAAAAATTAAAATATATTTGATTTTTTAAATTATAAAACACTAATAATACTGGAGTTCCCTCTTAATTCTTCGGTTTCTTCTTCTGTTTCATCTTCGCTACTGCTATCATCATCATTGGGCGCTAAAGACTCACTATTCTCGAGTTTATTCTTTAAAGTAATTAATAAATTAGTAAATAAAAGAAAGATATTACAATTAAGTACAAAATTACGAAAACCTACCACATAATGGATTACTTTCCGTTTCATGGTGCTTTCTTTTGCGTTAATATACTTGTATTTTGGGTTTAAGAATGTTGTACAAACAGCGATTGCAAATGCTATTTGTATGTTAGATGCATCGCTGTTCGTGAAAACCTTTTGTAAAATACATGATAATGTTAAATTATCATCATTGTCCAATGGTTTAAAAAGATTTTTGTAACACGTCGCAATTTCAGATTTGTTCTTCCACGCCAAAATATCGGATGGCGAAGCATTAGATTTAATTGAAGGCAAATTTCTTTCGCCGAAAGTTGAAAATATCGCTTCCCTTGTTTTAGAAGCTATGGACCCGCGAAAAGAACGCTGTTTTTGAATTAACTTTAAAAAAGAAATTAAGTTTTATTTAGTAACATTTCATTTATTTATGCAAAAATAATTAAAGCAAACTTACTTTGGAGTGAATGTTTGTATCATAGAACCCAGTCCATCTGGATTCCGAAAATTTTTTTAAGAAATCTGGGTGGTTACTCTCCAAATATATTTCCGTTGCTGCACGTGAAGCTTCTTTAGTCGGATATATTTCCGCTTTCATTGTTAATTTCGCGACTTCTTTTACCATACCCTAGAAAAATCATTAATATAATTAATATAATTAATTAATATGCTGGAACTATTGTATAAAAAAAACTATCAAATATTAAAATCTTACTTACACTTATAAAAATTTCATCTGAACTATCCGTCAACGAATTTAATGTATGTTCAACTTTCTCAACCAATTCTTTATTTTTATTAAAAAATTCATCACTCTTTTCGTTTAATTTCTTCATTTCTTCTCTAGTTTCTTTTACTTCCTCAATAATAAAGTCCATTTTTTTTTCCACAGCTTGTAATCGTTCTAATATAGGTTATAAATAAAAAATTTTTAATTATAAATCGAAATATAATAACTTCTATATATTTGCGAATACCTTCGAAATTATTTCCGAAGTTGTTATTGTTGTTGTCTTCGTTACTTAAACCCTTGCCCTTGCCCTTGCCCTTGCCTCTTCCTCTGCCGCTACCACCACTAATGATGACGGAGTTATCGTCGCTGTCGTCGTTGCCCTTGCCCCTGCCTCTGCCGCTAATAATAGAGTTGTCGTCGTCGTCTTTGGCGCCACTGCCTCTTCCTCTTCCTCTAATGATGCCGGGGTTATTGTTACTAATTTCTGAAGATTGACGAATAACTTCGACATTATTATCGTTGCTACTACTACTGTTGATGGTGGAGTTGTCATCATTATCCTTGCCTCTGCCTCTACCGCTACCACTGCTGATGATGGTGGAGTTGTCATTATTATCATTGCCTCTGCCACTACTGCTACCGAAGCTGACGATGGTGGAATTGTCATTATCGTTTCTGTAGTTGGAGGTCCTTAACCGTTTAGATCGAGTTTCATTGCCAGTATTGCCAGTATTGCCAGTAATTAATTCTTGAAATTTTTTACGTTATTGTTCTCTTGCTCTACTATCGGACATTGTGTTTATTTGAATAAAAAGTGTTTTCAAGGTAAGGTAATGTTCGTATTAATTAGAAATAATTTTTCTATAATTGATCAATGAACAAGAAAAGAGAAAATTTTATCTTTATTTATGGCAAAAATTCGCATAATTTCGAAAGTATTAAAATTATAAATATACTTACGCAAGTACAAGAATTCGAATGATTTGAATCATGCATGGAAACCATTGGGAGAAGAATCTAAAATTCGCATGATTACGAAAGTATTAAAAATATTAATCATTATAATAAAAAATTTGCAGATATTATTTATAAATATACTTACGCAAGCACAAAAATTCGCATAATTTGAAATCATGCATGGAAACCTTTGGGAGAAGAATCTAAAATTCGCATAATTTCGAAAGTATTAATCATTATAATAAAAAATTTGCAAATATTATTTATAAATATACTTACGCAAGCACAAAAATTCATAATTTGAATTATGGCATGGAAACCTTTTGGAAGAAGAATCTGAAATTCGCATAATTTCAAAATTTGCAGTTATTAAAATACAAATACTCAAAAATTCGCATAATTTGAATCATGCAAAAACTTTCGTATGAAATATACATCTCGTTTTTGGAAAATCCACTGCGTCAGAATGCAATTGCGCAAGACGTATGCATTGTCCATGAGACGCTAAATGGATCCAAGTGAGTGAGCATTTGCAATTTTTCCAAGTTGATCAGAAAAGGAAGAAGAAATCTAAAATTTTGCATAATTTCGATAATTATTAATCACTATAATAAAAAATTTGCAGATATTACAAAATTCGCATAATTTGAATCATGTATGGAAGCCTTTTGGGAGAAAAATCTAAAATTTGCATGATTTTGAAAGTATTAAAAAATATAAATATACTTACGCAAGTACAAAATTTGCATAATTTTGAATTATGCTTGAAAGCCAGAAATCTAATCGCATAATTTCGAAAGTAATTAAAATACTAATCATTATATCATTATAATAAAAAAATTTGCAATTATTAAAAATATACTTACGTGATCACGAAAATCCGCATAACTTAAATCATACAAATCAAAATTAACTTTAGAAAACAATGATTTGGAACTTTTGAATTTCTTTGAAATCCTTTATAATTACGTAATGTAAATTTAACGCAATACTTCGCATTCTAATGAAATAAGAATTAAAGAAATAAAAAAATCTGATATAAGAGAAAGAAAAATGCCTTTTTTACTATTCTTTATTTGACTTTTTTTTTAATAGTTAATTTATTGATTGATTTGACTTTAATCAGTTACCTGACATTTTTAACAAAAACTTTCGTTGCACCGGAGCCGATAATGATTTTTATGAGAAAATATTGCGCTTTTTTTTAATTCCTTAGCCAAACCATGAACTTAATTTCCTAATTTATATTAGTGAGAAAAAAGAACTACAATAGTATTTTCTTAGCGATTAATAATTAAACTTGATTTTAACTTTTTTTTTGCGCTTTTTTTAATTGTATTTCTTGAATGAAAGCATCAATTATTTTATTCCCAGTCTGCAAGAATTTTTTTTAAACAAATTTACTTCCTTGCGAAAAGTTTCGCTTATAAAACAAACATTCACTACATTAATCAAATAAAAACGTTCTAAAGATGAAAGGGCAATCCGGATAAAACTTCAAGTTACCTCTTTAAAGATTACCTTCTTTGAATAATTTCAATTATTTCAAAAGTTTAAGGCAGAACTGTAACCAGTCTCTAACAAGCCTATAAGTTGCACACGGATCCAATCTACTCATTGGTAGGTCTACGGTCGGTCTTTCATTTTATTGAATGTCTCTTGTTCTAATAAATTAGATTCATCTTAACTCTCCTTCCAGTTAATTCTAGATGCTATAATACCAAACTGACGAATAGAATCAATGTTCAAGGGAATAAACTTTATGTTGGGAGATCTTTTTTAGGTCAAAAGACAAACTCTTGAGAGCAAAAGAGAAAATAACTGGGCACCTATCGCTTCAAAATCGGCATTATGTTAATATACCTCTGTTGTGATTTTGTCGAAGTGAAAACCTTCTCTTATTTTCTCTTATTATTGGCAAATAACTGGGTACCTATCGCTTCAAAATCGGCATTATGTTAATATACCTCTGTTGTGATTTTGTCGAAGTGAAAACCTTCTCTTATTTGTCAAATGGCTCTTTATTTTAATTTATTTATTTACTGTAAAAAGATCATTTGCACCAGATGTATATTTAATAAAATAAATAAAATTTTAATTGCAAAATATTCGAGAAAACGATTTTAAAATCTTCGATAGACTTTAGAAATTTTTTTGTGGTTGTGGACGTAGTAGTCCTATTTTTTTTTACAAATTTCTTGGTGTAAACTGTGTCAAATCAATGATTTAAAAAAAATTCTTGCAGACTGGGAATAAAATAATTGATGATTTCATTCAAGAAATACAATTAAAAATTGATGACCCGAAAGTTTGCGTAAATTTACGGACTGCATAATTTTTGCGGTCCGGGAGTTTATTAACTTTGAATTTTTTAATTAAAAATATCAAATCAATTAGATAACTGATTAAAAGTCAAATCAAACAAACTATTTTTTAAAAAAGGTAAATTAACTATTAAAAAAAAGTCGTCAAATAAATCAAATAAAGAATAACAAATAGTATAAAAAGTCCACCTTTCTCAATTTCCATTACATTACGTAAGTTTCGCAATTTGCATGTATCACGCGGCTGTCACGTTTAGACTAATTAGTGTGACGCTACGATGATTTATACGCGTTCTTAATATATAATATACGCGTTCTCTGTAAGAATAAACTGCTTTTTCAAAAGTAAAAGATCAATCCATGAACATTTTCACTCCTTTCAATCTTATAATAGCAAAAAGCTATTTACTTGTGTCATGCCCGGATGTGGTAAAAGATTTATGACATATTACTTAAAGTCATCAAAAACAACATAGTGACAAATTCGAAATCCACAAAAGAGATATTTCTGCCAATGTTGAAGTACTTATGATTCCTGAAGATCGTTCCTTTAGGTCCAAAAAGAAGAATGTTATTAAAGTTAAATTGTTATTAAACGAAAACGAAAGGAAACGAAAAAAAAGAAGTCAAAAAAAGATCTGAACATTTTTCAGGTATTGTAATTGTGGGGGGACCTTTCAAGGTCTTTTTTTTTTGGCCAATGATGAAATGCACCATTTAAGACCTCTATATGGCCGTGTCAGGGAGGCAGGGTATGCATATAGCGAAAGCGCCGTGCTCCTATGTAATGCTTGGGATCTTGTGGTATCGGAAGGTAGTGGTGATGCATTGGTTATAGGCAGTTGGGTGCTAATGACTGACCACCTAAGGGCCACTCTAATGAGGTAGGCTCTGCCGGATGGGCTCAACCCACTTATTGCATTTTTTGACTAATAATTACGTCTAGTGTGCTCTGATGGTCGAATACGAGTCATCACACGGTATATTATGTCAAATAAAAACCTTTGGTGTTCTGACTTCTGGGGCCAATTTTTATTTAAAAAAAATGGTTTCTTCTGGTCTCTAGCATTACTTTTAATTTGTTGGTCTGACATTCTCGTTCAGGATTATAATTAATTCAATTCGGTATTTTGGTGCAATTAATGGATATACTACGGAAACTTACGAAAGTCTCCATAAGAATATGTTAAAAATCCATACCGATTAAGTAATAAAAAAACATCGAAACTCAGATAATGAAAATGGTAAGTAAATAAACATTTATATAACAGATAAATATTTATTTATATAATTAATAAAAATTATTTACGCATAGATTCGACGGCAATCAATTGTAAATATAACTCTCATCAACAAATTTGGCAACCACCCTCGTGCATTTAAATTCTCACATTGAAGCTATTCAAGATATTGTACATATTATACCACGCTTTGATTCAAATAATGAATATTTTGTTAATTGCTGCAACCTTTAAAAATAATTTATATATATACAAATAAAATGACTTTTTTTTGAATTTAAAGCAGGAAGTTTTTTTATTTTTTATTTTTTTAAGATTACGTGTAACTGCCAATTTTAGTTGCATGGTCCTCCTCTTATCATCTCCATCAATATCCTTTATATTATTATTATTGCACGTTAATAAGTTAAAATTAAAATTAAAAATAAATGCCGTAAATACCAAAAATAATTCATACCTTTAATCTTCATAGAATTGTTAATTGATGAGGTAATCTTAAATAAAGAATTAAAAATACCGTAATATTCCGACAGTAATATCCGTAAACTTACGAACCGTAAACTTTCGTATATATTCCGACCGTAATATCGAGTAAAACTTACGAACCGTAAACTTTCGTAATATTCCGACCGTAATATCGCGTAAACTTACGAACCGTAAACTTTCGTAATATTCCGACCGTAATATCGTGTAAAAACTTACGAACCGTAAACTTTCGTAATATTCCGACCGTAATATCGCGTAAAACTTACGCACCGTAAACCTACGAAGTGCTTCGAAAATTTTTGGAGTATTACGCCATAAACTTTCGTAAACTTATGAAATCGTAAATTTACGCAAATTTTCGTACTAAAAAATTTCCTGATGTAAATCGCCTTTGATTATTAAGAGAAAGTTGTTCAGCAGGTTTGA
>WNGC01003798.1_pt1 | contig 16521 bp, 12 predicted proteins | sample 5400051 | NCBI WGS metagenome assembly WNGC01 (sample SAMN13153368, study PRJNA577476) | soil metagenome | isolation source: 20 cm soil or saprolite under grassland replicate 2 | place: USA:California | collected 2016-06-15
GTTCATCCACCGCGGCGCCGACGGCCACTGAGGCGCCGGAGCGAACGCTCGCGAAACGAGGCGCAATAGCGTGAGACTGAATACCGTCAGTCCTAACACCTCGTGGATTTGGCGATCAAAATCCTTCGCTACCGAATAAACCTGTTGCTCCGACCCACCCAGACCCATGACAAACGCGGCCAGCACCAAGACCGCGGTGAGCCAATGAAATGCCACGGCGACGGAACCGTAGCCGCGAGGCGCCACGCCGGTTGGGTCCCGGGAAGAATTCATATCCTGCAGTGACTCGAGATGCGTTGTCCGCCCAAAATCACTTAGCTCGGAGTTCGTTTCAGCACTTCCTTCACCTCTCGCGCCAGCGTCGAATGGTGTGAGCGGATCATCGAAAGATGATCTCCGATCCTTGGAAAGCGTTCGAGGACCTCGATAGCTTCGATATTCGAGTACACCTTGAGCTGTTCACGCCGCGGCGCGTCGTGGCCCCCTCTTGACGACGGCCGCCTAATGGGTGGCCCCTTTAATTTTGAATTTGAGAAACCCGGGGCAGTTCAGCCTGGCCCCTTTTTTTGTATTTGTCCCTGAATCGTGTTTACACTGAGACAAAGACCCGATAACACAAGCAATACTACGACCGATAAAAAGAACAGGCCAACTGATACTTCGAATGAAACATCAATGTTTCGCTCAGAATCAGCAAGTGGAAAAAATATTCCCCATATCAAGAAAATCGCCAAAAATAACTCAACACCCACCATTTTAAATGCGATTCCGTTCCATTTTAAAAGCGCGACGCACTGAAACATCCCGAGCAACAAAATCATTGTGTTTGCCGCATCTGGACGTTGTTTTTGACGGAGAAAACTATTAATAACAAACTAGCGCTCCATGCAACGGCCGCTCGGACGTTATTTCGTAACGTTCGATAATTCACCTTTTGCTTCCGAGCGAATCATAGGCACCTTGATAACCTGCTCGCATTGCATCTGTCGATGCGGGTGAGTGTAAGTTTTCTCCTCTGAAGTTTTCAACTGCTCGGGCAGCTTACGACTGCACCTGCGATAGCTGCACCTGCAATCCAAGCGAGTTCGCCAGTGGCATCGCGATACATCAGCGGACTACCCCTCACATAACTGTAAATTCTTTGCCTCTAACGGCTGGCGCGCCTTAGCACCGCACCGAGCACACCTCCATGCCGCAGCGCAGCGCCGCGCGCGGCGCTGCGCTCGGAATCGGGAAACCCCGCGAGTCGCTCCGACTTCGGATCGAGAATGCTGGCAGCGGCGAGCGCCACCCGGCGCGCATCCGGGTCGCGAGCATACTTCGCCTCGAACGCCGCCGCCCAGGAATACGGCACTTCCATCTGCAACCGTCTGGCGAAATCCTCAATCAGATCGCGATAGATTTCCTTCCCGCTTTGCTGCAGCAGCAATTCACACGCCTCGAGCAACGTATAGCCGGGATAGAACGAGCGCGTCAGAGTGAGCGGCAGCCGGTAAAAGGCGAGCCGCAGCGACGCCACCGCGTCCTGGTCCTTGCCGGCAAAACCATCGAGCAACGCGCGAGCAACGAGATAATCGGAATCGTCACCCAAGTTGGCCTGCTGCTGCGCCAGCAGCTTCTCGGCTTCGGCGCGCTGCCCCGAGCGAAGATAAGCGACGGCCAGATAAGGCAGCAGGTCGCTGTAGCTGCTGCCGCGGCTCACGCCAATGCTGAACAGATCATTGTGATTCCCGCGCATCTTCTGCGCTGCCTGGGCGTAGTCGCCGCGTCGGAAAGCGAGGTAACCCTCGGCCAGATCCGTGTAGAAAGGCGACTGGTTGTTCGCCTGCGTCACCCGCCGAACGAGCTGCAGCGACTCATCCGCAGGCGGGCGGTCGATGAACGACAGCATGAAGGCGTGGCGCTCGCGCAGCGCGTTGGTGAGATAGTCCCGGCGCCGGTCGCGCGCTGCGTCCTGCACAAGCCAGCGTTCCAACGCGCCGCTCTCCAGTCCCTGCATCCGGTGCGCGACGAACGCTGCGGTCCACACGTTCTCGTCTCCGAAGCGGTTTGCGAGCCTCGTGAATTCTGACCACGCTTGGTCCTGCCTTCCCAGCAGGAAGAGATACAGCAGGTATCGGCCGCCCGCATTCCCGTTGTTGTAGCGATCGAGCTGGCGGCGCGCCTGCGATAAGGCGCTGAGGACATCGTTCCCCATGAGCGCAAGCAGCTCGTCGCTGTGCATTTGCCGAGCGGATCCGGTTTGCATCCCGCTGGAAAGCTTGAGGAGCGGCTGGCCGAGCGTCTGCTCTCCGAGCTTGTAAAAGTAGTGCCCCGCCTCGAACGCATGGTTCGACAAGGCGACCCTCTCGTTGTCGTCGGCCCGCGTGAACCCGGGATAGCCCAGGAACAGCGCCTGCGCCCGTTCCGGCTCCCCGCCTTCCATGTAGGCTTTGCCCAGCCGCCAGCGCGCGCTCCAGGAGTTGGGGTCGAGCTCGAGCAGCTCGTGAAACGGGGCGAGCGTTTCTTGCCGCCGTCGCCCGGCGGCGCGGCGTACCTCGGAAAGCAATTCGGCTCGCGCCACCGTTCCGACGAAGCGATCCTTGTTCGCTTCCACGGCGGCCGCCGCCTCCTCCGCGCGGTCGGCGCGTCGCAGCCAGCGAACCAGCTCGCGTAGCGGCCGCGTGTTGCCGTCGGAATATTCGAGCCGGCGCTTTGATTCAGCGATGGCGCGGTCGATCTCCCGGCTCGAGTAGTAGAGGCGCTCCCCTGACAGTCGCATGGTCGGCACTTCGGTCCGGTACCACCGGATCGGCTCGTCGGCGTATTTTTCGTAATTCCGTTCGTAGATGTAGTACTCCGCGTTCGACGACACGCGGGTCTCTCCGCCTTCCCAGCGGTATACGCTCACCGCCAGCGCGCTGCTTTTTGAGGACAGTCGGGGGTGCTCGCCCAGCAGTGACTCTTGGCCGAGCTTGTCGAGCGCGCGCGCGTGCAGATAAGTGAGCTCGGGCTCCCCGGCGAACGTCGATCCGAGGGCGTCGATCGTCTCCGCAGCTTGCCTAGGCAGAGCTTGCAGGTCGAGCACCGAGCGTACGCTCTTCAGCACGGCCTCGCGGTTGATCGCGAACAACAGCTCGTAGTAGTCCCACTCCGCGGGCCGGTCCGCCGCCGGCCGCGTCTCCCAGTCTGCGGCTCTCTTCGTCCAAGCTTCCGAGTAGCGGCGCTCGATCGAGCGCGCAAGCCGGAGATCTTGAGCAGTCAGCGGATCAGGCCACCGATACAGCCAGTGGAACCAAGCACCCGCGGTCTCGCCCCAATCGAGCGACACGGGCAGCAAACGCTCCAGGGCGACCGCGACCTGCTCGTGTGCTTCAGGATTGAACCATTCGGGCGCCGAAAGTCGAAACCGGAGCGTAACGGCCTCGGTCCATGCCGGCTCGAGCAGTGCTCGCCGGCGCACGGTCAGACGCGGAAGAAGCGAATCGGCCTCGTACAAGTCCGCCAACTCGATCTCGGCCATGAGCCTCAAGGCACGGTCGTCGATCGCGCCGATCGCCGCTTCGACGCCGGGCACGTCGGCGTTCAGCGCTGCGAGCAGTGCGCGCTCCGCGGGCGACTCGGGCTTGCCCAGCCGCTCCAACGCATACGGGCGGCGAAATAGATGCAGATAAGCGCGTGCTTCGAGCATCCGATCGAGCGCGGACGGGCCGGAAGCACGCCACAACGCCACGAGCGAGCGCTCCCAAAGCGTCTGCGCCTCCAGGCTGCCGCGTGCATGCAGGGAAGCCAGAACCTGCAGGCGCAGCGCGCTCTCAGCGGCAGACGCGGGCTCCGAAGCGGCGAGCTTCAGCAAATCGTCGATCGGTTGCGCTTCGATCGCGGCGGGCGACGGCTGCGTGGCAGGAGCGCGCGCGACGCCTAGCTTCAGTTGATCGAACAGAGGATCGATCGAATCGCGGAAAGTGATCGACGGCGGCAGCCGATCGTTGAACGGCAAGCCCTCGAGCGCCCCTGCCGCGCCTTTTTGCCAAGGCGACTTATCGTCGGCGCGCGCCCAGAGCTGCGCGCGAAAGGTGAAGGCCTGGCCTTTGCGACGCACCTCGCTTGCCACCACGATGCGCGCGCCCACCGATTCGGCGAGCCGAAGCGCGTCTTCCAGGTCGATCCGGCGCGCTCGCGAGTCGAGCGCGCGCGAGAGCAGCGTCGTGTCGGGCAGGCGGGCGCCGGTGCGCTCGCTTGCTCGCCGCGCGAGATAGCGCGTCATCAGGGAACGCGCCACGCGATCGAACGTCGGACCGTCCGCCTGCACGGGAAGGACCAGCATGTCGTAGCGCCCGCGCGCGAGCACGTCGCGGAACAACGACTTCTCGCGCTCGATCCACTCCGAATTCGCGGGCGGCTTCGCTTCGGGCCACGGTATCACGCCCAGCTTATCGGCGTAGAAGATCACGCCCAGGAGAATCGCCGAGAGAATCGAGATGCGGAGCATTCTCCAACTTGGACGCCATCCTGCGACGCGCGACGCGAATCGCGGGAAGAACCGAATGGCCGCCAGACGAATCGCCGCGTGCAGCCCCGTTCCGGCCGCGCTGCCAACGCACAACACCACGACCGCAACGCTCATGTATACGGCAGCGGCCGCGATCAACGCAGGCATTGCGTTAGAAAAGAAAGGGAGAAGAAGCTCGGGGATCGACTGCCCCGCCCACTGAGCGAGCTGCACCGCAGGCGGCGCAAAAGCAATATGCCCCAGCACCCCGCCCAGCAGCAGGCCGGTGCGCCGAGCTAAACGCTCGAGCACGTATCCGGCGACAGATCCGATAATGAACACGGCCGATAGAGTGACCGCCTGGTAGACAAGCGCGATGCCTCCAGCGCCGAAACTGCGCCAGCCGCTGAAGGCCACAAAAGTGAAAGCGGCCCAAGCCACGCCGAGCGCCCACTTCACCAATCGCACACGACGCTCGTTCATTTTCACCTATGACACTCTGTTATCGAAATAAGCACCTGAACACTTGTCAACAGTGTCGTTGGTGCCCATTGCGTCTCGAATCAAGTCAGTCGGCCCCAGAGAAAGCGCATCACCCATACCTGCTGATGCATCCACAACCCCCTGCGGCAATGACGGCGACTCGAAGAGCCCATAAAGATCGATGTAGCTGAGAATTATTTGGAAACATAGAGGTAGGTGTTGAGCCCAGCCTTTCGACCAACGGGGTCACGTTCCCCGCATCTTCCGAGACTTGGGTCGTAGTCCCGGAAGTAGTTGTAGTGAAGATTTGTTTCCTGGTCGTAGTACTGCCCCGGTAGTCGTAGCGGTAGATCGAAGGTCCCAAGCCCGCTCGGATTTTCGTCAGGGAGGTTGACCCCGAAGGGTTCCTGCTGATCCCAGCGCCACACGGTCTGCTGGTTCTGATCCGCGATGAGCCGCGGTGTGTTCAGATGATCGGGCTAACCATTTAAGGACACCGGTTCTTCATTTGTAGAGAACCTGAGCCTTGAGATCGTCCATTACCTTCTCAGCGAACTTCTTGTACTCGCTCATGACTTGTGGCGAGCAGACGTTGCCCTTCGTCCGGTCATCGAGCACACGTTTTACCCTCAGGATATTGCCGTCGAGCCTGTAGGTCGCGTTGTAGGACAAGAAGTCGTTCGCGATTTTCAAATCATCCGGGGCTGACAGCACTTTGACGGTCTTGGGCAGCTCGATGACGTATTCTTCAGTCAGCAAAGTACTCCAACACGCTACATCGGCCTCCTTCTCCGGCTCCATTGCCGACAAAAGAGCGCTCTGTAGCGACCCCGCGTTGGTAAGCGGATAGATGTAAAACGCGCCGGCGCCGGGAAGCTTGGTGAATTTCTCCATGCTGAGATTCGTCTTGTAGTGGTAGGTGTCGGCAAGTCCAGCGGGATCATCCTTCGCGAACTTGCCGCTGCCGATCGCGCCTTGCGCGCGGAACATGTTTTTGACGAAATCATCTTCGGATTCCTTCGTCATCTTGCGTACTGCCGCCCGGGTCTGGGCCGCTCCCTGTCCCTTCAGGAAGACTTCGACGGTCCCGGAGATCGATCCTTCGGACGAGATCTTCACAGCGCTGCTGATCTTCTGTTGATTGCTTCCAATCGGCACCACTGGCGTCTTCGTTCCGTCTCTGTATCCCTCCACCAGCAGCACCGGTTTGTCCGCATCCTGGAACGGCAGCATGCCAAACGGGGTCCATTCCGAGGTCGAGTCGACGTAGAGGTCGAAGGTAGGGATGTAATTGATGACGTGGTTTACGGTTGATACAACTGGGATTTTCGGCAATCGGTAGATGGAGCTTGCATTGACGAGCGCCTGAGTGCTCTTGATGCCGCGAGCCGCCAATAGCGCCTCGAGCAGAGTCGCGTGGTCCTTGCAGTCGCCCATCTTGTTGTCCAAGACGAAAGGCAGGTCGTGCGGGACGACGGCACCGATTCCTATACAGTTGCCTGCGTAGGTAATATTGGTCGCTACCCAGTCGTATAGGGCGCGCGCCTGGTCCCTCGGCGTCGTCTTGTCCTTGACGATCTCGGCGGCCAGCTTCCGTATCCGTTCTGTGACTGCCGCCTTCGGCATTGCACGAGCGCCGTACGCGGCCGCGATATCGGCGTATGTCTTAAAAGTCGAGAAGGCAACACCGATTTCCTTGTCCGGATCGTAGACCGAATAGTTTCGCCGCTCGCTATTTGTGGGCTTTGGGTTCGCGTAGGTCCATTCGATAACCTTACGGTTGTCCTTTTCACTCACTTTCTCTTTCATCCCGTGTGCCTGGTACTGCACCCAGAGCGAGGCGGGATAATCGATCCGCACGCGCACATCTTCGAACGCGATCTGTTTGGAAAACACCTGAGCAATCGAGAAATGCTTGGGAAACAACGGCTCGGTTTGAACGAGCCGGTAAGAGAACACTACCGTATCGCCTACGGCGACGTCGGGGAAGACAACGGACAAAGTCGTCGTATCCGAAAAGACCGGCGCGTTCTTCTCTTTACCGCCGTTGACCTCGACCTGATAGTTGTCCTTCGCTACGTCTATGTGCCGCCCGTCGGCCTTCTTTGTGTAGGCCGCGACGACTTCAGCCTCCTGGACGCTGGTGCTGTAACTGATGGAAGAGTGCTTCGCCCATTCCACCGCACTTTCTTTCAGTACCGTCGTCGACCACTCGCGCGACTCGACCGCCGTACCGTCCTCGTTGATGACGAATGTAGTATAGAAATGGGCGTAACGATACTGCAGATCGAGAGGCTCTCCCGCCGCCGCGCGGGCCACGTTGCACCAGGCGAGCAAGGCGAAGAAGCAGATGAGATTAATCTTCATATCCGCTGATCCTGAATTAGCCTAGCTGTCTTCAGATGATCCGGATATCTCTCTTCGCCGTAGCGTTGTAGCAGCCACAAATAAGAAGGTGCAGGAAATGAGATAGCCCGCTATTTTGTCACCCTGGCTGGTTGGACGCTCTATCGCGTATAGCCCAATTGAAGCAGAGACGAAAGTGAGAAGCTCGGAACTAAATCACAAAGGTCTCGCCATTGAGAGTGATGCCCGTTAGGCGGTTGGCCTGAGTGAGTCGAAGGTCAACGACAGGCGGCGTAATCCCCAAGGGGGACCGCATTCAGCTTGATTTCTCTTTTCGGGGAAAGCGCTATCGCCCGGCGATCGACCTGCCGCCTACTCAGGCGAATCTGAAACACGCACGGCGGCAGCTTTGGGCAATCAAGGGGAGTATCCGCAACGGAACGTTCTCCTTCTCGGCGGAATTCCCCGAATACCGATTTATCGAGGGCATTGCGGGCACCGCTCCACGGCCGACGTTCGACCAGGTGGCGGATCAGTTCTTGGCCTCGATCGGCGACCTTGAGTACGCGACGCGGGAGAGCTACCGCAAGATCCTTTCTTCGTTTTGGCGGCCCAAGATCGGACCCAGGGCGATTGTCGACATCCGGTACAGCGAGCTGGCGGCCATCGTCGGGGAGCAACCCTGGAGCTCGATAACCTGCTGCTGGCGCCGATTCATCCAACCCGCGAGCATCACCAGCACAAACGAAAAGGCCGGGGAGACCGCGCGCATGGCGGCAGTCTAGCGCTTCATACAGATAATACGCCCGCCTATCCCACTTCCTTCGAATATTTGGACACTACGCGCTATTCCGCCGCAGAAGCGAAATCTTGTAGTGAATCCGAGCGGTTAGGATTGGAATAAACTCGACGAACCCAACACTGCTTTCGTACTATCCCTTGAGCTTTACTCACATTGCGTAAGGGCGGATGAACGAAAAGAAGCCCCTTGAGCTTGATGCCAGTGGATTCAATGCGGTCCGGATGTGCCGTCACGGCCCGATGGTCTATAACAAGAACGACGTCTACATTGGCAGGGCTCTAGAAAAATATGGCGAAAGCTCCGAGATTGAGCAGGAGTTCTTCCAGCAGATCGTGCGCGCGGGTCACTTGGTCGTGGAGGTCGGAGCCAACATCGGAACTCACACCGTTGGATTGTCGAAGCTCGTCGGACCTTCAGGTGTTGTGTTGGCCTTCGAGCCGCAAAGGCTCGTATTCCAAAGCCTGTGCGCAAATCTAGCCCTGAACCAGTGCGCCAACGTTTACGCCTTCAATGAGGCGCTCGGAGCACAAAGCGGTGAAGTCGTAGTACCTGCACCGAATCCCTTCGTACAAAACAATTTCGGAGGCTTATCGCTGATCGGCGCGACGAGCGGCGACCGGGTGCGCATGCGCACACTCGACAGCTTGCAGCTTGGAGCCTGTCACTTCCTGAAAGCGGACGTTGAGGGGATGGAAATTGATGTGCTGCGCGGGGCGTTGGAGACGATCGCCAAGTTTCGGCCAGCGGTCTATGTAGAGAATGACCGCGCAGAAAAATCGAAGGAATTGATAGAGTTAGTCTTCGGCATCGGCTACCACGCATACTGGCACCTGCCACCGCTTTTCAACCCGAACAATTTTGCCAAGGACCAAGAAAACGCTTTCCCTGGAGTGGTTTCCATCAACATGCTCTGTATACCAGCCGAAGCTGCGGTAAAGGTAGAGGGCATGCGTCGCATCGTTTCTCCTACCGACAGCTGGGGAGGTTGAAACGCATCCAACGCGGCTGGGCACGAGGCCTGTGGATTGGCCTCGTGTTGCAACAAGGGGATCTCATGGCATAACTTCGCAACCGCGAAATACCGTCTGACCTAAAGAGATGCAATCCGAACAGCAGACCGTCGCTTTGTCAATTAATTGAAAAGGCCATCCGCTATAACCCTTCGAACCCGTATTTCCTGAACAACCGCGGCAATGCTCTGCAAGCACTCAAGCGCTACGGCGAGGCACTCGCCAGTTACGACAAGGCGCTGACGATTAGGGCCGACTATGCCGACGCGTTAAACAACCGCGGCACTACGCTGAGAGTACTCAACCGCTACGAGGAAGCACTGGCCAGTTACGACAAGGCGCTGACGATCAACCCCGACTTTGCCGAGGCGCTAGGCAACCGCGGGCTTGCCCTGCAAGAACTCAAGCGCTTCGAGGAGGCATTGGCCAGTTACCGCAAGGCGCTGACGATCGAGCCCGACTATGTTCCAGCACACTGGAACGAAAGTTTGTGTCGACTTCTGATCGGGGATTTTGAGCGCGGCTGGGAGAAATACGAATGGAGATGGAAATGCGACCATGTTCTTCCTGCTACGCGCAATTTTTCACAACCCCTTTGGCTTGGCAAAGAAGACATTACAGGTAAGACCATCCTGCTTCATGCTGAGCAGGGCCTTGGCGACACCATCCAGTTCGCTCGCTATGCGCAAGCGGTTGCCCAGAAATGCGCGAAAGTAATCTTGGAGGTGGAGCCGACACTTAGATCGCTACTGTCGGAGATCTCTGGCGCGTACAAGGTCTTGAGCCGAGGTGAGCCGTTGCCCGAGTTCGATTTCCACTGTCCATTGTTGAGCCTGCCGCTTGCGTTCAATACGCGGCCGGAAACCATTCCAGCCACGATTCCTTACCTGGGTGCTAGGGCCGCTGTGGTCAAAAGGTGGGAAGACAATCTTGGAAAACGAAATGCCCCGAGGGTCGGCATTGTTTGGTCCGGCCTCTCCGCGAACGTGAATGACCACAAGCGCTCCATTGCTCTGAGCAGGCTGGCAGGGCTGGCGGGCCCCAGCGTGAGGCTGGTGAGCTTACAGAACGAGGTACGGACTGAGGATGAGAAAGCTCTGGCAACGAACAAACAAATTCTTCATTTTGGTTCGGAACTCGCGGACTTCTCCGACACCGCCGCCCTGGTGTCATTGATGGATCTGGTTGTATCAGTAGATACCTCGGTCGCTCATCTTGCCGGGGCGCTAGGAAAGCCTGTATGGATACTGCTGCCGTTTGCCCCGGACTGGCGCTGGATGGTAGACCGCGAAGACAGTCCCTGGTATCCGACCGCGCGGCTTTTCAGACAGCCCAAGATTGGGGATTGGGACAGCGTTATCCACAAGGTTAGGCAGGAACTAAGCAAATGCTTTGGTTCGGATCTGCAACCGTCCCGACCAGCCGATGCGCCATCGGAGCAGTTGCCGGAGTGATCGATTTGGCCGGGTCGTTGTTTGCGAATGGCCGGGTTCCGGCCGAAAGCGGACCCCGCCGGATTCCGCTTACGTCGGCGGGTTCCAACCTCGGCGTCGCGCGGCGCTCGCATTTAGGGTCACGTAACTCGCTATTTTCCCGTGCGGGATACGTGCGGTTTTCCGTGGGCATCCCTGCCTCCATTTCATCGCAGCGCCCGCCCCTATTCCTGCTTTATGCCTGCGGCGTTCACCGCGTCGTGCCACAGCGGCGCTTCGCTGCGGATCCGCGTGGTAAACTCAGCCGGCGTGTTGCCGAGAGCATCGACACCGATCTTGTTCAAGCGCTCGATGATGCGAGGGTCGCGCGCCGCCTTCGCCACCTCCTGCGCGACACGGTCGATGATCTGCTTCGGCGTCGCGGCGGGCGCCACAAACCCGTTCCAGGTGTCACTGCGAAAGCCCGGATAGAGCTCCGCGATCGCCGGCAGATCTGGCAATTGCGGAGCGCGCTTCTCGCCGGAGACGGCGAGCAGCCTGATCTTGCCGCTATTCGAGTGCTGGATCATGTCTGAGGCGTTTCCGAAGACCATCTGGACCTGACCACCGACGAGATCGGTCACCGACTGTGCGCCCCCCTTGTAGGGAACGTGGGTCATTTTCAGTCCCGCACGCGAGGCGAACAGTGCGGCAGTAAGGTGTGCGCCGGTGCCGGTACCACCCGAGGAGTAGTTGATCTCCCCGGGATGCGCCTTCACATAATCGATGAACTCGTTGAGCGTTTTCGCCGGCACCGAGACGTGCACGCTGAGCACGAACGGATTGGTGCCCAGGATCGAGATCGGTGCGAAGTCCTTCAGAGGATCGTAGTTGACCTTTTGTATCAGCGGCACGATCAAGAGTTGCGGGGCGGCGGCGAAGAACAGCGTGTAGCCGTCGGCAGGGGCTTTCGCTACGAACTCGGCGGCGATCGCGCCGCCTGCGCCGACTCGGTTCTCGACGATGAATTGCTGTCCGAGCGCGGCCGAAAGCCGCTCGGAGACGATTCGCGCCTGAGTGTCGGTATTTCCGCCCGCACTGAAAGACACGATCACCTTGACCGGACGCTGCGGCCAGGTTTGCGCTTGGAGAAAGGACGCGGGGAACGCGGAGCCAAGCGCGATGCAGAGCGCAATCCATTTCTTCATAGTTTGTCCTCCCGTCCGACCCCTACTCGTTATGTCCTCGGCCGCTCAGTGGGGCCGAGTACAGATGCGACTCAACTCGAACGTCAATTTCACCGCCGTGGGCCTCGATCGCTGCTGCAAGTGCGCTGAAAAGTTCGCCACGTTGCTCGGTAGGCAACAGTTGATGACTCGATAGACTACGCCGGAAATCCGTAAAGCTTGCTGCCGTATGCTTCACCACGCGAGCATAGCTCCGATGGCGCACCGCAGTGAACAGCCCTGATCTTGCGAAGAGCTTCGGCAGCGGGCCGTCTGGCAGGTACCAGCTCTCCACGGGTGGACCCGCCAAGTGGGGGGCGAATTGTTCATATGCTCGTTCGATGGCGCCTTTGACTGGCGCAGCAGCCAATACCGGCACGTTTCCAAAAACAGCGAGGACGCCACCCGGGCGAAGCAAGCTTGCGATCTTGCGAAACCGAATGGTCGGCGACAGCCAGTGGAAGACCTGGGCTGCGACCGCCAGCGCGAAGTGCCGCGCGCTGGGTGTCCATGCTTCGAACGATGTTTGAACGAATTCGATTGATGGGTAGTTTACTAGGCGGCTTCTTGCGGCGCGCAGAAGCTCGGCGCCGGGATCTAATGCTGTTATGAAGTGAGACAGCTTGGCAAGGCCTTGGGTGGCGAGACCAGTCCCGCAGCCAATCTCCAGGATTGGGTCCGTTGCTTGGAGGTTGGCGTCTCCTGCCAAGTCTGCGAATAGCGCCGCCGGGTAGTCTGGTCGAGCAGCGTCGTAGAGGTCCGCTATTGCGTTGAACGTCGCGCCAGGATCCATATGCGGCTTGGTAACGCAGCGCCTAGCGTCCACGCCCACCAGCGCGCGCCGCGGAGCCTTTGCTCCGCGAGGCACTCGTGCGCGCGTCTGCGTGGGGCGTGCTGTTAGGTGGCTGCACGCTCACTCACTCCGCCGCTTGCGATTTCCACGGAGAAGCTTTCGAAATACCAGTGCCGTCGCCACCACAGCCACACAAGCTGCTTGGAACAAAATGAGACCTTCCCACGTGGGCGTTCGAAGTTCGAAATACGTAGGCTGCCCCTCGATGATTTGCCCCGTAAATTTGAAGTAACCGATGCATAGCGATTCGACGAAGACCAACGTCACAACCACGACGACGACTCCAATTGCGAAATTCACAAGCCACCGTGCGACTGCGACACCATTCGTAAGCCACGCTGACGCGACCATGCCGCCACCTAACGTCGTGCTCTGCGGCGGGCCAAGCGCACTGACAGTTGATATAGTGCGGCGCTGGCGGCCCGTCCGCAGCAGCTAGGGGTTAGATTTCTGCGCACTTCCTATTCTCTGGACGAATGGCTGCAACAAGCGGCTTCCGTGAATGACTGCGGCAACCAGAACTCGCTCTGGCTCAAGGCGGTAGATGATGCGGTAGCTGTAGGCAAACCGCTCACGGATTGCCGGATCGCCGACTTCCGGACGATGCGCCCTAATCGAGCGCGACTCGGCTTGGTATGTATGCCGCGATAGATTCGATGTCTTCGATTGCTTCGGCGACCAGGCTAGGCCGCGAGCCATTTGCTGAGGCGAGCCTTGGCCTCCTCGTGGGAGATGGTGCCCTCGGTCTCGGCGCGCTCTATCCCGCGTTTGACCTTCTCAAGGACGTACAGGTGATACTGAATGTCCTCGAGGCTGGCATCTTCCGGCAACCCCTCGATCATCGACGTGGCTTCAGCCTTCGGATTGCTCATAGCGTCTCCCAGTGCAACCAGCTACGTCAATGCTACCACTGGCGCGAAATGCAGAAATCTAACGAGTCTGTAGAAAACCCCTGTTGGCGCAAGCGTAGCATTGCCGGCTGCGATTTGCCGCGGTCGCCGATGAAGGTCTGCGATGCGGGCGGAAGAGGTGCTGCGCTTATCGTAGTGTCCTAATGCCTCGTTTCGCTCTTCACGGTGCTTCTTTTTGCACCGCTGCCGTATCGCTGCAGCTTGCCGATGTTGTGGACGAGGCAATAGAGCAGCCACTGTGTGTTCACCTTGGCCGCACTGCGCAAGCTGAAGCGCTTCAAGCTCCGAGCGTGTCCGATGTTGGCGAACACGGGCTCGACGGTGCCCAGGCGTCTAGCGTATTCGTGCCGCCCATGCTCGGTGTCGATCTTGCGCTTCATGCGCGCGCTGTAGAAGCGAAGGTGTTCGCCTTCACCAAGCTGCTGCAACTGTTGATCGCATCAAGGAAAAACCCCTACCGCTACGGCAACATCGCGTCGGTGCCACTTGTTACGCCGATCATCTGAACACGCCAAGACTTATCGCAGCGGCAAAGTCGCCCGGATATGGGTGGCAGTATGGGTAGACGGTAGGGCCGAGAAGCGAAAATAAGCGCTTTCAGGGCCTTACGGGTTGACTGGCGGAGAGAGAGGGATTCGAACCCTCGATACGGGTTTAAGCCCGTATAACGCCTTAGCAGGGCGCCCCCTTCGGCCACTCGGGCATCTCTCCGAAGCAGGGAATTTTACACGCGCTTGGCGATGAGCAAGCGGCGGATCGCCCGCAGCTCCCTGCGCCGCTTGGCATCGAGCCGCGGATACTCCAGGTGCAGGCCGCGCAGCGCGTCGACAATGATCTGTGAAACGATCAGCCGCGCATTCGGCTTGTCGTCCGCCGGCACCACGTACCACGGCGCGTAGCGCTTGCTGGTGGCGCGCAGGCAGGCCTGGTAAGCCTTCATGTAGTCCTTCCAGTGGCGACGCTCCTCGATGTCGGCCATGCTGAATTTCCAGTTCTTCTCGGGATCGTCGATGCGCGCCAGAAGGCGCTTGCGCTGCTCCTCCCTCGAGATGTGAAGGAAGAACTTGAGCACTCGCGTCCCGTTGCGGTGCAGGTGGCGCTCGAACTCCGTGATCGACTGGAAGCGCTCTTCCCACGTGTCGTCTTCGCGGCGCCCGCCGGGAACGCCTTCGCTGCGCAGAATCTCCGGGTGCACGCGCACGATCAGGACTTCCTCGTAATACGAGCGGTTGAAGATGCCGATACGCCCTCGCTCGGGGAGCACGCGCGCGCAGCGCCACAGGAAATCGTGCTTCAGCTCCTCCGCGCTCGGATGCTGGAAGCCGTAGACCTGGCAGCCTTGCGGGTTCACCCCGGACATCACGTGCTCGATCATGCCGTCCTTGCCCGCGGCGTCCATGGCCTGGAAGATGACCAGCAGGGCGTAGCTGTTCGAAGCGTAAAGCACGTTCTGCAGCGATCTGAGGTCTTCGACGTGGCGCTCGAGCAGCTCCTGATAATGCTCTTTGGACTTGTAGAGCAGCTCGATGAGCGTCGGCCGCTTGCGCAAGTTCACGCGCTCGGAGGGAGCGACGCGGAATTCGTCGACATCGATTTTCATCGTCAGAACGAAATGATCGACTTGAGGGTCCAGCGGTCGGCGGCGCCGTTCAGGCCGCGGCCGATGCCGAAGTTCACCTTTTCCGTGTCAACTACAAAGTAAAGCGTGCGCGACTGTTCGCTGCTCGGGGCGAAATGCGACAGCCGCCCGAGATCGGCGTAGTACTCGGCGCCAAGCGCGTAGCGGCTTCCCATGTTGCGCGCAACCTTGAGCGCCGGCGCGAAGGTCAGCGTGCCTTTCTGCGGCCCGGCGAGATCCGTACCGACGATCGGATTGAACGAAAACAGCCAGTCGGCGTTACGATAGCCGACGATCGGGCGGATTTCTGCCGTGCGGCGCGCTTCCTCGAAGCGGCGCTCCACGAAGGAAAGCTCCCAGTTGACGCCGGCGAAATAGCCGGCGCCGCCTTCGGCTGGCCGCAGCGGCAGCCACTTCAGGCGAAACCGCGGACCGGCGAAGTAATCGGTCCCTTCGCCGCTGCGCACGAACGGCAGGTAAAGGCCCCAATCCCAGTTCCGCGCAAGTCCCCAGGATATTTCCGGCGTGATGCGCAGGCCGTGATGAGGCGGAACTTCCCCGGGATAGCGCGGGGCCGAGCGGCCGCTCGGCGTGGTGTTGAGGTGCAGCTCGATGGCGTGCTCGCCTGGGGCGTTGATGTCGTCGGTGTAAACCTGGATCTCGTCGGGCAGCGCACCGTACGCCTGCGAAAAGCAAAGGACCGCTGCGAGCGCCGCGAGCCTATTCCTGCTCAAGCTCGAACGCCTTGTGCAGCACGCGCACGGCGAGCTCGGTGTACTTCTCCTCGATCACCACGGTGATCTTGATCTCCGAGGTCGAGATCATCTGGATGTTGATGCCCTCCTCGGCGAGCGTGCGGAACATCTGCGCGGCGATGCCGGCGTGCGAGCGCATGCCCAAGCCGACGATCGACACCTTGGCGATGCGATCGTCGCCCGTGACGTCGCGGCACTTGATGTGCGGCTGCACCTGGCTCCTCAGAAGCTTTAGCGCCTTCGCGTAATCGGTGCGGTGCACGGTAAACGACAGGTCGGTCATGCCGTCGTGGCCGACGTTCTGCACGATGACGTCGACGTCGATGTTCGAGTCGGCGATCGGGCCGAGGATGGCGTACGCGATGCCGGGACGGTCGGGAACCTCGTGCACCGTGATCTTCGCCTCGTCGCGGTTGAACGCGACGCCAGAAATCACTGCCTTCTCCATCGCCATATGCGGGTCTTCCTCGAAAGTGATCAGGGTGCCGGCCTGCGCCTCCTGCTCGACTGGCAGCGCCGGGTTGGTGAGGCTGGAGAGCACGCGCGTGGGTACTCTGTACTTGCCGGCGAACTCCACTGCGCGGATCTGCAGCACCTTGGAGCCGGCGCCCGCCATCTCGATCATTTCCTCGAA
>WNGC01001071.1_pt1 | contig 16518 bp, 12 predicted proteins | sample 5400051 | NCBI WGS metagenome assembly WNGC01 (sample SAMN13153368, study PRJNA577476) | soil metagenome | isolation source: 20 cm soil or saprolite under grassland replicate 2 | place: USA:California | collected 2016-06-15
TGGTGCTCTCCGGTGGCAATTACTTGGTCGGCCCGAACACCGTTCTTCAAAACAACCCGTTTCCTGTCGCACTCGAAGGCGGCCTGCTTCCAGGAAGTGCGATTCCAGTAACCGGCAACACCGTCAATGCGATCGATGTTGGCAATGGCGGATTCGCCGGGCGAGGCCGTTGGTCCCAGCTTGGGCTATCTTACCGGCTTACGCAGCCCACCACCGATCTGCCAGGCGGCGACCTCACAATCGATCCCGATGTGATCGTCGAAGCGACCGATCCCGATTCCGCGCTGCGCTTCCGATCGACGCGGCACGGCGTTTTGAAAGGACTTCCGGATACTCCGATCACCTTCCGCGGCCTGAACGGACAACTGTGGGACGGTTTGCTTTTTGCTACAAATTCCACGACCGGCTGCCGCTTGGAATACTGCACGATCGAGAACGCGCACTTTGGCGCGGTCAGCACGGATAACTGGCTGTATGTGGATAGTTGCCGATTCGCCAACAACGTCGTTGGCGCGAACATGAATACTTTCGGGGCGATCACCTTCGCAAAAACGCGTTTCATCACCAACGGCACCGGGGTTAGCTTCGACTTGCGGGGTAGTCCCTTTCTCAATAGCCCACTCACGCCCAACTCATTCGAGGGGAATGGCGCCGGGATTGATGCGTTCACCGCAGGATCGAGCGCAGATGCTCGCAACTGCTGGTGGAACGATCCCACCGGGCCCACAACACCGCGGAATCCCGGTGGACAAGGCGATTCCATCGTTGGCGCGGGCGAACCGGGCGTGCAGTTTTCTCCTTTCCTGACCAGCCAACCGAATTTTGCCAATACGCCGCCAGTAGTTCGGATGATTGAGCCAGGCCTCACACAATTGTATGCGTCGCCAGATCTTCAAGTTCCTGATTTTCTGCTCGATCAGGGCACGAAATACATTGTGCGTTGGACTGCGCAGGACAATGACGCGATCGTCAGCCAACGAATCGACTTCTCACCCGACGGGCACTTTCCTGATCGCTATTCCACATTGGTAAGCAACATTCCATCTTCGGCGCGATCATCGGAGATCACTATTCCCAATCCGGGTTTTGCCGCGTCGAACGAGCCGCAGTTTTTCCGAGTGGTTTCGACAGATGCGAGCGGTCAGGAGGGTTGGGATGAAGCACCGGTGCTGGTTCCCTCAGGGAATGTCACTGGGAACCTAACGATCACCACGGACTTGAGTGGGCAGACCTTTACTGGCGGTCAGCCCATTCCGGATATGGACTGGACCGGGTCGGTAAATTTCGGAACCATCACGCCAGCCGTGGTTTTCGACTCGGATGGCGCAGGTATATCAGGTTTGAATATCAGCGGCCATGGAATGTTCTTCCAGGACTTTCCGTTTGTAAGTACCGATCGAGCGCGTCTGGCGCTGCAGGTGCGCAACAACTCCAATGACGCGAAGTGGTTTTTTGCCAGTGGGTACTTTTCCATCCGTCACGACTCGCGTCTCGGACTACAGCCACCGAGCGTAGGTCTCAAGTCGCCCGTTGGCGGAGAATCGTTTCCGGGTGGCTCAGTTGTTCCGATCTCGTGGACTGCTAGTGCCTCAGAGGGTTTGCGCTCGTTCGACATTCAGGGGTCGTACGACTCCGGCCGCACATGGCACCCAATCATACGCGACCTGCCAGGAACGGCTATCAATTACAACTGGCAGCTACCACCATCAACGGGGATCCCTGATGTGCGGGTCCGAATCGTCGCGAGGGACGTTCGCTTCCAGAACAGTTCTTCCACCAGCGGAGCTTTCAGCATCACGGCTTCGGGTCCCACACCAACACCGACAGCGACACCGAGCGCAACACCTACTGTCACTCCTACCGGGACTCCAACGGTAACGCCGACACCGAGTGTTACACCAACTCCGACGGCTACAGCTACGGTGACGCCGACGGCTACACCAACAACTACGCCAAGGCACAGACCAACACCAAGACCTCGTCCGTCACCGCCGCCGAGACCGTAGGTGGTTCACTTCCACTGAACGATGAGCATTTACTTCACGGCCGGAATAGCGGACGGAAAACACAGTCTATGTAATCTAATTACCGAAGACGAAAATTAGGGACGCTGCAAATTTGGGGGCGCACGCTTCCTTGTCTTTGTCAAAGGGTGTTGTCCCGGCGAGGACGTGCGCTCACCACTCCGCGCCCGTTTACATTTCGCGGACGCCTCTCGCTGCATACCTAATTGCAACAATTGATGTCTAATGTTTACGACGTCGGATCGATCTCTAACCCGCGCGTCATGTCACCGACCCTCCAGCTGCTTCTCCGCAGCGTTACGAAGATACAGAACAAGATCGTAGCCGCGGCCGCTCGGATAGGGTTTACCGGCAGGTTTAAACCCGTAATCAGCCGCAAAGCGCATTGCTCGCGCGTAGGCCCGGGTCGTCGCGAAAAGATTTTCATTGTCCGCCAAACTGGTTAACTGACCGATAATACGACGCGATAGGCCTCGCCCTTGATGCGATTTAGCAACAGCTACCCAGCCCAACTCGACACAATATTCATCTGGTGGTGTGGTTGTTCGCGCTTTCGCGAACACTTTACTCCGATAGCTCAACAGGGGATGTTTCAGCGCACCCACTCCGACGACTTGCCCATTTGATTCTCTTAGAAACAACAGCCGAGAAGCGTCGCGAATGCGCTGCGTTAAGCCTTCTGGATCGACTGTTCCGTATTTAGTCACCAGGTTTTCAAAATCGGCTAACGCCTCTGGGGAGCAATCTGAGGGCGAAATTATTGACGGGGTTACCATCGCACTGTTTTGCTGAGACGAACCTCGGTAATCGCGGAACGGTCGCACACATTATAGCGACGCTAGGTATCATTTTATCATTGCCGCATGAGGAGTGAAAGAGCCAAATCGGCTGCATATGAAAACGAAAAAGCTCTCTTTGGTTTCTATTCCTCTGTCCGCCTACTTTTCGGCTTTACTCACATCACAAGCTGTCACCCCGCCACCGGATGGGCTATGTAGGCGGCAACACGGCGCAGGGGCAGAACGCACTTCTTAATCTCACGAGCGGAACATACAATACAGCCACTGGTTGCTTCTCGATCAACAGCAACAAAATCGGCAGCTTCAATACGGCCGTCGGCGCTGGGACGCTTTTTGCCAACACCGCAGACGCCAACACAGCAACTGGCGCCGAGGGCGCTTTGAATAACACTACCGGCGCGAACAACACGGCCAGTGGAGTGTTAGCCTTTTTGACAACACTACAGGGGGACTGCAACACGGCCACCGATGTCGCTGCACTCGATGACACACGACCGGCAGCTTCAACACCGCCAACGGCGGGAACAAGACGGCCATCGGCACGACAGCCCTCCTTAGCAACACGACGGGGTTCGGCCACGTGGCCATCGGTTTTTAAACGCTTCAGAGCATTACGGTAGGCGGCGGCTCTAACACACCATCGGCGCTACAGCGCTCCAGAGTAACACTACAGGCGGCGGCAACACGGCCATCGGTAATGGCGCGCTTTTTTAAAATACCACCGGCGACTCCAATACAGCTCTGGGGATTTCAGCCGGCTCAGGCGTTATGACAGCCACTAATGTTATCTGTATTCGCACTACTGGCGCGAACGTGAGCAAACCTGCTTTATCGGCAACATTCATGGGGTGACAACACCAACTAACGACGCGATACCAGTGCTGATCGATTCCGCTGGCCAACTAGGCACAATGAGTTCGTCGCGCCGATTTAAGACGAACATTGAAGCGATGGATGGGGTCAGCGAAGCGATTCTGGCACTCAACCCGGTAACCTTTCACTCCAAGAGCCATAAGACAAACAGGCCTGAATTGGATTGATCGCCGAAGAAGCGCAGCAGTTAATGCGGACTTGGTCGTCCGCGACGAGAATGGTGAGATCTACAGCGTGCGTTACGATGCGGTGAACGCGATGTTGCTCAATGAGTTCCTCAAAGAGCACCGCAAAACGAACAGCAAGAATCGAAGATGGGGGAGCAGGAGGCGAAAATTGCGCGTCACGAACAGCAAATTGAAGCGCTTACTGCAGGGCTCCAGAAAGTGAGCGCACAGCTCGAATTGAATAAGCCTGCACCGCGAACGGTTCTGACTGGTCGGTAATAAGCTGCCGCGTTGCAGGATTGGAAGATCGCTGGCACCCTCTGGAAAAGGCGGCTGCAGTGCTGGCTGGTTCTCAGTCGTGGATCCACGAAATGCCCTGATTTCGCGGATCTTCAACCGAGCCCGCGATCCGGCTTGAGTTACCAGACTCTCATCGTTACAATTGAGCCGAAGGAAAGGATTAAGAAATGAAAAGTTACATTCGACGAACAGGAGCGACTCTATTGCTAGGCATCTTTCTGCTGCCGGCTCTTACGCCGTCGGTTCAACCCCAAACACGTCCGTGGTGGTTTTATGGTTGCCCTAAAGGTGTCGTTGCACAAATCCCCGGCGATGTACCGGGCCCAGGCACCGCGGGGTGGACCCAATATCAAAGCTGCTTGCAACAAAACTTAGCTGTGTCCCCTCAACAGAGTGCCCAAATAGCGCCCATTCTTGCCAATGAAGGACGACAGGTAATAGCGATCAGAAACAACAATTCGCTTTCGAACATTCAAAAAACACAAGATGCTGAAACCCTCCAGAAGCAGTCCGATCCGCAGTTGAAGGCGATTCTCTCATCTGCTCAATACGACAAACTAAAGGTCGTCCGCTATCAGGCCGTCCGATGGATCACTCAGAAAAGACTGGGTTGGCAGTAAAAGAGTTTCTGATTTGGAGCGCCAATTCGTCGCGTCACGGGGAATCGAATACACGAGGCGGCAGTGAGCTTCGCTTCCACTTCATCCTTCATAACTTCATCCTTCCAGCGCCGGGTTAGGCCCACCTGTTAATTAACATGCGTAATGTCGAATTACATCGTGTGGCGACCACGGGAAAACGTATCGAAAACGACTTTGCGATTTATGTGCGCCGTCAAAACTGGCCGCCCGATTGACCGGCGGACGTTTAGCGTTGGGATTTCACTGCTGGATGACGCAGATACGCCGCATTCTCAAACGATACAGGGGATCCTCGCACTCCAATGGCTCTGTCTTCCGTCGACCCGTCGCGACTTGGATCGGTTGCAGCACACGCAACCGCCGTTAACAACACGAGGCGAAGGCGAGCGATTTTGTGACTGGGCGAAAGAGCTAAATTTTAGGTCGCTGTCGGACAATACCCTCATTACAACATACTTTTCGGCTTCTTTATCGCTGACATAGCCGTCCAGTTCCTAAGTCAATACAACAGCCCACGGACTTCTCCGTCAATGGATTTATGCCATCAGGCATTAACATGCCGAGCGGATCGGCCGAACGCGGTGGATTGCCCCACATTTTCACCAGCGCGCGTGAAATAACGCCAACGGAGAGAGAGCGTGCTAATGCACAAAACTCTGACAGATAGCGTTCCTTGTGATTTGTCTCTACTCAATTTGCCCAGCACTCTCTCAGCAAAAATAGTAGGGAGTATTCGGAGCGGGTCGTGAAGTTAGCAAGGGAACGTTAAGGAGATCGTCTAGCGCGCGGAGGCGTCTCGGTGTTAGGCGAGCGTACGATCACGTGCCCGTAACGCACAGCGGTTCGCGTTCCCACCCTCGCAACCTGAATGTCAATACTCTTACGACCGTCAATTCGTTGTGACGCGAAGTACTTTTACTATGAATACCAAATTTTTTGCCACGGTTTTTATCGTCGGAGTCGTCTTGTTCTTTGTGGACCAAGCTCAATCACAGCCTCCCCCTAGCTCAGTGTCAGCGGGTCGCACCAATGAGCAAGTGACTAATCCGCAGGCGCCCGGCGGCGGCCACGGCCAGGTGTGGGTTAACACAGAGGCCGGCGTTTACCACAGGGAAGGCTCGCCTTTTTACGGCACGACCCGTAAGGGCAAATACATGACGGAGCAGGACGCAACCCAGGCAGGATACAAACCCGCGCCCAAGACCCGCTGAGAACGCAACCCCTAGTTGCGTAACATTTAGCGTTTTTTGAAGTGGGTCCACGTGCTCGTACGTCTCATCTGGCGAGGATGGGATCGAGCCAATCAAATATCTTCGGAAAAATACTTCGCGCGCGCCTGCCTCGCAGTGCTCGCCAGCGCCTTGAGTTGCTCTAAAGAGCACATATTCTTTTGAGCATCGTAAGGCGTTGAACAAATGCTTGCCGCCACCGCGCCGCCTATCGTTTTCTGCCTCAGCCACAAATGTGGGACACTGAATGTTTTCCGCTACATCGGCGAGCGATTACGCGCTGAAACATCTTAAGATATCCCCATGGCGTGGTCGCCCCGTGCACCCACATGCCGCGTCCAAGAATAAATCGTTGGGTCGAATTCTCTTGCAGTTTATTGAAAAAGAGTTCGAGGATTGCAACATCATCTTTCGCCAATGCGCTCGCGATCTCGGGCGGAAACATTTTGTTACTGAGCGCTGCTGGGTCGAACAAAGCAGCGTCGGCAATACAAGCAGCAAACCGATGCTCGAACGCTGCCGCGCGCGGCGCGAGATATCCGCCAAAGCTACCGCCGTACAGCGCAATGCGAGTAGAATCCACATCTGGCCGTGTGAGCAAATAATCAACCACCGGCGTAAACGACGTTTTCCCAATCCGCTCGCATTGGCAATTTTTGCATAACAAGCGCACCGCCTTGCCCGGGACCGTCAAAGATCAGGACATTGTAGCCGCGCTTCAACGCCCCGCCGGCAACGCTGAAGAATAGCTCTTCACACGTGCCATCGTAACCACCCGTACATAACAATGTTTTACGCGGCGTGTTACTCGCATCCGGTTTGATGAAATAACCCGGCAGAGTTGTATTCCCGTACGGAATCTTGAGAACCTCGATGGGCTGCTCGAACAACGGGGGAGCTTTCTAAAACTAATCGGTTTGCTTCTCGTACGCCTCGATCACCCGCGGATCAACGGGCAGCGCAAACATGAAAATGTACGCGGCACGATAATAGTTCGATGCGCGCAGGAACGCGTTGCGGGCGCTGACCCGATGCCGGCGTCGTTCGATTTGAAGGCCAAGCCGTACAGGCGATCGGCATAAGACGACCATGCATTGTACCAGCTTGCCGCGTCGCCCGGCCTGATCTGTGCCGGAATCGCCCAAGCTTCGCCGATCTGTGCGCCCAGCGGCGCGTCATCGAGCGCGCGCAGAAATTGTCCGTCGTACTCAGGATCGTCGAAGTAGATTTTCATATAAGTCGTCCTTAATGATATCAATGCTTTACAAGCCGTACTTCGCCCCGACGCGAATTTTCCTCCGGAAATTCGTTCGAAGCCGGCGACGGCATCTATCAAGCGTAACGAACCCGCAAAGCGAGTTACGCGATGGGTTTCGCATCCGATGGTAGTCCGGCCCACGCGTGGGCAGAATTGCGATCGAATCTATACATTCAACATTGTGGCGATCAGCCGCCGTGCAGCAACTGCATCCAACGGCTTAGTTCCACCCATTTCTCCCTGCTTCTCCCTCGTGCTTTACTCCGGCAAATCATAAGACCGCGAGCGCTTCTATGGAATCGGAGCAAAATTAGCATGGCTAATCCACTGCCAGCCTCCCGCTCCTTTCTTCCACACACTTAAACGGTAAGCCGGCTTGGGAGGCAATTGCTTGCCGTCGATCGTTTGTGCGACAGTCATCGTGAACGTGACTACGATGTTGTCGCCGATCACCGTCGATTTGAAGCTGCTTAGGGTAAAATCGCTGAGGTTCATCTTTTTCAGAAGCGCGATTTCAGCCACTCGATCTCGCGGCCCATCTGGATGAACGGACTGAAATCCATTGGCGATTCTGCTTTCAACAGCGGTCCAATTCTTTGCTTTAATATCAGCCGCCATCTGTCTTTCCAGCTGTTCGCCTTCAGGTGCTCCTGCTGCGGCAGACCTCTCCTCAGCACGGAGCCAAAAGCCTGACAACATGAAACAAAAAACAACAGCTAAAACATGAGCCTTGAAAGAGAACGAATTTTTTGACACCACGCGGCTCGTAACGAAGTCATTACTGGTCGGTTTCATCGAGACAGGATGCTATCGGAACGTAGAAGAGAGTCAAAGAACCTCTTGGAATTGAAGCGGCGATTCGCGCTTGCGGCAATGGTGCTTTAACGAGCAGGTGAGATTCTTTCGAAAACTCGACCCGCTGAACCGGCTTTGTCCTCAGAGAACCGGGAGTAAGCTCTCGACCTACTCAATCTCCGCAGTGATCTCACCGTTGACGTCCTTCAACGTGACTGTATCAACGCCCGCAAGTTTCACCTTATCGAAGGTGACCGAGAGTCCTTCGTCGTCCACCAGGTTGAAATCCCAGGTTTCCGATTTTGCGTCATTTTTGAAGCGCACCTGGATCTTTCCCCCAGCAGCTAGCACTTTTCCGTCGAGAAGGATATTTGCGTCCCAATCCTTGTTGCTAGAATCGGTGATATAGAGACCTTCAAAGCTTCGGCCTGTCTGGTTCACCAGCGTGAAGTCGAGATCGGACGCAAATGCGATTGCGACGCTGAGTAGGAGCACGAAGAGAAACAAACGGAGTTTCATGACTGTGAATTACTTCTTGTTTTTCTTCACCTTGTGAGAGGTGGTCTTTTTGTAAACCGTGTGACCGTGTTGGTCCTTCACCTTCGTAGTCTTGAACACCTTGTTGCCTTTTCTCTTCTTGCTTGTTGATTCGTAATACCGCGGTTGGCGATAGATTTTTGGTTGGTTGAAGTACGGGTCGAAGTCGCCCGGATCGGATCGGTCGCCCACATACACGACGAATCCGCCGAAATCCAAAGCATGGCTTACTTTGGCAAAGCCCGTAAGAACAAAAGCCATGATTACCATCTGTAGGAGAGCGCGAAAGGTCACCTCAACGTTGTAGCAGGAGCATGTCGCCCAGTCAACGGCAAATTGGGCCTGCGCGACATCGCCGATCACCGACTGGAATTCTCTTCAATTCACGCGAACCGCACGGCCCTCTTTTGTCTGCTTACCGAATGATGAATGGTCCATCATATTCCTGAATTGGCTTCGGCTCATTTGTGCCGCGTTAACCGGCGAGAAGGGTAACGGTGTTACCAGTCTAACCCTGTGCGACACTTGTCTAACACGATGCTCAAGCCAGGAGGCTTGATATTGCGTGGCAGATCATCTCCTGTTTTCCAAGGCGGTGAAACTGGCCATCTATTAAGACGCTTATCTATCCTAATCTCGCGTTCTGTCGGCGGGTCTGAGGAGTATTGAATCACGGTAAGTATGCGGAATTCGGTTGCACGTTCGGTCAGCTTGAAGCAGACTAGATACGAGCTTCGATCACGCTCTACTCCAGCGCCTGGACCGGTGATTACAACATGAAAGAGATAAAAAGGCCAATCCTTGTCTACAATGTGTACCTTTTCAAAAGTCGCTGAGACCGGATGCGGCACACCATCCCACACTAACAACTGAGCTTGCCTGCGTGCAACCTCATCGTTGTTAACAACATCAAAAAGCCAGTCGAAACTTCCAGCGTGCGTTTGAAATGTGGCCACTGTTAGTGCGATCAGTGTAACAGCCATCTGTCGCATAGGAGTTGCCATAGCCCCTAATTCGCCCGACTTCGTTGGTGACCGCCAGATAAGAAGGGAATCATGGAAATTCATTTTAGCGGGATGTGCGACGTGAGGCGAGCAGAAAACGATGGTAAACGATCAGTAAAACCGCACGCGGTGAGGCATTGAGAGATCGTGCTGACACTCTCATTGCCGTCCATAGATTTGGGCTGGGTCTCAGTCGTTGATTCTCGCGGGCCGAAGAGCCTCAAAGAGCACCGCAAAGTGGAGAACTTGGAAGCCACCGTTGCGTGTCTCGCAGCAACCCTGAAGGAGCAGGCAGCGCAAATCCACAAAACGAACGCCTCAGCCTGAAGCGAGCAAACCTGCGCCGCCAGTGGTCCACAATCCGTAAAGCGCATTACCGCCGCGCAATCACACCTTTCGTTGGAGACTCCCGTATCGCCCCCGCGTGAGCGAGAGAGGGAGCGGGAGTACCGAATGCGCCGCCAGCGCGATCGGGCAGGTCACTAGTTCCGGTGCGCAGGTTTTTATCTCGCAAAATGCGGCCGGATTTCGCAAACTCGCTTTATGAAAACCTCAACGCTATTCACAAACTACATTCACAGTTCATTTGGACGGTTTTTGCTCTGCGTGCCGACTGTAATTGGCTGTTTTGCCATTTCACCAATGGCGCGAGCGGTCGTTCCGCCGCCCGATGGTGGCTATCCCAATAATAACACGGCTGAGGGCGATTCTGCGCTCTTCAACCTCACAAACGGCCTCGACAACACGGCCATCGGTTTTCAAGCGCTCTTTCTCAACACCGAGGGCGACTTCAACACGGCCAGCGGTGCTGACGCGCTCGCTGGCAATCACGGCTCTTTCAACACGGCCAACGGTTATCAAGCGCTCCTTTTCAACACGGGTGGCGGCTACAACACGGCCACCGGTACTGCGGCGCTCCGTAGCAACGTAAGTGGCTTCCAAAACCTGGCTAACGGTGTTAATGCGCTCTACAGCAATGCAACGGGCTACAGGAATACAGCCAACGGTTATCAAGCGCTCTACTTTAACACAACCGGCAACCGTAACACCGCCGAGGGGTTTCAAGCGCTCTTTCACAACATTGGGTCAGATAACGTCGGATTGGGCTTCAATGCCGGCAGTAATCTCACCATCGGCAATGGCAATGTCTGTATTGGCAACGGTGTCTTGGGGGTTGCTGGCGAAAGCAACACCACCCGGATCAAAAACGTTTATTCCTCAATCGCGTCTGGCCGAGCAGTTTACGTCAGTTCCGACAACAAAATGGGCACGCTCGTCTCCTCGCGCCGGTTCAAGGACCAGATCCAGCCCATGGACAAGGCCAGCGAATCCATCCTAGCGCTTAAACCGGTTACCTTCCTTTATAAAAAGGAGATTGAACTCAATGGCTCCGTCATGTTTGGGCTCATCGCTGAGGAAGTGGAACAGGTGGACCCTGATCTAGTAACTCTCAATGACAAAGGCGAGGTCGAGGCCGTGCGCTACGAGGCGGTGAACGCGATGTTGCTCAACGAGTTTCTCAAAGAGCACCGAACAGTGCAAGAACTACAGTCTGCCGCGGCAAAACAGGAAGCGACAATCGAACGCCAGCAAAAGCAAATTGATGCGCTTACGGAAGGCCTGCACAAGGTGAGCGCCCAGCTTGAAGCGAGCAAACCTGCGCCGCAAGTGGCCAACAATCCCTAATCAGCGGGATTTCACAATCAGCCGTCACACTTCAGCGCGTGACGGCTTTTTGTTTTACTCAGCGGTACGGTTCTTTGAAATCGCCCGCGTCGAAATGCGCGGAAGTCGCACCGAATACTACTGTAATTGCGCTGGCGGCCTCAGTCCGACCGCGTACACCCGTGATTCGGTGCGTCTGTGCGACCAGATTGAAAATGATTGCCCATCAAAACAAGACACAGAATCGCCGCCTCAAACCCTTGCGCCGATTCGCTCAGCAGTTCCATAAAAGAACGCGATCTTGCTGATCTGAAAAATCGCCTAGCGGGCCTTGCCCGTGTGCAGAGATAAGCGAAGCAAAGCCGGTCGGAGTTTGGGCTGGTCTCAGCGATTGATTCCAACAGGCAAACGATTTGGATTGCAGACGCACATCGCGACGACGGAAAGCGTTTCGTTGTGCGCGCTGATGCAGAGCTGACTGCGTTTTTGGAATTGGAAAGAGCGATTTGTGTCGGCCTACTGACTGAACAAATTTAAAGAGACGCTGCGTTGATTACGAGGGCGAGCGAACACTTGAAATCCAGCTCTGAAGAGCTAGATGGTCGGCCCGCTGCATTTTTCGCATCAGCAAATCTAGAGAAGTTACGGGCGCGGATGCGGTGTAGGACGAGCTCTTGGTACAGGTGTAGGTCTTGGACTCGGCGTAGGTGTTGATGTTGCAGTAGGAGTTGGGGTAGGTGTGTTCGGAACGTAAGTAAACGTGCAGGTGAATTCAGCCACCGGCCCCTTGAAACAGTTAAAAGCGCCAGCAGGAATATGCATGGCGTTGACCCCCGGTATCACAGGTGACGTGTTGAAGGTGAAAAGTATCAGGTGACCACCGCTGATAAGGACAGCGTCGTCCGCCGGCGTCCCATTCACGATAAAATCACCGCCATCCAGAGTTGCTGCGTTTACCACATCGCTCGCTTCGACAAAGTAATCAGTCAACGGGAACGTAACAACGATGCCACAGACTTCACTGGTCACCGAACAGGAAGGGGGCGTCGGCGTGGGTGTAGGACTCGCCGTCGCAGTCACCGTTGGCGTGGGTGTGGCTGTTGCGGTAGCCGTAGCTGTCGCGGTCGGGGTCGGGGTTGGGGGCCCATTGAAATGGCACTCAGTGAGCGTGATATTATCAATGCGCCAGCCTTCGCCAGAGCCAGTGTTGTCGCTGGCCATCCTCCAGCGCAGCTTACCATCTATAACAAGCGTAGGAAGGTTCACTATCGTTGTGATGAAGCCCCCAGAGTTGCCGCTCCATGCGTGGCGGCCAGCGATGGGACTGCCAGTTCCAGTGGCGATGATCGCGTTATAGCCGCCCGTCTCGAAGCTGCCGCCAACGGCTGGGTCGGTAATGTCGGTGAATGCACCGTTGTTAATATAGAACGATGAAATCTCTAACACCCCGCCGTCAAAGCCGCTTTGCAAATTGAAGTTATGCCGGAATGTGAGTTGTGCCCACCACGCTTCGAAAATAAAGAAGGTTCCCACGTCGAGGTACTTGTCGCCGGCAATAGGCGGGTCATTGATCCACGCGGCGTTCGGCGGCGAATCGGCTGGCGGTGATGGCACGCCCGCGTTCGAAGTTTGCCAGAAAATTCCATCCGGATCGATCGCGTTTGTCGCCGTCCATCCAGCAGGCAGTGTTGGCGGTGTGACACCATCGAAGGTGTCGGCCAATACCGTGATCAGGTCGGAGCCGGGTGGGCATTCCGGTGTCGCCGGGCTAACCGCGGCAAATGGGCTGGGCTGGCCGCCTTGCGCGCTAATAGTGCGCGAAGGGCCAATCGCCACAAAGGCAGCTATGCCAGCTGCGACAAAGAATAGTAAGCAAACAACAGGTCGCACGCGCCGCAGTGTGAATGTGTCGCGTGGATTAGTAATCATTGATCGCCAGTAAGTATTGGTTTTCGTCAGTTACGGCTCAGACAACCGAAGCCACAGTTTTAGCGAAAAGCGGAGCGAGCTGTCAACATTTTCGCTCCACCGCTTGGGGTGTCGTGCGTCATTGCGCCCGTCTATATCACTTTGTAATTGCAGTGTGGAGAGCAAAAGAGGCAGAATCCGCCGCATGGCTGAATCAAAACACACCGAGCAGAGTGAGGATCTGATAAATTTAACGCACAACGTCGATGGTCTATCTCCTCTCGCAGCCTGTCGAGTCGGTCCTGCATTTAGATCGAGTGAGCGCCTGTCCACATGGCCACATTCTTAGCCTGCAAACCTCTTTCGCCGGGCGCGACCAAGCGCAGCCGATCTACTGCGTATTTCTTTGCCACTCTTTGCAATATTTTCTGCGGATCAAACAAGGTGACCGCTCGAGCGATGACGCCGATTAAAATAAACCGTGTAGCAAACCAGCAGCCAATGCATCCAGCGCCGCAGATTTGCCCGGTGGTCTTGTGCCACCAGAGGAAAATGGTTGCCCATCAAAACAAGACACAGAATCGCCGCCTCAAACCGTTGCGCCGACTTACCGACCAGTTCGAGGAAGCGAGACCATTGTATTTATTGCGGAAAGTCGGCTGAGTGATGTTTCCTCTCTCTCTGCGCGTCGTCGTCATGGTGATTTGACAAAACACCTGTTGAGCGCCTTAAGTCATGCTGATGAAACTCACTCAGGTTCGATACTTTTCGCATGCGTCGATAGTCCTTATCTGCTGCTGCATTTCAATCGCATTTGCAGCCAGTGTAGCGGCCACTCCTTTTAGTTTTCCGGATTGGATTGAGCTCTCGCCAAACGATTCTCCTCCGGCACGTTCGTACCTTGCAATGACCTACGATCCGGTCAGCGGGAAGACCATTGCGTTTGGCGGATTCGACGGCATAGGCTATCTAAATGACACATGGAGTTTCGACGGCACGACCTGGACGCAGATTGCCACACAATCTGCGCCTCCAGCCCGCACTGCCGCCCAAATGACCTACGATTCTGTCGCTCAAAAGGTAGTACTCTTCGGCGGGTTCGACGGAACCAATTACTTGGGCGATACATGGCTTTGGGATGGGTCGACGTTACAGTGGACGCAGGCGACACCCCAGCATAATCCTCCGGCTGTTACCGGTCCGATGCTATTTCCCGATCCTAATGGCAGGGCCGATCTTTTTGGCGGATTCGACGGCCACTTCTATCAGCTTACCATGTGGCAATGGAATGGGTCCGATTGGACGCAGTTAAATCCGCCGACTGTTCCATTCGCTCGGTCTTTAGCGGCCGTTGCAACGAATACGTCCACAGGACAGGTTGTTATGTTTGGCGGTCTCGCTGATGTTAACCCGAATAACACCTGGACCTATGATGGCACGACATGGACCCTGCAATCTCCGGCTGTACAACCTCTCTTAGTGTATGGCCCTTCTGCCGCTTTCGACCCCGGGCTGCAAGGAGTGGTTCTCTTTGGAGGTGCAAACGGCGGCGACGAGCAGAACACGACGTGGTTTTGGGATCAGCTGGGCGCCACGTGGACACGTTTGTCTACGCCGCACTCGCCGCCCGCGCGCGAAGGTGCTGGCATGACCTATGACGCGGCCTTACACCATGTGATTCTTTTCGGTGGTCAGGATAACAACGGAGTTTCCAACGATACTTGGCAACTCAATTCAACATCAGCACCTACACCTACACCTACGCCTTCTCCTACTGCTACTGCTACTGCTACTCCTACACCCACTGCTACACCTACGCCCACTCCATCAGCTACTCCCGCGCCCAGAGTGACTCCCACGCCTCGGCCCAGGCCAGATCCTCGCTCGAGAGGGGAGAAAGATAGGAGTCAAATCTAAAGGGCGTGCTGCCCAACGCTGTTGTAAGTTGGGATTCAGAGAGTCGATCGCGGGGTGTGAGTCGAAAATAGGCGCTAACCCGCAAGAGGGATGAGCGAAGTAAAGCAATCATCCCATCTTGTTGCACTTGTGGGCAACATCAGCGCGGACGCGTCTCGCTGTTTGGGATTTTGATGTGCCAGTAAGATGCGCACGTTCTGGATCGAGGCGATCAAGTAGGCTGGGATTTGCTGGCGCCAGAGCCGCCGCCAGCGGGCGCGTTTGAATTGGTGATTGTTAGCCGCATCAGCAAAACTGCGTTCCATTAAATGATGCGCCTGTTGCGATCCCGCCTTGCTGCAAAGCTGTGTGCTTGAGCACGCGCCGTATCTAGGGCCGCTTGTTTTTCGTGCCTTTGCACGGTGCGTCCATGATGCGAGCGAGTGCATGTGCGCGTAAGGCACAAGTGCCACATACTCTTGCGGGCGCCTTGTATTGATCGTGCGGCGGAGGAGATGCATGCGGCGCGGCTTCAAGATTTGGCCAGCTGGACAAAGATAAACGTCACGCCGCGCGTCGCCGTTGCTGATCTTGCTGCATAAGTCCGGTGGCTCTGCCAGGGAATGGTTTGCTGGCGGTGGCTCATTCGCGCCTTATGCGGAGAAGGGTGACTTTGCTATTCTTGCGCCGGAATCGCCTAGCGTAAGCTGGGGAACCGGACCAAAAAATTGGGCTTACGACTATGTGGCGATCAATCGCGCTTTGGAAGAAGCGTTGGCCCGGTGCGCGATTGACCGCAACCGGCTCGCCATTGGCGGGTTTTCTGATGGCGCGTCGTACGCGCTTTCACTTGGCCTGGCGAACGGCGATGTATTCGGCTACGTGATCGCATTTTCACCGGGCTTTATTGTTAAGGCTCACGCGCGTGGACGGATTGGCAACAACAATGAAGTGCAAATTCCGCTGGTATATATCGCCCACGGCACCGCAGATAACGTCCTGCCGATTGCGTCGACGAGTCGCATCTTGGAGAGCTCGCTACGGAAAAACGGTTACAAGGTGGAGTTCCGCGAATTCAGTGGAGGCCATCATCTGTCGCACCAAGTTGTCGATCAGGCGATGACTTTGTTGACCGCGACATTTCAACATCGTTGAACCGTAACTGCGAGCCGAACGCATCCAACGCGGCGCCTTGAGGCTCACGAAGAACTCGATTCGAATCGACATCTCGCGAGAATTAGTTCATCGAAATCGTGCCATTCAACGCGCATATGATCGCAGTGGTGCTGAAATTGGCTGTACCGTCGAAAGCTCCCGAGCCGGTGGCGCTCGCAAATCGCCCCGTGCCACCGGTCACAACGTAGGTCCCGACGCCATGGAAGATCCCGGGCGCAATCTGGCATAGCTGCATCGTGATCGCG
>WNGC01001073.1_pt1 | contig 16512 bp, 15 predicted proteins | sample 5400051 | NCBI WGS metagenome assembly WNGC01 (sample SAMN13153368, study PRJNA577476) | soil metagenome | isolation source: 20 cm soil or saprolite under grassland replicate 2 | place: USA:California | collected 2016-06-15
GAAGATGTCGTATCGCTTGTTATCCGAAGGCGAAACGAAATAGCTCATGTTTTCAACCAGTCCGAGCACGGGGACATTGACCTTTTCAAACATGGTGGCGGCCTTGCGCGCATCGATCAGCGCCACTTCCTGTGGCGTCGTGACAATGATGGCCCCGGAAAGCGCGACTGTTTGAACGATCGTCAATTGAATGTCGCCGGTGCCTGGCGGCAGATCGAGCACCAGAAACTCAAGCTCGCCCCAATCGACCTGACGTAAAAATTGCTGAGTGTAACGCGTCACCATCGGCCCGCGCAAAATGGCAGGTGAGGCATCGTCGAGCAAAAAGCCCATCGACATCAGCTTGAGATTGTACTGTTCGATCGGGATGATTTTGTTTTCGTCGGTCGCGGTTGGTCGCTCCCGCGTCCCGAACATCAGAGAAATACTTGGACCGTAAATGTCGCAGTCGCACAAACCGACGCGCCCTTTGGTTTGCTCAAGAGCGACGGCGAGGTTTGCTGCAACGGTAGATTTTCCAACGCCGCCTTTACCGCTCGCGATCGCGATGACGTGCTTGATTCCCGGAATTCGGGTGGCGCCAACACTCGCGCCTGCACCGGCTGGAGGCGCGTGGATGTCGATCAAAACTTTTGCGCTGCGAACACCGTCGAGCTCGCGCAAGATTTTTTCGGAATCGTTTTTTATGGTCGCCGGAATATTGGGATCGTTGGTGGCAAGCGCGAGCTGCACTTTGACTTCACCGCGATCAATCTGAACATTTTTGACGAGACCGAACGACACAATGTCGCGACTAAATCCCGGATAACGGACTGAGCGCAGCGCGTCGCGAACTTGCTCTTCTGAAATCGACATCGCTGAAGCTTAAGCCGCGGGCAAGGTCAGTAAAGACGAGTCGTTCTTCTTTGCTTGAAAAGCTCGCGCGTTGTCGACAACATCGCGGCATGAAGAGACAAATCTCAGTTATTTTCGCAATCACGGCGGTCGCGCTGCTTGGCGGATGCGCAATGTTCCAGGAGAGCGGACAATCCGCGTTGGTAGGCACTTGGACGAACGCGCTCGGCACGGTGTGGGCGATCAAGGCCGACGGCACTTTCCAAGTGGCGCTTAATAACAGCAATCGAGTCAGCGTCTGGGGCAAATATACCGTAGCAGGCGATACAATGACGATCCAAGAGTCGCACGGCTCCAAAACGCCGAAGGCCTGCAAAGGTCAAGCCACCTACAAATTCAGCCGCAACGGCGACACACTGCAGTTCACGCTCGTGAGCGACAAGTGCAAGCTGCGCGAGAAAAACGTGCTGCTGCCGTGGAAGCCCTGGAAGGGAAAATAATTTCCGCGGCCTTAATGGCGGACTCCCTTGGTAAAGAAAATTCGTTCCCGCTCGATGTCGGCGCCGCGACTGGAAAAAAACTGGCGCAACTCTGGAGTCAGATAATCGCCGTTTGGGAGCGGATTGAGCGTTAGATAAATTTTGCCCCCTGGCGAAAGTCGCCGTTGCAGATCACGAAGAAGGAAATCCCATTCCTTCGACCCCCAACGCGCGTTCGTCGGGCGATTTCGATCAAATCCAATCGAAAACGCCGTGATCCAGTCGAATTGTTGATGAAGATTCGGGAGCGATTCGAACGGCTGAATCCGGAAGACGGTGCGCGGCACGCCAAAGACTTCGAGCAATTCCTTGAAAAGGGGCGATTCATCGACGTCGAGTCCAAGAACGGAATGACCGAGCCGTTTCAGGATGAACAAAAAAAAGCCGCCGCCGCACCCAAGATCGAGCACGCGCAGGGGTCGAGAGCGATGCAGTTTCAAATCCTGGACTCGCTCACGATTAACGCGCAGCCATTGATCGACATCGGCATATTTCTCGCCGGCGTAAAGTTTTTGGATTTCGGCGAGCCGGCTTTGATCAAGGCCAGCGAGAACCGGCCCCAAGGGCAATCGAAAAACCGAACGCTGCGCTCTTCGCCAGCCTCGCCGGTACGTTTCCCGGCGCGCCAACTTTGCGAGTTTCCGATGCAGCTTCATGGGAGTGCCTCTGCGATCTCACGCAGCAATCCGGGTCCGCGATAGATCAGGCCGGTATAAATTTGGAGAAGTCGCGCGCCGGCTTCGATTTTTTCTCGCGCGGAATCCGCGTCCATAATTCCGCCGGAGGCGATGATGGGCATTGTTGATCTGGCGGCGATCTCGCGAACAAGAGCGGTGGATTTCCCCCGCAACGGCGCGCCGCTTAATCCGCCCTGCTCGTCTTGGGCAGTGGAAATCGATGAATGATCGATAGTTGTATTAGTAGCGATAATCCCGGCGACCTTGTTGGTTTCGCACGTTGAAACGATGCCGTCGAGTTCGGACGGCGCCAAATCCGGCGCAATTTTCACCACGATTGGCTTACGGGTGATGAGATTCTTTTCGCCAATCGCCGAGAGTAATTCGGAAAGCGCATCCGCCCCCTGCAACTCACGCAAGCCGGGTGTATTCGGTGAGCTGACATTGAGAACGATGTAATCTGCGAATTCACACAGAAGCCGGAACGAATAGAGATAATCTTCAGTGGCCTCGGTTAGCGGCGTGCTCATCGATTTTCCAATATTGATTCCAACAGGCACTTCCGGCCAGCGACTGCTTCGCTGCAATTTGCGTAATCGCCGTGCGATCGCGTCGGCGCCCTCGTTGTTGAATCCGAGCCGGTTGATCAACGCGTTTTGTGCGGGGAAACGAAAGATTCGCGGCTTCGGATTACCCGGCTGCGCTTTCGCGGTGACCGTGCCGATCTCGATAAAACCAAACCCGATTGCCGACCATGCCGGCAGCGCGACGCCGTTTTTATCGAGACCGGCGGCAAGGCCGATTGCGTTTGGAAAAGTCAGACCGAAGAGTTTTTTCGGGCTGGCCGACGGCTGAAAAAGATTCAGGACGCGCAGGGTAAGATCGACATGCGAGGCTGCGCGCAAGCTTTCGATTGTGAACCGGTGAGCGATTTCGGCATCAATTGAAAAGAGAAGCGGCCTAACGAATCGCTCGTAGGCGTCCTTCATTTTCCGATGCAAAATTTGCCGAAGACCGAATCCAGAATTTGTTCGACACCGACCGTGCCGATCACTTCGCCCACTGCTTCCAAAGCCTCGTTCAGGTCAACCGACAGATATTCAGGTGAGAATGTTTCGTCCAAGGTCTTTCGCGCGCGATCACACGCTTCCAGAGCGCGGCGCAAGCAATCACGATGACGCATGTTGATGGCGAGCGCGTTTTCCGGTCGCAAATTTTGTTTGCTGATCCGCGAAAGAATTTCGTTCTCAAGGTCCCCCAAGCCATCGCCGGTTACGCAAGAAACCCGAAGCGCATTGGTGTTTTTCCATTCCGGATGTTCGGACAGGTCGCTCTTGTTCAGCACGAGGAGTTCGTTCCCATTCGCGTTCTGCTCGAAATGACCCGGGGGCGGCGCGTTTCGATCGACAATGTGCAGGCGCAAGTCAGCTTTTTGCAGCCAACGCTCGGTGCGTGCAATTCCTTCGCGTTCGATGTCGGATGTCGATGTTCGAAGGCCGGCAGTATCGAGCAAACGAACCGGAACCCCGCTCAAATTGACGGTTTCTTCGATGGTATCGCGGGTTGTGCCGTGGGTGTCGCTCACGATCACGCGTTCGTAACCGAGGAGGCGATTGAGCAAGCTCGATTTGCCAGCATTGGTCGCTCCATAGATCACGATCCGGACTCCGTCGCGCAAAATGCGGCCGTGATCGGCAGTTGCAAGAAGCGCGGCAATTTGTTCGCGAACTGAGTCGAGTCTCGCGCGCAATGAATCGCCTTCGTCGGGCGCGATTCCTTCCTCTGAAAAGTCAATTGAGGCTTCGATATGGGCGAGAAGATCGACCAGGGAGCGGCGAGTGCTTGCGATTTTTTCACCAAGCTTGCCCTCGAGCTGTTCGGTGGCGGAGCGCAGGGCCAGGTCGGTGCGAGCGCGAATCAAGTCGATCACGGCTTCCGCTTGGGTCAGGTCCATTTTGCCATTCAGAAAAGCGCGCTCGGTAAATTCTCCCGGACGCGCGTTCCGCGCACCCGTGCGCAAACAAGCCTCGAGAACTTTCGCCGTCACCAATGTTCCACCATGGCAGCTAATTTCGACAAGATCTTCGCCCGTGTAACTGGCCGGCGCGCGATGGATCGACATCATGACCTGGTCGATCAAGTCTCCTGATTCGCTGACGACCTCGCCCAAATGCTGAACGTGAGAAGCAAATTCCGGGGGCGCTTCTTTGCCGCGAAAAATTTTGTCCGCGATTGGGATGGCATTTGGACCAGAGATTCGCACGAGGGCGATTGCGCCTTCGCCAGCGGGTGTCGAGATCGCGGCGATTGTTTCGGTTGCGATCAAATGAGAATCGTCCTTGGCCAAAGACGTCGGTCTTACGAGAGCACTTCCTTCAAGACTGCGATGCATTTTTCGTTTTGCTCCATTGTGCCCACGGTGATGCGAATCCATTCGGGCAGGTTGTAGCCGCGCAGCGGCCGCACGATGATTTTTCGGGCGAGCATCTTCTTAAAGACGGTCGGTCCATCGCCCACATTGACGAAGACAAAATTTCCCGCGCTTGGACGAAATTTCAATTTCATCGCGCGAAATTCGTTTTCCAAATAAGCGCGACCGGAATCCACTACGAGTTTACTTTTCCGCAAATGTTCGTCATCTCCGAGAGCGGCCAGCGCACCGGCTTGGGCAACGCCATTCACATTGAAGGGCTGCCTGGTTTTCTTAAGCACTTCGATCAGCTCCGGTGGCCCGATTCCATAGCCCACGCGCAGACTGGCCAACCCATGAATTTTCGAAAACGTGCGCAAAATGACAACATTCCGGCCATTGCGCACATGACGAAGTGTATCGGGTGGATCGTCCAGAAATTCAAAATAGGCTTCATCCAAAACGGTGATGATCTCGTCCGGCACACGCGTCAGGAAATTGTCGATCTTCTCCTGTCCAATCAATGATCCGGTTGGATTGTTTGGATTGGCGATGAAGACGATTTTGGTTTTGGCCGTGATCACCGCGAGCATCGCATCGAGATCCACTTGAAAATCCGGCGTTGCGACTTCGATCGTGCGCGCGCCAAAAAGATGCGCGACGAGTTTGTAGGCGATAAAGGCGTGAGCTGGGGTAACGATCTCGTCACCCGGATTGAGAAAGGCGTGGCCGAGGAATTCGATTACTTCATTCGAGCCATTTCCGAGGATGATGTTTTCGCGGGCGAAGCCAAGTTTTTGAGCGAGGGCATCGCGCAGATAAAAACCGCCGCTATCTGGATAAAGCTGCGCTGATCCGATCGCGGCGCGCATTGCCGCGATCGCTCTTGGAGACGGGCCGAGCGGGTTTTCGTTCGAAGCGAGTTTGATGATGTCGCGTGGATCGACATTGAACTCCCGCGCCGTCTCTTCGATTGGTTTGCCCGCCTCGTAAACGGCGAGATCGCGCAATTGCGGGTTGGCTCGGTTCCAGATTGACGTCACGCGATCAAATCTAGACGTAATTGAGAGTTGGACAAAAGCCGCTGAGCGCCGGCAGGGATCGAAGGGGTTTCGACTGCGAGAGCGAGCGCGTCGCCATCGGCGGTGACGGGTGAGAAAAAACCGCAAGAATTGCTTTTCTTGCTTGCGTTTAGGCAAGCTTTTCAGGTAAAAAGTGCGCCTGGTCAGGCTGGAGTTTATGGGTAGCATAAAAATTGTCATTGACGGTGCGTTTAGCGCACTGCTCATCGCAGCCGGGTCGCTCTTATTCGCCACCAGTGCTCACGCGACCGTCGTTGACCTCACGACCGGACCCGGCGCCAACGGCACAATTGGGGATGCTCTTTTCTTTGCGACCAATCAGCAACCTAGTGGGACCGGTTTTATCGATCCATTCCTGCGCGTCCAAGCCAGCCCCACCGAGCAGGGATACAATACCGATGGCGGCTTTCCATTCGATGACAAGAGTCCGCACAACTTCCAGCACAGTGTCTTGCTATCTTCGCTCGCGGAATTCAACTTAAACGGCACGGAGTACTTCAAATTCATGCTCGACGCCAATCAGACCGGCGCATCGAATCATACGTTCACCCTGACCCAGTTGCAGATTTACACCTCCAACAATGGCGCCCAGACTACGACGACATTCAATCCCGACGGCACGCTTGCTTTCGATTCTAGTACGCATCTTGCCTACAACATGAATCCTGGCGGCGGCACGGCCAATTCTGTCATCACGACGGCGACGGGCAGCGGTAAGTTTGATGCGTTCGTGTACGTGCCTGTGAGCGATTTCAATCTCAGTGACAAGTACATGATTCTATATTTTGCCGGTCAGGGAAATGGCGGATTCGAGGAGTGGAGCGCGGCTACTGGTGTCGCTCCGATTCCGGAAGCGACTACGCTTTTCCCGATTGTGGGTCTGTTGGCGGCGGTTTTTTCAACTCAATTCGTGAGACGCCGGCAGCTGCAGCAGCTTTCGAAATAATCGAGCATTCTGCTTTCAGAAGTTCCTTGTTTGGCGTAGGCAGCGGACGCGACAATGAATATGTCGCCGCCGACTTGCCGGATTGACCTTCGACGCGATTGGACAAATACCGCGCCGAGATTGAGATCATTGTCTGCCCTGTTCGGAAGCTAGCGCTAGGGAACTGTTACCGGATATCTTCGATGTAGCTAGCGACCTGGTAATCGATCGGGATACCGCCGATGATTTCCTTGTCATAATGAAATCCAGTATTTCCGTTACCAGTAAAGCTCTTACAGACGATCGCGCCAAAGATGTCTGGATTGCCGATCATATTCAAGTCGGCACTTGGTGCATAAAAGGTGGCCCACACATTGCCTGGAGGAGTGATGCTGATTGTCTGGGTGGAGCCATCTGTTGGGCTAACACCATAAAACTGCAGGTGGCCAGCCCGGCTATAATCAGTCGAAGGTGTTCCATCCACGTTGTAAATCCCCGTGGCGCCATCGACATTGTTGTTCACGAGATCGTCCCCCTTGTCGCTGAGGTTTCCGGTAAAGTAAATCTTGGCGTTGACGCCTTGCCCGATTGTGATAGTACCGCCGACGTCGCCGTTGACCACAATCGTCACGTACGTTTCGGCCGGTTTGCCCGCGTTGGGAAGCAAAGGAAGGACATTTTGGCCATTGATCGTGAGTCCACCGCTTAACGAGCTGTAAACGTATTGTGCTGGAGTAGACGGAGTCGTTCCCGCCGGCACGTTAAGGGTACCGGCGGTTCCCGGTAGATAACCGGTTGTGTCTGGTTTTACCAGAGGGGGGATGCTAAATGGCACATTGTTGTCGACCGTGCCACTGATGTTAGTCCCAGAGTGTGTGACATTGCCGCCATTCGTTGTCACATTTCCATAAATCGGGCCGAATTCGGTGAAACTCGAACTCCCAACGGACACGTCGCCATTTGTTGCATCGGAGTAATGCGGATCCAACGGATTATTGGCCGCAAAGTAATAGGCGCCATTTTTCGAATCGTAACTATCGACTAGCCCTGCGGAGCCGGGCCCATTGAAACTTGCCGTGGTCTTAAGCGCGCCGGTGAAAGACCATTGTGGGACGGCCACTGTCTCGATACGTCTTGCGATTTGCGGATTGGAGACTGTCTGGATCTTCGTGTTGTTACCGTCGCCGTCCCCGTACGTCGCCAGAAAATGATCGTATTTGAGATCGATCTTACGGATAAGACTGTCGCCTTTTGTCGTGCTGTTCATGCGATCATCCATTCCAACCCGTGGTAAACCAAAGAGCTTTGCTGTCCCTACGGAGCGAATCCGATAACAGGCATAGCCGTTGGTGTAAGTAGCACTGTCGACCGTGACGGTGGCGGAAAGACTATTGTTTTCCCCAAGAGTTATAGGCCCTTTGACGTAGGCAGGTCCCGGCGTCGGGGAAGCTGACACGGTCCACCCATCCGCGACGAACTGCGCACTAAACGGCAAACCAGTGGTAACGAGTTTGCGCACTTCAGCGAAGGCGACGTCGCCCCCGGCTTCAGCGGCATAAACAGCTTCTTTCCAAGCTTTGACCTGCTTGGAGGAAACGTTGTAACGAGTCGTGGAATTGACCAAAACGTCGGCTGCGATCAGCGATAGAATCACAATGGTGAGAAACGCATAAATCATTGTGCTCCCGCTTTGCTTTTGAAGACATTTCTTCATGATCACATTGCTCCTTTGATTAACCGCGACGCTTGTTGCGAAGATAGGTAGTTGCGAACACAGTCGTGCCAGACTGTTCAGCGGCTGCACCGCCTGACGTAAAGATCGGTTGGAAAGTTATTGAGGTCGTTGTGTATTGCGTGTTGGATAATATGACGTCGGTCGTTTGCGGGAGCAGCGAATCTGTACTCGACGCGATGTTTGTGACGACGCCGTTCTCTGTCCGAACAATGGAATTACCACTAATGGAATAAACCACCGTGGTCGCACCAAATGTAACCATCGCATTGCTCGTGCTGGCAGTCGCATTGGCCGACAGGGTCACAGTCGTACTGTTCGAGACACTTTGGATCGTCGTGCCGGTTGGGATATTAACGCCAGCAACTGATGCCCCAATGTCGGCGGAAGTGAAAGCGGCCGTAGCGGAAGTGAGGGTGGCAGAGGCGTTGGTTGTAATGGCATCAGTTACGGTCCTGCTGTTCGGATAGCTGACAACGGTGCCGGTCGCGGTCGTCCTGACCGTTGGCGTCGACCGCACGTTGCCGCTGACGTAGTTCGGGATAATGCAAGTGATCGTTTTCAGGTCGCTGGACGCAGTCACGATGTAGGAACGCCTCACATCGCGGCTGAGATAATCGACGATGCGGATTTGCTGCATTTGCGTGCCGAGGAAATTGTCAGCCGCGCTAAAGCTCTTTTGGAGGGCGACCGACGCAAGGGTCACGGCGGCCAGGACAAATGCTCCGGCCGCGACAGACACGAGGAGTTCCGCTACGGTGAATCCCGTTGCCGAGTGAAGATGCTTGCGTTTCATTTCTTGGTTCCTGCGGAGACGATCGTTTCGCTTTGCTCGCTTCTGGATCTGCCTCCAAAGGTCTCGGTCCAAGTGTAGGTAACGTTAATCTTTACAAGCTTGGCGTTAGCGAGGTTGGAGTCAGTTGAATTAATATTGGCTGGCGAGGCTCCGGCAGACAGAGTGATTTGGGTATTGCTGGCGTCAGGCGTGGGATACGCACTCAAAGTGACGACCTCGGTTGGGCTCCTGGCCAGAAACTCGGATCCGTTTGCCGGGGTGACCATCAGACTCTGCACGGATGAGGCGCTCGTCAGATTGGCGAAAGACGTGTTTCGCAATTGCTCGAGCCTGTCTTGCACTCCTTGTAAGGCTGCTACGTTGTTCTTGCTGGATTTTATGTAGCGGAGACAGAGTCCGTTAACCTCAAAGATTGAAACGAAGAAAACGGCTACCAGTGCAACTGCCACCATCGTTTCGACGAGCGTGACCCCTGCGGGAGGGTTTTTCGAACGCTTTAGGCTCACCCCGTAGGAATCATTTCTCATGTCAGGGGTAACGGAGCAGTTGCAATGCCCTGAGCACGCTACAGCTACGCGATTCCGTCGTAGCGAAATACACGACATCTCGAGCGGAAGTCTGTGGTCAGACGGGGGCTTTTTGTCCTGAGCTGACCCATCGAATCGCTTCATGACAAAGTTGGCTGGAATTTTCCAAATGTAGCTTCGCTTTGATTCGTGCCCGATAAGTATCGACCGTGCTAACGCCGAGATGGAGTTGATCGCTGATCTCGCGCGTGCTGCGTCCACGCCCGATCAGCTCGAAGACCTCAAGTTCTCTATCGGTTAACTGAGTCACGCCGTTTTCACCTTTTCTGCCAGACGCAACGCTTTCGAGAATGCGCGAGGCGATTCGGCTTGGAAGATAAATTTCGCCACGAAGAACAGCACAAATAGCGGTCATGACTTCTTTGGAAACTTCATTCTTGGTGATATAACCACGCGCGCCAGCTTTGAGGACTCGTTCAGCGTAAAGAGCTTCATCGTGCATCGAAAGAACTAGTATCGGAACGTCGATCTCTTTTGCCTTCAGGTCTTTGATAAGCTCGAGTCCGCTCGGCCCTTTGAGGGTAAGATCGACAATCACAATGTCAGGGGCTTTCGATTCGATCAACTGGCGAGCATCGTGAATGTTATCGGCTTCGCCGCAGACGGTCATCCCCGGCTCTTTATTAATGAGTTGGGCCAGTTGCTCGCGAAACATCGGGTGATCTTCGACCAGAACGACGCGGAATTTTTGTGCGGCTTCACTTTTCATCGCGCGGCTCCCGTTGGAATGGTGCACGACACGGTTGTGCCGCCGGTGGCACCGGCTTCGATCGCAAACTCGCCACCCATGATGTTGGCGCGATAACGCATGATGCTGATCCCAACGCCATTCATGGCGTTTTCATTTCTGGAAAAGCCAATTCCATCGTCGGCAATGCTCAAGCTCATCGCACTCGCGTTGGCGCTGAGTCGGATGTCAATCTTGCGCGCTTTACCGTGCTTGGTCGCATTATGAATCGCCTCTTGCGCGATCCGGTAAAGATGTGTTGCCTTGCCCATTTGACCGGCGCCATTTTGGCCGGCAGATTCGAACGTGCACTCGACCGGGAGCAGGCGACTCGTGGAGGCGGCGAGCTCCTGTAGCGCGGCTCGTAATCCGGCTTCGTCTAGTTGAACCGGCACCAAGCCGTGTGACAGATCACGCGCCTGCTCGACCGATTCGCTTAAGAGTTTCTCAATCTCGCTCGCCTCCGCCGCGAACTTGTCCAGGCGTTGTTCTTTCAAATCGATTTTAAGCGACGTGGCGGCGCAACCAATCGCCGCCAGAAATTGACAGAGGCCATCATGAAGATCTCGCCCGATCCGCTGCCGTTCGTACTCGCTAACCTCAATGATCTGCTTTTCGAGTCGCTGAGTGTGTTCGAGCAACGAGATGCGCGCGTTCGAAGCGCGCTGTTGTTCGCGCATGGCGATACCGGCGACGCCTACGAGGAAGAAAAACGCAAAACGGATGGCGAGTTCCCATGCCTGAACCGTGCCGCTGGAATAAGAATTGCCCATTATAAGATCGGCCCACGACCAAAGAACGCCTGCCAAACCGGCGATGACGAAGACGCTTTTGTTATCGCAAAGCCAAACCGCAAAAACGATTGGGGCGGTGTAGAAAAGGACGAGCGAAACCTGATGCCCTGTCACCAAGTCCAGCCAACTGATGGCGAACAGCAACGTCAGAGCCTCGATGAAGGCAAGCGTTAGTGACTGCCGAATAAGGGAGCGAAACATACGAACTTGGTCGGACGACGCTATGTCTCGGAGCAAATTTCCAGCCAAAGATCGGCAGCCAGGCAACCTCTACGCTATGGGCTGACGCTCACGATCAGCGGTGGCCGACGCCGTTAGGGCCACTGCCGATGGATCCGGGACCGGGGTGCTACCGCGCCAACATCGCCGCGATCGTTGATTTTTCGTTGCAATCAGCCGCGCGTTAATGGGTTCGGCGGCGCCGATTCAAACTCGCGTAGGCCTTGTCGATTAAGGCTTTTTCTTCCGGGAGTAGATTCGCCTGTTTGCCGAAATCCAGATAAGTGAGCGCTTTTTCATCGCCAATGGCGGCCAGGCAGATTCCGTAATACACGCTGATTGTTGGATCGTTCAGTTGCTCCGGGCTCAATGAACTCATGATGCGGACGGCTTCTTTCGCGTTGCCCTGAATAAACAGCGAATAAGCATAAGTTGTGATATACGCCGGATTATTTGGCGCTTTGTGATGAACATCCGCCGCGACCCGGCGGGCCTCCGTTGGATTGGCGTCGAGCAGCAAAGAAACCTGCGCGAGATTATTTTGGACGTCGAGGTTCGTATTATCGAGCTCCGATAAGCGAACCAGAACACGATAGAGTCCCTGGGTGTCACCTGTCTTTGTGTAGTTACGGTAAAGCGCCAGGAACGCTTCCTTTTGTTTCTCGGGGCGTTTGGAAAGGGACCAAAGCAAGTCTGTGCTCTCGTTTTCCCATTTCCATTCCGAAGCAGTTTGGATCAACAACGTCAGGAACGCGCTCTGTTCGGAAGCTTGCTTGATCGTGCTAGTCCATTCGTGTTCAGCCGCAGCCGCTTTGCCTTGCTCCCGCAATGCACGCGAGAGATAGGCATGTCGCAAGAAGTCGAAACGGTTCCACTGCGCTTTGACCGTCATCGCCTCCAACTGTTGCCACTTGCCCAGTGCTACGAAAACATCAGCGACCGCGACCGGAACGGGCCATTTTTGCAGCAGTTCGCCCGGCAGAGAATTAATGTAATCGACAGCGAGAAGATTTAATTTGGTGCGACTCATCCAGGAAAGTAATTCCGCCAGTGAACCGGGATTTTCCGCTGCCTTTTTCTCCAGCTCGGACAAATAGGAGGAAAATTGCGAATCTTGCATCCCGTGCAGAAGATCAAGATAAATCAATCGATCGTTCCAATTCGCTTCCGGATACGCTTGCAACTCACGCGCGAGCTCTATCAGTTTGCTTGGATTTTCGTGCCGGATAACGCCGATGTTGAGCAACGCCCGGGTTGCCGCACTACGCTTGGAAGGATTGGAGCGCAACGCGATCAGCATTGTTTCGCCGGACGCGTGTCGTTCCGGGTCGGGCGCTCGCAGTCGCAATACGCCGAGCTGGAGCTGATATGACTTGTCCTCTGGGGCAAAACGTAGCGCCTCACTCCACTCGGCGTCCGCCTTTTCATCCTGATGTTTGAATTGGGCGATCAGCGCGGCGGCCGCATGATAGGGCGCGCTGTTTCGCGAATTTTCATTCACTCCAGCCAGAGCACGATCAGCCGTGGCCACATCATTGAATTGGATTGCGCATCGGACCAGTGCCAAGGCGTCATCGACTGAATGTGGATCTAACTGGACGACTTTACGTCTCCAATCCAGAGTCGAACGTTCGCCGGCGCGCTCGGCCAATTCCGCCATGATCCGCGCCGCTGGCGCGCTCGAAGGTTTCATCTCCAAGATACTGCGCGCAGCCAAGCTGGCGCCGCGTTCATCGCCGTGCTCAATGTCGAACGTGGCCCGTCGGACCAACCGTTTCTCCTGCCAGCGAAGGTAAAGATCTTGGCCTCCCCAAATCGCCGCGATCAACAAAATGATTCCAAGAAGAAAGCCGAACAAAAGTCTGATGACTGTTCGTTGTGTTCTTTCAACTGACTTTTCCAAACGCGTTAGAGATTAGATGGAGAATTTCCGAAAGGCGAATCGGTGCGCAACTCGGCCCAGTCTGGCCCAAGAGCACGTGGTGCTCCGCCGCGGGCAACCCACGTCCCGTCTCGCTCACAGGCTCGCAAGTCGCTGGCGCGCGGCTACGCTATGCCGCAAATGGATGAGGCCATTGCGCAAGCAGCGCCTGTTTCGGCGACGAAGTCCAAAAAGACGGGTTGGCTGATCGCGATCATTGTTTTCGCTCTCCTTTGGTTTGAGCTGATCAACCAAATTCGAGCCGAGTGGTGGCTTAATCCCCAGTACAATTACGGTCTGACCGTTCCATTCCTCGCGCTCTATCTGTTCTGGAGACGCTGGCGCAATCGACCCACTCCCGCAGCGCCGGCGGCAACTATGTTTGCAATCGCTGTCATATTTTTTTCTGCCGCTCTTTTTCTTCCGGTTCGGTTTATCGCCGAAGCGAACCCTGATTGGCGATTATTAAGTTGGATCCTTGCCTTCGCTGTCGTTACCCTCTCGCTTTCGTTTCTCTACTTGATCGGCGGGCGCGCTTGGCTAGGGCATTTTTCCTTTCCGGTCCTGTTTTTTCTGGTAGCGGTGCCGTGGCCGGTTCGGATCGAGCAGGTCGTTATTCAAGATCTGATGCGGATTGTGACCGCCATCAACGTCACCTTCTTGCAGTTGGCCGCTGTTCCGGCTCTTCAACACGGGAACGTCATCGAAGTCGGCACCGGCTTCATTGGAATCGAAGAAGCCTGCAGCGGCGTTCGGTCGCTGCAGGCCACGCTGATGATCTCTCTCTTTCTTGGCGAACTTTATTTTTTCAGCGCAATCCGCCGGATCGCTCTGGTCACTATCGGCGCAGGGCTGGCGTTTGTTTGCAACGTGGTCCGCACGGCCATTCTCGTTTGGGTTGGAACAAGGCGGGGCGCTACCGGCATCGAAGCGTGGCATGACCCCGCCGGCCTAACCATTTTGATCGTTTGCTTGTTTGGCCTTTGGCTGGTGAGTCTTATCATGTTGCGGTGTGGAAAGACACCACAAATTCCGTCGCCGCCGTCCTCTCAGAATGCGCCGACTCATTTCAGTTCGGGTCTGTTAATCGGCTTGGCGATCTGGCTGCTTCTTATCGAGGTGTCGGTGCAGATTTGGTATCGGGCCCACCAAATCGCAGCCAGTTCGCGTTGGGCCGTGCACTGGCCGGAATCGGAAAACAATTACAAGCCGGTGGCGATTGCGCCCGAAGCCGAATCGTTGCTTCGCTACAACGAAGGCGGCGGCGCCGCTTGGGAAGGCGATGATGGTCACCAGTGGATCATGTATTTCTTCAAATGGTTGCCGGGCCGGACTGCGGCGCGCTTCGTCAAAGTCCATCGCCCGGACATTTGTCTTCCGGCAAGCGGCCGAACGATGGAACGCGACAACGGCCTGCGCATGATCGCCGTCAACGGAGTGAACATGCCGATCCGCTCCTATCGGTTCGATGATCGCGGTTCTCCGCTGCACGTCTTTTATTGCTATTGGGATGCGCGGTCGTCCTACGAAAGTGCGGCCGTGGCCGTGGCCGAAGATTGGTCGGTCCGGGGACGAATTCGCGCGGCCCTGCAAGGCCGGCGCGACATCGGCGCGCAGATTCTGGAAATCATCGTTTTGGGTTATCAAGACGACGACGAGGCGAACGCGGCGCTCGCCCGCGAGTTGGGCCGCCTTGTCCGGACCGGTTGATTTTCGCATGTCGGAAAAATATTCACACGACGGCTGATGGTCGCCGCATGCTAAATCGCAGCAAGAAGCGGGTGGGCATCGAATGTAAGTGATGGCAAACTGTCGGTATGAATGATTACGAACGAGTCGCAAACGTGATCCGGTTTTTGGATCGACATCACACTGAGCAACCCGATCTCGCTGAACTAGCCGCCGCCGCCGGTCTCAGTCCGTTTCATTTTCACCGGCTCTTTTCAGCTTGGGCCGGCGTCACTCCGAAGGATTTTTTGCAATGCCTGACTCTCGAGCATGTGAAATACCTTTTGCGAAATGGCGACAATGTTTTCGATGTCGCGCTCGACGCCGGTTTGTCCGGACCAGGACGATTACACGATCTTTGCGTGACACTTGAGGCCGCGTCGCCCGGTGAAATGAAAAACGGCGGCGCCGGAATGCAGATCGAGTACGGTTTTGGCGAGACCCCATTCGGCCAAGCGCTCATCGCCGAAACGAAGCGCGGAATTTGCCATCTCTCTTTTGTCGACGGCCACGGCCGCAATAACGCGCGAGATCTTCTAACGTCGCAATGGCCGAACGCAAAATTGAATCGCGCCGATCAACGTGCGGAAGAATTATCGGGCAAAATTTTTGCACAACCGCGGGAAAATCAATCCCGTCGGCCCTTGCGGGCATTCGTCCGCGGGACGCCGTTCCAGCTGCGAGTTTGGCGTGCGCTCTTGAGGGTGCCAACCGGGTCGCTCACGACCTACGGGCGTCTTTCCGCCGCAATCGGTCAGCCCCGGGCTGCCCGCGCCGTCGGCAGTGCGGTCGGTGCCAATCCGATCTCCTTCGTCATCCCGTGCCACCGCGTCATTCGTGAGACTGGAGCGCTGGGAAATTACGGCGGCGGTCGGGTTCGGAAACGCGCCATCGTCGGATGGGAACTTTCATCACAAGACTCGATCGGCGGGGAAGAAACCGATCGAATCAGGGCCACGGCGGCTTAACAACCAACCTAAGATCGACATCGTCGCCGTCCCGAAATATCGTAAGCGATCGCTGTTTGCGTATGGACAAAATTTCTCTCGATTACGCCGGTTTTCGCCACGAATACATCGGAGGCGGATTGCGGCGGGCCGATCTCGATCCCGACCCGATCAAACAGTTTCACGCCTGGTTTGCCGCAACCATCAAAGCCGGGATTCACGATGCCAACGCGATGACTCTGGCCACGTGCCTAGACAATAAACCGTCCGCCCGCGTGGTGTTACTCAAGGATTTTGACGAGGGCGGCTTTGTTTTCTTCACGAATTATTCCAGCGACAAAGGCCGGCAGCTTGAGAAAAATCCAAATGCCGCGCTGGTGATGTATTGGATGGAAGTGGAGCGTCAGATCCGAATCGAGGGGAAAGTGGAAAAAACTTCGCGCGAAGAATCCGACGAATATTTCCACACCCGGCCTTTCGGCGCACAACTTGGAGCGTGGACTTCGCACCAAAGCGCGGTGATTGATGCGCGGCGAGTTCTCGATGCTCGTCTCGAAGAAATGAAACAACGTTTCGCTGAAGGACAGATTCCAC
>WNGC01004069.1_pt1 | contig 16502 bp, 16 predicted proteins | sample 5400051 | NCBI WGS metagenome assembly WNGC01 (sample SAMN13153368, study PRJNA577476) | soil metagenome | isolation source: 20 cm soil or saprolite under grassland replicate 2 | place: USA:California | collected 2016-06-15
CGGTGCGTCTCGCCGATCTGAAAGGGTCCGAACCCCGGCTCAAGGTCGCCCAGAAGATCCCGGCCGGCTCGACGGGCAAGCCCCTCGCTCCCGGGACCGCGGCGCGCATTTTCACCGGCGCGCCGATTCCCGCAGGCGCCGACGCCATCGTGATGCAGGAGCACTGCGCCCAGGAAGGCGACGAGGTCGCGGTGAAGAAGGTTCCGGCGCGCGGCGAGTGGATCAGGCTTACCGGCAGCGATATTCGCGCGGGCGGGGAAGTGCTCGCCGCGGGCGTGCGGTTGCGGCCTCAGGACACCGGGCTCGCCGCGTCGGTCGGCATCGCATCGCTTCCCGTCCGCCGGCGCGTGCGCCTCGGTCTGTTTTTCACCGGCGACGAGCTGGTGATGCCCGGCGACCCGCTGCCGCCGGGGCGGATCTACAATTCGAACCGCTTCACCCTGAACGGGCTGGCTGGGATTTTCGGCTGCGACACCCGCGATTACGGGATCGTTCCCGATTCGCTCGCAGCGACGCGAGAGGTGCTGCGCCGCGCGTCCGCGGAGTGTGACGTGATCGTGACCAGCGGCGGCGTTTCGGTGGGCGAGGCGGATTTCGTGAAGCCCGCCGTCGAGGCCGAAGGCGAGCTCCTCATGTGGAAAATCGCCATGAAGCCGGGCCGTCCGCTCGCGTTCGGTCGGGTGGGCAAGGCGAATTTCATCGGGCTGCCGGGAAATCCGGTTTCGAGCTTCGTGACCTTCCTCATTTTCGTCCGGCCGTTTCTGCTGAGGACGCAGGGAATCACCGACGTGCAGGCCCACGCGATTCCGGTGCGCGCCGATTTCGACTGGCCCGAGCCCGATCTCCGGCGCGAGTTTCTGCGGGTAAAATGGAACGCGCGCGGCGGGCTCGATTTGTATCCCACGCAGGACTCGGCGGTGCTGATGTCCACGGCGTGGGCGGACGGCCTGGTCGACAATCCGGCCAAGCATCCCATCCGCGCGGGGGACATGGTGAAGTTCATGCCGTATTCGGAGCTGTATCGATGAAGGTCAGGATTCTCTATCTGGCGGGCCTGCGCGAGCAGCTGGGCAAGCCAGGCGAAGATCTCGAAATCCCGCCCGCGACGTCCACGGTCGCGGGCCTGCGCGCGCTGCTGATGGCCCGCGGCGGGGCTTGGCAGGCGGCGCTCGCGCAAGGGCGGGCTCTGCGCGTCGCGGTGAATCAGGAGATGGCGCAGCCGACGACGCCGGTGAAGCCGGGCGACGAAATCGCGTTCTTCCCTCCGGTGACGGGAGGCTGAGATGCCGGTGCGCATCCAGACTAAAGACTTCGACGCGGGCGCCGAGATCGCGGCGCTCAAGCGCGACAACCCGAAGATCGGCGCGGTGGCGAGCTTTATCGGCGTGTGCCGCGACGCGAACGACGGCGACGCGGTAACGAAGATGACGCTCGAGCACTATCCCGGAATGACCGAGAAGGCGCTCGAAAAGATCGTCGCCGAGGCGAAGGCTCGCTGGGATGTGATGGAGGTGCTCGTGGTTCACCGCGTCGGCGAGCTGAAGCCCACCGATCAGATCGTTCTCGTCGTCGTCACCGGAGCGCACCGCGGCGAAGCCTTTGCCGCCTGCGAGTTCATCATGGACTACCTCAAGACGCGCGCGCCGTTCTGGAAAAAAGAAGAAACGCCGCAGGGCGCGCGCTGGGTCGAGGCGCGGAGCTCCGACGACGAGGCCGCGCAGCGCTGGGAGCCGCCGAAATCGAGCGCCGCCTGAGCGCCACCGGGTTCTCATGACCGATATCTGGGCTTTGGCCGCGCTCTGGCTTGGGCTTGCGTTGCTCGCGGCGCTTCTGTCAGTCTGGTTAAAAGTTGCCAATGCCCTCTCTGAAATCGTCGTCGGTACCGCTGCGCAGCTGGTCCTCGGCGCGGCCGTCGGCACCGTGTTCTTGGGAACGGATCATGTCTGGATCAAATTTCTCGCCGGGGCCGGCGCCATCGTGCTCACCTTCCTCGCCGGAGCGGAATTGGACCCGAAGGTTTTCAAGCGCAAATGGAAGGAAGCGACAGCCGTAGGTTTGATCAGCTTTTTCGCGCCGTTCTTCGGCTGCGCGGCGGCCGCTCGCTGGTTGCTCGGCTGGGACCTGGAGGCGAGCTGGCTCGCGGGGGTCGCGATGTCCACGACCTCGGTCGCGGTCGTGTACGCAGTGATGATCGAATTCGGATTCAACGCGACCGACTATGGAAAGACGGTTCTGGCCGCGTGCTTCATTACCGATCTCGGCACCGTAATCGCCCTGGGTCTGATCTTCGCACCGTTTACTCTCAAGACGGCGCTCTTCGTCGGCGGACTGGGCTGCGCGGCGCTTGCTCTTCCCTGGCTGACGCCGTGGTTTTTCAGGCGCTTCGGTGGTCGCCCCTCGGAATTGGAGACGAAGTTTCTGCTGGTGTGCCTGTTCGGACTCGGTGCGCTGGCGGGTTGGGCCGACAGCGAAGCCGTGCTTCCCGCCTACGTATTGGGCATGATGCTCGCGGGCACGGTCGGCAAGGATCACGTACTGGTGCGTCGCTTGCGCACGCTCACCTTCGGCTTGCTGACGCCGTTCTACTTCATCCGCGCCGGCTCTTTCGTCTCGGTGCCCGCGCTGGTCGCTGCGCCCGGCGCGTTTCTCCTAATGCTCACCGTCAAGGTCGCAACCAAGATTGCGGGGGTCTATCCCGTAACCCGAGCGTTCCGTTCGCCGCCAAAAGATGGTATGTACACCACGCTGCTGATGTCCACGGGGTTGACCTTCGGCACCATCTCGGCTCTGTTCGGATTCGCGCACGGAATCGTCACCCAGGCGCAGTATTCCGCGCTTGTCGCCGCCGTAATCGCAAGCGCGGTGGTACCGACGCTGATCGCCAACGCTTTCTTCCTGCCCCGCCACCACTTGCCAAGCCGCGAAGAACCGGCTAACCCCGCCCGGCAAGCCGCAAGTTCGCCTGGGTCAGGCGATCCACCAGCACGCGCATAAACGCCTTGTTGAATCCGACCTGGCAGCCGTCGGTCGCCGCGCGCAAGGCATCGGCCTTGATCTCGATCACCGTGATCTCGCCTGCCGCGGTGATCGTCGTGGTGCGGCGCCCCATGCGGCCGGAAAAATAGAGAATTTCGCCGAAACAGCCCCCCGGCTTGATGGTATTGAGCTGCTTGCCGAGGAGCGTCACGTTCACCTCACCGCCGACCAGGAAGTAAAAGCTGTCGCCCTGGTCGGCCTCCCGGATGATGACGGTTCCCGCCTCCATGGTTTTCCAGCTGCCGATACGCACGACCTCCCACAGGGCGACGTCGTCGAAGTCCTCGAAAAACGGCATATCGCGCAGGGAGTTGAATTTCTCCGAGTCGGAGACCGACGCGCCGGACAGGCGCAAGGTTGTAAAGGCCTGGCTGAGCTCCTTGCCGAACTCGAGCCAGGTCTTGTGGCGGGCGCCGCGATCTTTCTCGATGGCCTTCATCACGATCTGGTCGAGCAGCGGCGACAGATCGGGACGCAAAGTCGCCGGCCGGGCCGGAACCGAGTTGAGAATGGCGTAGCTCAAGCCCGCCTGGGTGTTGGCCTCGTAAGGCAGCCGGCCGGTGAGGAGGCGATACATCACCACGCCCAGCGAGTAGATATCGGTCTGATGGGTGACGTCTTCCATCCGGATCTGCTCGGGGGACATGTACGCCGGCGAGCCCACCCCGGTGATCTGAGTCGTCTCCTGGCCGTGCCGCTGCTGAAACGAGGCTCCGAAGTCGCTGACCTTGGTATCGCCCGACTGCGAGAGCAGGATGTTTCCCGGCTTGATGTCGCGGTGTATCACCCCGTGCTGAAACGCGTACTCGAGCGCGCGTATGCACTTGAAGATGATCTCGACGACCTTGTTGAGGGGCAGAAGGCTGGTCACATCCGAATGCGCCTCGAGCGTCGTTCCGGGCACGTACTCCATCACCAGGTAGCTGTGCTCGGGCTCGACCACCGCGTCGAGGATCTCGACGATGTGCGGATGGTTGAGCTTGCCGGCGAGCGCGGCCTCGGCGAGGAACGCCTTGTGCATCATGCGCTCGGTCTGCGGATTGATGTTTTCGTCGAACAGGAACACCTTGATCGCGACGTCGCGTTCGGCGAAGGGGTCGCGGGCAAGGTACACGCGGCTGGTTGCGCCGCTGCCGATCTCTCGAACGATCGGGTATTTGCCCAGGTGCTCCTGGAGCTCGAACTTCATCGCCATCGGCCGCGTTGCCCTAGAAGGATGCGGGAGCTCGGCGACGCACCGCGCCCGCCGCCGCTGCCTTGGCAGCTTAAACGGCTTTTCGAAGTCCGTCCCGGCGGCTACGGGAGAGCGAGTTGTCGAGCGCTTTACCCTGCGGATGGCGCACGCCGACCCCGGATCCAAACGGCGAGCTTATGCAGCAGCTCGCGGGCCGCCCCGGCGAGGCCAGGCCGCAGCTCGGTAGGGGAACCGGGATTCAGGGTCGCGACCGGGGCAGGGGAATTTTGGAAATCGTCCTGCTTCGGGCTAGAGTGAATAAAGCCGTCGCCTTCATACATGGGGACGCTGTTCTTGCGATACATGGCAGTGTTTCCTGTGGTTGTGGTGCAGTGCACAGTACGGATATGGGTACGGAGCGGATGATAGTCAAGTAGTATTTCATAATCATTGCATTAGGGTATCACTTTCATGATGGATACGAAATTGATGCGAAGCAATACTTTTGCTTTTTCCGGGGCGTTTCCGGCTTGAAAAGAGGCTCGATTCCCCCACTTCCGTCTACGTCTTAGGTTTTAGGAATCTCAAGCCCGATGCGCATCGACAAGCTGACCACCAAGTTCCAGCAGGCGTTGAGCGACGCCCAGAGCGTCGCCGTGGGACAGGACAACCCGTTCATCGAGCCGCTGCACCTGCTCGCCGCCCTGCTCGACCAGGAAGACGGGGCGAGCGCGTCGCTTCTGTCGCGCGCGGGAGTCAACGTTCCGCGGCTGCGGGAGGCGACCCGGCAGGCGATTTTGCGGCTGCCGAAAGTCGAAGGCCACGGCGGCGAGGTACAGATCTCGCGCGAGCTGAACGGGCTGCTCAATCTCACTGACAAGGAAGCGCAGAAGCGCGGCGACCAGTTCATCGCTTCCGAACTGTTTTTGCTTGCGCTCACAGAAGACAAGGGCGAGGCGGGCCGCTTGCTGAAGGAGCAGGGCGGCAGCAAAAAGGCGATCGACCTGGCGATCAAGGCCGTGCGCGGCGGCGAATCGGTCGGGAGCCAGGAAGCCGAAGGGAGCCGCGAGGCGCTGAAGAAATACACGCTCGACCTCACCGAGCGCGCGCGTTCGGGCAAGCTCGACCCGGTGATCGGCCGCGACGACGAGATCCGCCGCGTGATCCAGATCCTGCAGCGGCGCACCAAGAACAACCCGGTGCTGATCGGCGAGCCCGGCGTGGGCAAGACCGCGATCGTCGAGGGCCTCGCTCAACGAATCGTCAACGACGAAGTGCCGGAAACGCTCAAGGGGAAGCGCGTGCTGTCGCTCGATATGGCGGCGCTCCTTGCCGGCGCAAAATACCGCGGCGAGTTCGAGGAGCGGCTGAAAGCCGTGCTGAAGGAGCTCGCGCAGGACGAGGGCCGCACCATCGTCTTTATCGACGAGCTGCACACCATGGTCGGCGCGGGCAAGGCCGAGGGCGCGATCGACGCGGGCAATATGCTGAAGCCCGCGCTCGCTCGCGGCGAGCTGCACTGCGTGGGCGCGACGACCCTGGACGAATACCGCAAGTACATCGAGAAGGACGCGGCGCTCGAGCGGCGCTTCCAGAAGGTGATGGTGAACGAGCCCTCGGTCGAGGCGACCATCGCCATCCTGCGCGGCCTGCAGGAGAAGTACGAAGTGCACCACGGCGTGGACATCACCGATCCGGCGATCGTCGCCGCCGCCGAGCTCTCGCATCGCTACATCACCGACCGGTTCCTGCCCGACAAGGCCATCGACCTGATCGACGAAGCCGCGGCGCGCATCAAGATGGAGATCGACTCCAAGCCCGAGGCCATGGACCGGCTCGATCGGCGCCTTATCCAGCTCAAGATCGAGCGCGAGGCGGTGAAGAAGGAAAAGGACGAGGCCTCGCAGAAGCGCCTGACGCTGATCGAGGGTGAAATCAAGAAGCTGGAGCGCGAATACGCCGACCTGGAGGAAGTCTGGAAGGCGGAGAAAGCCGCGGTGCAAGGCTCGCAGCACATCAAGGAAGAGCTGGAAAAGCTCAAGCTCGAGATGGAGGCCGCGAAACGCAAAGGCGATTGGCAGAAAGTCTCGGAGCTCCAATACGGCCGCATGCCGCAGCTCGAAGCGCAGCTCAAGAAGGCGGAGAAGACTCCGTCGGCGCAGGCCAAGCCGAAACTGCTCCGCACCCAGGTCGGCGCGGAGGAAATCGCCGAAGTCGTTTCCCGCGCGACCGGCATCCCCGTCTCGAAAATGATGCAGGGCGAGCGCGACAAGCTGCTCTCGATGGAGGAAAAGCTCCACGAGCGCGTGGTCGGCCAGGACGAGGCCGTGCACCTCGTCGCCGACGCGATCCGGCGCTCGCGCGCGGGGCTCTCGGACCCGAACAAGCCCTACGGCTCCTTCCTTTTCCTCGGCCCCACGGGCGTGGGCAAGACCGAGCTGTGCAAGGCGCTTGCGGCGTTCCTGTTCGATTCGGAAGATCATCTCATCCGTATCGACATGTCGGAGTTCATGGAGAAGCATTCGGTCGCGCGCCTGATCGGTGCGCCTCCCGGCTACGTCGGTTACGAGGAGGGCGGCCATCTCACCGAGACGGTCCGCAGAAAGCCTTACAGCGTGATCCTGCTCGACGAGATCGAGAAGGCGCACCCCGACGTGTTCAACGTGCTGCTGCAAGTCTTGGACGACGGCCGCATGACCGACGGCCAGGGCCGCACCGTGGATTTCAAGAACACGGTGATCGTGATGACCTCCAACCTCGGCTCGCACATGATCCAGCAGATGCAGGGCGACGATCCCGGCCTTATCAAGGCCGCCGTTATGGCAGAAGTGAAGACGCAGTTCCGGCCCGAGTTCGTCAACCGCATCGACGAGATCGTGGTGTTCCATGCGCTCGACGAAAAGCACATCCGGAATATCGCCAAGATCCAGCTGCGTTATCTCGAGGAGCGGCTGGCGAAGCTCGAGATGGGACTGGAAGTCGGAGACAGCGCCCTCGCGCAGCTCGCCAAGGCCGGCTTCGATCCGGTCTACGGTGCTCGGCCGCTCAAGCGCGCGATCCAGCAGAGCATCGAGAACCCTCTCGCGAAACAGATCCTCGAGGGCAGGTTCGCCGCGAAGGACATCGTGCGCGTCGAATACCGCGGCGGCGCGATGCAGTTCGAGAAAGCTGGAGCGAAGTCCGCTCAAAAAGCGGCGGTGCACTGAAAAAAGCCGGGTAGTGTCCTAAATTGATTAGGACACTACCAAAAAGCCTTGAAGGGACGCAGTGCCCCGGGCAGAATCCGGGTTCAATGTTCGTCGCCGACGCCAGACGCCTCACTCACGCGGGCGCCAAGAAAATAGCTGACACCGCCGTAGCCAAAGCCAGGCAGGCCGGAATCGCGATCTCGGTCGCAATCGCCGACTCAGGCGGCCATCTCATCGTGCTCGAACGCATGGACGGAGGCCGCTTTCATTCCCTGCATTCGGCGACGACCAAGGCCGTGTGCGCCGCTTCCAACAAGCGGCCGACCTCCTCGCACGGAGCGCAGGGGCAGGCGCTCGATCTCGCCCATGCGCTCGGGCTCGCGCTCGCGGCGGGGCCGGAGCGCTGGACCGCGATGGAAGGCGGTTGCCCGGTCCTTGTCGACGGTGAATGCATCGGCGGGGTCGGTGTAAGCGGCGGAGATTGGGAGACCGACGAGCGCATCGCCCGCGAGGCGGCCGAATCGATCGGCGCAGGCGAGTCGCCCCGAAGTAAGAGCTAATTGGGCAAGTCTCAGCGTTCGTCAAACACTTGACGCTCAGCGTTTGCCGAACATCCCAGACGGATCATTCGGAACGCCGCGCCCCGCAATCGCATCTGAGAGAAGGCATCATAAATAGCATCAAATGATGTATTATGGGTGCATATCCAACCGGAGGTGACACTATGCGCACTACCATTAATCTGGACGACCAGCTCCTGAACGAGGCGCGGCGCATCACGGGGATGAAGGAGCGCACCGCCCTGATCCATGAGGGGCTGAGGGCCCTGATCGAGCGCGAAAGCGCCCGGCGTTTGGCGCGGCTCGGCGGCAGTGATCCTCGTCTACAGACGATCCCCCGGCGCCGCCCCGCGGTTGCATGATCCTGGTCGACACGTCCGTGTGGGTCGACCACCTGCGCGAAGGCGCGGCGGCGCTCGCTGCCGCGCTGGAGCAGGGTGGGGTGCTCATGCATCCATTCGTCCGGGGGGAACTCGCCTGCGGCAATTTGAAGAACCGCCGCGAAGTACTCCGGCTTCTGAGCGAGCTGCCCGGCGCGCCAGTGGCCACGGATGCCGAGGCGCTGGATTTTATCGAGCGGCGCGCCGTCATGGGCCGGGGAATCGGCTACATCGACGTTCATCTGCTGGCCTCGGTTGTCCTGGCCGGGTCTGCGCGACTGTGGACGCGGGATCGGCGCCTCGCCGCAGTGGCCGAAGATCTGAAGCTGGCCTACGCGGAACAAGTATGAGCGAGGTGGCCTTATGTGATCTCCGTGGTGCAGCGAGCGTGATTCGAGGGGCGCGCGATGACGCCTGAACCTCTGCGGGTCGCCTGTATCGGCATGGGCTGGTGGTCAGATGTCCTCGCCGACGCGATTCAGCGCTCCGGAAAGCTCAAGATCGCAGCCTGCTACACGCGCTCCGAGGACAAGCGCCGGGCCTTCGCCTCGAAATACGGCTGCACCGCTGCGCCCAACTACCAGGTCATCCTTCAGCAAACACATATTTCTCGACAAGCCCATCGCCAACACCGTGTCCGAAGGGCGGGTCATTACCGGGTTCTGCAGGAAAAAAGGGGTGGTATTGGCGTTGGGATATCAGCGGCGCCGCGAGAGCCACTTCCGGTGGATCCGCGAGCAAATCGATGCGGGTGCGTTCGGCAAGCTCGTCAACGCCGAAGCCAACATCAGCCGCGATCGCCTTGGCCAGATCGACCTCAGCTCATGGCGTTACATCGCAGCGGGAATGCCGGGAGGCGTGATGCTGCAGATCGGGATCCACTACGCCGACGTGCTCGAATATCTGCTCGGTCCGGTGAAAGCGGTGAGCGGAAGGTTCGCGCAGCTGGTGCTGCCCGGAGACAATCCCGACGTCGCGAGCCTCGTCCTCGAGCACGAAAGCGGTGCGCTCTCGACGCTCAACGCGAGCTACGCCTCGGCCTCCGAGTATTATTTGATGAACATCTACGGAAAAGAGGCGAGCGCGTACTACGATATGCACCAGGGCCTGCGCGTGCTCAAGCGCGGCAACGGTTCGAACCCGGTTCCCTGCCCGAAGAACGACACCTTCGTCGAGGAGCTCGAGGAGTTCGCAAACGCGGTTCGAGGACAGGGCAAGCCAGAGATGGACGGGGAGGGGGCCACGGCTTCTCTTGCCGTGATCCGCGCGGGCATCGTCTCGGCGCGCGAAGGGCGACGGGTCGAAGTCTCGGAAATGCTATCCAAGGATTGAGACCAAAGAGACTGCTCGTGAAAACAGGATTCGCAATTGCCGGTGCGCTCCTCGCGGCGGCCGTTCAGGCGCAGGAAGCGCAATTTCCGCACAAAGGCGCGATCGAGATCACGGTGCTCTTTCCCGCGGGCTCCTCGGCGGACGTCACCGCGCGGCTGCTCGCCGACGGGATGTCGAAACAGTTGGCGGCGAAGGTGCTGGTGGTCAACCGCCCGGGTGCGGGCGGCGCAATCGGCTACAGGTACGTCGCGTCGCAGAAGCCCGACGGCTATTCGGTCGTCTGGAATTCCAATTCCGTCTCGACCACCCACCACTCCGGGATGATGCCGTTCGACTACCGCGCGTTCGACGCGGTGGCGCGCGTGCTGGTCGAGTCCCCGGTGATCGCGGTTCGCGGGGATGCCAAGTGGAAGACGCTCGCTGGGCTTATCGCCGAAGCGAAATCGCGGCCCAAGCAGCTCACGGTCGGAAATTCCGGGATCGGCAGCCACACGCATATCTCCTCGGTCGCGTTGTTCAAGGCCGCGGGCACCGAAGTCGTGGACGTGCCTTTCGGCGCGGCGCAGGTCGTGCCGAGCCTGCTCGGCGCGCAAGTGGACGCAGTGGTGCAACTGCCCGCGGCGCTGTCCGGATTCGTGAAGACCGGCCAGGTGCGCCTGCTCGCCGCGCTGACCTCGGTCCGCGATCCGGCGCTCTCCGATGTGCCCACCGCGCGCGAGCAGGGTTTCGACGTTTCGCTCGAGGCGTGGCGCGGCATCGCCGTACCAAAAGGCACGCCGAAGGCCGCCGTCGCCGCCCTCGAAGGGGCGATCCGTAAAACCGTGGAGAGCGCCGATTTCGCTCAGGCGAGCGAAAGGCTGGGCGTGCGTCCCGCCTTTATGCCGGCGGAGGAGTTCGGAAACCTGATCGCGAAGGAAGACGTTGATCTCGCGCGCATCATGCAGCTTATCGGCTTGAAGAAGTGAGCGGCGCGGCGTCGGCGCGGACCGCGCTTGCCCGCCTCACCATGTCCTGCCAAAGCCTGGACGTGTCCTTGAGGAAAACCGTGTCGGCGTCGGCATCGACGACCAGCCAGTCGCCGCGGTCGAGTTCTCCTCGCAACTGGCCCGGCGCCCAGCCGGAGTAGCCTGCGAAGAAACGGATCTTCGACGGGGGTTTGTTGAGCAGCGCGTCGATCGAGTCCGGGACGACCGCCAGGTACAGTCCGGGGAGCATGGGCACGGCCGCGCCGGAAAACCCGTCCGCCTGGAATACGGCGAACAAGCCTTGAGGCGCCACGGGCCCGCCCAAGAATATCGGCTCCTTGAAGGGTTTGAAGCGCTCGCTCGGCAACATTTCGGCGAGCGAGCGGTCGGTGGGCCGGTTGATGACGACGCCGGTGGCTTCCGCGCCTTCCTCCTGGGTGACCAGCACCACGGTTTCCCGGAAATTCGGGTCGGGCATCCCGGGTCTTGCGACGAGGAAAAGCGTTTTGGAAGAGCCCTGCGCGAAAGCGGCCGTCGCGAGGACGAGAAGTGCGAGAAGCGCGGCGCGGCGCGAGAGTTTCATCCGGCGCAGCTTTCCGCGGGGGACGCTAGTCCCTGGGGAACGCGATGGCAAGGTTCAGGCGCGCGGGGGTCCGGGCGGTCACCGACCGCGCGCGCAGCAGCAGCTCTTCCCACAGTCTCGCCGGGTCTTTGCGGAAAACGAGGTCGGGGTCGGCCTCGAGCACGTACCAAAGCCCTCGATCGACTTCCTGGCGCAGCTCCCCCGGCCGCCAAGCGACGTAGCCGACGTAGTAGCGCGCCTCGTTGGGAGTCTCCTCGATGATGTGATCGACGACCGTACCCTGAGTTGCGAGGAACAGCTCCTTCATGATCCGGATCGACCCGGGGCCCGGCGTGTGGTCGATATGGACTACCGCGAAAATCGCCTGGCGCAGCATCGGTCCGCCGAAATACACCGGATCGCGCACCAGCTTGGAGGGGGCGTGCTCGGGGAATAGGCTGGCGAGCGAACGTCCGGTGGGGCGATTGATGATGACGCCGACGTGCCGGTTGTTCTCCACCGGCACGGCGAGCAACACCGCTCCCCGGTAGTGTGCCCGCCGTATCGCCTTCCTGCGTATGCGCGCTCATGCCCGGGACGCAGGCGAGCATGGCCAAGACCGCGAGTCGGAGCATCGATTTCCTCAAGCTATCCACTTTCTCCGGAGTTTATCCGAAGAAGCGCAGCTGCGCGCGTCGAAAACAGGATGCCAGATGGTCGTTCACCATTCCGACCGCCTGCATATAAGCATAGACGATGGTCGAGCCGACGAAGCGGAAGCCGCGAAGCTTAAGGTCCTTGCTGATCGCGTCGGATACCGGCGTGCGGGCCGGCACCTCTTTCATGCTGCGGCGGAGATTTTGCAGCGGACCCCCGTCCACGAAGCTCCACAGATAGGCGTCGAACGAGCCGAATTCCCGTCGGACTTCGAGAAAGGCGCGGGCGTTTCCTATCGTCGACTCGATCTTGAGGCGGTTGCGCACGATTCCGGAATCGGCCATCAATCTCTTCACGTCGCGAGCGCCGAAGCGCGCGACCTTTCCGGGGTCGAACCGCGCGAAGGCCCTGCGGTAGTTGCCGCGCTTGTTGAGGATCGTCGACCAGGAAAGTCCCGCTTGAGCGCCTTCCAAAATCAGGAACTCGAAGAGGCGCCGGTCGTCGTGGACCGGGACGCCCCATTCCTCGTCGTGGTAGCGCAGATACTGCTCGCTTCCCAGGCACCAGGGGCAGCGGCGCTTGGCGTCGACTTTGCTCATCGCTCCATGATACCGTTTGAGCACTACTGAGAGGGCGGACCTGTTGCTGGTAGCGATCGATATCGGCGGGACTTTCACCGACCTGATGGCTTTCGACGAAGCCACCGGCCGGTTCGCGCAAGCCAAGAGCCTCACCACGCCCGCAGAGCTCGCGCAGGGCATCGTCGATTGCCTGAAGAAGAGCGGCGTGGATCCCGCGGAGATCGGCGAGCTGATCCACGGCTCGACCACCGCCATCAATACCTTGATCGAGCGCAAAGGCGCGAAGACCGGGCTTATCGTCACGCGAGGGACGCGAGACGTGTACTCCATCGGGCGCGGCAACCGCCCCGAGTCCTACAACCTTTTTTTCCACCGGCACCGGCCGCTCGTTCCGCGGCACCTGACTCGGGAGATCGACGAGAGGATGCTCGCCTCGGGCGAGGTGCTGGAACCGCTCGCGCACGCGAGCTTGGCGGAAGCCTGCCGCCGCCTCGCCGAGGAAAAAGTGGAAGCCGTGGCCGTTTGTTTCCTGCACTCCTACGTCAATCCCGAGCACGAGCGCGCGGCCGGCGAGGTCGTGCGCCGTTTGCTGCCCGGCGCTTATCTCTCGCTCTCCCACCGGATCCTGCGCGAGTACCGCGAGTTCGAAAGGACGTCCACCACCGTGGTCAACGCCTACATCGGCCCGAAGGTCGGCGGCTACGTCCGCGGCCTGGAAGCCAGCCTCGCCGAAATCGGTTTTCGCGGCGATCTGACGATCATGCAGTCGAACGGCGGCGTGATGACGCCCGAGGTCGCCACCGAGCGTCCGGTGGCGATGATGGAGTCGGGCCCGGTCGGCGGGATCATCGCCTCGGCGCGGGTCGGGCGCGCGCTGGGCCTCCCCAGCGTGATCTCTTTCGACATGGGCGGCACGACCGCCAAGGCGAGCCTGATACGCGAGGGCGAACCCACCATGGCCCCGGGCTACTACGTCGGCGGATACGCGAGCGGCCACCCGGTCATGGTGCCGGTGATCGACCTGGTCGAGGTGGGCGCGGGCGGCGGCAGCATCGCCTGGATCGACGAGATCGGCGCGCTCAAGGTCGGCCCGCAGAGTGCGGGCGCCGATCCCGGCCCGATATGCTATCGCGGCGGGGGAAGCGAGCCGACGATCACCGACGCGAATCTCGTGCTGGGGCGGCTCGATCCGGACGATTTCCTCGGCGGGCAGATCGCGCTGGACGCCAAGTCCGCAGCGCAAGGCATCGCGAAGAAGATCGCCGGTCCGCTTGAAATGAGCACCACCGCCGCGGCGCAGGCGATCGTCGATATCGCGGTCTCCAAGATGTCGCTCGCCGTGCGCGAGGTCTCGGTCGCCAAGGGCTACGATCCGCGCGACTTCGCCCTGGTCGCCTCGGGCGGAGCGGGACCTCTGCACGTGATGGCGATCGCGCGCGAGCTGCACATACCCAAGGTGATCGTTCCGCTTTACCCTGCCCACTTCTCGGCGCTCGGCATGCTCGCGGCCGACGAGCGCCACGATTTCATCCGCACCTTCTACGCCGATCTGGACGGCGCCGATTTCCGGCGGCTCGAACGGACGGTGGCGGAGATGGCGGCTGAATCCGCCTTCGCGCTCGCGAACAAGAAAGGCGCTGAGCATCGGATCCACCTCGACCTGCGCTACGTCGGCCAGGAATTCACGCTCTCAGTGCCGGTCACGGAAAGGCAGATCAAGGCGCATGACCGCCGCGCCATCAGGAAGGCGTTCGACCGGCTCTACGATAGTCGCTACGCCCATCATTCGCCGGACGAACCGGTCGAAATCGTCAACATCCGGCTCGCCGCGATCGGCAAGCGCGCGACCCTGGCGCTCCACCGTCTCGCCGCGAAGCGCGGGACCAAGGCTCATCGAAAGGTGAAGGTGCATCTCGGCGATCCGGCCCGTCCGGTATCCTGTCCGGTATACCGGCGCGAAGACCTGGGGGCGGGCGCGCGAATCTCCGGGCCGGCCCTGGTGCGCGAGCACGGAACGACCACGGTGCTTTTCCGGGGCGACGTTTGCAGCGTCGCCAGGACCGGCGAACTCCTGATTTCGGTGAGAGGTGCGGCATGAGCGCGAAACTGGATCCGGTGACGCTCGAAGTCATCCGCAACGCGCTGCCCGCGATCGCCAACGAAATGGCGGCGGACCTGCAGCGCACTTCGTACAACATGATGATCTACGAGGTGCGCGACTTCTGCACCGCCCTCGTAAACGTCGACGGCGAGCTCGTCAGCCAGAACGTCGGAGGCGTTTCCCATTTCGTCGCGGATCTGGGCGTGATCATCACGGACGCCGTGAAGCGCTACGGCAGGAAGGGTTTCAAGCCGGGCGACGTCCTCATCACCAACCACCAGGCGGTGGCGGGGCAGCATTTGAACAACGTCGTGATCTACGTCCCGTATTTCTTCAAGGGCGAGCTGCTCGCGTTCGCCATGGTGCGGGCGCACTGGATCGACGTCGGCGGGACGAGCACCGGCTTCGGCGCGGGACCCGAGGTGCCCGACCCCTGGCAGGAAGGCCTGCAGCTCGACCAGCTCAAGATCTACGACGGCGGCAAGCTGGACGAAACGCTTCACCGCGTCATCCGCGACAATATCCGTTTTCCGGAGTCCTCGCTCGGCGATATGAATTCGCAGATCGCCTCCTGCAAGCTGGGGATCCGGCGCTTGGACGAGCTCGTGCGCAAGTACGGCAGGGAGACCTTGCTCCGCGCGATCGCGCGCATCTTCGACGAGACCGAGAGGAAGTGCCGCAAGCTCGTCGCAAAACTCGCCGACGGGGTCTACCAAGCCGAATCGTTCTTCGACGACGACGGCGTCACGCCCGACGAGCGCGTGCGCATCCACGCCAAGGTCACCGTCAAGGCCGGCAGCATGACGATCGATCTTTCCGGCTGTTCCTCCGAGCGTAAGGCGGCAGTGAACTCGCGCACGCTCGCCGGCGCGCGAGTCGCCTACAAGGCGATCACCGGGCCCCTGGACCCGGTGAACGAGGGTTCGTTTCGCGCGCTCGAGGTGATCATCCCCGAAGGCAACATCATGATGGCGCGCTACCCGGCGCCCATGGCGGGCTGGAGCATTTTCGTCCCGACGGTGGTCGAGACCATCGTCAGCTCGCTCGCTTCCGCCATGCCCGACAGGATTCCGGCGGCGCACCACGGCCTCCTCGGAGGGTCGGTGGTGTTCTTCGGCGTTCACCCGAAGTCCAAGCGCCGCTTCGTGGTGCAGAGCATCGAGGGCGGCGGCTGGGGGGGCCGCCCCTTCGAGGACGGCGAGTCGGCCACGGTCTCGGTCTGCCAGGGCGACGTGCGCAACGGCTCGATCGAAGGCATCGAGATGAAGTGCCCGGTGCTGGTCGAGGCGCGCGCGCTGCGTCGCGATTCGGCGGGCGCGGGCAAGTTCCGCGGCGGCCTGGGCATCGACATGGAGGTGCGCAACTTCATCGACGGAAAATGGAATTTCGAACGCGCGAACCGCCGCGGCTGCCCCGCGTGGGGCTTGTGGGGCGGCGCGCCCGGCCAAAGCGGAGGCTACTACCTCCGCGCTCCGGGAGAGAGCGAATACCGCATGATGCACGGCAGCCACAAGCCGGTGATCGCGAATTCGGATGTCATCGTACGCACCGGAGGCGGGGGCGGATGGGGAGAGCCGCTCGAGCGCGATCCTGAGCGCGTTCGCTTCGACGTGCTCGAGGAACTCGTGTCGAAAGAGGCGGCGCGGGATTTGTACGGAGTGGCGCTGCGGGAAGATCTTTCGGTCGACGAGGCTGCGACCCGCGACCTGCGGAGGAAACTCGGCCGCGCAGCATGACGGTTCTCGAGCAACTGGGCGCCCATGTCGCCCGCGGCGGCGCCGCGCCGCTGCGCGGGGCGCTGCAGCTCCACGTCGCGGACACCGTGGGCGCCTGGATCGCCAGCAGCGCAACGCCGGAAGGGCGCACGTTGCTGAAGACCGGCGCGAATCGCGACGCCATGCCCGATCGCGTCGCCACGCACTGCGCGCTCGCGCGCCTCTCCGAGATCGACGACATTCACCTCGCT
>WNGC01003142.1_pt1 | contig 16500 bp, 9 predicted proteins | sample 5400051 | NCBI WGS metagenome assembly WNGC01 (sample SAMN13153368, study PRJNA577476) | soil metagenome | isolation source: 20 cm soil or saprolite under grassland replicate 2 | place: USA:California | collected 2016-06-15
AAAGGACAGTTTTTCCTTTGCGATCTTGGTCGCGCGCTCGGCCACGGCTCGTCGCTCGTTCTCGTTCGTCAGCAAACGCAGCGCGATTTCGATTAACTCGGCGTCGCCACGTTTTTCCCCACACGTTTCCGGAAACGCGATCCGTTCAATCGCGCCATCGCCGCCCACACAAACGGAGCGGCAGAGGAGGGCGTCACCTGCCACTTGCCCCGGAACACGACTGCGGTCGAGCTGGAACACAATTTTGTGACGCGCCACTTCGCCCAAATAGGCGCGATATTCCATTCGTTTTTCGTGCACCTGAATTTTTCGAAAGCCGATTTCGCTGATGAGCTTCGCCCCGCGACGCCGGTCGAAATTGAAGACTGTCACCGGCTCCTTTGTAGCGTCGCTCAGCTTTTTTACAGCGAGAAGAGCGGGGAGATGATTCCGCGTAGGTACCGCGAGCTCACGCGTGCCCACGAAAATTCCGGAACGATTTTCCATTGCCCAATTCCAGTTCTCGTCCTCGATAGGATAGGGCGTAGGAAAATCTTCGATTCCGTTATCGCGAAATAAGCGAAACAAGTCGGCAACCTCCGGCGTGCTCGCGACGCAGCCATTCGCTGCACGCACGATCCTGACAAAGCGAGCGAATCGTGTCGGATCGCTTAACTGCTGTGCAACCTGATGCGCTCCCGTTTCTTTCAATGCCACCACAGTTTTGCGTTTTGATTTTTTCAATTCTGCCAGGGCGCGTTCGCTTGCGCGAAAATCGCCGCGCAAGAGGAGCAATACCGGCCATCCGCTCGCGATCGCGCGCTTGAGGTCGCGAAAAACGGCACCATGCGTGCAAGCCGCATACGCATGAAAATTCACCGGCGCATGCTCGTTAGCCGTCGCGCTCCGGTTTTCAGCAAAATGTTGCTCGTGATCGCGCCCGGCTGGATTCAGCACCGCCAGCCGAAAATTTTCCGCGTCCGCTGACGCCATTCTAGTGTCCCGTCCCATAAATAACTTTGTAAGGTCCGGATCCACGCTAACCAGAAAGACGCACTAACTTGCGAAGCCGAAAGGTGGATCGAGCAGTCCCTTGCTCGATGTTAATATTTGGCGGCGAAGCCGCAATCATTTGGCATCGCCCGGCGGAGCGGCCGACCCACCTTGCCGCCGAGGCAGTATGGCCCCGGATAGCTTTATAAAGGTCGGCTCAGATAGCGTGTAGGCACCTATAAGGGGCATCACACTAATTGCTTTCGTCTTCGTCCGCTGGCGTTGCCCGGCGGACTTCTGGCTCGGAAGCTTGGGGGGTTGGCCGCACTACCGGAATCGCGCGACGGACCTCGACGGGCGAACCGGACGGCCTCACCACCGTTGTTACCGTGTCGGTTGGGACGGGTGCAGGACTCGGCGCGCTCGCTTCCTTTTCTCCTGGTTGCACCGGGATTGCTTTCAAAATCGGCTTTGTTGGGTCCGGCATTTCTTCCGATGTCGGCGCTTTTTCGGCTTCGGGCGACGCCGAAGGCGCAGGCTTCGGATAGACCATTGCGTGCACCGAATTATATGGGTCGCGCGTGGCCAGGAGTGTCGGCCCTTTCGGCGTAACCGGCGTCACCGCGGTCGTGTCAACCGCCAGGGCCGCTCGCGGAAATTCCGAGGGCGACAAATCGGCTGTGAGCGAGGCGCGCAGTTCTCCATGGATATTGCACGGCTCGCTCGGTTTCTGGTCTGATGTCGCGAGCTCGAGATAAGTTGTCTTCTCTTCCGCCTCGCCCTCACTCGTTTTGATTTTCTCAACGCATTTATCGGTCGCAAGCAATCCAGATTTCGCGCAGATGTTTACTCGCTCCAGACCACGGGGCTGCGAAATGTCCTTCGGCGGATAATGTTCGGCCGAGGCGTTCATCACATCCACCCATACCGGCAGCGTGATGTCGCGTCCGAACGCGCCGCGAAAAATTCTTTGCGGCTTGTCGAACCCAGCCCAGACCGCGCAGGTAATCGCACTGTCGTATCCTGCGAAAAGAACGTCGGTAAAATCGTAAGCGGTCCCGGTTTTTCCGGCTGCCCCTATTTTCCTCAAACCGAAGTTCGTGCGCGCGGCCTTACCGGTGCCGTTGTCGAGCGCGTCAACCAGACACGAATGCACCTCGTAGGCGATCTCGGGCTTGATTACGTTCTGTTTGCCGAAATCGCGTTGCGAATGCCAAACCGTTCCGTCCTTTTCTTCTATCCGTTCCAAAATGTGCGGCAGCTTGGGTCGCCAACCGCCGTTTGGGAAAATCGTGTAGGCCAGTGCTAGTTCCGCCAAAGTAACTTCGCTGCTTCCAAGAAATGTCGCCGGATAGGGCCGCAGCGGCGATTTTATTCCGGCGTTGTGACAGAGCTCGACCACGTTATCCACTCCGGGATTCATCCCCAGGCGCACCGTCGCGCCATTTTTCGATTTCGAGAGCGCCTCGCGAGCGGTGATTGGCCCTTCGTAACGGTTCTCCGCGCTCTCAGGTCCCCATTCACCGAGAATTCCAGTCGTCCCGCCAATCATGACGGCGCGGTTGTCGAGCGCCGAATCCTCCACCACTGATCCGGGGAACATTCCCTTCTCAAACGCGGCGGCAAAAACAAAGGGCGTCATCGCCGTTCCCGCCGGACGCCGGGCCTGCAAAGCGCGATCGTATTGGTTATGCTCGAAATCGCGACCGCCCACCAGCGCGAGCATACCGCCAGTAGCGTTGTCCAATACAATTACCGCGCCCTGCAAATAGTCGGGCACCGGCGGCGGGCTGCTTCCCGGTCGCGCCTTCCGGAACGTCGCGGTGTATTCCGCGTAGGTCGGGTGTTCATAGTCCGGATGCTTTTCCGCGCGATCAAGGTTTGATCGCAATGAGTCCTCGGCCGCTTTTTGCAAATCGGAATCGATCGTGGTGTGAATGCGGAAGCCTTGTTCCATCCCACTGCCTCGATCACCTTCTGCCGGATGTAATCGACCGCGTAAGTCTGCCCCTGTGCATTCTGCCGGTTGCCGATGAGCAGATCTTCAGATTGCGCCGCGGTGCAACGCTGGCGGTCGATGAAACCGAGGTCGCGCATCCGGCCGAGCGTGACATTGCGTGATTCGCGCGCCGTCGCCCGGTCTGACCAGGGCGAAAGCCGATTCGGACTTTTGATGATGCCAGCGAGAGTGGCGCATTCCACCAGCGACATCTCGCGCGCCGGCTTATCGAAGTAACCGCGCGCGGCCGCTTCCGCGCCATACAGGCCGCCGCCGAAATAGATTCGGTTCAAATACAGCTCCATAATTTTTTGCTTCCCGAAATGTTGTTCGATCCTTTCGGCGACATAGATTTCGAGAAGTTTTCGGCGATAGGTCCTTTCCTTCAGGGCAAAACTGTTGCGGGCGAGTTGTTGAGTAATCGTGCTCGCGCCCTGCCGGACGTGGCCGGAGACGAAGTTGACCAAGGCTGCGCGCACAATGCCAAAGAGATCGTAGCCGCTGTGTTGGTAAAATTTGTTGTCTTCCATCGCGACAACAGCGTTCACCAGATCGCGCGGCAATTGATCGTAGGGAATGGTCTCGCGGTTCTCGACGTAGATCTGGCCGAAAATTTTTCCGTTCCGGTCCAGAATCACGCTGGCCGATTCCATCTGTTCGAGCTTGCTCAGATCATAGGTCGCGGCTTCCGCCTTTAATTCTGACGAGACGATTCCGAAATAGATCGCGACGAAAATTATTGCGAGCAGCACAATCAACGTGGGCAGGTAAAATTGGGGCCGCGCGTACCACGGTCGCCGGTAGCGGTGCGGAAGGGTTGGCATCAAAAACGAAACAGGCATGCGGGCAGGTAGAAAAGAGGATTAGACTTGGAGGGAAAACTTAGGCGCAATTCTCCCGAAAATCCAAACACCAAAGACCCGTGGCGAACTCCGACCTAGTCGAGATTATCCGTAATGAGATTGGCGCGAATGGCCCGATCTCCTTCGCTCGCTTCATGGAGCTGGCGCTTTATCACCCCGACCGAGGGTATTACGCGAGTGGGCGGGCCAACATTGGCCGGCGGGGCGATTTTTTTACCAACGTCAGTGTTGGATCGCTCTTCGGAAGATTGCTCGCGTCCCAGTTTGCCGAAATCTGGGAGAAGCTCGGGCGGCCGCGCGATTTCAAGATCGTGGAGCAAGGTGCGCATGATGGCGTTTTTGCAGCTGATGCGCTGAGTGCGCTGCGGCGATCGGCCGGCGATTGTTTTGCCGCAACTTCCTATTGCATGATCGAGCCGTTTCCGATTTGGCGGGAGCGACAGCAAAAAAATCTGCGCGAGTTCGCCGAAAAAACTTCCTGGGTTGCCTCGGTTGACGAAATCGCACCCTTCGTCGGAATTCATTTTTCCAACGAACTGTTCGATTCCTTGCCGGTGCATCTCATCGTTTCTGGCGGAGTCGCGAACGGTGCCACGGTTTGGAACGAAAAATTCGTTACCCTGGAACACGGGCTTTCAGCCTGTGCGCCCAGCGGAGTTAAACTCCGCTGTCCCGGCGCTCGTTTCATATTTACCAGCGCGAACGTTAGCCGTTCCAACTTGCAGCTTGATCGTCTCGGATTTTTCCCGGCTGGCTTCGAAACGGAAGTGAATTTGGCTGCGCCTAAACTAATGAGCGAGATCGCCGCCAAACTTTCGCGTGGCATCATTCTTACAATCGATTACGGCTTTTCGCGCACGGAGTTCTACTCGCTTCATCGCAGCCAGGGTTCACTCCGGGTCCGGGCGAACCAGAAAAAGCTATCCTCGCCTTTTCAGCAGATTGGGCTGGCCGATATTTCCGCGCACGTCGAGTGGACTACTCTTGCCGAAGTAGCCCAATCGTCGGGTGCCACTCCAATCGGTTTTACCGACCAGCACCATTTTCTTACCGGAATCATTTCTAAATCTTTTCCAGAGGCCGACTTTGACGCTGCTGAAAAACGCGCCCTGCAAACTTTGCTGCATCCGGAAATGCTTGGCCGAAATTTTCAAGCGCTTGCCCTGGGCAAAGATTTTCGCGAAACGCTAAGCGGATTCCATTTCGCGCGTGACCCTGCCGCCGCGCTCGGGCTTTGAACCGCACAGGTCTCTAGACCTGTGTTCCTTACACCCGCCGTCCCGCAGGCCGACCTCTAACTGAAAGGGGCGACTTCCAAGTCGCCCACTACATTAGGTTGGCAAGCGACGCGCTTGCCCGACAAGAGGAAGGGGAGACGAAGAGGAAGAAGAAGTGGAAAGCGCATGGAATCCCGCAAAGTTACTTGGCCACTGCGATGGCATCGATTTGAAGGGGCGACTCACCGGGAATTTTCGCGGTGCCCGTGATTCGAGCTCGAGTTTGTTCGTCTCGTTCCTCGGCTTTGGCTTCGGCCGCTTTCTTTTGCGCGGCCGCTGACGAAGCGATGTAGTTGCCCTCGAAGACAACGCGCTTCTTCAAACTGCTGTTGTATCCAGTGGCACGAAAATAGAACTCGGCGTTGGCCGCCTGCGCTTTGCCATCAAAGCTGGCGGGTGCGCGCGATGACGGCGCTGCATAGTTTCGCTTCTGGTTGAAGATGCTGCGCGGATCGTTCTTGGCCAACGGTTCGAGCCTGCCCGAATAAGTGGAGCCATCTCCATCAACCACCCGAATTTCGCGATCCGTTTGCTCCACCTGAAACTCGTTCAAAATGTTGAGTGTCTGTTTGGGTTTACTGCGAAAGGCTTGATCGGAAGCATTCTTCGAAAATTGCTGGCGGAAGTTGGTCGTCTGCCGGTTTTGTGCCAATGGCGCCGCTGCTGGCGCCGACTGGTTAGTTTCCTTAGCGGCTAACGAGATATCGGATGGGAGCGATCCAGTTGTCTTTTCGCCGGCGTTGATAGAATCCTTTGTCGCCGGCGCGAGCGGGGGTGGCGTAACCGCCGCCTCCGCGAGCCTACTCAGCGTATCCGCAACTTTGGGCTGATTAGCGGACTGCACCGCGCCAGTCTTGTTCTCGGCGAAGCCTTCACCAGACCGAGCACCCGCAGCAGCGACACCTTGTTCGAATACTTTTTCCGGTGCGGCGGCTTCGCTTGCCGGAGCCATCGGCTGTTGCATCGCCAGCTTCATAGTTTCGCCTCCGGCTGACTGGTGTTCTCGCCACCACCAAATGGCGGAAGCGCTAACGAGAATCAGAGCCAAAGCCGTGGCGGTCATGAGCCGCGGCCATGAAATTCCAAATGCGCGCCAGCGCGACTCGCATTCGTCCTTTCGGGCCAAACGTGAAATCTCATGATGCAGCTGCGTCCGCATCGGATTCGGCATTTTCGGATCGGCCCCGAACGCGGTGCGGCGGGCCTTGGCGGAGGTTTCCAGCAGCTCGTCAATGGGCTTTTTCGGTTCCAGCGGCATGACTTCTCAAGTTAGACGGTAAATAAACGTTCTGATGGAAAGATTTTTTTTGCGATGACGCAGAGGCGATCAAGACACTTGCTTAAGCGCGAGCTGACCGTTTTCGGATTCAAGCGCAACTCGGCTGCGATTTCGCCGTAGCTCAGCTCGCCATAGTAACGCAGCTCGATGATTTCCCGGCAAGGATCCTCCAGCTGATCGAGGCTTTGCCGAATCGGGACATTGTGATCGCGGATCGATTTTGTCCTGTTCATGCGCGCCATCGAGCGAGAAGTGAACCATGCTGCCACCGCGTTTCTCGGCCCGACTTTTTCCGCGAAAATCCAGCGCCTTGTTCGCGGCCACGCGCAATAACCACGTTTGAAAAGAACTCTTGCCTTGAAATGATGCCAGGTTTCGCACCACGGCGAGGAAGGTCTCCTGGCAGATTTCTTCCGTGTCTTCGTGACTGAAGTCGGCGGACAACTGGAAAACGAAGCGCGCCGCCACCGGATAATACTTGTCGAACAACGCATCCCACGCGCCGGCGTCACCCCTCCGGCAGCGAACAATCAAGTCAGCATCGACCTTTCCCGGATCAGAGACAACAACTTGAGGTTCGCTCATTCTAGATCGGCTTTACCAATTTAACACAATGAATGTAGGGCCGTATCGGTCAGACAGCATTCTAATTTCTGGCATTCGATACTGAGAGCGGCGAAGCCGCGGCACGAGAGACATTCATCTCGGGTTAGCGGCCATTTTGTCATTCCGAGCGCAGTCGAGGAATCTCTAATTTTTTTGTAGAGGAATGACAAGAGATGTCTCGGTCCGAGCCGGACTGGCGTATTCGCTCGACATGACAAAATGCGCCCATCGAGGCCCCAAGAGCGCGCGGGTCGGTTTCGCTTCATGAAAGATCTTCGCAGAAAAACAAGATTGCGGCGGTACTAGTCGGCGCTTGCGATTCCCACCGCCTCTGACCTGTCCAGTTTCTCTCCGGTTCAGAAAAAAAGCGGGAGCATTTTCGCGGGGATGCCGACTAACAGGGCAATGAAAAGCTCGCTCCTGATTCTCGCAGCCGGTTTGTTCGGGATGCTTTCCGATGCGCGCGCGGATGGCTTCATCGTGGTGGAACGGCCGTTTCTGGTGCGGCCCGGGCATTTCCCCTTTGCGCCGCTGGAGGTGACCAGCCACCACGTCGAGGTCAAAATCGATAGCCAGGTAGCAGTTACTTCGATCGATCAGGAGTTCTACAACCCGAACGATCAGCGACTGGAAGGTACCTACATGTTTCCAGTGCCGAAAGGCGCGCACATCGACAAGTTCAGCATGGAGATCGGGGGGAAAATGGTGGACGCCGAATTGTTGCCCGCGGAAAAGGCGCGCCAAATTTACGAGGAGATCGTGCGCAAAATGCGCGATCCCGCACTGCTGGAATATGCCGGACGTGATCTCTTTAAGGTTCGCATTTTCCCGATCGAACCGCGGAGCCGCAAGCCGATCAAAATTTCCTACAGCGAATTACTGCGTTCGGACGCCGGCACCGTGACCTACAGTTACCCGTTGAGCACGGAGAAATTTTCCGCGCAGCCGATCAAGAGCTTGAGCGTAAAAGTAGAAGTGAAATCGGAGCAACCACTCGCTTCGATTTATTCGCCAAGTCACAAGGTCGAAATCAAACGGGACGGCGCTAATCGCGCCGTGATTGGTTATGAATCGAAGGATGAAAAACCCGAGACGGATTTCCAGCTCGTTTATAACTCGGAAGCGCGTGATGTCGGCCTGAGTTTGATCACGCATAAGCCTGCTGGGGAAGATGGTTATTTCCTGATCCTGGCGGCGCCGACGGTGGCGAAAGAAACCAAGCCCGCTCCGAAGGATGTGGTCTTTGTGGTCGATACCTCGGGCTCGATGGCGGGCGCGAAATTGCAACAAGCGAAGAAGGCGCTCGAATTCTGCGTCGAGAATTTAAACGGCGAAGATCGTTTCGAGATCGTGCGGTTTTCCACCGAAGCGGAACCGCTTTTCGGCAAACTGGTTGATGCCGATTCGGAACATCGCAAGCGTGCTTCGAATTTCATTGCCGACTTAAAACCGATTGGCGGCACCGCTATTTCGGATGCGTTGCAAAGCGCACTCAAAGCGCGCACGGAAAAAACCGACCGGCCATTCGTCATTATTTTTCTAACGGATGGATTGCCGACCGTGGGAACGCGGAATTCGGACGAGATCGTGGCTGAGGTCAAAAAAGCCGGTGACGCGCGCATCTTTTCGTTTGGCATTGGATCGGACGTAAACACGCAGCTACTCGATCAAATCGCCGAGGGAACGCGTGCCTTCAGCCAATACGTGCTGGCGAACGAAGATCTCGAAGTAAAAGTTTCGAGTTTCTATACCCGGATCAAAGAACCGGTCCTGACGAATGTGCGTTTGGAATTCGGTGGCGGCGTTCGCACTAGTAAATTGTATCCGGCGCAATTACCGGACTTGTTCAAAGGCGATCAACTTGTCGTAACCGGCCGCTACACCGGCTCCGGCGAAGTAGAAGCAAAACTTACCGGCATGGCCAACGGCCGCGAACAAACATTCAACTACAAGGTAAAATTCAATGATTCTTCCAACGATTATGTGGCGCGGCTTTGGGCGACGCGACGTGTTGGATTTTTGCTCGATGAAATTCGAATTCACGGAGAAACCAGCGAGCTGCGCGATGAAGCGACCGATTTGGCGCGGCGATTTGGGATAGTGACCCCCTACACGGCCTACTTAATCGTCGAAGACGAAGATCGGCGGCGAGTGCCAATGACGGAGCGTTCGATGCAAAGCATGAGCGCGGATAGCGCAGCGCGAGCTGGGGTCGCAAAAGCGTGGGACGGATTCAAGGAGAAAAAGGATGGCGACGACGCGGTGGCAAACGCGCGTAGTCAGAATGCATTTAAGTTCGCCGATCAATCGGCGGTCTCGATCTATGCCGGGGCGGAGGAATCGCTGCGCGGATTTGCGCTCAGCGCTCCGGCTGCGCGAGCGGAGTCGGATCGCCTCACCCGGTACACTCAGCAATCAAAATTCGTGAATGGCCGCGCCTTTTTCCAAAACGGCAAGCAATGGGTTGATGCGAAGGCGCAAAACGCGACCAGGCGGGAACGCATTCAGTTCAACTCCGAGGCCTATTTCGATCTTCTCAAAAAACATCCCGAGGCCGCGCCATGGATGGCGCTTGGCCAAAACGTCCTGCTCTCGCTCGACGACACCGTCTATGAAATCACCGACTAGCCCAATTATGAACTCAACCACTCATTCAGTTATCTCGACAAACATTGCGCGCATCGACCCCGCTGTAGCCGCCCCGCTCTGTCGAGGCGCCGGCAATCTCGACGCGGCGACAGAGCGCCGTGGCTACAAGATAATGCGGATCGGTCTGAACTTGGTCGCCTCTATAGCATTCGTTGCTGCAAGTTCACATTCGTCTCTGGCGAAAACCGCAGCGGCTAATCAAACCAAGCCACGCATCGAAGTCTGTTTTGTCCTTGATACCACCGGCTCGATGGGCGGCCTGATCGAGGGCGCGAAGCAAAAGATCTGGTCGATCGCCAATGAAATGATCAGCACAAAACCAACGCCGGAATTAAAACTCGGGCTGATTGGCTACCGCGACCGCGGCGATGAATATGTTGTTAAATCATTTCAGCTCACGGACGACATCGATTCGATCTATGGCCATCTACGCGACTTCAAAGCAGAAGGCGGTGGGGACGAACCGGAAAGTGTGAACGAAGCTCTCGCTGAAGCAATCGAGAAGATGCCATGGAGTCAGGACCGCAAAGTTCTCAAGATTATTTTTTTGGTGGGAGATGCGCCGCCGCACCTGGATTATGCCGACGGCCCTAAATATCCGGAGCTTTGCCGGATCGCGGCAAAAAAGGATTTAATCATCAACACCGTACAATGCGGGAACATTGCGGAGACCACGCCAATCTGGAAGGAGATTGCAAAGTTGTCTGAAGGCAGTTATGCTGCCATTGCTCAATCTGGCGGCGTTGCTGTGATTGCGACGCCGATGGACGACGAGCTGGCGCGGTTAAACAAGAAGATCGGCGCTACGCTGATTCCATATGGCGATGCCACGTTGCAGCGCGAAGTAGCTGCGAAACAGGCTTTCGCCGAAAGCGCGCCGGCCAGTGCGGCCGCCGATCGCCTCAGCTATAACGCCAGGACCGGTAAAGCAGTTCAAGGTCGCGGCGAACTTCTCGACGCGTTGGCAAAGAACGAAGTCAAACTAGATGCCATCGACAAGAAAGATCTGCCAAAGGAATTTCAGAAACTAACGAAACAGGAGATGGACGCTCGCATCGCCAAAACGCGTGCCGAACGAGATAGTCTGCAAAAAGAAGTCCAGGCCCTCGCGAAGAAGCGCGAGGTGTATATCCAGGCGGAAAACAAGCGGCTGGCGGAAGCTGGGAAGGGCGATGGATTCGACGAGAAAGTGACGGAGACGATCCACCAGCAAGCTGAACGAAAAGGGATTGACTACACGCCGTAATTTCCCGCGATGGATTGGACAAACGTGAAAAACAACTCCTGCGAACAGTTCAAACGTGGTAGGGACGCGTTTCCAAGGCGTCCCAAACTTTGCTTCATTTTTGGGACGGCTCGGAGAGCCATCCCTACCGACGTCAGCGATATGCGAATGCAAAAAACTTAGTTGCGTGACTTGGCGTGTTCGATCCCACGCCTTGTCGTGAGATAAACGGCAAAACTTCCGAGCCAGTGTCCACCTTCATAATGTTCGCCCGTGACCGCTGCCAGTCCGGCGCGACGATGAGCATCCGCCGTGGCCTGCAGGGCGGGACGGCGTGGATCGTCTGAGGGTAGCGCGGAAAGTATTCCTTCCAGCATCCAGGCACGGCTTAAATTCAAACCATCGAGGTGTGCCAACTTCGGATCGCTCGGATCGGGGGAGATCGCGACCGGCAACCAATCGGCATTCGCCGTCGTCGGAATCTGCGGCATAAATTCTTTAAACCACTTCGCAAATTCGCTTTGTGGCAGGACACGGCGCATCACGTCCGCTTCGCCTAGAGAGGGCGAGAGAAAATCTTCACCGGAAGGTTCGTATACAAGCGGACAATTTTTATCGGCCAGAAAGAACTTCCTGGCCGAATCGCTAACTAGTTTGGCGAATTCCTCATTTCCAGCGGTACGCGCATAGTCCAGCATCAGGCCGAGACCAAAAGCGGTTTGATCATGTTCACCAATCCGGACCGGATGGGATAATTTCGGCAACCAGGTTTTCAATCGTTCTACCGCCACTTCTTCGAGCGGACGCAAGTTCGCCGACATTTCGCGCGCTTGCGGATCGTCCCATTCCCGCAACTCCGCGCACAATTGCAGCAACCATGACAATCCGTAGGGACGCTCGAAGCTAACCCGACCTTTTCCACGAAGGTAGTTGGCTTCCGCTTTCAGGTTCTCGGCGGTAAGGCTTTTCTTTAAGGCGTCACGGGCGGCGGCGGCAAACGGCGCATCTGGAAAGGTTCGGACCAACCGGACAAGCAGCCAATGTCCGTGCACGGATGAATGCCAGTCATAGCAACCACAGAAGGCGGGCGTGAGTTTGCGTGGCGGCGCGACATCGGCATCACTGTTCAGGACGTGACTGATCTTGTTCGGATATTCTTTGTGGACGCAGGCGAGGGCGAGTTTGGCAAATCGTTCCGCTGCAGCCGCATCAAATGTGGGAGCATTCGTGTTCTCGGCCGCCATAATGAATAGGGAAAACAAAATGAGTACGCTGGTTAAGATTCTCACGCTTACGAATGTAATCGGTCCGAGCCGGACTAGCGATTGCACATGAATCTGGGGAGCGCACGCGCCTCGCGTGCTCATTGCGGCGCCTCGCCGCAATGCTTCGGAAGGAGAAAAGTCCGCGATGGCGAGGGCGCCATCGCCAGCACGCGAGGCGCGTGCGCTCCCCAGACATCTCGACGCGATTGCTTTGTCTGTCGGCTCTGACAAGTTTCGAGTTCAACGAAACTCCACATATGCATTCACAATTTTCTTTCGCAGACAGGACGCGCCTGTTCGCGCTATTCGCAGCAATGCAAATCGCGGCTATAGCTGTTGCCGCGCAAAATTCCTCACCAGTGCCCTCTGCCAATCCGTTTTTAGTCGAAAGCGCCCTGCCTTATCACCTTCCTCCCTTTGATAAGATCAAGGACGAGCACTTTATCCCTGCGACCGAGGCTGGGATGCAGGAACAGCTCAAAGAAGTCGATGCTATCGCGGCAAACGCGAAGAAACCGACTTTCGATAACACCGTCGTTGGGCTGGAGCGAACGGGACGATTGCTCGATCGGGCGCAGCGAACTTTTTCGAATCTTAATGCGGCCGACACCAATCCGACCCGCCAGAAAATTGAGACTGAACTAGCTCCGAAATTATCGGCGCACCACGATGCCATTCTTTTGAACAGCAAACTTTTCGCGCGCATTCAGGAGCTTTATTCTAATCGGGAAAAGCTCGGACTTGACCCGGAATCGAGCTATCTGCTGGAGCGTTACTATAAGGATTTCGTGCGTGCGGGGGCGAAGCTATCGGATCCTGACAAGGAGAAGCTGAAGAAGATCAACGCCGAACTCGCGACGCTGCAAACCCAGTTTGACCAGAACGTTCTCAAGGAAAAGAATGCCTCGTCGATTGCGGTTGATCGCCGGGAAGATCTGGCTGGCCTATCCGATAACCAAATCGCGGCGGCGAATGCTGCTGCCAAAGACGAGCATAAGGAAGGTAAGTTTGTTTTGCGGTTACAAAATACGACAGGCCAGCCAGTGCTCGGTTCGTTGCAAAACCGTGCCTTGCGCGAACGTATCATGCAGGCCTCGCTCTCGCGTAATAGTAAGGGCGGCCCGTTTGATACCCGCGAGATCATTATTCGAACCGCACAACTCCGAGCGGAACGCGCCAAGCTACTCGGTTACGAAAACCATGCCGCCTATCAGCTGGAAGACCAGACAGCCAAAGATATTTCAACCGTAAACAAGCTTCTAGCCGACCTGGCGGTGCCCGCGGTCGCCAACGCCCGCCGCGAGGCGGTCGACATGCAGAAGATTGTCGATCAGGAAAAAGGTGGCTTCCAGATCGCGTCCTGGGACTGGGATTTCTATTCCGAGAAAGTGCGCAAAGCGCGCTATCAATTCGATGAATCGGACGTGCGACCTTACTATGAATTAAATCATGTCCTCACCGATGGCGTATTCTTTGCCGCGGGAAAACTCTACGGTTTGACTTTCAAGGAGCGGCACGATCTTCCCGTTTATCAACCCGACGTGCGGGTATGGGAAGTGTATGACGCGGATGGTCAACCACTCGCGCTTTTCCTCGGTGATTACTACGCGCGTCCTTCCAAGCGCGGCGGCGCATGGATGAACGCTTACGTCCAACAAAGCGGACTATTCGGGACCAAACCGGTGGTGGCCAATCATCTGAACATTCCGAAACCGCTGCCAGGCGAACCGACCCTGCTTACGCACGATGAAGTACGGACGGCGTTTCATGAATTTGGCCATGCCTTACATGGAATGTTTTCAAATGTGAAGTATCCGCGATTTAGCGGCACCAGCGTGCCGCGCGATTTTGTCGAGTATCCTTCACAAGTTAACGAGATGTGGGCAAGCTGGCCGGAGGTGCTGAAGAACTTCGCTAAACATTACAAAACGGGAGAGCCGATGCCACAGGCACTCTTCGATAAAGTAGTTGCGGCAGAGAAGTTCAATCAGGGTTACAAGACGACTGAGTACCTTGCCGCTTCACTGCTCGATCAAGGCTGGTATCAGCTCAATCCTTCAGAAATACCCAAGGATGCAATGGCTTTTGAAGCGGCGGCGCTAGACCAAGCCGGGGTCGATTTTCCACCGGTGCCACCGCGTTATCGCAGTCCATATTTCTCGCACGCTTTTTCCGGAGGATATTCCGCGGGATATTACTCGTACATCTGGAGCGAAGTACTAGATGCCGACACGGTGGAATGGATCAAGGAACATGGCGGATTAAAGCGCGAGAATGGCGATCGCTTCCGGCAAACGTTGCTCAGTCGCGGTGGTTCGGCTGATGCGCTGAGTTTGTTCAAGAATTTTGTTGGGCGCGATCCTTACATCGAGCCGTTGCTGAAGCGGCGTGGACTAGAAGGGAAGCCGGCAGGGGACGATTCCAAGTCGGCGATTGAGTAGGCAAAGCCGTAGCATGAGCCGCGGCCAGCGACTCCAGTAAGAGCGACTTCACCGCTTGGGTTTAACATCGGTCCGCAAACCTCCACGCGCTAACTTGTTCCGTTCGGTTTGTAGCCGCGTCTGGGTGAGGCGCGACACGGCTCGCAGAGCCGTGGCTACAGCAGACGAGCCGAGCCGTCGACGCATGTTTTGCCGACATTTGCTCTGGCAAAACGGGAATCTTGCCTGAAATTGACGATTGAGTTTTAGCTATGGCCGACCCCATCAGTCCATCTCCTGTTGCTCCCGAAGCGGGCCCTGCCCCCAACACGCCGGCGCCGGATCGCGCGGATCTTCGACCGGAAAACATTCAAGACGCCGTTATTCGCCTGGCTGGGAATTCGCAGGACGGGATTCAAACGGCCGGCGCATTTCTCGCACGGCTTGCGGGACGCAGCGACCAGGATGTGATGACTTACATGACGATTCCCGCGACAATTTCCGGCGGGCCCTCGATCTTTCAAGTACGCATCGGTTCGGGCGAAGTCTTGTCGGCTGGTGATGAAGCCGATTTTCTTGTCGCCTTCTATCAGCATAGTTACCAGGACCACATCGATTTTGTGCGCGAAGGCGGCGTGGTGCTTTACGATTCGGATAACGTTGAACCGAATCTGGACGACAAACGTTTCGTTTATGTTGGCGTGCCGATTACCGGATTAACGGTTGAGGCCCTTGGCGGGACGGCCAAGGACAAAGGCAAAAACATTTTCGTTCTCGGCCTTATCACCAAAATCTTCAGTCTCGATGTGGAGAAGCTAAAGAAAATCATTACCGAAAAATTCGCTGGCAAAGATGAAAGCATTGTCAACACCGCCTTGATGGCGTTTCAGGCCGGCTACGCTTATCCGGTCGGCAAAGTGCTCACGCATCAGTATCAATTCGAACAAATTCCCAAACAAGCCGGCGCCCCCGCCCAAATTACGATGGATGGAAACCAGGCGCTCGCCTACGGATTGATCGCCGCAGGGGTGCGTTACGGTGCGGGTTATCCGATTACGCCGTGGTCATCGGTGATGGAAGCATTGCGACGCGAGCTGCCGAAGTATGGCGGGATTTTCGTGCAAGCGGAAGATGAACTCGGCGCCGTCTCAATCGCGCTCGGTTTTTCTTATTCCGGATATCTGGCGGTAACGGGCAGCGCCGGGCCGGGAATTTCGCTTAAGACAGAAGCAATCGGTTGGGCGTCGATGGCGGAGATTCCGCTCATTATTTGCAATATCCAACGCGGCGGCCCCAGTACTGGATTACCGACCAATGTCGAGCAGAGCGATTTGCATCAGGCAATTTACGGCGGACACGGCGACAGCCCTCGTGTCGTCCTCGCGGCCGCGACGGTGGAAGATTGTTTTTATATCGCGATCGAAGCGGCCCGGATCGCGCGCAAGTACAGCACCCCCGTTTTTATCTTGAGCGATACGTCGCTGGCGACGCGGATCGAAGCGTTCGATGAACCGGATCTTTCGAAATTGATGGTCGATCCAAAACCCGACCTCTCGCCCCGTCAGACTTTTAAGCCGTACCCAGTCGACGCGATTACGCAGCATATCCCCCCCGGCACGCGGATTCTCGACGGCAAATATCCGCTTTTGTCGGGACTCGAGCACGACGAAATGGGTCATCCCACGGGCAGTCCGAAATTGCACATGGTGATGACGGCGAAGCGCCGCAATAAGTTGCGCAAACTCGCCGAGGAAATTCCGGTGCCGGAAATTTATGGGGACGAGGAGGGCGACGTTCTCCTGATCGGCTGGGGATCGACCTATGGCCCGGTCCACGACGCGGTGAAACAGGCGCGCGATCACGGAGAAAAAGTCGGTGCGATTCATTTGCGCCACATTCATCCGTTACCGAACGGTATTGAAAACATTTTCGCGAAGTTCAAACG
>WNGC01001549.1_pt1 | contig 16494 bp, 16 predicted proteins | sample 5400051 | NCBI WGS metagenome assembly WNGC01 (sample SAMN13153368, study PRJNA577476) | soil metagenome | isolation source: 20 cm soil or saprolite under grassland replicate 2 | place: USA:California | collected 2016-06-15
TAGCCACATCTGACCATGCTCGACTCGGGACCAGAGGTCGCGCAGGAAACGTCGCCGGACGGCGTGTGGACGCTTGAGATTCACGGGCCGACGGAAGCGGCGCCATCCTTCTATGCGGTGTTTCGGCAGGGTGACCAACACTACATGGGTGTCCCATTCGGGTACGCAGCGGACACCGCCACGGTTCGCGTCCGATGGGACTACCCTGACAAGGTGTGCGGCGTTGCTATTGGATCGGAGTGTTACCTGCTCTTTCGGTGGGGCGCTCGGCGACGGAGACGGAGAGAGCGCTGTCGAGTTGGTGAAGGGCGTGCGGTCACGCCAGACGAGATTTCCTGGTTCTGCCAAAGGGATCACAGTGGACGGCCGAGTGGCTAACAAGCCGCTAGAGCGGACCGGCTGCGCCGGCCGCTCAGCGCCGATCCGTTCGGCGACATGAAGGAGCCATGAACCGGCAATACCTCCTCGACAGTCTCGACGGGTTCAAGGGGCTAGTCTTCCGACTGCTTCCCTCCGCGGTGGTTGAAGCCGTCGCGTGCGTTCCCATGACTACGGACGCACCATGGACTGAGGCGGAGAAGCGCGTCTTCGAGACTGCGATTGGCATCCCAACCACACGGACCTACTGGACGCCAGGCGGTTTTACGAACGTCCCAAAAGCAACGAATTCCCGGGCTCGGGCAGCGTGGGTGCGTGCCATCTCTGCGATCAACGAACCGCACCTCTTCCTTGATCCGGACACGGGGTTCTACAATCGTTACGCTGGTGACTCAGCGAAGACAGTGCTCGTGCCGGAGCTTGCCGAGATGCTCGCCCCGAGGCAAACGCTGATCGTCTACCGGCATCAGTATTGGCCCAAGCCGCAACAGAAAGGAGCGGGCATCACGGGGCAGCCATACGTCCGGCATGGTCTTCTCCTGCTCCGGAATGCCCGCATGTCCGCGTTCGCCTACCAGTCGCAATCGGCCAGCGTCTTTTTTGCTGCACGACATCGCGAAGATCTCGAGCCATTCGAGACAGGCCTGCGTAACGCGTTCGCTGGCGTCTCGGAAGACATCGTCAATCGACGCCTCGTGACATGACGCCGAACAAGCCGTTTCACCTGACGCCGGCCTCGCTTCCTTCGGTCGCTCGGACCGTCGCAGGTGAACGGCAGCGTTGATATGACTTCCGCTGTCAAGTGTCACGCGGGCCTCTGATCGCGGTGTCGACCGGTCTTGCTGTTCATGGTGGGTGCTCGAGCCACCAGAAGAGACGGAGCCTGTAACTGCGACGGTTGATCATGCTGATATCCGTGGGTTGGTTACCACCTTACTGGTGTCCGTCGCGGCGCCTGCTTCGCTCTAGAGTCGAGGATCGCGGCCTCGTAACGCTCTCGAAGATTGCGCCGATACCGGGGCCGCATCTCCGCCGATGGCTCGAGATCGTAGTCAACGTGTTGGGGCTCGGTGCGGCTCGATGCGCTTCACCGTCAGGGGGCCAGCGGGACGGCGCGGGCGATCGCCCAGGCGAAGGCGGCCATCTCTCGGGCGATCGCCACGACGACTTGGTTGACGTGCTTCCCTCGGGCGGTCAATTGCCGATACCGCTTGCACAGGCGTACCTGCGCCTTCCAGCCGATGGCCTGGACCTCGGCCGGCAGCTTCTCCAGCCGGAGCTGCAAATGCCGGCTGACCTTCGCCGGATACCGATAGGCCCACGCGCCTTCGACCAGCGCGCGCCGGGCGTGGGTGTTCCCGGCCTTGGTGATACCCCCTTGCCGCCGCCGCTCCCCCGACGAGTACTCCGAGGGCGTGAGGCCGAGGTAGCTCATCAGCTTCCGCGGGGTGTCGAACCGCGTGAGGTCTCCCAGTTCGGCGATCAAAATGACCGCGCCCGTGAGCTCGACCCCGCGCAGCGCCTGGATCGCCTCGACCACCGGGTACAGGCGCCAGCCTTTCACCTCCTCGTGCAGCTCGCGCTCCAGGCGCTGCAGTCGCTCGTGCTGTTCGGTGACGGCGCGAACGTACTCCTGGAAGACGATCTGCTGCGCCCGGCTCGCACACACCACCTCGGACAGCCAGCGTAGATGGGCGGCGTTCCAGTTGGCCCGGCCCTCGTAGCGAATGTCCTGCCGCAGCAAGAACGCCTTCAGCCGGTACTTAGTCGCTTTGAGGTCCCGCATCGCATCCTCGCGGCCCCGGCTCAAGTCGCGGATGGCCTCGTCCTCGAGCTGGGGCACGTAGATCGCGCTCAGGTCGCCACTGCGCATCAAGCGGGCCAGCGTGACGGCATCGCGGCGATCCGTCTTCACTCGGTCCCCCGGCTTCCGCGGGATCAACGACGGAGCCACGACTTGGCAGGGCAAGCCCTTCTGCGTGAGGTAGCGATACAGCCAGTACCCGCACGGCCCGGCCTCGTAGACGAACACCAGCGCCGCGCCCTTCGACTGGAGCTTCCGGATCAGCTTGTCGAGGTCGCACTGCCGCGTGCCGATCGACCCCAGCGACACCACCTCGGCGCTCCGGTCCTCCGGCGCGTAGGCGACGGCGATGGACTCCTTGTGGACATCGAGACCGACATACAGCGTCTTGCTAAACTCGTCCATGGCTGACCTCCACGCTCGTTTGTGCCTAGAGCACCTTGCGGCTCTGGCCTCGATGAGGCTAATCCGCGTTGAGCGGCGGAGGTCAGCCTCATTTCGCGGAAGTCATACTGTCTAGCCACATCTGACCATGCTCGACTCGGGACCAGAGGTCGCGCAGGAAACGTCGCCGGACGGCGTGTGGACGCTTGAGATTCACGGGCCGACGGAAGCGGCGCCATCCTTCTATGCGGTGTTTCGGCAGGGTGACCAACGCCGAGGAGTTCGAAGAACGCGAGGAGGCCCAGCGCAAGGAGGAAGCGGGCTGGGGTGCATCGCTCCCTGGCTTTTCCTCCCGTGCAGAGCCGCGCGTGAGCCCCACTGCCCTCTGTCGCCTCTGTGGGCTACCGACACCGATGCAGGATGTTATCGCGGTGCCGGATCGCGGCTTCCTGTGCCTTGTGTGCTTGGCTGCCATCCGCGCGGTGTCGGAACAGGATTCCAAGGAATGACTTTGCAAGCCGTCTGAACGGTCGGGGAGATAGGTAACAAAAGAGTCCGGGGACATGGGTTACACCTGTCGACGATCGACTTCACACTCATGTGGGCCGAACTCAGCCTGGAGCGACCGGAATAGGCACCAGCCGCCGGCGCTCGATGGGTCGGTGACGTGTGAGCTGCCTTGACACCAAGGCGTAAGACTCTCAGGAGCTGCGAGCATGCGTGAGGAACCGGGACAGACCCGGCGAAGGCGGGTCCCCGTCAACTGGGACGATCTCGAGATGGCGCTGACCTGGCGCAGCGACGAGCTGGAGTACTTTCTGGATCTGCACAGCTGCGAGGTGCGCCAATGGCGGCGACGCGCGTTCGCGGGCGACGGGGAGGATTTCGAGCTCTCCGAGGACGAGGCAGACGCGCGACTCGCGGAAGGCTCCCTCGTCCGCATCGAACCACTTGAGGCGTCGGTGGAGTACGGCTGGATGACGGAGTTCACGGCGTCGGTGACCAACACGAACCTACGCGATCGCGTGGAGATCGCGCTCGACGGCCGCGGCGCGTTCAGACGGTTCAAGGACGTGCTGGCGGAGTACCCTCCGGAGCGCGAGCGATGGTTCCGCTTCCGCGACGCGCGCGTGCGGAAGGCAATGCGCGAATGGTTGGAGGACCACGACATCGAGCCGATGACAGCGCCGCCAGAGCGTCGGGAAGAAATGACGAGCGGGTAGTCTCCCTCCCGACCTAGAGAAACTCCGGCACGTGAGACGAAGTGCCGTTGCTCTCTCCACTAATCCAATGAGAAGAGCTGGCGGAGTGACTTAATTCGGGCTGACAGCGAGCATCGCCTGTCAGGACCTCTCCAGAAATAGGCTTGGGCTCCGGCGCGTCCGTGCGCGATGATTGAAGTGAAGGTGACCTTGTGTAAGGAGGGACGACATGGCGAAGCAACTGAAGTGCGCTGACGTTGACGCGAAGATGCGGGGCTGCAGCTTCGTGGCCGAGGGCAGGGACGAGGCGGAGGTGATGAAGAAGGCCGCTGACCACGCCAAGAGCGCTCACGGGATGGCTGTGATCCCGCCGGACGTCGAGCGGAAGGTGCGAGCTGCGATTCGCGACACTGGCGGACCCCAGGGTGTCCCAGGCAGGGACGTCAAGCTGGGAACGAGCAAACTCGGGTAGACACGCGGCGCCAGATCGCTTGCGTTGATTTGCGCTGAACGACCCCACGAATCGGGGTGACTTCGCGTCCGCGCCTGTCGCGAGAGTACGCTGATGCCGCGAGCGATCAGGTGGCGAACGCGTAGATGAGTCGCGCGGTTACACGCAAGGGCGCGGGAAGACGAGAGGGCCGGCTCATCACCGGCCCTCGTCTTTTAATCAGGGGGTCCAGGGTTCGAATCCCTGACGGCTCACCAAATACCACCAGGCTGCGGAGACACCCCACCGACGGCGACGGGCCCTTGCGCTGGAACTTCGGTGTACTCGGACTTCGAGGCGAGGACAACACGGCCGCCAACGTGCGTCTATGCCGATTTTGACATCATAGACCGCGAGGCAGCCGTTGCCCGGTTCTTGACCTCAGGGCGAGCCCGCGGGAAGCATCGAACGCGCCAGACGCTTGAGCAACGCGGCCGCGATGTCTTCGCTCGAGCTGTCGAAGGCCACGATCTTGCCGGCGTCATTCAGCGCATTGATGAGCTGCAGGACGCCGAACACCCCGCCTCGAGCGTCCTGGATGGGCAGGGCCAGCATTGAACACGTTCGATAACGGCTCTCGACATCCCGCTGGCGGCCGAACGCGTACGGGCGGTCCGGCGGAATCTCGTACACGTCGGGGATTCGCAGGCTTGCGCGGGTGAGCGCGACGTAGCCCGCGATACTGGGACCGGCGAGGTTCAGGGGGGGATCAGCGAAGCGCCGCCGAAGCTCGTCCTCGCCGAACTGTCGCACCAAGACGTCGTTTTGGACCACGGCGAAGTGCAGCTTGTCGCCCTTGTGGAGAAAGATCGTGCCGGCTTCCGCGCGTGTCAGACGTCGCGCCTCGGTCAGCAGAAGAGCGAGAGCCTGAAGAGGATCCGGCTGAGTAGCGAGAGCCTTGCCGATGCGATCCAGCTGCTCCTGATCGGGCTCCATCGCCTCTCTTTCCCGAGCACGGTCTGCCGCTGCGCTCGTACGGGTAATTACTGCCGAAATTTTAGGTCTGAGCGTTGAGCGTGTCAAATCGGATGAAAGGAGGCTCGGGACCCGGAAGGCGCGTCACCGGTTGCGCAGACGCGGGTTCAGGGTGTCGTTGAGACCCTCACCGAGCAGGTTGATGGCGACCACGGTGAGCAGGATGGCGACCCCCGGAATCGTGCAGAGCCACCACGCGGTGCGCAGAAACGTCCGTCCCGCCCCGATCATGAAGCCCCAGCTCATCGTGTTCGGATCCCCGAGCCCCAGGAACGAGAGCGCGGACTCGACGAGGATCGCCGTCGCCACGATCAGGGAGCCGGTCACGACGATCGGCGACAGGCAGTTCGGGAGGATGTGGCGGAAGATCACGCGGCGGTCGCTCATGCCGAGGCAGACGCAGGCGACGACGAACTCGCGGCCGCGCATGGCCAGGAACTCGCCGCGGACGAGGCGCGCGACCGCGGGCCAGCTGACGACGGCGATGGCGACGACGATGCTCTTGGTCGAGGGCGTGAGGATCGCGACGAGCAGGATCGCGAAGAGGAAGGTCGGGATGGTCTGGAAGAACTCCGTCACCCGCATGAGGACGTCGTCGGGCCGGCCGCCGTAGAAGCCGGCGACGGCGCCCACGACCGTACCCACCGCCACGGCGACCGCGGTCGCGAGCACGCCGATCATCAGCGACGTCCGCGCGCCGTGGGCGATGCCCGCCGCGACGTCGCGCCCGAGGACGTCCGTGCCGAAGAGGTACGCCCCGAAGGGCGGCAGGAAGGGCCGATCGACCCGGCGGAAGGGACTGCCCGGGAAGACGACGGGCGCGGCCGCCGCGACGACGATCACGATCGACAGGATCGCGAGCCCGAGCATCGCCGAGCGGCTCCTGAGGAAGCGGCGCGCCACGCCGGTCATGCCGCCTGGATCCGGGGATCGAGGACGGTGTAGAGGAGATCGACGGCCAGGTTGGCGACCACGACGAGCGAGGCGGACAGGAAGAAGATCCCCATCAGGAGATTCAGGTCGCGCGCGAACAGGGACTGGTAGGCGAGCAGTCCCAGGCCCGGCCACGCGAACACCGTCTCCACCACGATCGAGCCGCCGAGGAGCGCGCCCGTCTGCACGCCGGCCATGGTGATGACGGGCAGGATCGCGTTGCGCAGGACGTGGGTGAGCGTGATCCGCGCTTCGCTGAGCCCCTTGGCGCGCGCTGTCGCCACGTAGTCCATTCCCGCCTGCTCGAGCGCGGCCGCCCGCATGAGGCGCGCGTAGAGCGCCATGTAGAAGAGCGACAGCGTGACGGCGGGCAGCACCAGATGGCGGGCGATATCGGCGACCCGGGTCCAGCCCTCGTGGAAGGCGGCCACCGTCTCCATCCCGCTCGTCGGGAGCCAGTCGAGCTTGATCGAGAAGACGACGATCAGCATGAGGCCGATCCAGAAGAGTGGGGTCGCGTAGGAGATCAGGGCGAGGATCGAGATGAACGTGTCGAGCCACCCGCCCACCCGCGCCGCGGCGAGGAGGCCGAGGCCCATGCCCGCGCCGACGGAGAGCACGAGCGTCACGCCCATGAGCAGGATCGTCGGCCCCAGGCGCTGGAGAATGAGATCCAGCACGGGCATGTTGTGGCGGAACGAGAAGCCGAGATCGAGGGAGAGCACGTTCTTCATGTAGACGAGCAGGCTGATCCAGATCGGCTGGTCGAGACCGAATCGCTCGCGGAGCTGCGCCATGTACTCGGGCGAGGCCGAGCCCGCCTCGCCGGCGAGGACCTGCGCGGCGTCGCCGGGCGCCAGGTGGAGCAGGAGGAAGTTGAGCGCGACGATGGCGAGGATGACCGGGACCGCCTGCAGCAGACGCCGGACGACGTAGCCGAGCGCGCCGCCGACGCGCGGCAGCGCCACCCACGCCCGCCGTTTCACTTGTCGAGGTAGACCCGATCGAAGGGAGCGTACAGGCCCAGCGGGCTCACGATGAGGTCCTTGAACTGCTTGTTGTGCACGGTGACGAAGTGCAGCTCGTGGACCCACACGAGCGGCGCCGCCTGGACCAGCAGCTGCTGCAGCTCCTTGTAGAAGCCCGCGCGCTTGCCGGGGTTCGGCTCGACCGTCGCCAAATCCATCAGCTCGTCCGTCCTGGGCGACGACCACCGCGACCCGTTCACGAAGACGACCCCGGGGCGGATCGACTTCGAATGATAGAGCCGGTGGACGCCGATCACCGGGTCGGCGAGCGTCTGGATCCAGTTGTTGGTGAGTTGGAAGTCGTAATCGGTATAGATGCGGCGAAGCCACGTCGGCACGTCCTCGTGTCGCAGGGTCGCCTTGATCCCGAGCTCCGCCAGCACCTGTTGCACGTACTCGCCGTAGCGCTGCCACTCCTCGCCGTACGGGGTGATGTCGTGGACGATCTCGACACGGACGCCGTTGGCACCGCGCCGCAGCCCCGCCTCGTCGAGCAGCGTGTTGGCGATCTGGATGCCGTTCGGCACGTTGTAGCTCTGGACGTCGGGCGTGTAGAGGCCAGCCACCGCGAAGTTCGAGCTGATGGGCCCGGTGGCCGGCTTGCCGAAGCTGAACCAGATGTTGTCGATGACGAACTTGCGGTTGATCGCGTACGAGATCGCCTGGCGGACCTTCTGATTGTCGAAGGGCGGTCGCTGCGTGTTGAAGTCGAGCTGCACGATGGGGGACTGCATCTCGTACCCGCGCGTCGTCGCCTCGATCTGCGGCAGCTTGGCGAGCGCCTTGACGTCGCTGTAGGGGATGGCGCCGAAGCCGCCCACGTGCGCCTCGCCCTTCTCGATCGCGGCGGTGCGGGTCGCGGAGTCCGCGACGAAGCGCGCGACGATACGGTCGAGGTAGGGCCGCCCCTTCTTCCAGTAGGAGGGGTTGCGGTCGAAGCGCATGTACTGCCCGCGCTGCCACTCCACGAACGTGTAAGGCCCCGTGCCAACGGGGCTGTTGCCGAGCTTGTTCGTCTTCACGTCGGTGCCCTCGAGCAGGTGCTTCGGGAGCATCGGCGACTCGTAGCCGGACAGCGCCATCATCAGATAGGGCGCCGGCTTCGCGAGCCTGAAGACCGCGGTGTGCTCGTCAGGCGTCTCGATGTCGGTGAGGTCGCGGAACGTGATGGCGCCGCGCGGATGGAGCTTTTTCAGGACTTCGAGCACGGAGAACTTCACGTCGCCGCTCGTGAACGGCTTGCCGTCGCTGAACTTCACGCCCTTCTGGAGCCTGAAGGTGATCGTCTTGCCGTCCGGGCTCACCGTCCACGACTCGGCGAGCCCCGGGAGCGGCTTCAGCCTGAAGTCGTACTCGAGGAGGCCCTCGTACACCTTGGTGGCGACCTGGCCGATCGGCCCCGACGTGCTGATGTAGGAGGCGAGGGTCGGGGGCTCCGGCTGGACGAGCATGACGAGGGTACCCCCGCGTTTTTGCGCAGACACCGTCTGGGGCATGAGCGCGAGCCCCGCCAGCGCGGCGACGAGACAGCACGTGACGAATCGAGCGAGCAGCATGTCCCTACCCTCCGAGGCGCGCCTGGCCGAGGCGGCGCCTGGGAGAATAGGAACGGCTGCAATCGTTGTCAAGGCGGGTTCAGGGATTTTCCCGTCGCGGACTCAGGTTGACACAGGTGCTCATCCACCCCCACACTCCTCACGGTCAATTTCGGGCCGCCGGGAGGCCGGAGCCCTTGGGTCCTGCAAGGGAGGTCCGTCATGCGACACGTAGCGGTGGCCGCAGTGCTTGCGGTGCTCCTCCTCGGCGCCTTTCCAGTGTCCGCCGAGGACCCGCCGTGGAAGCAGGGCATACCGCCCGAGCTGAAGGATTCGCCGCTATCACCCATCGCCCAGCCGCCGGCGCCCAAGGCGCCGGGCGAGATCCCGGTCGACAAGATCAAGCTCCCGCCCGGGTTCAAGGCGTCCCTGTGGGCGCACGGGATCCACAATGCGCGCGTCATGACCTGGGGCGACAAGGGCACGCTGTTCGTCTCGAGCCGCGTGGCCGGCAACGTCTACGCGGTCGTCGACAAGGGCGGCTCGCGCGAGGTCAAGACGATCGCCAAGGGCCTCAACCTGCCCAACGGCGTGGCCTTCAGGAACGGCACGCTCTATATCGCCGAGGTCTCCCGGATCACCAAGATGGAGAGGATCGAGGACAGGCTCGACGACCCGCCGGCGATGACCGTGGTCTACGACATCCTGCCGCGCGACCTGCCGCACGGCTGGAAGTACCTGGCTTTCGGGCCGGACGGTAAGCTCTACTTCAACATCGGCGCGCCGTGCAATATCTGCCTGCCGCCCGACACGCACGCCAATATCTCGCGCATCAACGCCGATGGCACGGGGTTCGAGTACTACGCGCACGGCGTCCGCAACAGCGTGGGGTTCGACTGGCACCCGGTGACGAAGGAGCTCTACTTCGCGACGCACGCCCGCGACTGGCTGGGCGAGGACGTGCCGAGCGACCGCTTCGACCACGCGCCGCGCAAGGGCCTGCACTTCGGCTTCCCCTTCTGCCACCAGGGCGACATCCCCGATCCCGAGTTCGGCAAGACACGCACCTGCTCGGAGTTCGCGCCGCCCTTGATCAAGACGGGCCCGCACGTGGCCGGCAACGGCGTGCACTTCTACACGGGCGCGATGTTCCCGGCGGAGTACAAGAACCGCGCGTTCCTCGCCCAGCGCGGCTCCTGGAACCGCACGCAGAAGAGCGGCTTCCGGGTCATGATGGTGACGCTCCGCACGGGCGACGTGCCCAAGTACGAGGTGTTCGCCGAGGGCTGGCTGCAGGGGGACCAGATCTGGGGTCGGCCGGTCTACGTGCAGGAGATGCGTGACGGCTCGCTCCTCGTCTCCGACGACTACGCGGGGGCGATCTACCGCATCACCTATCAGCGCTGAGACGGCATCGGGTGCCGTTCGCAGGGTTCTGGATGGTCGCCGCCGTCCTGGCGGTGACGGCCGGGACGCCCGCGCACGCCGCTGACCTGGACGCGGGCCGGCACAAGGCCGAGCCGTGCAAGACCTGCCACGGCCCGGACGGGAACGCGACCACTCCGGGGATTCCGTCCCTCGCCGGCCAGCCGGCGATCTTCACCCACTGGCAGCTCATCAAGTTCAGGGACGGGCGGCGTAAGGATCCCCAGATGTCAGCATTCGCGGCGAGCCTGAGCGACGCCGACATGGCGGACCTGGCCGCCTACTACGCGGCCCAGCCTCCCAGGCCGCGGCCCTCGCCGACCGACCCCGAGAAGGTCGCCATCGGCGGGAGGCTGGCCGAGCAGCACCACTGCGCCTCCTGCCACCGGCCCGGGCTGGTCGGCCACGAACAGGTGCCGCGCCTCATCGGCCAGGACCTGACCTACCTCGTGAAGCTGCTCCGTGGCTTCAAGGCGCAGACGGCGGGGGACCTCGACGGCACGATGTCGATGGCGGTGGAGCGGCTGAGCGAGGCGGACATCGAGAACCTCGCCCACTACATCGCCGACCTCAGTGGGCGTTCAGCGCGGCCGTGATCACCCACGCGAAGTCGCAGACGAGCGCGACGATGAGAATGGCCGACAGGATGTTGTAGAGCGCGTTCTCGCTCATGAGCCCTCCCCTCAGCGCACTGCGGCGTGACGCTAATACGCGGGCTCTGGACTTGTCAATATGCTGTGCAGTAGCATGCACGCGCTACGGGCACCGCAGCCATTCGTTGGTCTCTCGTCGCGTCGATCCTCGCCACGGCCGCCACCGCGGCTGCAGGGGCGGACGTCATTCCGCTGCCGCTCGAGATCCGTGCCGCGCGTCCCGAGAGTCCGGCCGCGTACGCGCAGACGCCGCTGCCCAGCTATCCCGCGGCCGCGCGCGAGCAGGGCCTCGAGGGCCTCGTGGTCCTGAACGTCGAGGTGCTCAAGAGCGGCCGGGTGGGCGAGGTGCACGTCGCGGTCTCGTCGGGCGCGCGGGCCCTCGACCAGGCGGCGCTCGAGGCGGTGAAGCGGTGGACCTTCGCGCCGGCGCGTCAGGGTGGGCGCCCGGTGGACAGTCTCGTGGAAGTGCCGGTGAAGTTCACGCTGAACTCGCGATGAGCGACGCGCGCCTGGCTCAGGCCACTCACGGTGCACGCCGGCCTCGCGGACCCCGGTACAAATGAGCGCCGCGCGCCTGACTCAGGCCACCCACGGTGCACGCCGGCCTCGCGGACCCCGGTACAAATGACCGCCGCCGTCCTCGTCCTCGTGCTCCTCGTGGGCCTCGTCGCCCCCGCCGTGGCGCAGACGCCCGAGGCTCCCGCGCGTCTCGAGCCCGTCGTCGTCACGCCGACCCGGATGGAGCAGAAGGCGGGCGACGCGCCGGCCGCGGTGACGGTCATCACGCGCGACGACGTGACCCACTCGGCGAGCCAGACGGTGGACGACCTGCTGCGTCAGGTGCCGGGCTTCAGCCTCTTCCGGCGCTCGTCGAGCATCGTCGGGCACCCGACGACCCAGGGCCTCTCCCTCCGCGGCATCGGACCCTCCGGGACGAGCCGCGCGCTCGTCCTCCTCGACGGGGTACCGCTCAACGACCCCTTCGGCGGCTGGGTCTACTGGAACCGCGTGCCGCTCCAGTCGATCGAGCAGATCGAGGTCGTGCGCGGCGGCGGCTCGAGCGTCTGGGGCAACTACGCCCTCGGTGGCGTCGTCCACATCCTCACGCGCCGGCCCGTCGAGCGCGCCGCCTTCCTCGAGACGAGCTTCGGCACGCGCGACACGCTGAACGTCGACCTCCTCCTGACCGAGGCGCAGGGGCCGTTCCGCCTCTCGCTCGAGGGGAATCACTTCGACACGCGCGGCTATCCGGTCGTCAAGGAGTCGCGGCGGGGCTCGATCGACATCGACGCCGACTCGAAGCACGACACCTTCAACGGGCGGGTCGAGCTCGTCGAGTCGTCCGACGTGTCGCTGTTCGTCACGGGCAACTACTTCGACGAGGAGCGGGGCAACGGCACCCCGCTCCAGCTCAACCGCACGGGCTCGGGCGCGATCGCCGCGGGCGGGCGCGTCCGCACGGGCGGGGCGGGGGAGTGGAGCGGCGCGGTCTTCGCCCACTTCCAGGAGTTCCGGAGCACCTTCTCCACGCAGGCGGCCGACCGGAACTCCGAGACGCTCGCCCTCGACCAGCGTGTGCCCTCGACCTCGACGGGCGCCTGGCTCCAGTGGAGCGAGCGCTTCGGCTCGCACGTCCTCGTCGCGGGGGCCGATGGGCGCTGGACCGAGGGGGAGACCGACGAGCGGGTCTACGTGGCCGGCGCCTTCGCGCGCACGCGCGTCGCGGGCGGCGAGCAGGTCCTCACCGGCGCCTACGTGCAGGACGTGTACACGCCCGATCCACGGTGGGAGTTCGTCGCGGGCCTCCGCGGCGATTATTGGATGGCCTACAACGCCGAGCGGCGCGACACGCCGCCGCCCGCCGGCGTCCCGGCGCGCCAGGTGTTCGGCGACATCGAGCGCGGCATGGTCCATCCGCGCGTGGCCATGCTCGTCCACGCGACGCCGACGACGGACGTGCGCGCCTCCGCCTACCAGGGCTTTCGCGTGCCGACGATCAACGAGCTCTACCGCGTCTTCCGCGTGCGGAACGACGTCACCACCGCCAACGAGCATCTCCGCCCCGAGCGCCTCACGGGCGGTGAGGTGGGCCTGCAGCAGCGCCTGGGGCCCTTCGAAGCGCGCGTGACGGGGTTCTGGAACGAGGTGCAGGACCTCATCGCCAACGTCACGCTCACGTCACGGGCGCCCGACTGCCCCGCGGGCACCACGTGCCGCCAGCGCCAGAACCTCGACCTCGCGCGGATCCGCGGCTTCGAGACCGAGCTCGAGTGGGCGCCCGCGCGTGAATGGCGGGTGCTCGCGAGCCATCTCGTGAGCGAGGCGCACGTGGTTCGTGCGAAGAACCAGCCGGCCCTCGAGGGCAACCGGCTCGCGCAGGTGCCCGAGCACGCCGCCACGCTATCGGTGCGCTACCAGAACCCGGTCATCCTCGACGTCCAGGCGACCGCCCGGTACGTCGGCGGCCAGCTCGAGGACGATCAGAACACGCTCCCGCTCGGCAGCTACACCGTCTTCGACCTGTTCGTCTCGCGGCGATTCGCCCCGTGGGTCGAGGGCTTCGCGGGCGTCGAGAACATCGCCGACACGACCTACTCGACCGGGCGCACGAGCGAGGGCGTGGTCTCGGTCGGCACGCCTCGCCTCGTGCGGGGGGGCGTCCGTCTGGCGTTCTGACCCGTCGGCGACGGGGTGCCGTATAATACCGCGACCGTGGCCACCCGAACCCCCGCGACATCTCCGTGGCTCCCACTGGTCCTCGTTCTCGCGGCGCTCGCCGCCCCGCTGCTCCGCGCGGATCACACCCTGGCCCAGGCGAACTTCCGCGTCACCTGGAGCGTCGAGAAGACCGGCCCGACCCACGTCGAGCTGGTCGGGGTGGTCGTGAACGAGTCGTCCCAGGACGCCCTGGACGTCTACGTCACCGCCGCCGCTATCGACGCCTCCGGCAAGATCCTCGCGCGCGGCATCGCCTTCGTCGCCCCACAGATCCCCACCCGACGCTCCGCCGAATTCAGCGCGCGTGTTCCCAACGTGCGCGGGACGACGGCCTTCCGCGTGAGCGTCAGCAACTTCCGCTTCGGGCTCGGCCGGGGCGAATCGCCGTAGGGACGCGCGCGGCGGTATAATCACGCATCCGTCGTTCCAGGGTCGGCTCAGACACCCGGAAAGGAGAGGGTGATGACCACTCATACCGGCGCGACTGCTTCGACCACCCCCGAGTCCCGCACCGTGTCGCTCGTTCAGGAGGGCATGTTCGCTGGCCTCATCGGCGCGGCGACCGTCGCGCTCTGGTTCCTCATCGTGGACGCGCTCGCGGGCCGGCCGCTCTACACGCCGACCGTGCTCGGCTCGGCGCTCTTCCGCCGCAGCGCCGGGCCGCCGCTCGCCGAGATCCTGCCCGATCTCGAGATGGTGTGGATGTTCACCTGGGTCCACGCCCTCGTGTTCCTCGCGATCGGCGGCGCCGTCGCGCGACTCCTCGGCTACGTCGAGGGCCATCCGAACGTCGGCTTCGGGATCCTCATGCTCGTCGTGTTCTTCGAGTTCGGGTTCATCGCGGCGGCGATGCTGTTCGCCGAGCCCGTCCTGCACGCGCTCGCGTGGCCGGCCGTGCTCGTCGCCAACATGCTGGCGGCCACGACGATGGGTGGCTACTTCTGGCTGCGCCACCGGAACCTCAGCGTGAGCCCGTAGGTCGGGTATACTGGCGAGCGCGACCCCGTCGTCTAGCCTGGCCTAGGACGCGACCCTTTCAAGGTCGAGATCGCGGGTTCGAATCCCGCCGGGGTCACCACCACCGTCCGTGCAGGTCCCCGCGGGAGAAAAAGACGCGCGCGCGATCCTCGGTTTACTGCTTCTTGGCCGGCGGCATCGGGCCGATCGGCGCCGCGACTCCAGGAATGAAATTGCAGGTGCCAACCCGGGTGCCCGGGTGCACGACACCACCATCCGTGCACGGGCTATATCTATCGAAACTCGTCACGGCGCACGTCGTGTTATTGGCCTGTGGGATGAAGGTGAACTGCCCCTGGCGCTCGTGCGGCTTCACACCCTCGACAACAACCCCGCCCCCGTAGACGGGATAGAAACAGGCGCACTGACATCTCGACTGCGCCAGGCCCCTGCGTTGAGGCTTGGGTTGAGCCGAGCCGTCCGCCAGCAAGCCGAACGGGATGGCCAGCCCCTACGGCGCCTACGAAGAACGCCCCTGTGATTCGCGCAGTGTCTAGCGCGCGGCGAGGCGGCTCGGCAAGGGGGCAAGACTTCGATGGCCGTGTCTCCGTGAGACCCCGGGCCACATCGTCACCACGTGTGGCACGACGCGTCGGCCTCTCGTCCGGAGACGTGACACTCGAGGGGCCGACGAGCCACCGCTGGCTCACGACTGGGTGTGTCGCGACGCGCGGAGACATACAGAAAGGTGTCGTGGCCGGCCCCGCGGACCCTGTGCCGGCAGCTGGCACGGTCGTTGCGTACGCTTTCCCGGAACGATTCGTCCGCAGGAGGGGGCATGGGCCTCGAGACAGCAGATGGCGACCGGGTGTTCCTGTCGACCCTGCCCGTCGCGCGCGGCGAGCGCCGGCTCGCACTCACGGTCGTGCTGGTGTCTACGGCGATCTTCCTCGCCGTGGTGCCGTTCGCCAGGTTTCCTTTCGCGCCGGTCCTGGCCTTCATCCCGATGTATCAATCGGCGCTCGCAATCAACGATCTGATGACGGCCGTCTTGCTGTTCGGTCAGTTCACCTTCCTGCGCTCGCGGGCGCTGTTGGTCTTGGCCAGCGGCTACCTGTTCACGGGCGTCATGGCCGTCTCACACATGCTCACCTTCCCCGGCCTGTTCTCGCCAACCGGCCTGCTCGGCGCAGGGCCTCAGAGCGCGGCGTGGTTGTATATGTTCTGGCACGGCGGATTCCCCCTCTTCGTCATCGCGTACGCGTGGCCGAAGAATCCAGGGCGCGAGATGCGGACGCGCGGGCGCCCCCAGGTCGCCGTCCTCGGAAGCGTAGGGGCGATGCTCGTCACCGCGTGCGCGCTCACGCTCCTCGCCACGGCCGGCCAGGCCTCGCTCCCGGCGATCATGCGAGGGAACGAGTACACGCCGGCGATGCTCGCGGTCGTCTCGAGCGCCTGGGGGCTGAGCCTCGTGGCGCTGGTCATCCTCTGGTGGCGACGGCCGCACGCCGTGCTCGACCTGTGGCTCATGGTGGCGATGTCCTCGTGGCTCTTCGACATCGCCCTGGCCGCGGTCCTCAACTCCGGGCGTTTCGACGTCGGCTTCTACGTCGGACGAATCTACGGACTGCTGGCGGCCAGCTCCGTGCTCATCGTCCTTCTGGTCGAGAACGGCAAGCTCTACTTCCAACTCGACCGCCAGAACCGCTCGCTCGAGCAGACCGTCCGCGAGCGCACCGAACAGCTCCTCCAGAGCGAGAAGGTGGCGACGCTGGGCTCGCTCCTGGCGAGGGTGGCCCACGAGCTGAACAACCCCCTGGCGGTCGTCACTGGCCACGCGCAGCTTCTCCGCGGCACGGTGAGCGACCCCGAGGGGGTCGGGCGCGCGGGGAAGATCGACGAGGCCGCCCGCCGCTGCGTCCGCATCGTGCGCAACTTCCTGGCGCTGGCGCACCGTCGGGCGCCTGAGCGAGGCGAAGTGCAGCTCAACCAGGTGGTGCAGGAGGCGGTGG
>WNGC01001948.1_pt1 | contig 16493 bp, 14 predicted proteins | sample 5400051 | NCBI WGS metagenome assembly WNGC01 (sample SAMN13153368, study PRJNA577476) | soil metagenome | isolation source: 20 cm soil or saprolite under grassland replicate 2 | place: USA:California | collected 2016-06-15
GCGGCGCCCCGGGGTCCCCATCGACACGTCCACGACGAGCTGGCGGCCCTCAAGGCCAAGCTCCTCACGATGTCGGGCGAGGCCCAGGAAGCCCTGGGGCACGCCCTCGACGCGCTGCTCAAGCGCGACGCCGAGTACGCGGCCCGGGTGATCGCGGGCGACGGCGCCATCGACGCCCTCGAGCTCGAGATCGAGGAGACGGTGATCGACCTGCTGGCCACGCAGCAGCCCATGGCGCGGGACCTGCGCCTGCTCGTCGCCGCCACCAAGATCGCCAACGACTTGGAGCGCGTGGGCGACCACGCCGTGAACATCGCGCAATCGGCCGAGCGGCTGCTGGGCGCCCGCATGGTCGCGCCCGAGCCCGAGCTGCTCGAGATGGCGCGGCAGGCGCGGGCCATGCTCTCGGGCGCGCTCGACGCGTTCGTGCGCGGCGACGCCGCCCTGGGCCGCGAGATCTGCCGCCGCGACGACTCGGTCGACGCCCTGAACCGCTCGATCTTCCGGATTCTGCTCACCCACATGATGGAAGATCCGCACATCATCGGCGCGGCGATGGACCTGTTCCTCGTGAGCCGCAACCTCGAGCGCGTCGCCGACCTGGCGACCAACATCGCGGAAGATGTCGTGTTCGTGGTGGAAGGAAAGACGATCAAGCACCACGCGGAAGGATGATCACCCCGGAGCGCCGGCGCGCCAGGTACTCCGCGTTCGCGAACAGCTTGATCAAGGCCATCCCGGCCACGAAACCGCCCACGTGCGCCCACACGGCGACGCCCCCCCCTCCCTGCGCGTGCGACAGCGCGCCCGCGGCGCCCAACACGAGCTGCAGCACGAACCAGTAGCCGAGCATCACGTACGCCGGCAGCGCCACCGTGGTCACGAAGAATCCCAGCCACACGATCGTATGCACCCGCACGCGCGGGTACAGGAGAATGTAGGCGCCCATCACGCCGCTGATCGCCCCGGACGCGCCCACCATCGGCACGGGCGACGCCGGGTCGCTCACCATTTGCGTCGCCGCCGCGGCCACCCCGCACAATAGATAGAACACCACGAAGCGCCCGTGCCCCATCGAGTCCTCGATGTTGTTCCCGAACACCCACAGGAACCACATGTTGCCGATGATATGCAGCCAGCCCGAGTGCAGGAACATCGAGGTGACCACGGTCCACCAGTGTGGCTGCGCCGTGATGAGGCAGCGCATGCCCGGCCCGAGCGGCACCGCCGTTCCCGGCGGCACCGAGCGCAGCACCTCCCCAGGGATCAGGCCAAGCTCGCACACCGAGCGCACCAGTTGTTCGGGGCTCACGCCACCGCCCTGAACCAGCAGCCACACGACCGCGTTCACGATGATGATGCCGACGGTGACGGCGGGTGTCAGATCGGTGGGATTCTCGTCTCTGTACGGGATCACCCCGGAAAGATACCTTCAGCCTGCCTTTTTGGCATTTTTCTCGGGCACGGGCTTTGCCACTGCGACGAGCGATTACTTTCACGCATCGACCTTAGGATGAGGAGCACTCGTCATGGCTGAGAAAATCATCGGGATCGACCTGGGCACCACCAACTCGGTGGTGGCAGTGATGGAGGGTGGGGATCCCGTCGTCATCCCCAACGCCGAAGGCGGTCGCGTCACGCCGTCCGTCGTGGCGTTCACGAAGGACGGGGAGCGGCTCGTCGGCCAGGTGGCGAAACGGCAGGCGGTTACCAACCCCCAGAACACGATCTTTTCGATCAAGCGCTTCATGGGGCGGCGCATGGGCGAGGTGGTGGAGGAGACGAAGCGCGTGCCCTACAAGGTGCTGGAGGGGCCGAACGGGCTCGCCTCGGTCGAGATCCAGGGCAAGCGCTACACGCCCCCCGAGATCTCCGCGATGATCCTGCAGAAGATGAAGCAGACCGCCGAGGACTACCTCGGCCACAAGGTCGAGAAGGCGGTGATCACGGTGCCCGCCTACTTCAACGACTCGCAGCGCCAGGCCACCAAGGACGCCGGCAAGATCGCCGGGCTCGATGTCGTGCGGATCATCAACGAGCCGACGGCGTCGGCGCTCGCCTACGGGCTCGACAAGAAGAAGGAAGAGAAGGTCGCCGTGTATGACCTGGGCGGCGGCACGTACGACATATCCGTGCTGGAGCTGGCCGAAGGCGTATTCGAGGTAAAGTCGACCAACGGCGACACCCACCTGGGCGGCGACGACTTCGACGCGCGCATCATGGAGTGGCTGGTGGGGGAGTTCAAGCGCGACCAGGGGATCGACCTCTCCAAGGATCCCATGGCGCTGCAGCGCCTCAAGGAGGCCGCCGAAAAGGCCAAGATGGAGCTGTCGACCGTGATGCAGACGGAGATCAACCTGCCGTTCATCACGGCGGACCAGTCGGGGCCGAAGCACCTGAACTTGACGCTCACCCGCGCGAAGCTCGAGCAGCTGGTGGACGACCTGGTGAAGCGGACCCTTCCGCCGATGGAACAAGCGCTCAAGGATGCGGGGCTCAAGCCCACGGAGATCGACGAAGTGATCCTGGTGGGCGGCCAGACCCGCATGCCCAAGGTGCAGGAGATCGTCAAGAGCTTCTTCGGCAAGGAGCCCCACAAGGGCGTGAACCCGGACGAGGTCGTGGCGATCGGGGCCGCGATCCAGGGCGGCGTGCTCGCGGGCGAGGTGAAGGACGTGCTGCTGCTCGACGTGACGCCGCTGTCGCTCGGCATCGAGACGCTGGGTGGCGTGACCACGGTGCTCATCCCGCGCAATACGACCATCCCGACCAAGAAGTCGGAGATCTTCTCGACCGCGGAGGACACCCAGACCACCGTCGAGATCCACGTGCTCCAGGGCGAGCGTCAGATGGCCGTGGACAACCGCACCATCGGCAAGTTCCAGCTGACCGGGATTCCGCCGGCTCCCCGCGGCGTGCCCCAGATCGAGGTGACGTTCGACATCGACGCGAACGGCATCCTGCACGTCTCGGCCAAGGACAAGGCGACGGGCAAGGAGCAGAAGATCCGGATCGAGGCCTCGTCGGGGCTCGCCGACAAGGACATCGACAAGATGGTCAAGGACGCGGAGGCCCACGCCACCGAGGACAAGCGGCACCGCGACGACATCGAGCGGCGCAACCGGCTCGACTCGCTGGTGTACGAGGTGGAGAAGAACACGAAAGAGTGGGTCGACAAGCTGGACGCATCCCTCAAGGGCCGGCTCGACAAGGGGCTCGAGGGTGCCAAGCAGGCCCTCCGCTCCGGCAACGGCGACGAGATCTCCCGAGCGTTGGAGGAGCTGCAGCAGGCGTATTCGGCCGCGGGCGCGTCGCTGTACGCGGCGCAGCGCGGGGCCGGGGCCGGTGCTCCGGGCGCCGAGCCGCCGGCGGGCGGACCCGAAGCCGCCGCGGGAGAAAAGAAAGACAACGTCGTCGACGCGGACTACGAGATCGTGGACGACGACAAGAAAAAGTAACCTCAACCTACGGAAGAAACGGCGATGTCGGTACGTACGCGCGATTGGCTGAAGTTCGGAACCCTGGTGGCGATAGCGTTCGTGTTCGGGCTGGCGTTCGCGTCCACGCTCAATCTGCCGAAGCAGACGAGTGCGGCCGCGTCGATCGTGTCTCCTTCGCGTCCACGCTCAATCTGCCGAAGCAGACGAGTGCGGCCGCGTCGATCGTGTCTCCCCAGCCCGCGGCGGCGGTGGCGGCGACGCCGATCCCGCAGCCGTCCCTCAAGGCGACGGCGGATCTGGGCGACGCGTTCGTCGGCATCGCCGACCGCGTGCGACCCGAGGTGGTGTTCATCCGGTCGCAGCACGTCGAGCGCGCCCAGGACCAACGGCTGCCACCGGGGTTCGAGGACTTCTTCCCGAACCTGCGCCGGCGGCCGCAGGTCGAGCAGGGCTCCGGCTCGGGGTTCATCGTCTCGCCCGACGGCTACATCCTCACCAACAACCATGTGGTGGCGGGCGCCGACAAGGTCACCGTCAAGCTGTACGACAAGCGCGAGTTCACGGCCAAGGTCGTCGGCACTGATCCCAACACCGACGTCGCCGTCATCAAGATCGACGCACAGAACCTGCCGGCGGTGCAATACGGTAACTCCGACTCGGCTCGCGTGGGCGAATGGGTGCTCGCCATCGGCAATCCCCTGGAGTTCAACTTCACCGTGACGGCCGGCATCGTCAGCGCTAAGGGGAGGGTGCTGTACGGTCTCCAGCAGTCGCACTACGCGATCCAGGATTTCATCCAGACCGACGCCGCGATCAACCCCGGTAACTCCGGGGGCCCGCTGGTGAACATCCGCGGCCAGGTGATCGGCATCAACGCGGCGATCGCGAGCCAGACCGGCCTCTACGAGGGCTACGGCTTCGCCATCCCGATCAATCTGGCGCGCACTGTGATGGACCAGCTCGTCAAGACCGGGCACGTCGAGCGCGCCGTGATGGGCGTCCAGATCACGGACGCCGACGAGAACGATGCGGCGGCGGTGGGCTTGAAGCAGATCACCGGCGTAGGAGTGAGGAGCTACAGCGACGACGACTCTCCGGCCAAGAAGGCCGGGATCCAGCTGGGCGACGTGATCGTGGCGCTCGACGGCCAGCCGATCGACAACACCCCCCAGCTGCAGCAGAAGGTGGCGTTCAAGAAGCCCGGCGAGTCGGTGGAGATCACCGTGCTGCGCCAGGGTGGTGAGCGCAAGACCATCACCGTACGTCTGGCGCGCGCGCCGAGCGAAGCCGATAGCGAGGTGGCGAGCGCCGGCGTCAAGCCCAAGGGCGAGGCGACCAAAGAGGAGATGTTGGGCGTCTCCGTCCAGCCCCTTACCCAGGACGACGCCCAGAACCCGCGGCTGAAGCCCGTGATCGACCGCGGCGGGGGCCTGGTCATCACCGACGTCGCCCCGGACGGGCCGGCGTACCAACGCCTGCGCTCCTCCGACGACCCGGGCGGCCCGGACGTCATCGTCGCGGTGAACGGCGTGCCGACGCGCACGCGCGGGGCGCTGCGCGAGGCGCTCCGCAAGGTCAAGGCCGGCGACGTCGTGACGCTCCAGGTGCTGACGCGGACCGGCGACCGCGCCGACGGCTGGCTCGGGCAGGTGGTGCGGATCCGGGCGCGCTAGGGAACGTCTGCACAAGTGATCGTGGCGCTGGGGGTCGGGGCGGAGGGCGCTTTACACGCGAGGGCGCCACGAAGGCGGACCTCGGAGGCGCGGAGCTGGCTCGGGCAGGCACACGTCCCCGTGGCGTGTTTCGGAGTGCCCTCGCGTGTAGGCGCCCCTAGCCCCGACCCCCAGCGCCACGCACCGGGTTGTGCAGAGGTTCCCTAGGGCTCAGCGCCGGATCGGCTGGCCGGTCTCGAAGTCGAACAGCGTGAGGCGGCGCAGCCGGTAGTACGCCTCCCAGTAGCCGCGCAGCGCCTGGACGAACTGGCCCAGTGCCTGGTCCTTCTCCGTCTGGGCGATGTAGAGATTGTCCAGCGTAATGCGCCCGATCACGTAGCGGTTGTACGCCACCTCGAAGCGCTTGGCCCCGACCGTGTCGGCCTTCGCCAGCAAGGCCACGGTGCGACGGGCCTGGGCCAGCTGCAACGCGGCGAAATACGCGTCGTGGGCGATCTGATCGATGGTCGCCTGGGTGGTGCTCGCCACCCGCTCGCGATCCGCTTCCGCCGCCTGCACACCGTCCCGGCGGGCTCCCCACTGCACCAGCGGCACCTGTACCGCCAACGTGAATTGCCGCGCCTCGAGCAGATGCTGATACGCGAGACTCGCCTCGGCCGCCGTGGCGTTGAGTCCGAAGCTGGCCGACACGGTGGCCCCGACTCCGCTGGCCAGCTTCGCCTCGGTCACCCGCCGCCGCGCCAGGACGTCCTGCAGCGCCGCATCGCTCACCGCCGCCCGATTGCGGAGCGCCTCCGCCACGGCCCGCGCCGTGTCGGCCTCGAAGTCCGGCAGGTCGGTGGTCACCGCGACCTGCAACGGTGTGCCCGCGGGCAGGCCAAGCGACAACCGCAATCCGTCAATGGCGCGCGCGTAGTCGAGCCGGGCGCTCTCCAGGGTGGTGCGCGCGCGGACCAGCGCCAGCTCGCTCTGCAGCAGGTCGTTTTCTCCGATCTTGCCGACTTCCAGGCGGCCGGTGTTGAGCTTGTACAGCGTGTCGTTCACCGCCGCGTTCTTCTCCGCGTTGTCGAGCGCTACGCGCGCCGCGTAGACGTCGAAGAACGCTTCGCTCGTCTGCAGCGCGACGTTCTCCATGTCTTCGAGAAACTGCCGGTCGGCGAGCTCGGCGCGCGCAGCCTGCTCCCGCCGATCCCACGCGGCCACGTTCGGCCGGAAGATGTCCTGCTCCAGGCCGATCGACAGCGGGGTGGACGACCAGGTCTCGAGCGACTGCTCCCCCGCGACCGTGACCCGAGCCAGCGCCGAGGACACGAACAGATCTCCCCCGATGACCGGCAACTTCTGTGACAGCGTCATGTTCAGGGACGCGCCGGTCTGGTGCTGCGGCACGAACAACGTCCTGCCGTCGGGCTGCACGACCGGAATGATCGCCCGGCTGTAGTTCGGGACGATGCCCGAGAGCGACAGCTGGGGCAGCAGCCGCGCCGTGAACGCGCGGGCGCGGTAGCGCGCCGCGTCGCGCGCCGCCGTCGCGGCGCGCGCCTGGTATCCCTGTCGCTGCGCCAACGCGACAGCATCCTGCAGCGTCACCGCCTGGGGCTGCTGCGCGCCGACGCGGACTGCGCAGACAAGGGGCAGGACGGCGCGAACAGCGACACGATGGACCATGGGCATCACTCGTAGCGGAGGCACACAACTGGATCCGCGCGCGCGGCGCGGTATGCCGGCACGATCCCGAACGCGATACCGACGCTGATCGAAACGCCGAACGCGACGATCACGGACAGCCACGAGACGATGGTGGCGATGCCCGCAACCTGCTGGATGCCCGCGCTCAGGCCGGCGCCGACGACGATCCCCGCCACGCCGCCGGCCACACTGATGAGCACCGCCTCGCTCAAGAACTGCAACAGGATGTCCCGTTGCGTAGCCCCCACCGCGCGCCGCACGCCGATTTCGCGGATGCGCTCGAGCACGGACGCGAGCATGATGTTCATGATTCCGATGCCGCCCACGACCAGCGAAATCGACGCGATCGCGCCCAGCACGACGTTGAAGATCGTTTTGGTGCGCCGCTCCTGCTTGAGGAGCAACTCGGGCACCGTGATCTCGAAATCCACCACCGCGTTGTGACGGCGGGCCAGCATCCGCTGCAGCACGTCGGCCACCCCAGGCACGAGCTGCGACTCGGTCACTCGCACGATGACCCGGTCGAGCTGATTGCGGTTGGTGCGCTCGCGACGCTGCTCCTCGGTTTCGGTCGTGGTGTCGCGCGCGACGGCGCCCGGGGCGCGCGCGGCGAGCTCGATGTCGCGCTGCGTGACCTGCGCCCGGTTGCGGAAGCGCAGCAGCAGGGTATGCACCGGGACATAGACGTCCATGTTGGCGTCGCGGATGCCGAGCCGCTGCACCGCCTGATCGCTCACGCGCCGCTCGTCCAGCACGCCGATCACCGTCAGCCACGTGTCGCCGACTTTGAGGGGCTTGCCGATGGGATCTTCGGTGGTGAAGAAGCGCGTGCGCACGCCGTGGCCGACGATGGCGACCGGGAGGCCGCGCTCCACCTGCAGCGGCGTGAACCAGGCGCCGCGGCGCAGCGCCAGGTTCGTGAGGCGAAAGTAGGTCGTGTCCACGCCGACGACCTTCCCCGAGCGGCGGCGTCCCTCCCGGGTAATCGTCGTATTGAGGACGATCTCGCCGCTCGTGACCTCCACGGCGGGAATCACCCGCGCGATCGCCTGCGCGTCGGCGTAGGTCAACCCCGGTGAAAACTTCTTGACCTGCTTATCGGGCTGATCGTCTTCGACCGGGCCTTCCTTCTGCTCCACCAGCGGCGTGATCACCACGTTGTTGGAGCCGAGCAGGCGCATCTGCTCGAGAATCTCCCGCTCGGCGCCTTTGCCGATGGCCAGCATGGCGATCACCGAGGCGACGCCGAACAGGATGCCGAGCGAGGTAAGCGAGGCGCGCAGCTTGTTGTGGCGCACCGCCTCCACGGCCGTGCGGACGCTGAACTCGAGGCGCGCGCTGATCCGACCCCGGAGCCGGGCGAGCGCCTCGCGGTCCCAGCGCACCGGTCAATCCTGATTCGCCGTTGGCGTCGGAGGCGGGGTCGTGGCTCCCGCCGTCACGCTGGCGGGCTTCGCCGCGTCGGCGGCCGGCAGTCGCGCGAGCTTGAGCCTTTCGTGCCCCGGCGGCAGCGTCAGCAGCACGCGATCGCCCTCGGCCAGGCCGCGCGCGATCACGACTTCGTCGTCGTTCATGGCGCCGGTGACCACCTGCTGCTTGGTGGCCCGCGCGCCCGAGAGACGGTACACCAGCGACACGCTGTCCTCGTTGCTCACCGCTTCCAGCGGGACGAACAGGACGTCCGGCACCTTGAGCGTCTCGATCGCGTTCCCCGTGGTCATGCCGGGGCGGAGCGTCGTGTCCGCCTGGGCGAGCGTCACCTTCACCTCGAACACTTTGGCGTCGGCGCTGGGACGCTGCTCGCCCACATTGGCGACGCTCGACACGGTGCCGGCGAACCGTTTGGAAGGGTCGGCGTCGAGGGTGATGACCGCCGGCTGGCCGACCGCGATCTTGCGGACGTCGATCTCGTTGACGTAGGTGAGCGATTCCATCTCCGTGAGATCCGGCAGGGTGGCGACCGTCGGATCCCAGGGCGCCACCTGGGAGCCCGCCGTGCGCTTCTTCCCGTTCCACTCCTTCGAGTAGATCACCATGCCGGGCCCGGGCGCCTTGACCGTGCAGCCGGCCATGGCTTCCTGCACTACTTTCAGCGTGTTCTTCTGTCGCGCGAGATCGGCGCCGACCTCGCGCATCTTGGCGCGCGCCTGCTCGGTCTTGGTCTCATAGTCCGTCTTGGCCTGCGCCAGAGCGCGCTCGGCTTTTTCGTAATCGATTTCCGCTTGCCGCTTCACGGTCGGGGCCTCGTACACGGCTTCTTCCTTGGCGAGCTTCTTCTCCTCGAGTCCCAGCTCCATGGTGCGGATACTTTCGCGCGCGCCCGACAGGTTGAGCGCCGAGTCGAGCTGCGCCTGCTCGTACTGGGCTTCGGCCTTCTGGAGCGCGAGCGTGACGTCGGCGAGCTTGCTCGCGAGCGCAGATCGGTCGAGCTCGGCGACCTGCTCGCCTTGCTTCACCATCGTGCCTTCCGGCACGAGCGACGCGATCTTGATCTGATAGACGCCGGCCTGCTGCAGCTGGGGAGGCGCGGTGACCTGCACGAACTTCTTGGCGCGCAGCTCACCGGCGGTCGTGACGGTCACTACGAAGGGGCCGCGCTTCACGCGCGCGACAATGGCGGAATCCGGACCCGACGAGTGGCGGGCGAAGAGCCACACACCCGGGGCGCCGACGGCCGCGAGGGCTGTGACAACGGCAAAGCGATGTGAACGAAGGACGCGCATCGAGCGCATGCGTCATCACCCTGTGCACAACGTGCACAAAGGTGCAAAGCGTGGCCGCCGGCGCGCTACTGTTGCAGCCCCGCGACAATCACGCCCCGCGCAGCATCACCACCGCGCTCACGAGCTGCCACACCACGGGAAGCACGAAGGCGGCCTGATCCGCCTTCGTGTCTTCCCGGAAGACCAACGCCAGGACGATCCCTACGCCACCCGCGGCCACGGCGCCGGCGCCGAGCCAGCGCGGCAGCACCTTGCCGTCGAGTAGGGCCCAGCCGAACAGCGCCGTCGCGAGCCCGAGCGCGAATCCCGCCACGCGCTGCGCATCGAGCGCGAAGGGCCGCAGCATGTCGAACACGAACGCGGCCCGGGTGGCCGTCATCCCCGCGTCGGCGGTGGCGAAGCTGTGCGCCAGAGCCCACCCCGCCCCGCCCATGAACGCCACAATGATCACCCACAGCGCGTACGCGAACGTGGCGAGCATCACGCCGGCCCGGGCCGGGCTCTCCCCCGCCGTGCCCACGTGCCGCCCCACGACGCCGACCAGCCCGAGCAGCGACAAGGGAAAGCTGAACAGGAACGCCCAATGGATCGCGGGCCACGCTCGGCTTTGGGCGATTACGGCGAGCTGGCTCGGGCCGTCCTGGCCGGCGATGTCGGGATGGAGTGCGCCCGCCGCGACCGCGAGCAGCGAGCCGGCAAGCAGGCACAGCGGGTAGACGAGCCGTCGGGACAAGGTCATGACACTCCCCTCGACCCCGGGCTCGCGCCCGGGGTCAGTCAGACGCCATCAGAGATCGGCTGTACTAACCCCGGGCGCAAGCCCGGGGTGACCGGAAGGTCGGTCCCTGTGATCCCCGGGCTCGCGCCCGGGGTCAGCGAAACCCCATATTGAGAATCGAGCGCCATCTTCGGGAGAGCATCGATGCAGCTGACGCGAATCTTGCGCGAAGGGTTCATTGCCGGCCTGATCGGCGCGGGCGCCGTCGCCCTGTGGTTTCTGACCGTCGATATCATAGCCGGCCGCCCGTTCTTCACCCCCGCGATGCTCGGCTCGGCCGTGTTCTTCGGGGACACCGATCCGAGTAAGGCCGTGATCGCGTTCTCCCGCGTCGTGCCCTACACGATGATCCACGTGTGCGCGTTCATCATTGTGGGCACCGTCGCGGCAGCGCTCGCCGCCGAAGTCGAAGTCGCCCCCCCGACGCTCTACCTCATCGTCGTCACCTTCGCGGTGTTCGAGTTCGGGTTCTACATCATGCTGGCCGTCCTGGCGCAACCGCTGCTCGGCGCGCTCACCTGGTGGAACGTGGCGATCGGCAACGCCATCGCGGCGTACGGCATGGGATTCTACCTGTGGCGGCAGCATCCGAAGATCGCTGAGACGCTCAAATTGCATCCGCTCGGGGAGACGGAAGAAGGCGAATAACTGGTGCGGAATGCGGAGTGCGGAGTGCGGAGTTGAACGGCGAGCGTCGAATCAAGTAGCATGCCTCTTCGGAGCTCGCTCCGTCGACTCCGCACTCCGCACTCCGCACTCCGCACTTCCATATGCCTCCACCGGCACCGCCCTTTCCACGTCACCGGATTCTTCCCGCGCGCTCCATCGGAACCACACGACCGTCGCCGCGACCCACAGATAGATCGTCCCGCCCACCCACATCACGAGACCGCCCAGCTGCTGGTCCGCGAGCGGCGTGAGGCCCCCCCCCCACACGCGCGGCGCTGCCGCATAGAGGGGGTACAGCACATCGCCGGACAGGGTGATCAGCGCCCCCGCGACCGACATCGGCAACCCCAGGGTGAAGAGATACAGGAGCTGTGTGAGATAGCCCGCGCGCGGCAGCTCGGGCGTAGGTGAGAGCACCGGCCACCACATCAGGACGCCCGTCGCCAGGAAGATGAGGTGTTGTACGATGTGCAGCGGATGATGCTCGAGCGCCGCCTCGTAGAATCGCGGGAAGTGCCATAGCGTGATGGGCACCGAGAACAGCACGCCGGCCGCGAGCGGGCGCGTGGCCCGGCGCGCGAGACGCTGAACCCAGAGTGGCCGGAGCAGCGGCCGCACCACCCACACGGGCGTCCCATACAGCAGCAGTGGTGGGAACACCAGCGTCAGCACCAGATGCTGCACCATGTGGGCGCTGAACAGGTAGCCGTCCGAGAGGTTGTGGACCGGCCCGTTGAGCGACAGGCCCAGCACCAGCAGCGCCCCCGCGAACGCCGCGACGCGCCGCCCCGGCGCTCGCAGCCCCCCCAGATAGACGTAGAGCCCGCCCAGCAGGGCGAGCCCTAGAATCACGCTCGGGTGCAGGTCCCAGCGTTGCCAGCTCATCCGGCTCCCGCGGCCCCGCGCAGCGTGAGGGCGCCAAGCAGCAGGAACAGCAGGGCTACCATCACCACGGCAGCCAGCAGCAGGGGCGCACCGAACAGGAACGTGAACACCTTGCTGTCGGCCTGCAGGTGCATGTAGAACATCACCACCAGCGTGAATTTCGCCGCCGACAGCACCAGCAGTACCGGCACGAGCACCGGATGAAATGCCGGCACGTAGAACACGCCCACCTCGAGCACCGTGAGGATCACGAGCACCGCGGCGACCCGCAGGTATACGCCCGACGTGGGATGCGAGTGTTCGGTCATTGGATGAGGTAGACCACCGTAAAGATCACGATCCACACGACGTCCACGAAGTGCCAGTACAGGCCGGTGATCTCGACCGTCATGGCGTGCGCGACCGTGAGCTTCCCCTGCAGTGCCCGCACCCACAGTGTGAGCAGCCACAGGACTCCGACGGTCACGTGCGCTCCGTGGGTCCCCGTCAGCACGAAGAAGGTGCAGCCGAACAGGTTCGTCTGGAGCGTCAGGCCCTTGTGCACGAACTCCGTGAACTCGACCACCTGGCCGCCCAGGAACACCAGGCCGAGCAGCGCGGTGGAGAACAGCCAGATCTTCCCCCACTTCATGTCGCCGCGCTGCACCGCGGCGAGCGCCAGCACCATCATCAGGCTCGACATCAGAAGGTCGAACGTGCTGACCGACGTGAAGGGGATGTTGAGGATCTCGTGCGGGTACGGCCCGACGACGCTCCTCCCCTTATAAACCAGATACGTCGAGATGAGCGAGGTGAACAGCAGGCACTCCGAGCCGATGAACGCCCAGAACGCCATCTTGCGGCTGTCGAGCCCCAGGCTCGTGTGGGTCGCGTGGGTCGTCATACCTCGAACGGCTCGAACGCCCACAAATAGATGCCGGCGAGCAGCACGGCGACGCCCACGAACGCGATCCACAGCGTATGTGTAAGCGGCGCCAGCGCGAGGATGGGCAGGCCGAAGGCCGCGAGCATCGGCCACCACGATCCTCCGGGCACGTGGATCGGCGCCGGCGGCGTGGCCGGCGGATCGCGCATCGGCTCGTGGTGCTCCGTCTTCCAGCGCGGCAGCCGGTTCGCCACCGTCGGGATCACGGAGAAGTTGTAGACCGGCGGCGGCGAGGAAATGCTCCACTCCAGCGTGGCGCCGCCCCACGGGTCGTTGCCCGCGCGCTGCCCCCGCGTTCTGGTTCGTAGGATGTTCACGATGAACAGCAGGATCGACAGGGCGATCAGGAACGCCCCAATAGTAGACACGAGATTCAGATCCGAGACTCCCAGCTCCGGCGAGTAGGTGTAGATGCGCCGCGGCATACCCAGCAGGCCGATCAAGTGCATCGGAAAAAACGCCAGGTTCATCCCGACGAACTGCAGCCAGAAGTGCCATTTGCCCAGCGGCTCGGACAGGAGCCGCCCCGTCATCTTGGGCCACCAGTAGTAGATCCCGGCGAACAGGCCCATGATGGTGCCGCCGAACAGGACATAGTGGATGTGCGCCACCACGTAATAGGTGTCGGTCTGCTGCAGGTCGGTGGGGGGCGAGGCGTGCGTCACGCCCGACAGCCCGCCGATGATGAACATCGCGATGAAGCCGACGGCGAAATGCAGCGCCGTGGTGCCGCGGATGTCGCCGCCCCACAACGTGGCGATCCAGTTGAAGATCTTCACGCCCGTCGGCACCGCGATCAGCATGGTGGTGGCGCTGAACACCGAGTCGGCGATCGGTCCCAGGCCCACCGAGAACATGTGGTGGCTCCACACGCCCCATCCCATGAAGCCGATCAGCACGCCCGAGTACACCACCACGGTGTAGCCGAACAACGGCTTGCGCGCGAAGGTCGGCAGTACGTCGGACACGATGCCCATGGCCGGCAGGATAAGGATGTACACCTCGGGGTGGCCGAACAGCCAGAACAGATGCTGCCACAGGATCGGCGTCGCGCCCGCCTGGCTCACGTAGAAATGCGTGCCGAAGAAGCGGTCGAACATCAGGAACGCGAGCGCCACGGTGATCACCGGGAACGCGGTGATGACGAGGAACTGCGTCACCAGCGTCATCCACGTGAACACCGGCAGGCGCATCATTCTCATGCCGGGCGCCCGCAGGTTCAGGATCGTGACGATGAAGTTGAACCCCGCCGCGAGCGACGAGATGCCCAGGATCTGCAGGCCCAACAGCCAGAAGTCGATGTTCGGCCCGGGGGAGAACTGTCGCTCTGTCAGATTCGCGTAACCGAACCAGCCGCCGTCGGGCGCGATGTTGAGCTGTCCGGCATGGAATAGCGGCCCCACCAGCCAGCTGGCGTTCAGGAACAGTCCGCCCAGCAGGAACACCCAGTAGCTGAAGGCATTGAGCCGGGGGAACGCCACGTCGCGCGCGCCGATCTGGAGCGGCACGATATAGTTGAAAAAACTTGCCGAGAGCGGCATCAGGGCGAGGAACACCATCGTGGTGCCGTGCATGGTGAACAGCTGGTTATACGTCTCCGCCGTCACGAGATGGCCGTTCGGCTGGGCCAGCTGCGCGCGGATGACCAGCGCCTCGATCCCGCCGATCAGGAAGAACGCGAAGGCCGTGAAGAAGTACAGCAGCCCGATGCGCTTGTGATCGGTGGTGGTGAGCCAGCTCCTCATTTCAGACTCTGCAGAAAGGCGACCAGGGCCGCAATGTCGGCGTCGCTGAGCGGCGGCTGCATGCGCGTCATGAGCGATCCGGGTTTCAGCGAGGGCGCGTCGGCGATCCAGCGCGCCAGGTGCGCGGAATCATTGGGGAACAGTCCGCTCGCGATCGTGGCCCGGTTGCCGACGTGCGTGAGGTTCGGCCCGATCACGCCGGCCGAGACGCCCTGGATCGTATGGCAACCGATGCAGGCGCTGCGTGCGAAGACAGTCTTGCCGCGCTCGGCGGCCGTCCCCGGCGCGGGGACGGACGCCCCCGCCAGCTGCACCGTCGCCCAGCGGCCGAACCCGGAGTCCGTGTCGACGATCACGTGCAGCCGCATGTTGGCGTGGGACGCGCCGCAGAACTCGGCGCATTGACCGAGGTAATCGCCCACCTGCTCGGGGCGAAACGCAATCCGGGTCACGTGGCCGGGAATGGCGTCCCGTTTGCCGCCCAGCGGCGGTATCCAGAACGAGTGGATCACGTCGGCCGAGGTGATGGAGAGTTGTACGGTCCTGCCGAGCGGCACGTGCAGCTCGTTCGCGGTGACGAGCCCCAGCTCGCGGTAGCGGTATTCCCACCACCACTGGTGACCGATCACGTCCACTTTCACGGCGTCGGCAGGTGCTTCGCCGGCGGTTGCGAAGATGGTCCGGACGGTCGGCACCGCGACGAACACGAGGATCGCCGCCGGCGCGAGGGTCCAGGCGATTTCCATCAGGGTGTGGCCGTGGGTCGGTTTGGGGGCGGGGCGGCCTTCGCGATGGCGGAACCGGATCAGCGCGACCACGAGCAGCGCTTCGACGACGATGAACACGGCCGTCGCCCACCAGAAGATCTCGGTGAACAGCACGTCCGTGGCGCGCGCGAAGTCGGAATGCGGATGGAGCGTCGATTGCGGGAAGGGACCCCCGCAGCCAAGCAGAGCCAGCACGGCGGGGGTCCACCACCATCGCGATCGCGGCACGGGAGCGAGAATCCTCAAGTGACGGTCAGGAAGCACCGGACTCTAGCAAGGCGACCGTCTCGCGTCAACGCAGCCGGGCGATGCCCGCGACCTCGAATTCTCCCTCCAATCCGCCGACCGAGCTCCCGCCCACGAACACGCGGAATTTCCCGGGTTCCACGACGAACTTCATGTCCTTGTTGTAGAGGCCCAGCTCCTTCGGGGTCAGCTGGAACTCCACCGTGCGCGCCTCACCCGGCTTGAGCGAGACGCGACGGAATCCGGCCAACGCGCGCACCGGACGCGTCACGCTCGCCACCTCGTCGTGCACGTACAGCTGCGCGACCTCGGCGCCGTCGCGACTGCCGGTGTTGGTCACCGTGACCGACACGCGCAGCGTGCCGGCCGGCGGGATGCTGGGCGCGCTGAGTCTCAGGTCCGAGTAGCCGAAGGTCGTATAGCTCAAGCCGTGGCCGAAGGGAAACAGCGGCGTCACGGGCAGGTCGATGTACTTGGAGGTGTACTTCTCGGGTCCGGTGGGACGTCCGGTGTTTTTGTGGTTGTAATAGAGCGGGATTTGCCCCACCGCGCGCGGGAACGTGACGGGCAATTTGCCGCTCGGACTTACGTCGCCGAACAGCACGGCGGCGAGCGGACGCCGAGAAACCACGACTCGACGATCGCGGGCACCTGCTCCGTGGCCCACGGAATCGTGAGCGGCCGGCCGTTCATCAGCACGAGCACGACCGGGGTACCGGTTGCGTGAATAGCTTCGAGCAGTTGCTGCTGCACGCCGGGCAGATCGAGGTCGGCGCGGCTCGCGGCCTCGCCGCTCATGTCGCCCGCTTCGCCCAGGAACAGGACGGCGACGTCGGCCTGTTTCGCAGCGGCGACGGCCTCGGCGAACCCCGCGGTCGTCGTGTCGGTGATGCCGCAACCTTTGGCATATACGACATTCACACTGCCGGCGCGGGCTTTGATCCCGGCGAGAG
>WNGC01008550.1_pt1 | contig 16486 bp, 16 predicted proteins | sample 5400051 | NCBI WGS metagenome assembly WNGC01 (sample SAMN13153368, study PRJNA577476) | soil metagenome | isolation source: 20 cm soil or saprolite under grassland replicate 2 | place: USA:California | collected 2016-06-15
AAATGGTCTCGACCAGTTCATCGAAGCTCTTAACGACCAATTCCGGCTTGGGCGCGAGAGGGTCCAGAGGAATCCCAGGCCTGTTGATCCAGCACACCTTGAAGCCGAAGTTTTTGGATCCCGCCACATCGAAGGAGTTGGAGGAGACAAAGAGGATCTCGTTCTTCTGTAGTCGCATGTGCTTTAGCGCCAGCCGATACACTTCGGGCGAAGGCTTGTACAGCTTCACGGCGTCCGCGCTGATCACCCATCGGAAGTGCGGCCTGAGCCTCGTTCGCTCCAATCCTGTCCGAAGCATTTTCGGAGTTCCGTTGGACAGAACGGCCAGGAGGTACTTCTCTTTTAGTCTGGGCAACGCAGCCTCGACCTCCGGATACGCTGTCGGATGGAGCCAGGCTTCCATCACCTGCTTGCGCTGTTCTGGAGGGACCTGCAAGCCGAATTGCTGGATTGCAAACTCTAGGGCCTCTTCAGTAACCTTCCAGAAATCCCGGTACTTTCGCATAAGCGACCGAAGAAAGGTGTACTCCAGTTGTTTAGCCCGCCACTGGGTGTTGAAGGCGACCGGTTCAGGAGCCACTTCTTTGCATGCTTCGGCCACCGCTCCCACATCAACCAGTGTCCCGTACATGTCGAAGACAATGCCCTTAATACGCAGTCCGGCCATAACAACTGCCCTCCTTGCTGTCTTTTTTTAATTCTGATTGTCTTCTTTTAAATACTTCTTCCAGTTCGCCTTAAGGAAAGTTCCGAGGTGGCTAGCAGCGCTTCTCTCTTCATTTTTTCATGCCTTTAGTAGCGTCCAAATCCCAATTCCAATAAACCCGATTCCAGCTAGTAGCTTTAATGTGTGCGGCGATATCACCCGCTCAAGTTGTGCTCCAAACAATACACCGATGCCGGCAGCTGAAACTAAAGCAGCTGAGGAACCTAAAAACACCGCCCACTTATTTGTATTCATGTCGGAAGAGAAGAGCATCGTGGCAACCTGTGTTTTATCACCAATCTCGGCCAGAAAAATTGTCACAAAGACTGAGAAGAAGGTTTTCCAAAGCATATTCGAGTTGACTCTATTGTTTTTCGGGTACGGCCGCTTCATCGTGGCCAGCCGCCGTCAATGCGCAATCGACGTCCGGCAGAATCAGAGGTTAACCAGCCTCATCATCTCCTCCGGGTAGCGCGGGCCGCTCGCTACGCCAGGCGGCGCTACCTCCTCGATGCACCTCAGCTCTTCCGCCCTGAGCGCTACCCCGCTGCGTCCTTAGCTTGCGTCCTTTTGAAGTTATTCAGATGCTTCTCTCGCCTGATAAAGGCAAATGCCGTGCCGTTTCAGTTCGCCGTTGTCCATATGGAAGCGAGACGGGCTTTCCGCAGGGGCTGAGGTTAAAAGCAAGATGCTATTTCGCCGGGTGCCGATATCGCGTCAGAGACCACATATGTACGTCTTAAGCGCTGACCTCGGCGACTCGTTACATCCATAGTGGCGGCACTACCAGATCCAGCAAAGCATCTCTCTAAATCCGAGACGCGCACTGCAGTCGTGGCGGAATTTCGTCAGCATACGGTATTTCGACACGAGATCTTCGTCATCAATACCGGATCACCGACAACTTCGCCCCGATCTGAACTGAAAAGTCGTTCATATCCGTCACGTATCGATTTTTACATCTCGCTGGCACAATCCTTGCCGTCCCCAATAACAAAAAGGAGAACGAGATGAAGACTATCCAGCTTCTCTTGTCGGGTTTGTTTCTAGTCGGGACACTTCTGTGGGTTCGGACAGCAGCTCAACGTTGCCTCGACGGCGATTTCCGAGAGTGGCGATCGCGGCTCACTGGAAAAGATGATCACCCTGAGCAACACAAAGGACAATCGCCTGTTTGACAGGAATCAGTCACCGCATGGGCCACAAGTCGAAACTGAAACAATCCACAGTTGGCACGAGGTTGGCTTTCTGACGAGCAAAGAGAGAACGCATAGCAAGTTGTTGCAGGGAGGAGTCGTGTTATGGAGACAGGTGTCAAATTAAATGTAACCAAAACTATTCGGTCGTCAAAGACAGGTATGTTACTGCCGAGAGAAGGCACGCTCGTTTCTGTGACCGAAAATCTTGGACGCACTCTTTTGCTGGTTGAATTTGAAGGGGGACAACACGAGTACTTGTTTGAGTACGAGGTCGAATTCGAGAACGGCAATCGATCGCGGCAGAAGTACGGTGCCGACGCACACGTTTGAGTACATTCTGAAACGGTATCCGATGCATTTAGGTCGGCAGTGACGGAGTCAGTTATGGCATACAGGAATAAGATCTATCTCATCTTCTACGGGATTGTCGCCCAGTTATTGTTTTTTGGCGATATTCGAGCTGACGAGCTACGACCCCGCGATAATGCTACGGAACAGGAAATCGCCACGGCGCCGGAGCACCATGACATGACTCTTGTCTCCTCTCAGCCCTGGGTTGTCGAAGGAGAAGTTTTAGGCACGTTAGCGGCGTACGTTTATAGCGATGTGACCACCGAAAGGCCGGTCGATTATTGGGAGCTTTACGATAAACAAACCAACCTTCTGGCGGCTAGTTGGTTCGACAGATTCGGTATCCAGAGGACCGCTGTCGATCGCGGCATTGTGGAAGAGGAAGACAAGCTCGAGGGAATTTTCGTTATCGTCTTAGATGGCAACCCAATATGAGGGTCGGGGGCTTCATGTGGGGGAGGAACCGATGAACACGAAGCGCTCGAAACGATCCGCGCGGCGTCAGCGTGCTAACTCCGTGGATGCGACAAAAGGGCAATACGTCTCTTTCGACGCCTCGTTCGAACAGGGCACTGAGCCTAATTCTTGGCTTTGCGGCGATGGGCGCGTGCGTGCTGAACTCATGATTGGTCACTGGCCGCGGCTTTTACCCAGCCGACCTTTTCTTTCGCCAATATTCTGGAGTCGTATGGTTTGCCAGGGTCTTTTGTTTCCACCGTCGCAATCCCTGTCGCACGTATTCGGGATTGAACCCTAACATTTCACAGACGCTCGCAAACGAAAAAATCCAATCGTCGTGCTTTATCATGATCCACTCCTCCGCCTCGTTGAACAGCTTTTTTCCTTTTCCGCTTCGCGCCGTGACATAAACCTGAAAGCAACTAACGGCATCCTCCAACATCGCCAAGATGAGCCTCTTCTCCGGCTCGAGGCAGGTCTTTCGGCGAAAGTTCTGGAAGTACTGAGCGGACACAAGCGTGTCCGGTTCGAACAGCGAGGTGATTTTCTCCTCCGTGTCGAAAGAACTAGGCTCCTCTATAGATTTCGAACTTTGAACTTTCGATGCCATGACTCCCCCCTAATTCGAAACGGGATCCGAAGGGTCGACCCTTGGATGGCGTTTTGTTTACACTTTTGGTTTTCCGTTCATCCTTCGCGAATGAATTCCGTAGCGTTCACTGATCGCAAGTCTGCCAGCCAAATCTACCGACGGTTGGTCAAATGCACTCCTTCGGCCTTGATGCCGTTCAGGCCGTGCTCAACCGGCTTTACGAGAAGCGCCCGTTGCATGCCTCGGACGGCTGCTCCAGCCCATAGAGTTGTTCCGGTCAGAAACAGAGCCAACATCATTAGTGTATCGACATTCATAGGATCCGCCGCCTTTCTCTTGTTTTTTGCAGCTACTGAGGGCAATGATCGTGCCAGAGCACGTCTTGTTTTTATTATCTATAAACGATGCGAATCGTGGGGTTACATGCCATCGCGCATTCATCTCAATCGGACCGCCATGAACGTGTCGAGCTATCGACATACGCCGAAATATCGACGGCCTGGAAAGTGGGCAGTATTATTACGGGCGCTAGTCCGCGCGACTGATGAAGGAAGAGACGACGGGGCTTGTCGATCCACTAAGCTAGTACGCGGAAGGTGGCCGGAGCACTAACACATGATGCGAGCGCTGCATGAAGCCTAGCAGTGAGAACGCCGTGAACGTGCAGATTTGGACAGCATTGTGAGAAATATTAAACGAGTTGTTCCACGGACTAGCGCTTTATTGGCTGCGGGAGCACGTTGGATCCTTCTTTCTCCGTCGTTGGAGCGTAGTTTGTATTCCGGGCGATACCGAGTCTTTGCATTTTAGATAACAGTGTGGTGCGCTTGAGGCCCAAGCGGACCGCCGCTCCGTGCCGTCCCCCGATGACCGCGCCGGCTTCCCGCAAAGCCTCCAGGATTCGCTGCCGCTCCACATCTTCCAGCGTGCCCGCCATAGTCGAGGAGATGGGATTCGACTGTTGCAGGTCATTGAGTTGAATCTGCAAAACGTCTCCTGGCGTCATTATCACGGATCGTTCGATCAAGTTTTGGAGTTCCCTAATGTTTCCCGGCCAAGAATAACGGCAAAGCTCGGCCATCGTCTCTTCAGGAACCACGTCAATTCGCTTGTTCATGCGCTGTGAATAGTTATCCACGTAATACCGCACCAAAAGCGGAATGTCCCCCACCCGCTCCCGTAGCGGTGGAATCCGTATCGGGAAAACGTTTAACCGAAAATACAGATCCGTGCGAAATTGTTTTTCGGTGGCCATCTGGGCCAAATCCCGGTTTGTCGCCGCTATCAGCCGCACGTCGACGCGAATGGTTCGCGTGCTCCCCAGCCGCTCAAACTCCTGCTCCTGCAGCACTCGCAGCAACTTAGGCTGAAGCTCTAACGGAATGTCACCCACTTCGTCGAGAAACAGCGTCCCTCCATGCGCCAGCTCGAAACGGCCGATCTTCTGCGCCACCGCTCCGGTAAAGGCTCCTTTCTCGTGACCGAAGAGCTCACTTTCCAGTAGCCCTGACGGAATCGCCGCGCAATTGAGCTTGACGAAGGGACGATTCGAACGCGAACTGACGTTGAGGATCGCTCGCGCAATGAGTTCTTTTCCAGTGCCGGTCTCGCCCAGAAGCAGCACCGTCGATTCCGTCGGGGCGACAACTTCGACCTGATTGAGCACGTTTTGTAAAGCAGTGCTCGTGCCGACAATGGCGCCAAATTTATGCCTTGCTGGATCGCATTCAGTAGGTCCTCATCGTTGAAAGGCTTGGTCAAAAACTCCAACGCCCCCGCTTTGATCGCGCGGACCGACGTCGGAATGTCGCCGTGACCTGTGAGAAAAATAATCGGGATCTGAACATCCGCCTTGGCAAGCTCGTGTTGCAGATCGAGTCCGCTTAGCCCGGGGAGCTGCACATCGAGCACCAAACAACTCGGCACATCCGCCCGCGGGCGGGCCAAAAATTCCTGCGCCGACGCAAAGGTCTCTACCTCCAACCCAGCTGACCGAATCAGACTTCCCAAAGCCTCGCGCACTGACGCATCATCATCCACGACGTATATGAGAGGAGCTATCTTATTCATGGGGCACCTCTTTCGCTTGCGAAAGGATTTTGACGAAGAGGAAAACTCGCTGTGTCCTCTTCGCTCAATCCGAAAGCGGCATCATGTCTCTATTTGTCATGAGTTGTCAATAATTATTACCTAGAATTACCAGCGCTACCCTGGATGGGCGTGGAACGGAAATTGCCCCGGAGTTTGTTTTTTATCTTTTTTACAGCTCGATTCTCTTTCGTTCCACATCATCCAGACTTCAGAGCCGCGTCGATTGCATTCAGTAATGCTTCCTCACTGAACGGTTTGAGCAAGTAATCCACGGCGCCGCCATTCAGAGCGCGCGAGCGCACCTCGTCATCTCCGTGTGCCGTGATGAAGATAACCGGAATTTTACGATCAGTGGCCGCCAACTGACGCTGAAGCTCAAGCCCATTCATCCCCGGCATGCGTACATCGAGTATCAGGCAGTCCGTATTGCGGAGATGATCCGAATTCAAGAACTCTTCGGCAGAAGCAAATACCTTCACTGCGAACCCGACAGACCTGATTAAACCCCGAAGGGATTCACGGACGGAGTCATCGTCGTCGACAACAGAAATAAGAGGGAGATTAGCCATGCTGATCTTTCTGTGATTTAGTTTAGCAACGTTTCCGACAAGAAGTCTATTATACTTTGGTATAGGTGGCTAACGAGTCTTAAGTTCCGCTGTCCGCTTCTATAATGTTTTGGCGCGACGTATTCCCAGCTTCTCAGACATCCTGACCAGGCTCGCCAAAGAGTCGGCCTGCATTTTTTGCATAACCTGACCCCGATGAACTTTAACGGTGATCTCGCTCGTGCCGAGTTCGGCGGCGATCTGTTTGTTGAGCAGGCCCGAGACCACCCACTCCATCACCTCCCGCTCGCGCGGCGTCAACGAATCATACCGGTCATACAGCTCCGCCATCTCCGCTTGCTGCCGGCGTGCGACCCGATCGCGTTTTATCGCCTGTTGAATCGCATCCAATAGATCCCGGTCAGCGAACGGCTTGGTAAGAAACTCAACGGCTCCCGCTTTCATCGCCTGCACCGACGTAGGAACATCGCCATGGCCGGTGATAAAAACAATGGGAATCTCAATGTTGACCTCGGCCATCCGCTTCTGCAGGTCGAGCCCGCTCAGGCCCGGCAGCCGTACATCCAACACCAGACAGCTCGGCACATCCGCCCGCGAGCGCGCCAAAAACTCCTGCGCAGAGGCAAAGGTCTCAACTCTCAATCCCGCCGACCGAATAAGACTTCCCAAACCCTCTCGCACTGACGCATCGTCGTCAACGACAAAGACAATTGCTTTTCCTTCGGCCATAGCGCTCCCAGCTAGGGGTGCTTCAGAAGAGTAAACTGAAAGGTTGCGCCGGGACCGTCATTCGGCACGGCCCATAGCCGCCCGTCGTGATTCTCAACGATTGAGCGACTGATCGCCAGCCCCATCCCCATTCCCTCAGACTTCGTTGTGTAGAAAGCATCAAAGATCCGTTCCATGCTCTTTGGGTCAAGGCCGATGCCTGAGTCTTGCACTGTCACATGCACCTGATCGATCTCACCGCTTTGGGTACTGATAATCAGCTCTCGCGGTCGATCTCCAATCGCGCTCATGGCTTCGATCCCGTTCATGATCAGGTTAAGCACGACTTGCTGTAGCTGCACTCGATCGCCCAGCACAGGTGGGATATTACCCTCCAGTTGCGCGCGTAGTGCCACCCCATTCCTTCGTATTTCACTCTGCGCAAGGGCAACAACTTCTCGAATGACGTCGTTCATGTCCAACCGCTCTTTCTCTGTGCCAGTTTTCCTCAACAAAGCGCGAATCTTGGCGATCACATCGCTCGCCCGGTTCCCGTCCCTGATAATACGCCCTACCGCTTGCCGTGCCTCATCTAGGTTTGGAGTTGTGCCCGCAAGCCAGCGCAGACAGGCACTGCCGTTGGTTATGACGGCCGCGAGCGGCTGATTGATTTCGTGAGCGATTGCGGCCGCCAGTCCTCCTATGGTCGTGACTCGGGTTACATGCGCCAGTTCCACCTGCGCCTCGCGCAAGGCCTCGTCAGCCCGCTTGCGTTCCGTGAGCTGTTCTCGGAGAGCGTCCTCCACACGCTCGCGTTCCCGGATATTGGTCAACAGCCGCTCCACCTCACGCGCCGTTTGGTTAGTTCCCAGAAATTCGTCCGGTGGCACATGATATAGATTTCGGCAGACCGTGCCGCCGTAAACGACCATGGGGTGCGTGCGGATGACGTCAAGAAGGAGTTCCGGTGGAAAAAGGCGTCGGTTGTATTGGCAAAGCGCGGAACAGTTACTTTCCGAGAGCGTGTGAGTCAATCGGCTTTCGTATTCCATCCAACGCTCAAGCCCACGGCCCCCTCTCAGAACCCATTCTGTTTCGCCGGTGGCTCGGACCGCAGAAAACCCTTCGCTCATCGCCAACTGCGTGGCTTTCTTCCAGAAGGTGAACATCCAATCGGGATGAAAGGATCCATGCTTCAGGTATGCCTGCTCTTTGGTCGCCAGAACGAGGGCCTTGGATGCGGTCGCACGCTCTACGTCAATGCCTTCCGACTGCATGGCTTGGCGAACGTCGCCAACCGTTCCATCGTCGGCTATGTAAATGCATTTTTCGCCACGATCGAGCCCGATCCGTATGAATGGAACAGCGACTGCGTAATGCTCTTGAGGGCTTTCGTATATCGAGCAGAGATGGTCGTGTGGACCGAGTTGTTCGAGTGCGGCGATGAGCGGAGTTCTCTGTGCTGCCAGACTCATAAAGGCTCCTTCTTTTAGTCAAAACCTCTTCGTTTAAGGACGGCCCTCACCATCTCACGGAGTGTGGCGGGAGATAACATCCCACCAAATTTTAGCCGATTGGTGTGGTCGCGCATCTCAGCGTATTCAACAGCCTATTCTCCTTACGACAAAGCCTATTCTTGCTTACTACAAGCCTGCAACGTGAATTGAAATGTTGCGCCCGGGCCCTCATTCGGTACGGCCCAAAGCTGCCCGCCGTGATTCTCAACAATGGAGCGACTGATCGCCAGTCCCATACCCATTCCCTGCGACTTGGTAGTGTAGAAAGCATCAAAGATCCGTCCCATGCTCTGCGGGTCCAGGCCAATGCCTGAGTCTTGCACTGTAACACACACCTGATCGACCTCACCGCTTTGCGTTCTGACGACCAGCTCTCGCGGTCGGTCTCCAATCGCGCTCATGGCTTCGATCGCATTCATGATCAGATTAAGCACCACCTGCTCTAGCTCAACTCGATCTCCCAGTATGGGCGGAAGATCACCCGTGAGTTCCGTCCGTAGTGCCACCCCATTCCTTCGCACTTCACCTTCCGCAAGCGCAACAACCTCTCGAATGGCCTGGTTCATGTCCAGCAATTCCTTCTCTGTGCCAGTTTTCCTCAAGAGGGTCCGAATCCGCCCGATCACGTCACCCGCCCGATTTCCATCGCGGATAATGCGCCGGGCAGTTTCCCGCGCTTCGTCGAGGTTGGGTGAATCGCCGGCCAGCCAGCGCAGGCAGGCATTGCCGTTGGTCACGATGGCCGCGAGGGGCTGGTTGACTTCATGGGCAATCGAGGCAGTCAGCTCTCCCAGAGTCGCCACGCGCGTGACGTGCGCGAGCTCCGCCTGCGTCTTGTGCAGCGCTTCATCGGCCCGCTTGCGCTCGGTGATATCCATGATGCTCACCAGCACGCTGTTAAGCTTGGCGGGCTGCCGCGGGAACGCAATGGTAAACAATACGGCTAGTTTGTCTCCCTTCAGGGTCTGAAGAACGGTTTCGGATTCAAAATTGGTTCGCCCTTCAGCGATGGCGATCAGTTCCCCCGCAAACACTTCCTCAGTCTTCGGCAGGAATATCTTATGCAGCGAGACCAGAAGCTCATCCTTGCTCTGAGCTTCGAACAGCTTGACGGTTGCGTCGTTCACATCAATGATCTTCACCATTGAAATGGCTTGCTGGATAAATTCCGGGTGCGCGGCGATATACTGGCTGAAGTTCCTGACTCCCTGGGCTTTCAGATCATCAATGGCAGCTGTGACTTGAGAAAAATCTTCTTCCCAAATAGACACTCCTGCCGTCTGGAAGATATGCCTATATCTTTGCTCACTCTCGCGCAGTTCCGCGTCGGCGCGCTTGTGCTCGATAATTTCCTTTCTCAGCTCTTCGTTGACGGCTATCAGTTGTCTGGTCCGTCGAACGATCCGTTGATCGAGTTTCTCTGCGGTTCGCCTTTGCTCGCTCGAGAGATGAGCCTCTTGCAACCCAATCCCCGCTTGATTCGCTGCTACTCGTAGTAGCAGCATTTCGATGTCCGTCGGAAAATCGGCCCGCTGAGACCCGACTACTAAGACCCCGAATTCATCCTGAAATCCCAGCCGCAAGGTCGCGATCGATACTTTACCTTCTCCGGTCGGATTCGGTATCACTAAAGGCGATGTATGTGGATCACCTGTCAGCCACGGGTTGAGTATTTGGCCAATCTCCTGCAGCTGGGCATTCAAAGTTAGGGGCTGAGCCGACCGGACCATCGCGATTGGCGTGCCGCCGCTAATCGAGTCGCTCAACCGAGCATAGGCGAAGTTCAGGCGCAGCATACCTAGCAGCACGTCGAGCAGAGTCTTAACAATCTGGGATGGCTCCTGGCCACTCCAGATGGCGGGAAGGGCTAGAACGCTGATCAGATCATTGATACACGCCTTGAGACGCTTAATCTCACCGTCCGTATGTTCCATCTCCACTTTCATCGTCGGAGGGCTTAGGGCCCTAGCTTATCATTCTGCATACCGCGGCGTTCGCGCAGCTCCCGTAAGAACTCATCCGGCGGAACAAAGAACGGGTTCTCCTGGAGTATTCCGCTGATGATGATCATCGGATGGGTGCGCATAATGTCAACGACGATACCCCCGCCAAACTTGGCGAGATCGTATATTCATATGACCGGGTCTTTATACCGGGGTAAAATATAGTTCAGCCTTGTCTCATACTCCACCAGGTCATCGACACCGGGTCGGTCTTCCAGAGCCCATTCCATATGGGCGACCAGACGAGTCAGCGGGAAGCCCTGCTGCCTACCGCCCTCAAGGACTTCTTGGATCAAAGCAAGCATCCTGTCCTGATCGAAGTGGCCATCGCGCAGATATGCATCAGCCCAGTTGCGCAGCTCGAACTGCCCGCTCCGATCTGCTGCGGCCACATCGATGCCGACGGAGGCTAACCGCTGTACGTGGCGCTCACGTAGCTTGGGATCGACGATATGAAAGGCCTTCTGACCACACTCGAATCCCTCCTTGATGAACGGCAGCAGCACCCGATACTCCTCGTCAGGGCTGTGAAAGAAGGCGCAGACATGACGTTGCGCGCCAAGCACTGAGCCGGCAAACCGAATTGGTCGTTCGCTCTGATTATCCATAGACTTCTCCTGCTACAAGACGAAGCTTCCTTTCAAACCATGCATCGCCGTCATTCCAGGCCGTCTTCGGCAGATCGGTTATGTCGCGCCCGCAATTTCAATGGGTAGCGCAAACTCGAATGTCACACCGGGACCGTGATTCGGTCTGGCCCATAGCTGCCCGCCGTGATTCTCAACAATGGAGCGGCTGATCGCCAGCCCCATGCCCATGCCCTGCGACTTGGTAGTGAAGAAAGTATCTGCACCCGATCCCCCAACACGGGCGGGACATCGGCGGCCAAGTCCATTCGTAGCGCCACTCCTTTTCGCCCTGCTTCGTTTTGTATCAGAATGACGACCTCTTGAACGGTTTGGTTAATGTCGAGCCGAACTTTCTCTGTATCGGTTTTTTGTATGAGAGCTCGAATGCGCGCGATCACCTCACCCGCGCGATTGCCATCGCGGAGAATGCGACTCACGGCGTCCCGCGCTTCATCGAGGTTTGGGGTCGCCGCCGCAAGCCAGCGCAGAGAGGCATTGGCGTTTGCGATCACGGCGGTGAGCGGCTGATTGACTTCATGAGCAATGGAGGCCGTCAATTCTCCCATGGTCATTACCCGTGTGACATGAGCCAGCTCTCCCTGCGCCTTCCGCAAGGCCTCTTCGGTCCGCTTGCGCTCGATGCCCTGCGCGATAGAGTCGGCGACCGATGCGAGTGTGTCGAGTGTGGCCGCTGAAAGCCGCTGGCGAGCGAACATCGCCATCACTCCAACCACGCGATCCTGGACAATGAGCGGATAGCCGGCGAACGAAACCATTCCCTGATTTTGTGCCCAGGCCTTGTCACTAACCCGTGGATCGTTTACGACGTCATTGGTCAAATGCGGTTTCTTCTCTTCAGCAATCAGGCCAATCTTTAGTTCCCCGACCTGGATGCGGCTGTGTGGACCATCGAGATGCGTGTACATCCCGGCACTGGCCTGCAGTTCCAACATGTTTTTCTCTTTGTTCAGCGTCCAGATTCGAGCGAAGGCCGCGTCGAGGTGCCGAACGATCGCCTCTGCGCATCCGCGCAAGATCTCACCCGAGTCGACTGGCTTGGAAAGAGCGGCGCTCACATCAGCGCGAACACCCGCCTGACGTGCCTGCGCGGTTCGGATTTTCTCCGCCTGCTTCCGATGTTCGATATCGGTATTCGTTCCATACCATTTAACGATGTTTCCCAGATCGTCGCGCAGCGGCACGGCGCGGAACAGGAACCAGCGATATTCTCCGTCGAAGCGGCGCATGCGCGCTTCCAATTCCCCCGGCGTCCCAGAAGCCAGTATTGCGCGCCACGTCTCGACTAACTTTGTCGAGTCTTCGGGATGAATTGCGACCGTCCAGCCCCAGCCTTGCGCTTCCTGCGCCGAGAGACCGGTATAGTCAAGCCAGCGTTGATTAAGAAATTCGGCAGAGCCATCCGGTAGAGTGCTCCACGCTAGCGCAGGGATCGTGTCGACAATGACTCGAAGTCGATCTTCCGATTTCTTGATCTCGGCCAATGCCTTCTCCAAGGCAGCTCTCGCCTGGCGTTGCTCCGTAATATCTATCGTTGTACCGACGAATTCGACGATATCGCCCGCCGCATCGAGCACAGGATGCCCCACGATGCGAATCACTCGGTTTGATCCGTCCCGTAAGACCATAGGGAATTCGCCGTCGCACGTGGTTTTCTTCCGGCGTGCAGTTTCGAACAGCTCCAATATTCCCGCCCAGGCCTCTGGAGCAATGTGCTTGCTCATCTCTTCTGTTGTAGGGGGATTGTCTCGTCTGGGAAGTCCCATTATCCGAAACATCTCTGCCGACCAGTAAGTCGACTTCAGAAGATCCGCAGTGCCGGCCCAACTGCCGGTACGGCTCAGCTTCTGCGCTTCAGCTAAATATGCCTCGCTACGTCGCAAATTCGTCTCGGCGCGTTTTCGCTCACTGATATCTCTTACTACAACCTGAGAATATCCATGGCGCATCGCAGATGTTAGAACTTCGACGGGCACTTGGGTGCCGTCCTTGTGCACGAAGATTCGCTCGAACCGCAGGCAGGTCCCTGCGTTCAGTTGCTCTAGCCGCGCTCGGTAGACGGCTCGCTCTTCGGGCAGATAGGTTTCGACGACCGGCATGCCGGCAACGTCTTGTGCTGTGCATCTCAACAGTTCGAGGCCAGCGGGATTCGCGGAGACGAATTTGCCCTCTTTGTCCACCACGTAAATCGCATCAGGAGAAAGATCGACGAGGTCTCGATACTTCTCTTCGCTTTTGCGCAGTTCGTCCTCCGCTCGCCGCTCTGCAGTAATGTCCATCGCAGACCCAACGTACTCCAGGTTGCCCGATTCATCGCTCAAGGCATGAGCCACAACATGGACATATGTGACGGAACCATCCGGCATCAGCAACCGATATTCAAAATCAAAATCCTTCCCATCCTGCGACGCGCGCTCGATTGTCTGTTTCACGAAGGCCGCGTCTTTCGGATGAACCCGTTGGAGAACAAGTTCAATGGTCGGTTTCGTCGTTCGGTCGTATTGAAAGATTCGAAAGGTTTCCTCTGACCAGTAGATTTCTCCGCTGGACACCTTCCAACCGAAACTGCCCGTGTGGCTCAGCCTCTGTGCTTCAGCCGAATAGACCTCGCTCCGCCGCAATTCGGCGGTCCGCTCCGCCACCTTCATCTCGAGTTCGTCGCGGGCTTGGCGGAGCTCTTCCTCCGCGCGGCGGCGCTCATGGATGAGGCGCGCACTCTGGAATGCCGTCGCGGCGTGATTCGCAGCCACGGAGAGGAGCAGCTGGTCAGTCTCGGTGGGAAAGTCGGTGCGATCACACGCGACAGCAACTAGACCACCCTCGGCATCGACACCGATGGGAATGAGGAGACCGCGGCACCGCTCCATACCGCCGCCGACGTCCGGGATGATTTCCTTGCGCGAACATTGGCCGACGGCAGCGAGGTGACGTTGCAGCCATTCCGGAAATGCTTTCCATGCGTTCCCCCGCGTCACTTCGACTGCGGCACCCCCGTCGGGATCGCACAAGCGCACAAAAGCGAAATCGAGGTGCAACGATCCGACCAGCACGTCGGCAAGCCCGGCGGCGACGGCAGGCGGTTCTCTCCCAACCCACGCCGCCGGGATCGTCGAAAGTGCCACGAGGTCCCTAAGCGCTGTTCGCAGCCGGGGGATCTCAGCATGGGGATCTATGGCCATTTAGTCGCCCATGGTTGCGCTCTTGCGTTCCGGCCGTCGCTCCCGGATCTCAAGGAGGAACTGGTCAGGAGGAACGAAGAACGGGTTCTCCTGCAGCACCCCGCCGATAATGACGACCGGGTGCGTCCGCATGATGTCGATTATCATACTAGAGCTAAATTTCGACAGATCGTACGCACAGATCAGTGGATCGTCGTACTTGGGAGACACGTAGTTGACACGTGTCTCGAATTCGACAAAGCTCAGGTAATCGAGGCCTGGTTTGTCCTGCAGCGCCCATTCCATATGCGCCAGAAACCTCGTGAGCGGGTAGCCTGCTGCTCTACCCGACTGGAGCACTTCTTCGATTGAGGCCAGCCAGGCGTCCTGGTCGAATCGATCTCCGCGGAGCTGAGCGTCCTGCCACAAGCGCACCTCCAGCTGGCCCGAACCCATTGCCCGCTCCACATCGATACCTGCTTCCGCGAGCCGCTTCAGATGTTCTTCCCGTAGCTTGGGGTCCACGAAGTGGAGGGCTTTCTCCCCCCGGTCAAAGCCTTCTTTGATGAACGAGCGAAGCACCCGGTGCTGCTCGCCGATGCTGTTGAAGAAAGCGCAGATGTGACGGTCACGCCCGAGAGTGCCTCCGGCAAACTGCACCAAACGGTCATTGGTTTCCATATCTCACCTCCATAGTAGATAGTAGAGGATAGGGGCCGACCTAGAACTTACGGGGATCGTGAGACGCCCCCGGACGGAAGTTGGTTATTTGGCGGCATCGTCGCCGCCGGCGGAGCACGCCGCCACGGGCGACACCACCGCGAGCTATCGCGCCTCTTCTTCTTTGCTACCAACATGCAGCGTGAATTGAAATGTTGCGCCCGGGCCATCGTTCGGCGAGGCCCAGAGCTTTCCGCCGTGCGCCTCGATAATCGAGCGGCTGATCGCCAGTCCCATGCCCATTCCTTTCGGCTTGGTCGTAAAGAAGGCCGTGAAAAGATGATCGAGGCTTTCGGTCTCCAGCCCGGTCCCGGAGTCTTGCACTGCGATGAGCACTTTGTCGGATTCATATCGACAGGACCGAATGAGTAAGTCTCGCGATCGGTCCGTGACGGCGCTCATCGCTTCGATGCCGTTCATCATCAGATTCAGGATCACTTGTTGCAACTGCACCCGATCGCCCAAAATGCGCGGAAGATCAGGAGCCAGTTTCATCCGCAGCACGACTTCGTTTTTTCGTATCTCAGTTTGTATCAAACCAAGAACCTCTTGAATGACTTCATTAATGTCTAGATGAGCCTGCTCGGTAGCACTTTTCTTGACCAGGGCGCGAATCCGCCCGATCACATCACTGGCTCGATTTCCGTCCCTGGCAATGCGCGCTACCGCCGCCTGTGCCTCATCCAGGTTTGGAGTGGGGCCCGTGAGCCAGCGCAGACAGGCGTTGGCATTGGTTACCACGGCTGCGAGTGGTTGATTGATTTCGTGAGCGATCGAGGCCGCGAGTTCTCCCATGGTCATGACCCGAGTTACGTGCGCCAGCTCTGCCTGTGCCTCGCGCAGGGCGTGTTCCGCGCGGCTGCGTTCCGCGCGCGTGCGCAGCGCGATCACACCATACGCCAAATTATCCGCCAGCTCTGTGAATTGCTCGACCGTACGTTCGTTGAAAGCATTGGGCTGTTGATCGTAAAGAGTGAGGGCGCCAAACGTTGCGCCATCGGACATCAACGGTAGTGAGATGTTCGAACCATAGCCGCGCTTAAGCGCCTCGGTGCGCCAAGGAGCGATACTCGAATCGGTTTGAATATTTTGGGTCCACGAAGGTTTGCCGGTTCGAATCGCGGTACCGGTCGGCCCATGACCTCTTTCGGTATCTTCCCAGGTAGCTTTCACACTTTCCACGTAGCCTTCGTCGTATCCCGCTTGCGCCACCGGCCGAATCGACTTTTCTCGATCAAGCTCGCGGTAACCGACCCACGCCATCCGGACTCTGCCGACCTCAACGAGAATGCGGCAGACGGTCTGCAAAAGTTCGTATTCGTCGCTGGCGCGAACCAGGGCCTGGTTGCATTGATAGAGAGTCTGCAGCGTTCGGTTGAGTCGGGCCAGGCTGTCTTCGGACTGTTTGCGCTCGGTGGTATCGAGCAGAGCACCGACCAACTGCGTATTCCCGATCTTCGGGATGAACGAGGCGCTCGACGAACTCCTGGCGAGACAACGAGCCGCTCGCTGGATCAAGTCCTAGAATGCGGAATACTTCATCGGACCAACGAGTATGGCCTGTGAGCGCATCGACCTCGTAGCTCCCCAGGTGGGCAACCGCCTGTGCCTGTTTGAGCTGAGCTTCGCTTGACAGGAGTGCCCCCTCCGCGTTCTTCCGTTCGGCGATCTCCGCCCGCAACTCTTCGTTGATCTGCCGAAGCTCCGCCGTGCGCTCCTGCACCTTCAATTCCAGTTCGTCACGTGCCTGGCGGAGCGATTCCTTC
>WNGC01001109.1_pt1 | contig 16485 bp, 14 predicted proteins | sample 5400051 | NCBI WGS metagenome assembly WNGC01 (sample SAMN13153368, study PRJNA577476) | soil metagenome | isolation source: 20 cm soil or saprolite under grassland replicate 2 | place: USA:California | collected 2016-06-15
TAGCTGCTTAGCTTCTCAGCTAGGAGCTTCCCCGAGTGTCCTGCTGCCTAGCGCCTCGCAACTCTTATTGATTTCGTTTTCCGAGGTCCCGGATTCGGCCCGAACAGAGTAAATAGTACGCTCCCAGCTAAATAGCTGAGACGCTAAGGGCTCCCCGCTTATGTACTCGTGTGGCAAGAGCCGTCCGTTATAATTAGAACAGACCCCAAACTACAGAGAATAGAGAGGCCAGAGATGTACGATGAAAGGTTCGTCACCCCGATGCGGCAGGAGCTCACCCAGATCGGCGTCGAGGAAATGCGGACGGCGACAGAAGTCGACGCCAAGCTCAGAGGCGCGCAAGGCACCACTCTGGTAGTGGTCAATTCCGTTTGCGGGTGCGCGGCCCGTAACGCCCGGCCCGCGGTCGCCAAAGCGATCCAGCACGAGACGAGACATGCTCCGAGCTCACCGCAGATCGCGCTGATGAAAGAGGGGCACGTCGTCTACATGCTCGAGCGCCATCAGATCGAGGGCCGCTCGGCCGACGACATCGCGCGGGATCTCACGCGCGCGTTCGACAAGTACTGCGAGGAGACGAGCGCCGCGTAGCTACTGAAAGCGAGGCCTGATGGCTGCGAGCTCTCTACTGCAACTGATCGGTGGGAGGCGTCAGTAGTTTAGACGCCAGTGATTCAGATCAGAATTCGTCCCGCTTTCTTCTCTCGATGAACGGCTGCCCATCGGGCAGTGTCTTCGGCTCGACCTCTCTGCCCGTGTCCTTGAGCACGCGACCGCGCACGAACTGAACGGTCCCTCCGAGCAACAGCGCCCAGAAGCAGACCGCGACCAGGCGCCAGAAGAGTACTGCGGTCGCCATCGGCTGCCAATCGGTGAATTCTGCTCTCGCCGTTCCCCACGGCTCGCGGTGCAGCGCGATCAGCACCAGGCTCACTACCATCTCGCCCGCCGTCTCGAACACTGCGAATAGCGGCGCGCGCCATGGCCATTCGCGTACGGGGAATCTTCCGAGGTGAAGCGTAGCCATCCCGAGGAGTAGCAGCGTCCCCAAGACCAGAGAAGCGCCGAGATAGGAGCTGCTGGCATTGCCGTGGGTGAGGACGACCGCGCGGAAGACGCGAATGACGATTCCCGTCGTCAGCGCAAGCTCGACGGGCGATCGCGCGATCCTGGTGAACGCTGCCGGCTCTTCGAGATCCCACTCGCTGGACTTGAACAGTCGGCGGCGTTTCTCGACGGCACTGCGCTTCGTCACGCGGTCCAATGTAACCCACGTACGGATTCGGTCCATAGATTTTCCTGCCACGCTCAGAGGGAAAACCAATCGATGCTTTCGATTCGACGCGGGAGGCGCGTCAGCGTAACCGGCTGAGCTTGCTACTTGATCCAGTGGCCGATCCGGCCCCACCGGATATCGGTGATGTATGGCAGTGGCCGATCGCTGTCGTCGGCGTTGTAAGAGTAGTAGACGAAGAGTGGCTTGCCGCGCACGTTTTCCCGCGGTACGAAGCCCCAGTAGCGACTGTCCTTCGAGTTGTAGCGACTGTCGCCCATCATGAACAGCTTACCGCTCGGCACGACCAGCGGACCCCAGTTGTCGTGCGTCGGCTGCAGCGGGGCGCCGCCGAAGCGTGAGGCCTTGAGGCCAACTCTCTTCTGCCAGTCGAACAACGGATCGGCCGAATTCGCGATGTCCGGATTCACCGGCGTGTTCGCGCCGAATCCCTGCCGTTGGGCGATGCCGTTCACATAGAGAACGCCCCTCCTCATGTACAGCGTGTCGCCTGGCGTTCCGACGAGCCGCTTCACCAGTGTCGGGGTCGGGTCGCGCCCAGCGGAATCTTCGTCGGCTTGAAACGGCGACACGAATACGACGACATCGCCCCGCCGCGGCTCCCGGTACGCGGGGAGACTCGAATGAGTGAAGGGAACGTGCGCTCCGTAAATCGCCTTGTTGACGAAGAGCCAGTCACCGACGAGGAGCGTCGGGATCATGCTGCCCGACGGAATGCGGTACGCCTCGATCAGAAATGCGCGCAGGACGAGGAATATCGCGAGCGCGCCGACGATCGACTTGAAATTTTCCCAGACGTTTCGCAGTCGGTGCGGCCGTTGCGAAACGGGGCGCGCCTTTTGAGCGCGCCCCGCGTTTGACGGAGTTGCCAAAGGAGCTTAGGTGTTGCGGAGGTGTTTGTTGACGAGGCGGGTCATCTCGAACATGGAAACTTGTCCACGGCCGAAGATGGGACGGAGGTTCTCGTCGGCGTTGATCATGCGGCGGTTCTTCGAATCCTGAAGACCCTTACGCTTGATATAGCCCCACAGTTTCTTCGTGACCTCGGTGCGCGGCATCGGTGAGCTGCCCACAACGTTAGCCAGCTCGCCACTCGGCTGCATCGGCCTCATGAAGGCGGCGTTTGGTACGCGCTTCTTCCCCGAGGATTTCCGGCGGGCACTCTTCCGACCGGCCTTCTTTGCCGACTTCCTTCCGCTGGACCTCGATGACTTACGGGAAGATTTCCGTGACGCGGACTTCTTCCTTCCCCCGCCCTTTTTTCTTGTGGCCATCTTGTCTCCTGGTTGGTGATCGGATGCGAGATGCTACAGAGTGAAACGCTGTCCGTCAGCGACGCAAACTATAGTCCTGCGAGACGAAAGCAATAGGGAAAGCAAAGAGTTTCCCTATGAGAAAAGCGGATTCCCAGAGGGGAAATCACCGATTTTTACGCAGACAAGCCCGGCCGCACCTCAGTTGCTCGTCCAGCTCTCGAGCAATTTCATCATTTTCACGTCGTATGGATCGGGCGTATCGTCGTCTTCCCCCACCTCGTAATTCTGCTGTGGCGTCTCGAGAATCAGAGGGATGTCGTTGCTCCGCCGATCCTGCATCAGCCATTCGAATGGAGCCTTCCCTATGAGCCCGTCCCCTATGAGAACGTGGCGATCCTTGTTCGCGCCCAGCTCTCCTTCGCTGTCGTTGAGATGGAAGAATGAGGGCGGCTCTCCCGTGGATTCCTCGAATTCGTCGAGCACAGCGGTGAGCGCCTGCCTCGATGCGGTGATGTCGTAGCCAGAGGAGAACAGGTGGCACGTGTCTAGTCCGTAACCCGTTCGAGCGCGCAGAGGCTTCGGAACGTGCCGAAGGATGTCGCCTACTTCCTGGGCTGTCTTCCCCATGGTTTTGCCCGCTCCCGCGGTGTTCTCGACGAGGAGGCGCGTCCCTGAATCGATCATCTTGAGAGCGTCCGTTATCGCCTTGGCGATTCGCTTCGCCGACTCGGCCCGATCACTGGCGCCGGCGGAGCCCGGGTGAAAGCAGACGGCGCCGACGCCGAGCGCGCTCGATCGCTCCAGCTCCTTGCTGAGACCCGCACTGGCACGCGCCCACTTCTCGTCGTCGGGTGTCGCGACGCTCAGCACATAGGCCGCATGCACAACGACATTCGCCGGCTTGATTCTGGTTTTCGCCAGCGCCGTCTTGAAACGCGCGACCCGCTCCGGCTTGATTGTCGACTTGTCGCCGTAGAAGCGTGGTATCGCCGTGAAACACTGCATCGCGGTCATCCCCGCCTTGCCGGCGCGGAGCACCGCCATGTGCAGACCACCGTTATCGATCGTGTGTGCGCCGAGGTACCGAGCCATGCCGAGCGCCGATGCAAGTACTCTACCGCGCGCTGCACGGGAAGCCGCATCACGATTGCGGGTGTTGCACGCGCGTGCACGGAGTTTGATAATAGAGAAGCGCTTCGTAAGCCAATGCGAAATCTGACTTCCCTCTCCCTACTGGCTCTCGCTCTCCTCCCGCCCGCCTTGCTGGCACAGGCAGAGACCAGCGCCGACATTCTTATGGGGCGCGTCACCGACGTCACCGGCCGCCCCGTCGCGGACGCGCAAGTGGGGGCGACCGCTGTCGGCTCCGGCATCACGCGCTTCCACAGCACCGATGCGGAGGGACGCTACAAGATCTTTTTTCCGCAGCCCGCTCCGCAGTACGTGCTGCAGGCCAAGCACATGGGTTTCGCTCCGGTGCAGCGGATTATCACTCGGCATACCACCGAGCCCGAGCAGATGAACATCGACCTTCAGCTCGGCGGCGGTCCGCTGGCGTTGTCGATGGTCGAGATAACCGGGATGTCTGATTCTCCCGCTCCACAGGAGACCGAGAAACGCACCGAAGGCGACGCCACCGTTCCCAATCCGCTCGCCGAGATTCTGGGAATGAAGGACACGCTGCACCTGAGCGCGGTACAGATAGTCGGACTAACCGATCTCTCCGACTCGCTCCAGAAGAAAAACGAAACCATCTACCGAAGAATTCGCGCGCTACTCTCGAAATCCGAGCAAGCGGGAGATGCCACCCAAATGGCAGGCACCATCGCGATGATGCTGGAGGAAGCGTCGGGCAACACAACGCACGCCGTTGCTGCCGCCGAGAAGCTGCTACGCGCCGAGCAATGGTCGATTCTTCCGCCGGTGATCAGAGAGCAACCGAGGAGTGAGGGCGGGGCTCACCTCCAGATTCCGCCCCGATAGCCCACTCGGTCCGTCGTGCCTTCGGTTGGCGCCGGCGTTTTCCACCACACCGTAATTCTTCTCCCATCGAGAGCAACCCAAGGCGCGACGGCCGGAACATTGTCCGGTGTGACCTGACCGCGCTGATCGAAATTGTGCCCGGTCGCGTGCGACAACACGATTCCGATTCTCGGCGTGGTCGAGTTTGGATCGTCGAAGACGACTACCACGCTGTCGCCGTGCGCGGCGACGCCGGCGACAGAGGGCGAATTTCCGTAGACCACCGGCACTGGCGAGTGAAACATTGCTCCCTTGTCCATCGAGTGCGCGAAGAATACTCCGGCACCATCGCTTGCCTCGATGAAATACACGAGGTGGACGTATCCGCTGACGCGGTCGTAATACATGCCCGCCGCAGGGCGTCCGCAACCGCGGCGTCCGCGATCGCGTGAGTCTGCCTCGACGGGAGACTGCCAGGTCTTACCGGTGTCCGGGGAGTGTTGCAGCGAGAGCACGACACTGCTGTCGGGTCGGGCTGACCACCACGCACGAAAGAGGTCACCGGCGCTTCCGGCAGTGCGTATCGAGCGAATACAGGGAGCGCTTGTCCCCGCGATCGCGGGCAGATTGGCGCTCATTACCGCGCTGCGAGCGTCGGGATCTCCGAGCTGAGATCGGCGATACGCGACGTCACCCCACTCGACCGGCTCGGTTACGCAACCGGCAGCCAGCAGCGACGCCAGGACCAGGATCCGCGCATTATTCATTCGCAGACTTTGCCTCGGCTCGCTGGGTGAGAACAACACGCTCGCAGTGCCGTCAACGACACTGCGCCTGCAAAAGGGGTCCGTTTTGGAGCGGCGCGCCGTATCTTTCGGAGAGTAGTCCCGCCCGCCATTCGAGGAATCAGGAATGTCCGCCTCCGTAGTAAGACCGACCCGCTCCGGGTCCTCCGCCCCCCGCAACTCGAGCGTCGGCGCCAGCACGCAAGCTACCCCAACGGAAGCCTCCGAGCGCGTGCTCACGGGATTCAATGGAAATCGTCGCGTGCCGCCACCGGTCAACGAGCCGGTGAAGAGCTACGCGCCAGGATCCGCCGAACGTGCGGCCCTCAAGGACCGCTTGCAGTCGATGTCAAACGAGCGCATCGACATTCCCCTCATCATCGGCGGAAAGGAAGTTCACACCGGGCAGCTAGCCGAATCGGTGATGCCACACAATCACCGTCACGTGCTGGCGCAGTGGCATCGCGCGTCGGAGAAGCACGTCGATGACGCGGTGCGCGCGGCGCAGCGAGCGGCCAAGGACTGGGCGAATTGGGCGTGGGAAGATCGAGCCGCCGTGTTCCTCAAGGCTGCCGAGCTGCTAGCGACGACGTGGAGGCAGACGCTCAACGCTGCGACGATGCTCGGGCAATCGAAGACCGCTTTCCAGGCGGAGATCGACGCCGCGTGCGAGCTCATCGATTTCTGGAGATTCAACCCGCACTACGCGCAGAGTCTCTACGACGAGCAGCCCCTGAGCGACCACACCATGTGGAACCAGCTCGACTATCGGCCGCTCGAGGGCTTCGTATACGCGGTGACGCCGTTCAATTTCACATCGATCGCCGGCAATCTGCCGACAGCGCCGGCACTGATGGGAAACACCGTCATCTGGAAGCCCGCGTCGAGCGCGATGCTGAGCGCGCACTACATCATGAAGCTGCTCGAGGAGGCGGGTCTTCCCCCGGGCGTGATCAACTTCGTCGCCGGCGATGCTGGAATGATCTCCGACAAGCTGCTGTCCGACAGAAACCTCGCTGGCGTGCATTTCACGGGGAGTACCGCCGTCTTCAACAGCATGTGGAAGACGATCGGCGCCAGCATGTCGCGCTACAAATCCTACCCACGCATTGTCGGCGAAACCGGCGGCAAGGATTTCATCGTCGCGCACTCCTCGGCGGATCCGGCGGCCCTTGCCGTCGCGATCGCGCGCGGAGGGTTCGAGTACCAGGGCCAGAAATGTTCGGCTGCGAGCAGAGTCTACGTTCCCGAATCGATTTGGCCCGAAGTACGTGATCGGACCGTCGCAATCATGAAAGACATCCGCATGGGAGACGTGACCGACTTCCGCAACTTCATGGGCGCAGTGATCGACAAGAAAGCGTTTGCGAAGATCGGTGAATACCTCGATGACGGGCGCAAGAACGCGAGCATCATTGCAGGCGGCGTTGCCCGCGGCGACGACGGATACTTCATCGAGCCGACCCTGATCGAAACGAAGGATCCTGGATACAGGCTGCTGTGCGAGGAGATCTTCGGACCCGTCGTGACCGCGCATGTCTACCCGGACAACAAGTGGACGGAAACGCTCAGGATTGTGGATGAAACCTCGCCGTACGCACTGACGGGCGCGGTGTTCAGCAGAGACCGGCAGGCAGTTCGCGAGGCAGCGCTGTCTCTCCGCAACGCGGCGGGGAATTTCTACGTCAACGACAAGCCAACTGGCGCGGTCGTTGGACAGCAGCCGTTCGGCGGAGCGCGCGGGTCTGGCACCAACGACAAGGCCGGGTCGAAGCTCAATCTGGTGCGCTGGATAAGTCCTCGCGCGATCAAGGAAACATTCTCGCCGCCGACCGACTATCGGTACGCGTTCATGGCCGAGGAGTAGCTCGGGTGGCGCGCCTGTTGCTCCTTTAGCGGGTCCGATTTCGACGACGAGATGAGCACCGCCACAGAGCCACAGATCGACGCGGAACAGCTGGAGGTAACCCGCATCCGCGCCCTTCGGGGTCCGAACTACTGGCGACTTGCCCCGGTTATCGCCTGCGACGTTAAGCTGGGCAGCCTCGAACAAATAAGTTCGGCCGACATTCCCGGTTTCTACGATCGATTGATCGGCGCCATACCGACCCTGGCCGAGCACCACTGCACGCGCCAGGAAGCGGGCGGATTTCTGGAGAGGCTGCGCGAAGGGACGCATCTGCCGCACATCCTCGAGCACGTCGCGCTGGAGCTACAGAGTCTGGCAGGCAGTGACGTGAGCTTCGGCCGCGTCGTTCCTTCCGGTGATCCTGACACCTGGTGGGTCATCGTCGCCTATGAAGAGGAGGAAGTCGGCCTCCAGAGCATGCGCGACGCGGTGAAAATCATTCGCGCCTGCATCGCGGAACAGCCGATCGATGTCAATGGAATCGTCGAGCAGCTCCTTTCATTGCACGAGGCGGTCAGACTCGGACCATCCACCGCCGCGGTTGTGGAAGAGGCGAAGCGACGCGGAATTCCGGTGCGCCGTCTCAACAACTATTCTCTCGTCCAGCTCGGTCTTGGAAAAAACCTGCGGCGGATTCAGGCGACCCTTTCCGACTACACCAGCGCGATCGCCGTAGAGATCGCGCAGGACAAGGACGATACCAAGCGCGTGCTCGGCAACATCGGGTTGCCGGTGCCGGCCGGAGACGTCGCGCGCGCTCTCGAGCGAGCGCTGGAGATCGTCGACGAGATCCGATACCCGGTTATTCTCAAGCCCCTCGACGCCAACCACGGGCGCGGCATCTCCGGCCGCATCGACAACGAGGAGGCGCTCCGCGAAGCATGGAACGACGCGCGCGAGTTCGGAAACCGCATCGTCATCGAGCAATTCGCCGAGGGCCGCGATCACCGCGTGCTGGTGATCAACGGCAAAGTGGTCGCGTGTGCGGAGAGAATCCCGGCGCGAGTGACGGGCGACGGATCGAGCACCATCGCGCAACTGATCGAGCGCGAGAACCGCGATCCACGCCGAGGCTTCGGCCATACGAAGACGCTGACGAAAATTCCTGCCGATGAACGCACGACTTGCTTTCTCCGCAAGCGAGGTCTGGCGCTCGACTCGGTTCCCAAGAGAGGACAGATCGTTTATCTCAGGTCCACCGCGAACCTGTCGACGGGCGGCACAGCGGTCGACCGAACAGACGAAATGCATCCCGACAACATCACCGCGTGCGAGATGGCAGCCGGGATCATCGGTCTCGACATCGCGGGAATCGATGTGCTGACGCCGGACATCTCAGTCCCCTTCCGGGAGAACGGCGCGGTGATCATCGAGGTGAACGCCGGCCCGGGGATCCGGATGCATACCCATCCGACCGAGGGAGCGCCGAGGAATGTTGGCGCCCCGATCATCGACATGCTGTACCCGCCGGGCACGAAAACGACGATTCCGGTGATTGCGGTGACTGGCACCAATGGAAAAACGACAACAGTTCGATTGATCGCGCATCTCTTCCGACTGGGCGAGAACGTTGTCGGCTTCACTAGCACCGACGGGACGTACCTGCAAAACAGAATGGTGCTCGAGGGCGACATGACGGGCCCGTTCTCGGCCAACATCATCCTCTCGAACCCGACGGTCGACATCGCGGTCCTCGAGACCGCGCGTGGTGGGCTTCTGCGCGCGGGACTCGGCTTCGACGAAGTCGATGTCGGCGTGGTGCTGAACGTCAGCGCCGATCATCTCGGCTTGCGCGGCATCAATACCGTCGAGCAGCTGGCGGACGTGAAGGGTGTGGTCGCCGCGGTCGTGAAGCGCGAGGGGCGCGCGATTCTGAACGCCGATGATCCGCTCGTCTACGCGATGCGCGACCGCACCCCGGGAGACATCGTGCTGTTCTCGACCAAGCCGGAAGGCGAGAGCGAGGAATTCGAGACGCATCTCACCCGTAATGGAATCGGCGCGCGAATCGAGAATGACACTTTCGTCATCCGTCGCGGCCGGCTACGCATACCGATCGCGCCCGTTCGCGAGGTCCCGCTCATGCTCGGCGGCGCGGCAAAATTCCAGCGCGAGAACATCCTCGCCGCGATCGCCACCGCCTACGTGCAGGGAATGCGCTACGACGACATTCGCGCCGGGTTGCTGTCGTTCTTCCCTTCTCCTTCGCTTACACCGGGGCGCCTCAATCTCATGCGCGTTCAGAACGGACGCGTGCTCGTGGACTACGCCCACAACCCATCGGCGATCAGAGGACTGGTGGATTTCGTGCAGACCATCGATGCAAGCCGGCGCATCGGCGTGGTGGCGGTTCCTGGGGATCGCCGCGACGAGGATCTCCGCAACGTCGGACGAATAGCCGCGCGGCTCGATTATGTAATCGTCAGGGAGGATCACGACTTACGGGGGCGCGAGAGCGGCGCTGCCGCGGACTTGATCGTCGACGGATTGCGCGAGGGAGGCCTGAGGGAGAATCAGTACGAGATGATCTTCAGCGAACGCGAAGCCATCGACCACGCAATGGCGCAAATGAAAGACAACGATCTGGTCGTGATTCTTGCTGACGATGTAAGCGCCAGTCTCGAGCTCGTGCGCCGCTATTCCGACGACGGAGTAAAATAGTGGCCGAGCGTTTTCCGGATCCGAGGCAAGAGATCCGCATGACGGCGCTGAGTGCCACGCGCGGAGCCAACTATTGGTCGCGCCTTCCGATTACGCGGATGGATCTGACCATCGGCGCCTACGAGAACATCTCGTCAGCCCAGGTTCCCGGCATGACGCAGGCATTGGTCTCGACGATGCCGGGGTTGCGGGATCACCGATGCAGCATTGGAGAACCGGGAGGCTTCATCATTCGCCTCAAGCACGGGACGTATTTCGCGCACGTCGTGGAGCATGTCGCGCTCGAGCTGCAGGGAATGATCGGCCACGAGGTCGGCTACGGCAGGACCCGCGGCGGAGAGATTCCCGGCGAATACACCTTGATCTTCGAGCATCGCCATGAAGCAGTTGGCCTGAGGGCAGCTGCGCTCGCCCTCGAGATCGTGCAGAACGCGTTCGCGGGAACGCTGAATTCGGTCGAGCACGCCGTCGCCGAATTGGCGGCGCTCGCGCAAACACCGAACGTGCCGCCGCTATTGCAGCACGTGCTGTGCGGAATCACGGGTGGGGCGTATCGGCGCGAGACGCGCGACGAGCTGGTGCGGTTCGGGTTCGACGAATCGGATCTGATCGTGGACGTAGCGCCCGGATATCTGCTCCAGGCGGGACTGCCATACTCGCGCTCCGACATCGCGATCGTGATGGACGCGGAGCTGAACGATATTCCCGAGCGGTTTCAGCGTCGCGACAGGGCACGCCGGCTCGTGTCTGGGGTTGCTGATGCCGTACCGGAAGATGGAATTGTGATCGTCCCAGCAAAGGAGTGGGAGATACAGGACATGGTGCGCGATGCCGGTTGCAGAGTGTCGATCTTCGCGACGGACAGCGATGTGACACCGAGGGACAAGAAAGTCGCGCGCGCGTGCGCGACAGTCGAGGGCAGGCGGATCATGATAGAGCAGCTGGACGACATCGTTGAAGCCGGGTGGCTGCACGACAAGGCCCCGATTGCCGCACAGGTGGCAGCCACGCTCGCGGCGTTCACGCTCGCCGAGCTGCAGCCAGCTGGAGTCACCGATTAGCGCATCGAACGCTGGCGACGGACGCAGGTCGCGCCGCCAGCTCCGCGACTCGAAGGGCACACTTATACTGATCGGTGGCGCCAGCAGCGCCTCGGGCTCCGCGCTGGGAGAGTTCATCGAGATGACGAGCGCCAAAGACGGCGCTCCGATCGTCGCGCTTACTACCGCGTCGAGTCAGGCGTCGGTCGCGAGGGAGATGTGGGTGGCGGATCTCGCGGGAGCCGGCGCGACAAATGTCAGGGTCCCGTTGGTGGAGACGCGGGACCACGCCTGCGATCCGGCAATCGTCGAGCAGACGCGCAGTGCTCGTGGAATTTTCCTCGGCGGCGGCGATCAGGTGAAGCTCGTCTCGGTGCTGGGTGGAACTCCCCTCGAGGAAGCGATCCGCGATGCATACATGGAAGGAGCGATAATCTGCGGAACGAGCGCCGGCGCGGCGGCGCTGACCAAGACCACTCTGGCGGGTAACGAAGTGGACGACGAAGGAAGGCTCGTCGAGCAGTACATCGGCCCGGGCCTGGGCCTTCTGGGCTATCACACGATCATCGACACGCACTTCACGCAACGGCGTCGCCTCTACCGGCTGTTCGTAGCGGTAGCCGAGTTTCCGGAATTGATGGGTCTGGGCATCGACGAGGATACGGCGCTGATCGTGAAGGGCGAGATCGGCACGGTCGTGGGCAAGGGCGGCGTGACTTTTGTCGACGGCAGCAGTGTGCGGTTCAATAACGCGTCAGAGGTGACGAAAGGCCCCGAGCTGACTATCAGCGCGCTGCGGGTCGGGATAGTCGGGACTGGACAGCAGTTCAATCTGAAGAAGCGCGAGGTACTCGCGCTTCTCTCCCCGCCGGCCGCGGAAACGACTGCTAGAACCGAGCCTCGACGTAGAGATTCGCGCGCACGGATTTCTCCGGGTAAATCCCCTTGGCGAGATCAATCCGAATGAGTCCGTCCATGAACGACGCGCCAATGCCCGCGCCGCTCAGAGGTCGCCCCGGATGCGAAAAGTCGGTGCGGCTCCCCGCCCAGCCGAAATCCCCGAACACGATCTTGCGAAACCCTGTCGAGCGAGTGCCGATCTCGGCGCTGGTCATCCAGAACGAGTCACCGATCGCCGCTCCCGCTTTCTGACCGCGCACGGTCTGCACCCCGCCCACGAAAAACTGTTTCTGAATCGGTAGCTGTCCGCCAGAGGTTCCCGCACCGAGTGTGAGCGCGCCGTCGAGCAAGTTGCCCAGCCCGTGAGAAAGCGTCGTCTGCAGCAAGCCGCGCGAATAGTCGAAGGTCCCCGTCGCTCCTTCCAGCTTGACGTCGGTCAGGGCACGGAATCCGTGCGGATCGAGCCCGAGTGATGAGTGATGCACTACCGCAAGACCAACGATCTTGCCATTCACTGCATTGATGTTGGCAAGGTCGCCTCTCACTCCACTCGGATGCGCGATGGCAAACTCGGTGTGCACCGTCGCGTCGAAGTGCTGCTCCGCGAAAAGGCGCCAGCTCGTGAAGATGCCCGCATCTTGTTCACCCGTGAGCTCGGCACCCCACGTCCGGTAATAAAATCCTTCATCGCGACCAAAGAGAAGCGCCGACACCGAACTGCTGAATCCAAGCGGATCACCCCAGTCGTTCGACGCGACGAGTCGGCGATAGACACCCACTCCAACCTTGCGCCGGCCATCGGTGCGGTCGAGCGAGAGCTCGCCGTTGGGTGATAGGTCGGCGACACCTAGCCTGAAGAGCGCGTGCGTCGTGTAGCCACTGCCAAGGACCTGATCCACCGCGATGCCGGTTGAAAATCCTTCGATACGATTGAAGCGCGTGTAAGGGAGGCCGTAAGAGATGTCGGGTTTCTGGGGAGCAAATTCCGGCTGTGCGCCGAGCGTAAGCGCTTCGGCGACCAGCGCATCCCGCTCGGCTGTACCGAACACAGCCTCGCCCTCATCATAGATGGATTTGGGCAGCTCGCTCGAGTGGGCGAGGGCAACCGTATCACACGGCGTCCTGGTCATGATTCGCAGGCCTTCCTCCGACCGGTCGCGCACGCGTATGCGATCGCCTCCCGCGCTGCATTCATTGTGGCGGTGCTCCCGGCGGGCTGCGAGCGAAACCGAATCGTGGGCCGTGTCCATCACCGCGATTGTGAAATCGGGGAACGGGTTCGTTCCGTTCACGTCCGAGTACGTGTAGCGCTGTTCGAGCTTGAATGGGACGTGCATGAAGCTCACCTGCGCCTCGCCCTCGACCGTTTGGGAGCGCGGCAGCCAGAAACGGCCCTCGTGCAGCCCGTATTCGACGGTGATTGCACTGACGTTTGCTTTCATCGGCATGATCATGGGCTTCACCCACCGGGGGATGTCGTCCTTCGGGTCGTTCTCGCCTTCCTCTTTGGCGACGGCCATGATGTCCATCTCCTGGGCCATTCGGTAGACTGCGCGCACGAGGTGCGCATTCGCAGCGTCGAACCAGAGTGAGCCGACCGCGACGTTCCACTTCGGCTGCCGAGGGCGAACGCGGAGCTCGCGAAGCTCGATCCGCTGGCCGCCAGGAAGCTGAAAGGTGACTGAGTCGCCCGACGAGTACGTGTAGTAGGCTTCGGAACCCGAGGCGAGCGGATGGATGATCTCGTCCTCGCTGACGTCGGCTTTGGCGAGACCGGAGCCGATCCAGAGTGTTTCGCGACCGGGGGCGTACGGGACATCTCCGATGTCACCGACGTCGATGTCTCCTTTCTCCATACCATCGAGCATTGGGAACACACTCCGTTGCCCTTTGACATCGATGATCGCGCCCTTTCCACGCTGCCAGATCACGTGAGAAGCGCGCTCGCTCCGCAAAAGCAGTCGATCGCGACCGATGCGCTTGAATCCCATTCCCACCGACATCCGCTCGTAAGCACTCGCATCGTAGCCCGTGAGCGCTGAATCCTGGGTGAGTCGCGCCGCTCGCGCGTGGAGCAGGAGATCCTTTGCGCCAGGATCCTTGAACGCCGATGCGAGAATGGCGGGCGTCACCTCTGGACGCCGTGCGAGCCTCATCTCGCGGCGGGCGGAATCATGAGCACGCGCGCGGGCCATCACCGAGTCATGCCGCGCCTCACGCCGGATAGCGATGGAGTCGCGCTTTGCGCGCGCCAGGCTATCCTGTTTTGCGCTTCCGATTTGAAGCGTCGCGCTGGATTGTGCGAAGAGAATGGCGGCGAGCAGCGGCAGCATGATTTATCGCGGGATTACGAGTGAGAATCCAAGCTGCCAGAGCACCATGTCGGTCTTGCTCGTACGCGGATGCAGCGTGATGGTACCATCGGGATTGTCGGTGATGTCGCCGCGCCTCAAGTACGTCGCGCGACCACCGTAGTAGTACTTCCCGCCGAAATTGAAGGCGCCGCTCGTTCCGAATGGGACCTGTACGCCACTCCCGAAGATCCAGGCGTGCGAGCCGTCGTGCTGGTTCTGATTCGACGCCGACTGATACTGCCCGTTGGGATCGCTCAGCGTCGACGTCGTGGAAAAATCGGTGTAGGCGATCGCGGCGTTTGCGTATGGGCGGAACGGTCCATCGGGAATCATGATCTGCGGTCCGATTGCCCCCCACGCGATGTTGTTCGTCGTCACGAGATCGAGCGAAATGCGGCCCGTGATCCCGTAGAACGACGCGTCCTTGTGCTCGCGCCCGTACTGGAGCGCGCCACCATCGGCCCGGATGCTCAGGTAGCCCTTGTAGTCCAGCTTATACAGACCATTGAGATTGAACCCGTAGCCGTGGCCGACGTTGCTGGCAAACTCTCCCTTTGGCTGCGACAGCACCCCATCAGCGCCGAAGACGAATCGCGACGGTCCGGAAACGCTATTCGGTATCATTTGCCCCTGCGTCAACGAAGGACACGCAAAAATAAAAGCAGTGCTTAGTACCGACACGGCCTTGAACTGCATACTTTCTCCCTCTGGTCTCGAACCAGCGTTGTGCGGGATCGCAATCCGCTCCTGAGGCAACGCTACATCATTTTACGGGAAGAAGTTACAACGAGTTTCACCCCGTAAACGCCTCGTCAAACTCCCGTCGTAACACACGTACCCCGCTGATGACTGCCTCCGCTCAGTTTTACCCCGCACTGAGAGTTCAGGATCTCAGGAAAGCGTACGCCGATGTCGTCGCCGTCGACGGCTTGAACCTCGAGGTGCGTACCGGAGAATGCTTCGGGTTGCTCGGCCCGAACGGCGCCGGGAAGACGACGACCATCGAGATTTGCGAAGGACTCCTCGCTGCTGATTCGGGGAGCGTCGAGGTTCTGGGCCGGCGCTGGGAATCTGATGCGCGCGATCTCCGCGAGCTGCTCGGAATCCAGTTGCAGGATACGCAGCTCTCCGAAAAGCTGACCGTGACCGAGACGCTCACGCTGTTTCAGAGTTTCTACCGCGACGCGCGCGACATCGACGACGTGATCGACAAAGTCGAGCTCGGCGAAAAGCGTTTCTCGCGCGTCGGAGGACTATCGGGCGGGCAGAAGCAGCGTCTCGCGGTCGCCTGCGCTCTCGTCGGGAATCCCCAGCTCCTTTTTCTCGACGAGCCGACGACCGGCCTCGACCCACAGTCGCGCCGGCAATTCTGGGAGCTGATCGAGAAGTTCCAGGCGGAAGGCAAGACGATCGTGCTTACGACGCACTACATGGAGGAAGCCGAGCGTTTGTGCGACCGCGTGGCGATCGTCGATCATGGGCGTGTGATCGCGCTCGGCACGCCGAGCGAGCTGATGGAATCGATCGACGTCTCGCATCTTCCGCCGCCGGAGCCGCGGAAAACGACGGCGACACTGGAAGACGTTTTCGTGTCGCTCACGGGAAGGACTTTGCGCGATGAGTGATCCGCGTCCGAATCAGAGCGGGGCAAAGCGCGTCGTCGGCGAGCGCGTTCCGTTCCCACTCACCGACGAGCAACTGACTCGCGAGCGGCGCCCGTTACGCCGGCGCGGATTCAAGGACAGCTCGATGGTCCAGCTCACACTCGTGCGCTTCCGGGAGTTCATTCGCGAGCCGGAAGCGGTGTTCTGGACTTTCATCTTCCCGATTTTGCTCGCCGCCGGCCTTGGCATCGCGTTTCGGCAGCGCGGACCGGACAAGATACAGGTCGGAGTGATAACGAGCGCCGCAGGCGGTGCCGCGGTTACAGAATCGCTGAAAAGAGATTCAACTCTAGTGGTTCAAAAGTTCGACGACAGCTCGGGTGCCCGGGCACTGCGCACCGGGAAGGTCGCGCTACTAGTCGTTCCGACAAATGCGCGAGACAGCATACGGTACGTCTACGATCGCGGCAGAAGCGAAGCAGCGGCGGCTCGTGTCGTCGTCGATCGCGCGGTGCAGGCCGGTGCCGGTCAGGTGGATCCTGTGCGCGCAACCGACACCTATGTCACGGAAAAAGGATCACGCTATATCGACTTCCTGATTCCCGGCCTGCTCGGAATGAATCTGATGGGATCGAGCATCTGGGGATTGGGGTTCGCCATTGTCACCGCGCGCAGCAAGAAGCTGCTAAAGCGGCTCATGGCAACTCCGATGTCCCGCGT
>WNGC01001080.1_pt1 | contig 16459 bp, 20 predicted proteins | sample 5400051 | NCBI WGS metagenome assembly WNGC01 (sample SAMN13153368, study PRJNA577476) | soil metagenome | isolation source: 20 cm soil or saprolite under grassland replicate 2 | place: USA:California | collected 2016-06-15
CTGCCGTCTATGTGCAGGGCGCAAAGCCGGTCGGCCGTTAAGCTTCGGCGACACATCCACTAACAGCCGGCCAATCTACTTCGGAGACATTCGAACGACTGATTATGGCGGACGGGGAGCTCGCCGGAGCCCGAGCTTGATCCTTTGACTCTACATATGTAGAGTTGCAGCATGATACTTGTCCGTAAATGCTCTCGTCAGACTCTTGCCCTACTGGGGGCGTTAATGGAACAGCCGCGGACATGGCAGCACGGCTACGAGCTGTCTAAGGGGACTGGACTCAAGTCCGGGACGCTGTATCCAATCCTTATCCGTCTCAGCGACCAAGGTCTTCTCGACTCGCGCTGGAAAGACGCAGAGCGGCCGGGACGGCCGCCACGACACGTCTACCGGTTGACGGGTAGCGGGCTGGCCCTAGCACGCGAGCAGGTGAGAGTGGCGGCGGAATCTGGATTCGGCCTCAGGCCCATCAAGGCTGGCGAGCGATGACGGGATATCGATATCTGTCAAGACAGCTCATTCGCGTCGCGAGGCGCGTTGCGCCATGCGAGCGTGAGGGCTGGGCACACGCCATGAGTATAGAAGTGGATGCGATTTCAAGTGATCGAGACGCCCTGAGCTGGGCGCTCGGTTGTCTCCAGGCCAGTTGTCATTGGAGGCTGAAATCAATGAGACCGACAGACTTCTGGCTCATTCGCTGGGGCATGGCACTGTGGGTTGCGCTTGTGGCATTCGACGCTCTTTCTTATGCAGGTTTCACCCTAAACTACAAACTTGGATTTTCCACTGCGCAATATCCTTATCCTCCTAATATCCCACTGCTAGACGTAACTCCTCTTTGGGACCCGATACTGACACTGGTGGCGGGGGTGCTGCTTCTCCTGGCGGTTGTTCTCATATTGCGGCGCAAGCGGGTTGCGCTCGAGGCGGTCGCGACACCGTTCGTCGTCTTGCTATCGCTGTTCGCGATCAGAGTCAGCCGGCCTGAGTCAGGCATCCTGCAGAGCCTTTCCGCCGTCTATCAAAAATCGCCTTTCGAAATGATCTGGCCCACCGCGGGTCTCTCGATCACGATTTTGATCTGTCTCGCACTATGGCGGGACAGGCGGACACCTGCACCTCGTTAGCTGTACGTCGCGGTCTTGGCCGATCGCTGCCGTCTGCGAGCAGGGAGCGCGGCTGCCACAGTTCATCACTATTGCCCCACGGTGGGGCCACCATATGACGCGAAGCTCTTCCCGTAAAGGGAGGACACGGCGACGTGACACATACTCATTCCGCTTCAGTGAAGGCCGCGGTGCTAACGGGCGTCGCGCTTCTACTGCTCATTCCGTTGGCGCTGCTGGCGAGCCTGGTTACAGAGCGCACCGCTCAACGCGACGCAGCCGTGCAGTCGGTGGCGCGAGGGTGGGGCGATCGGCAATGGGTGGGAGGGCCACTCCTGGCCATTCCGGTGACCATCGAGACAGATCCAGCTCGCACCTGCGACTGGTACGTGCTCCCTCAGCAGGTGGATATCAGCGTGGAGCTGCAGGTCCAAGAAACACGGCGCAGACTCGGTTTATACGATGTGCCCGTCTACATCGCACGGGTCCGCGCCAAGGGTGAATTCGACCTTCCGCGCGAGATAACCCGCCTCACCCGCGACGGGACGTCTTTGCATGTTCATTTCGAACAGGCCCGTCTCCTGCTCCCTGTCCAGGACCCGAGAGGTCTTCGCGATCTGACGTCAGGGACCCAGGAAGTGCTGAATTTCGAGCCATCCGCTGGCTTTCCTATTCCGGTCCTTGCTGCGCCGCTTAATATCCCTGCAGCAGGCCCGCATACATTCGACCTGTCGTTCGATCTCGCTGGAACACAATCCCTCGAATTCCTGCCCCTCGCGCGCGACGTGCGCGTTCAGGCGCGCGGGAATTGGCCCGATCCGGGCTTCACCGATGGCTTCCTGCCATCCGAGCGTCGAATTGATGCGCACGGGTTCACAGCGAGCTGGCAAGTTCTGGATTTGAACCGCACGTATGGAGACCGCTGGTTCCAAGGCTCCACGTCGAAGGAAACACTCCTCGCCAGCGGTTTCGGGATCGAACTCGTGCAGCCCGTAGACATCTATCAGAGAAGCACGCGCGCCGTAAAGTACGGCGGGCTATTCATCGCCCTCAGTTTCCTGACCTTGTTTCTCGTTGAGAATCTGCAACGTCGACCCGTCCACCCGATCCAGTACGGGCTGATGGGTTTGGCCCTGAGCGTGTTCTACCTGCTACTGCTGGCTTTGGCGGAGCACATTGGCTTTCTACTGGCATACGTGCTGGCGACAGCGGCATTGTGCATCCTCATGAGCGTCTACCTCGCTGGCGGGTTTCGTAGCGCGCGCGCCGGTCTGGTATCCGGCGGCATTTTTGCCGCCACCTACGCGCTGCTGTACTTATTGGTTAGCTCCGAGAATTATGCGCTTCTTGTCGGCTCACTTGCGTTGTTCGCGCTGCTTGCTACGACGATGTTCTTGACCCGCAAATTTGACTGGTATGCGCAAACTGCTTCATCAAATCCGGAGAGCTGATGTCTGGGAGTGAAAAGATCCGAGTGGCGATCCTCTTCGGTGGCCAGTCCGCCGAGCACGAGATCTCGATTCTTTCGGCGCGCAACGTGCTCGCCGCGCTCGACCGCTCCCGGTTCGAGCCGGTCCTGATCGGCATCGACAAAGCGGGCCAGGTGGTTGACACAGGACCCGAAGAAGCTCCTCGCCAGCGAGCGGGATCCGCGGCTGGTGCATGTCGGCCCCGGGTTGCCGGTGCACTTGCCGTCGTCGGCAGGGCTGCCGCCGTCACAAACGCCGACCGTCGGACAGATCGACGTCGTGTTTCCGGTACTTCACGGTACCCTGGGCGAGGACGGTGCCGTCCAGGGATTGCTCGAGGTCGCCGGTATCCCCTACGTCGGCGCCGGGGTTCTCGGATCCGCCATCGGCATGGACAAGGACGTCATGAAGCGGCTGCTGCGTGAGGCCGGAATCCCTGTCACGACCTTCCGCACCGTCCGCCACGATGACTTCCTCGATCAACCCGAGCAAACGTGTCGCGATATCGCGGCGCTCGGCTTTCCCCTCTTCACCAAGCCGGCCAATGCCGGCTCATCCGTGGGAATCCGCAAGGTTACGGGCGCCGTGGATCTGCTCGATGCCGTGCGGTACGCCTTCCAGTTCGACACCAAGATCCTCGCCGAGGCGGCCATCGAGGGGCGCGAACTCGAGCTCGCCGTCCTCGGCGGCGAGCCGCCCGCCGTTTCCGTCGCCGGAGAGATCGTGGTGCAGCATCCCGACGGCTTCTATTCGTACGACGCTAAATACATTGATGAGCACGGCGCAAAGCTCGAGGCGCCGGCGCGGATCTCATCGGAAGAATTGGCCCGCGCCCAGAAGCTGGCCCGACCCGCGTTCGAAGTCCTCGAGTGCGAAGGCATGGCCAGAATCGATCTCTTCCTGAAGCCCGACGGCGCCCTGCTCGTGAACGAAATCAATACAATTCCCGGGTTTACGGCCATATCGATGTACCCGAGGCTTTGGACCGTCTCGGGGGTGCCGGCAACGGAGCTCGTTACATGACTGATCGATTTGGCACTTCGCCGCGGCAAGAAACGACAGAACCTTCGCCGATCTCTAGTTCCAGAGACATAGCGCTGCCGTCCGCGAGCAGGGGTCGCCGTGGGGGCGGCGGTGACGAATGCGAGGTGAGAGGTCGACAGCACACCTGCTCGTGCCTTTTCCCAGTCATCGGGCGCATCGGCGACGAGTCTTGGCCCGACGGACTATTTGGACGGGATGTTGAACAACAGCACGGTAAGGTCAATTTTCTGCTCGTCATCGCCCTCGCGGACCATTACGGCGCGATACGCACCCTCGCGGTGAATCTCTTTCTGCTCTTTGAAGCGCGGATGACCTTTCAGTGTCGTCTCAGCCTCTTTGAGCACCCTGATGAAGTCTTTTCGCTTGCTGAAGACCAACACGGATGCTCGTGAATCCCTCCATGTCAGGTAAGTGAACAGTTGCCCACCGTGGCCGTCCCGACCTGAATCTCGCTGCCTACGATTTCGCCGATGGGCTTAGCGCGTGGCCCCACAATTGGTATGTACCCGAGAGCATCCGCGAACCCGCTAAAGCGAATGAAGTAAGTCGTGTAGAACGTGGTGGGCTCTCTCACTGATTTCGACGGTTGCGAAGCTCCGGCAATTTCGCCGAGCTTGGGGAGATCGATCTGGAACCGCTCTATGTAACTCCTTCGAACAAGAGTCACGTCGCAATTGATAATATCGTCATCGCTCATGTTTCCAATTTCTGTCCGCGCATGGGCTAGGAATCCTTCAAAGACCTGCCTTATCGGCTGGGAGTTAAACAGATACCCTTGAGTGAACACTTCTGATGTCCCCCTAGGTTTACGAGCTGTTAAGTGGGCGCAGTCGTGATCAGCGTTGTCACCGACACATGCCTTCTGCGGGCAGGAACCATCCCACCGCGCAACGCATGCGACGGCGTGTAAGGTAACGCGTGCCGTCCCGAAGCCCGCTTGTGGCAACCAATTGCGGAAGTTCGGATGGCCCAATAGGTCATCTGACCGAGAAATCCCATTGCATGCTGTTCGAGTCAACCCTGGATTTCTTCCTTGATTTATCGATGATGAGCTGCCGATGTGCTGCGCCAACGAGAAATGCGCCCCTGTCGACTGTATTCGCCCCGAGATATTCTTGTATTTTCTTCGTCATTTCCTCTTCACGAAGATCTATCGTTTCCTTCCACGAGTTGAATATTTCAACCAGCCTGGAGTCGCCTATTCTTCTTATTGTGCTCAGCATTTCCTTATAGACATCGGCCCAAAGATTGCCGCAACTTTCACTATTGAGATACGCAAATCCACGGGCGCTTATACAGGCGCTATCCAAAGCTATTAACTGACGGTATCCAGGGCTGTCTTCCCATATTCTCTTGCGCAAGTATTCAGTGTTTTCAAAAAACTCGGACCCGGGCGTAGGCCGATCTACCGGAACGAGTTTGACGTGATGACTCTCCCGATATCTTCTTACAGCGATTGATTCGAGGTTGCTTCGGCGACACATCACGTAATAGTCGTCAAAAGCCGCCAGAGGGACCTCCAAGAAAATGACCTCTGGCCGAATGCGCTCCAGGATTGCGCACAATTCTGATGCGTTCGCGCGCCCCAGCTCGTCGTGTACGGTACCGACCAATGAAACGCAGTTCATTCTATGTTTTCGCGACCCTGCATTAGAGGGCGACGGCGCCTCGAAGGTCATTGTGCTCGAATGCGCTTTCCATACGAGCGATCTCAGATTGAGGTGCTCCTATGGCGGCGGCAACGTCGCGCCACGGAACGACAACCGAAGCGACAGCCTTGGCGATCCCTTTGGCCTCCGGGAGACTCAGACCGAAGAACTCGGCTGTGGAGAGCACCAGGTCAAGGTCGCACGTTGCTTCGTCCAGGTTGATATTCGTAGTTAGTACTCGAGGTTTCACATCTGTTGGTGTCGGGTTAAGGTCATACACCGGCGAAAGAGTCCAGCCATTCTTGCCGATCCACAGAAAGCCGTGATTTCGCAAGTGATCGTCAACGTTTGAGATCATGACGTTTAAGACCATGCGTTGATAGAGCTCACGCGCGTCCTCACTAGCTCGAGCTCCATGAGCCGTGAGGGCATCGACCAACTCTGGGTAGCTTCCGTGCTCACCGTCCTTGAGACCCAGCATTGAGAGCGCGGACAGAAAAGGAATGCGTGACTGATCAGATCGATCGAAGCGCCGCGAGAGCATGACTGGACGGCCTGCGACACGGATTAGTTCGTGGTCCGGGGTGCGAATGCCGGCGCGCCCGGCAAGCGTAAGCGCAATGGACTCCCATAACTCAATGCTGTACTCGTCCGTCTCCTTTGGGAACTTCGCGATTGAAAGACGTCCATGTTGATCGATGACCGAGGCTTTTGGACGTGCGCCACCGAGTGATGATCCGGGAGCGAAAATGAGCTGTAGGTCTTCGTCCGTCTCTTCGTCGCGCAGGATCCGCTCAGTAGCCTGAAGTAGGCGGCCCAGCTCAACCATGCCGGGAACGCCCGTTGATGTGGGTGACTGAAAGGCCTCTTCGCCAGCGTTCCGGAAGCGTAGTGCGCCGAGACGGGATACGTCTGAGACGCCCAGTAGGTAATCGAGTTCTTGCAGAGTGCGAACGGCGCGTCCTTCGCGTTTGGCGCGGCGTCGTTCAGCGCGCTGCATTAGGCGACGACCCCACGTGTCAGGGGCCGAATCGCCGATTGATCCAAAGACTTTAAGTCCCGCAGTAGGCGCAAATGCGCCTGGTCCGAGCGATAGTGCGGGTTCAAGGGAGAATCGCGCTCGGTCTTCGAGCCAGGACGGGTGATATTCGAAGCTGACCGCTTCTGCGCCGCGCCGCGCGTGACGGTGCAACGTTCCTACGCGCTTTAGACCAGGCGCGAAGTCGACATCAACTTCGATGTCAGGCATCACCGCTCTCAGAGGTACTACGCAAACGAACGCGTTGAGGCAGTCTGTCGGCGGCCAATGCGAGGCCTACGGTGTCTCGAGCCGGGTCGGCGAGGAGACTGAGTCCTTCGAGAAGTCCCAGCGCCTGCAGTACGGCGGCATAGATGCCAATGCTTACGGCTGGGTCTCCTTTCTCGACGCGTTGCAGGGACGGGCGACTTGTGAAGGCACGGCCGGCCACCACGCCCGCAGGCAAGCCGCGGCCTCGCCGAGCGTCGCGGAGGTCATGCCCTAGCTTGCGGAGGCTTCTTCGAACGACGGTGGAAGGTTTGTGTGGCGTAGGCATAGAAGTAAACTTCGTGTTCCATTGAGCGGATTTAATGTAACATGAAGCTTACACTATTGGTATATTAGAGCCTAGTCTTAGTCTATGCAGTTACCGCGGATAAAGCCGCCAGGAACACGTCCACGTTGAAAGTCCGCGTAAGGTATATATACCTACGCGGACTTTCAACGTGGACAGGCCTCATGTGTGAGATCCACGCTCCGACCCTTTGACGACGGGTATATATACCCGTCGTCAAAGGGTCGGGCCAGCCAACATGGCTTTTCGAACGAAGCTCGCAAGAGCGGAAGCGCAGATCCTGGCGTCCCTCGGGACGTCCCCGGGCAGAATCTACAACCGCTCAGACCTGCGCGAATACTTTTCCAAAGCTCGTCTAAACGGAGTTCTCGCTAAGCATACGAAGCTCGATGAGTTCATCGAGTTTCTAGTCCGGCGTCGACACCTGCTCTCTGTAACGTTGGAGTCAAAACGATACGGAAAAGACGTCACACGCTACTGCGTGGGGAAGCCGTCCCCATTCGCCTTGGCTGCCTCGCTGCGCAAGGGCGGCTACCTAAGTCATGGCACCGCCGCCTACTTGCATAAGCTAATCCCGAAACCGCCGCGCGCGATCTACCTCAACGTCGAACAAAGCGCCAAACCCGCGGCTCCGATATCCCTATCCCAACCCGCGATCGATCGAGCTTTCTCAGGAAAGCAGCGACAGTCCAACCTGTCCTTCGAGAACAAAGAGCTCACAGTGACGATCGTCGCTGGCAAGAACACCGGTCGGACCGGCGTCGCGGCAATGTCAGATTCAGTCGCCCAGGGACTAAACGCCACCAACCTGCATCGAACACTAATTGATCTTGTCGTGCGGCCAGCCTATGCCGGTGGCGTCGCTAATGTTCTTGGCGCGTACCGCGCGGCACGAGAACTCGTGTCAGCAGAATCACTCTTGCCCATCCTCGAGAAGTTGGCCTTCGCTTATCCGTACGTTCAAGCAATCGGATTCTTGATGGAGCAAGCCGGCTACTCGGAAGACCAATTTGCACCATTACGGGCACGCGTGACTGAGTTCAATTTTTATCTGGCGCATGGGATGCGGGATTGCGCTTACGCTGAAGCTTGGAGGCTGTTCTACCCGCGCGAGTTGTTGACAGGCGCTTGATTGCTCGGAAACCCGCCGCCTGCAGGAATACCCCGCTGGCGTGGTCGCCTGAGATTGCACGTGAATGGGAGACAGATCTATACGACGTCGCTGAAAGAGTGACGCGGTATCCCAGGGCCGACTCCGCCGCTACAGGGCTGGAGAAGGCATAGCGTCTCCGCCCGAGGCGGGCATGCAAAGAGTGAGTGGTGACTACGGAGAACGAATTCGCTAGACCGGGGTTTGCTAAGCTACTGTCCGTGCGGCGCGCCAGGTCAATTTAACTTTGGTGTGCGTTACTGCCACTGATCGGAACGCGAAGGGTACTTAAGAACGCCCATCGCACTGTTACTGGCCTTAGTTGCTTAGCCGACTACGGGGCAAGGGAAAATTCCTGGCGCGCCGCACTTCTTCTCTGTGTCACAACAGAACCTCGCATCGAGCCTTTCGGCCTGTCAGTCGCAAGCTGATCTCGCTACGTTCTTCGGCACTTCCAAACAGAATCTTCTCTTCCACCTGTACTCCGCCAAGAGACCGCGTTATCGAATATTTAAGATTCCGAAGGCGTCTGGTGATCAGCGAGTTATCTCGGTCCCGCCACCGGTGGTCGCGCGGTGGCAAAGGCGACTTCACCTGGTGCTGACAGAAATGTACGTACCGAAAGCGGCCGCGCACGGTTTCGTGCTCACCCGAAGCATAGCTTCGAACGCTCGTCGTCATGTGAGACGGGAACTGCTTCTCAATGTTGATGTCGAGAATTTCTTCGGAAGCATCCATTTCGGACGCGTGCGAGGCATGTTTGGGAAACCACCGTTCAGTTTCCCGGGCGTTGTGGCGGCGACCCTCGCGCAGCTATGCACCGACACCGGTACCCTGCCGCAAGGTTCGCCGACATCACCGATGATTTCGAACTTCATCTGCCGCAGGTTCGATAACGATCTCCTGCGTCTGGCTGGAAAGCACCGTTGCGTCTACACACGATTTGCGGATGACATCAGTGTGTCAACTCAAGAGCTAGCTTTCCATGAATCAATAGTGAAATCCTTCGATTCCTATGGGGCAGATGTGACCCTAGGCGCCGAGTTGGTCGCGCTGTTTGGCAAGCACAAGTTCACCGTCAATGCGAAGAAGACAAGGGTTCAGTCAAGACATCGTCGGCAAGAAGTCACTGGCTTGATCGTTAATAGGCGACTAAACGTGCCGCGAATCTACACGAGGCGCCTTCGGTCGATCATCCATGGTTGGCGGAAGTTCGGAAAAACAGGCGCGGAGACGGTGTTCAAGACGCTGGATGCAGGACGGAAGACCCGGAGCGGGCCATCACCTGATATACGCTCCCATTTGCGTGGGAAGATCGAGTTCTTGCGAATGGTTAGGGGCGGCGGCGATCTCATTTATACCAAGTACGCTCTCGCTGCGAGCAAACTCGTCGGCTACGACCTACCTGGCCGGATTGAAGGAGCGGCAGCGGCAATATTCGAGTTTTACCGCGAAGCGTTATGGGTCGTAGTCGGCCGCGATGCGCTGGGCAGTCTGATTTCTCAGGGTACGGCGTTTTTCTTAGACGGCGTCGGTTTCGTGTCTGCGTTGCATGTCTTGTATCCGGCCGACTCGTCCATCACCAAATGGACACTCATTCGTGGATGCGCACCCTATGACGAGTTCGCGGTTGTCGGTTGCACGCGCCATCCGGCACTTGATTTGACGATTTTGCAAACAGACGCGCGTACACACGCACTCTTGCGCGGCGATGAGGGCCAGACACTTCCTGGACAGGCCGTGGCAGTTTTGGGGTTTCCGAATTGGCACACCTCTGCCGATAAGCCTCTGAGGGCAGATGCGCTGATCGTTCAGCAAAAGACAATAAGTGCCTGCAAACTTGCAAGCGTGAATTACCCCCTGCTGTCGGGGGCGAGTGGCGGACCGGTCTTGAATGCAGAGGGATGGGTGGTTGGCGTGACAGTTCATAACGCCACAAGTCCAGTTCTTCCCAATAGTTTTCTCGCAATCGAGCATTTCGCCTCGATTGTGGGGAGCCCCTTTCACGCACTTTGACTCGGCACCGGTTCGTCAGAGTCTGAGACGGCCAAGTCCCGGACTTGAGGGCGGCGCAGAGTGAATCTCTGGTTCTCTGAGTTCAGATTTTCGCCCGCGCAGCACTGAAGGCGCCGTCCCACGTCTTTTCCCAGTGCGTCCCATTGAGTGCACGTAGGCTCTTCTCGGATATTCCGATCTCCGCGAAGGCGCTGTAGTAGCTGTCCTGGGCAGCGCGCAAGTTGAAGATCGCTGTATCCGCTTTATCGCCATAGACCGTTCGCGCAATTTTCAGCGTTTCCGGTTGGTCAAGCAGTGAACGGGGCGCCGAGAAGGTAGTGGTGGCGATGAGGTGCATGCCACCGGCAAGCCCCATGCGAATCGTGTCATGCCGAGGGCGGCGCAGCCCGGCGCTTTCTACAAGCGTCCGGACGGTAAGCGTGGCGCTGGCCAGATCAATCGCCCAGAGGTCAATAAGACTTGGGTGCTGAAGACACTCCGACCCCGCAAGCCTTGCCAGGAACCGAAAAATACTGAGTGGTTCCAGCCAGCTGTGTTCGTACACCGCTTCCGGCGGGAGAGCCCAGCGGGCGCGATTCCCGCCAAATTGTCGCGCCCAGACCTCGTGCTGTGCGGGAATCTCACAACACTCGAGAAGGACCTCTGCGGAATGGCCGGTCTGATTGACCACGTTGTGGCGGCTCGTCTTTGATGGCGCCGACGTGTCGAGAAATGAACTCCACGCTTCATTTAGTCCCGCAATCAGGCGGTCCGCTTGTGCGCGGCGATAGTCGCTCGGTCGGCCAGTCATGCGGAACTTGGTATTCAGAACGTCGAGGGCAACGAAGTGACGGGAGAGGCAGGTGCGCATCTCGGTCAGATCGAGGAGTTCGCTCGAGTGTGGCACGAGCTTCTCGGCTGCAGCGATGTGGGACGGCCTTGGGATGGCTTCTCCCTCCCACCAGCGCAACCACGTACTCTGACTGTCAATTGGGCAGTCGGCGGCTTGGATCACCTTATACGTTTGGGGTTGGCCGGGGTCGTGGTCCTCTCCGAGTAAAGCTGCCTTTATCTCGTTGCACCACCCCCGCATTCGGGCGCGCCAGGTCGCGTACTCCCATAGCCGGTATCTAGGGCGGTCCTTGGGGCCTCGCTGGCTTGAGAGCCTTCCGCGGCTCGGAACCGCCGGCTCAATATCTCGGGACCTGAGCCGGATCTGATTCTGCTCGATTTGCCGAAGCACATACGGTTGCATGCAGGAAGTCCTGTAATTGGCGTGTTCTTACTGAATTCGCATCCCAAGCCTAGCGCGGCAGGCTTTGAGGTCCTAGTCCCGAATCAGAGACCCTGTCATGAGGCCGCTGTACACAATCCAGGAGCTCGCCAACACGCTGCGTCTCCAACCCGGAACCGTCCGCAACAAGCTCTCCCGGGGAGAGGACCTGCCCCGGAGCGTTCGGGTCGGGCGCCGGCGGCTCTTCCCCGAAGACGCGGTGGAGGCCTGGCTGCAAGCTCAGGAAGCCCGTCATGAGGCTGCCCCGTCTCCCGACAATCAGGCCGCCGCCGGCGGTCCTAAGCCCATTGGCAGACCGCGTCGCCCTTCGACTGTTCCCGTGCCTGCTCGTGGGTCCCGGCACCGAAAGACTCGCAGCACTAAGCACCGCAGCCATTCGCCGGCGCAGATCGCGCTGTTTGGAAAGGAGTTGGAGTGAGGAAGGCAGGATTGGCAGCTGGGCGCTGCCTTTAAAAGATCTCATGCATGCCTGAGTTCGCTCTCATCGCCTGTCGCGTGACGTCGGAGGCGAAAGCTCGCGTCCGACGACTCGCTGAACGCGACGGGATCACGGAATCGACTCTGCTTCGGCAGCTGCTCGATGTCGCGATCCGGACCGCGGGGCTTGATGACCCACCCACAATGACGGTGCCCGACAAGGTGAACCGCGACGCGCGCCTGAACGTGCGCCTCGAGCCCGAAGACTGGCGGCTGCTCAGGGAGCGTGCGAGGGGCCGGGGGATGGCCTCGGCGACCTACCTCTCCTATCTCGCCCGGTGCCATCTACGTGGCGCTGCGCCGCTCCCAAAGGCGGAATACACGCTTCTCAAGCAGTCCGTGGAGCAGCTCGCTGCCCTCGGGCGGAATCTCAATCAGATCGCGCGCGCGATGAACCAGAGTGACCGGCCAGCTGACCCTGGGCGCGCGGAGGTGGCCGCGATGCTGAAGGTGTCGGAGTCGTTGAGGGATCATTTCAAGGGGCTGCTGGACGCTAACGACCGATCCTGGAGGACGGGCCATGACACGACGACTCGTTGACACTGGGCCCCCGGGGTGGCTCGACATTGGAAGCTACGGGCGCTATGGACCGGGCCGGCGCGACCGGCTGTCGAGCGCGCAAGTGGCGTTCATCGCCCGCACCGTCCGCCGGGCCCCGGAGGTCATGATCAAGATGCTGAATCAAGGCGGACGGGGCTTAGGTTCCGTGGCCCGACACCTGAAGTACCTGGACCGGGACGGGGAGCTTCCGATCGAGACCGATGACGGCGACCCCCTCAAGGGTAAAGGCGTTTCCAAGGCGCTCCTCGATGACTGGGACCTGGAACTGGATGCCAAGCGGCCGACGACGGCGGACCACAAGCCCCGGCAGATGGGCAAGCAGCCGAAGCTGGTGCACAAGATGATCTTCTCGATGCCGGCGGGGACGTCGCCGGATAAGGTCCTGGCGGCCGTCAAGGACTTCGCTCGGGAGGAGTTTGGGGCGAAGCACCGGTACGCCATGGTGCTTCACACGGATGAGCCTCACCCCCACGTGCACGTGGTCGTCAAGGCAATGGGATACGACGGGGCCCGGTTGAACATCCGAAAAGCCACTCTGCGCGAATGGCGGCGCCAGTTTGCCCGGCACTTGCGGGAGCACGGCGTGGCGGCGAATGCGACCGAGCGGGCGGTACGAGGCGTGATCAAGCCCCAGAAGCAAGACGGGATCTATCGTGCAGAGCGTCGCCGGGACTCTATGCACTGGAGGCAACGGACTGCCGCAGTGGCGCGCGAGATGACGCCCGACGGGGCGATAGAGCCTGAGCCTGGGAAGACCGAGTTACTTGCGACCCGGCGTCGCATCGTGCGCGGCTGGAACGAGGTGGCAGATGATCTGGTTCTACAGGGCCAAGCTGCACTTGCCCTGGAGGTCAGACGGTTTGTGACGCAATTGCCACCGGTTCGAACCGAGCGGGAGTGGATCCGTGATCGGATGCTCGAGCAGGCGAGGGGAAGCGAGCGCGCGGAGTTCGTCGATCGATGGAAGCAGGACGCCCTGGCTTCATGGCAGGCCTTCCGCGCGCAGCAGCAGCAAGCGGAGCAGGCAAGGCAGCGCGAGCTGGAGCGTGCGCGGCAACTCGATCTCGAGCGGTCACGAACACGCCGACGTGCTCATCGCGATGACCGGGCGCGATAAGGTCTACTCTTTCAAACAAGTCCGATGTATCCATGGACCAAGACAGTGTAAAGCTCGGGCTGCTGATGGAGACCGCCCAAGCGCATCAGAAGCTCGCTGAAGCCGCGATCGAGAAACTGAATGAGCACGCCCAGGGGTTGGAGGCTGTGGTGCGAGATCAGATCCAACGAGCGCTCGTCGACGCGCTGAAAACCGTGCACGCGGAGTCTCAACGCGCGGTCGATGCCCTCCAGAAGATAAAGCGTGCAGCCAATGCGCGCGTTACCCTGTGGACGCTTGGCCTTACAGCGACATCAGCCGCCATCGCTCTCTTCGTCGCCTGGTGGGTCCTGCCGACGCCACGGGAAATCGCGCGTTTACGTATCGAGCGGGATGAGCTCGTGAGCAACATTGCGGTCCTCAATCAACGCGGGGCGCGTGCAGACTTGCGTCGCTGCGGGGCGGGGCACCTGTGCGTGCGGGTAGACCTCAGTGCGCCGCGGTACGGCGAGAGTTCCGACTACATGATCATCAGGGGCTATTAGGCGAGCCAGCGTAGAAGTTTATGGTAGACGATCAACGCAAGCTCAAGCCCAAGAGAAATGCTGAGCACCAAGAGGAAGGGAAAATCCGGCGGCCCGAAGAACTTCCAGAACAGCGCCGTCAAAACGCCAAGGAGGGCGAGCGCACCCAGCACGAAGGTGACGACTGGCTCGAGAACGAGAAGGAAGAGGAACAATGGCAATCGGATGGACTGCCAGACAACCCATAGGGCGCATCTGCCAAGATCGCCTGCGATGGTTGGTCTGGTGTCCGTAACAGGAATCGAGCCGGGAATGCTCATGGTCGGACCCTTCGTGACTGATAGAAGAGGAACAGAGATCCCGCACCTACGCACTCGTGCGGGCCGTCGCCCGACCGCGCGGCCGCCCGCCCTTTCGTCCATTCCTCCGGGCTGCAGCCGCCTTGGCCGCCGATGATCGCCGGCCGCCAACGCGCCCCAATTCGGCCATCCATTCCGGTCCCGCGAACACTGACGACACCAGTCCAGGGACGCTGAGGTCGACGTCCAACGCTTCCCAGTGCAGACCGCCGCCCCGGCCCAGGACTTCAACCGCCCGTACTTCGCTCTGCGACGCTCCCTTGAGGGCCGGAATCAGCTTCACGGGGATAGTGATCTCGGCTCCATTGGTGAGCTCAATGCGCAGTGTGTTGTCCCTGGCCTGATAGGTGGCACTAGCGGCACGCGGTTCCGTCTTTGCAGCTTGCCGCCCCGCGCGGGAGGCCCGCGCAAAGTTCGTGCGCAACTCCTTCTTTATCCACTCAGGCATCGCCATGAATCTCTCTCCATCGCTGTATCAGGAGATCGCGATTCCGCTCGATCTCCGCAAGAGCTCTGACCACATCCCGGCGGGACAGCCCGTCGTTCGTCATCACCCAGGGACGCTCACCCTCATCACCCAGCGCGATCCTCGCCTCGGCGCCAGGACCAATGACGTGCACATGCGGCGGGCGATGATCGTACGAGTAGATCATCACCCGCAGCCCCCGAAACCGAAGAATGGTCGGCATAGATTGTAACCAAACGCTTGGGTTTATTCCACAGCCGCTAGCCGAGCCTCGTGGCCAGATCGGTGACGCTCAAGTGGGTGTAGCGCTTGAGCATCTGCAGCGTCTTGTGGCCGGTGACGGAGGCGACCTCCATCACATTCAGTCCCTTTTCGAAGAATCGGCTCGTGGCTTCGTGTCGGAGATCGTGGAGGCGGAGACCCGTGATGCCGGCGCGACGCGTGGCGCGGTTAAAGGACAGCCTGAGGGCTAACGGGCTGAGCTCGCCAAAAACGCGTCCGTTGGAGGCAGCAGGCAGGCCACGAAGTACTGCGACCGCGCGGCTCGAGAGCGGCACGCCGCGCGACTCGCCATTCTTGGTGACAGGCAGGAAGGCCGTGCGCCGCTCGAGGTCCACGTTGTCCCACAATAGTCCCAGGAGCTCGCCCCGCCGCATGCCTGTTTCGATGGCAAGGGCCACGCAATGCGCGAGCCATTTGTTGCGGGCGCCGCGGCAAGCGGCGAGGAGCCGCTGTTCTTCATCACCCTGGAGCCGCCTGTCCCGCGGTCGTCCCTGCGGGGGCCGGCGCACCAGAGTGCAGGGATTGGTGGGCATATAGACGTCCCACTCGCGCCGGGCCGTATCGATCGCGTGCGAGAGCACGCTGAATTCGCGGTTTACCGTGGCGCCTGAGACGACCTTGAGGCGCTCATCCCGATAGGCCGCCAGGTGGGAACTCGTGAGCGCCGACATCCGGATGCGCGCAAACGGGCGCTGCGCCATCGCCTTGAGGCGCAGGTTTTCATCGAGCGAGCCCCGTTTCGTGGGCGTGACTTCACGCCGGTAGCGCTCGAGCACCTCCGCGAGCGAGAGCCGCTGCGCGGTTCGCCGATCCACGACGATGCCCTTATCGAGGTCCGATTCGACGCTGCGCGCCCACTGCTGGGCATGCGTCCTGTTATCGAAAGTCTTGGTCTGCGCCATAAGGCCGGCGCGACGGATCTTCACTCTCCAGAATTGACCGCGTTTCTCGATGGTCGCCATAGGACAGTTCTCCTGGATGGCGTTTCACCCGGTCGCGCCACTGGCACTGTCCCAAAACTGTCCCAAAAGGCCTTAAAAGCAACCATTCAGAAAACAACAGCGATCCAGGAAACTTCCTAGATCCTTGTTCCGCCGACATTTCTGAATGGTGGGCGGTACTGGGATCGAACCAGTGGCCCCTGCCGTGTGAAAGCAGTGCTCTACCGCTGAGCTAACCGCCCATTTTGGGGAGCGGGAAGTCTAGCGACCGTCGGAATCCGAGGCAAATCACCGCTCAGCGCCACGTGGGTGTCCGCACCGCCGGCGTTCGCGGCGGCTGCGGGCCCTCCCGGCGGGCGTACCGGGACAGCCCTTGGTAACATGCGCGCCCCTCACAATGGCGGACAGGTCGGCAGGTCCACATGACAGTCGTCACGCGCTTTGCACCTAGTCC
>WNGC01001139.1_pt1 | contig 16446 bp, 15 predicted proteins | sample 5400051 | NCBI WGS metagenome assembly WNGC01 (sample SAMN13153368, study PRJNA577476) | soil metagenome | isolation source: 20 cm soil or saprolite under grassland replicate 2 | place: USA:California | collected 2016-06-15
TGTCCGATATCCACGCGAATCCGGACGCCCTCGCGGCAGTGCTCGCCGACATCGCGCGCCGCGATGTGGCGGCCACGGTCCAACTGGGCGACGTCGTCGGCTACAACACCCGGCCCAGGGAGACCCTGGCGCTGTTGCAGCAGCACGGGATCTCCGGCGTGCGGGGCAACCACGACCTCATGGCCATCGGCCGCCTCCCACCGGACCAGTGTGGCCCGATCGGCCGCAAGGCGATCGCCTGGACGCGCAAGGTGCTGACCGGCGCCGACTGCGACTATCTGGCGAGCCTACCCGACGAGTTGCGGCTCGCGGGCGGGATCCTCTGCACCCATTCGGCGCTGGGCGATCCCGTCGTCCGGCTGCACGCCCGCGCCCAGTTCGAGGAGGAGACGAAGGTCCTGCTGCACTTCGACAGCGACCTCCGGGTGTGTTGCACCGGCCATACCCACACGCCGCAAGTCGTCGAGGTAGGTCCCGCCGGCGTCGTCCGCCGGCCGGTCGCGTCGGAGGTGGCGCTCGACCCGTCGGCGTTCTGCTTCATCAATCCCGGGAGCGTGGGCCAGCCCCGGGACGGAGACGAGCGGGCCGCGTACGCAGTCTTCGATCCCGAGCTGCACCACGTCTGGTTCTACCGCGTCGCCTACGACGTCCGCCGCATCACGCGTGACAACGCGCGCCGCGGCATCAGGCTTAGCCCGCGAGCGCCCACCAGCCGCTCGCTGATGTCCCGACTGTTCGACCCAGTGCCGTGACCGCGCTTCCCGCGGTGCTCGTCACCGGCGCGGACCAGCACCAGGGACTCGCGGTGATTCGGGGTCTCGGCCTCGCCGGCATCCCGGTGGTGGCGTGCGGAGCGGAACCGCGCAGCATCGGCTTCTACTCCCGCTTCACCGTGGCGCAGGCCTGCTACGCCTCGCCATTCTCGAGCCAGAAGGGACTCGTCGCCGACATCCTCCGCGTCGTACGACAAACCGGCGCCGGGTTGATCATCCCGACGGTCGAGTCCACGCTCGTCGTCCTGAACGAATGGCGCGAGGTCGTCGAGCGCCACGCGCGGCTCGCCGCCCCGCCGCCCGAGGTCCTCGAGTACGCCATCAACAAAGGCAAGACCCTAAAGCTGGCACGGGAGCTGGGCGTGCCCGTGCCGCGCTCGGCGGAGGGCGACGGCGTCGAGGAAATCCTGCGCCGCGCGGCCGACCTCGTGTTCCCCGTCGCGATCAAGCCACGCGGCCACGGCCTGCACTTGACGACCGCGAACACCCTGGGCTTCAAAGTGCGTTACGCCCGCTCACTCGCAGAGCTGCAGCGGCTGCTACAGCCGTTCGAGCACGACGCGCCTGCCGTCCTGGTCCAGGAGTATGCCCCCGGCGTCGGGCGGTGCGTCGCCGCACTGTGCCGTCATGGTGAACCCCTCGCGCTGTTCGCCTACTCCCGGGAGCGCGAGTTTCCCCTGTCGGGCGGCGTCAGCGTGCTGCGCAAGAGCATCCCGCTGGACGAGCGGCTCGCGGCATACACGACCGCCCTGTTGCGGCGAATCGCCTGGCACGGCGTGGCGATGGTCGAGTTCAAGTACGACCGCGCCGCCGACCGCTACATGCTCATGGAGATCAACGGACGCTTCCAGGCCTCCACCGCGCTCAGCCTCGACGCCGGGATCAACCTCCCGCGCCTGGTCGCGGCGCTGTACGGCATCGGAGAGCTGGGGCCCACGCCGAGCTATCGCGTCGGCATCGAGGAGCGCTGGCTGCGGGGCGATCTGCTGGCGTTACGCGACGGGCTCGCCGGCGTCGAGCGTCGGCTCACCGCCGCGCCGGCGGGCGCGCCACCGTCGCGCGTCCGGGTGCTGGGGCAATTCCTGCGCGACTTCCGCCCCGGGATGCGCTACGACGAGTTCAAGTGGTATGATTGGCGCCCGGGCGCCGTCGAGGGCCTCGGGCTGCTGACGCTGTGCCTCGGTTGGCTGACGGCGCCGCTGCGGCGGCTCGGCGGTTACGCCCGGCGGGCCGCCGGCGCGCTCCACCACACCTTCACGAGCTCCGCCACGCAGCGCTCGATCCGCGCGTAAACACGCCGGCATACCTCTTCCGACTGCTCCACGGGGTCTTCGATCCCGCGGGACGTGATGCGCTCAGGATCGAGGTCCCCCAGGATCAGGACGTCCCGCGCCGTGCGCCCGAACCGGTCACACACGGTCTGGCGTTGCACGGCGTCCATGACGAGGATGAGCTCGGCCCATTGCACCAAGGGCGCCGTGAGGAGCTGGGAGCGGTGTGCCGAGAGATCGACCCCGCGCCCTGCGGCCGCGGCCAGGGCGTCGCGGGGTGTCGGTCGGCCGGGGCCCAGGAATCCAGCCGAGGCAACCTGCGCGCGTGGCCCGGCGACCCGGCTGAGGGCCGCGGCCGCAAACGGGCTGCGGAAGATATTGCCGTTGCACACGACCAGCACGCGGGCCGGCGGCCGTCGCGCCAACAGCGCCGCCAAGGCCGCGCGGCGCCGCCCGGCATGGAGCAGTCGGTCCGGTACGCGGGCCAGCCTCCTCAAAAGCTGAGCCACCATTCGCCCTCCAGGCGCGACACGAAGGCTGCTCCGCAAACGATCGCGTGCATGATCTCCGTGCGTCGCGAGTGAATCAGCATCCAGGGACCGGTGCGCTCGAACCAGCACCGCTGCGCGCCAAGCTCCGCCGCCCACGCCGGCTCGACCCGGCCGGCGACCGCCGCGAGCCCGCCGCGCCAGGCGTCGTAGAACAGGTGTCTCAGCACGAGCGCCTGTCCCGATCGCCGGGCGGCGACCTGCAGCACCTGGCCGACGCCCCCGCCCTCACGATAATACAGAAACCACCCCGTCACCTCGCCCCCGGGTCCGCGCACCAGTCGTTGCCGTAGCTCGCCGAACTGGCGTTTGTCCGCAGCCTGGTCGAGGAGCCACGCCAGCGACCCGTCCTCGTACACCGGCCGCAGGGCCCGCGGCCCGAGGAGCCGCGGCAGCGTGGCGGCCATTACGGCGGCGTCCAGAGGCTCGGTCGAGCCGGGCGGCGCGTGTTGCACGAGCGACCCGCCGAGCCTCGTCGCGAGGGCATCAGCGACCACGAGCAGCGGCCGCGCGGTGAGCCACGCGAGGCGCCGCACCGCACCACCGGAGGAGGCGCGGGACGCGTAGTGGCGGCACGGCCGCAACGCCCGGGTCCAGCTCAGGCTGTGGGTGACGGACACGCTGCCGCCCACGCTCTCCCACAACAGGCGAGCGGGCTCATTCGCGGTGTCCGACAAACTCAAGTCCTGGGGGCCTGTGAGAAAGGCGCGAAACAGCCTCCGTCCCACCAGGCCGCGGCTCTCGGGGGCGACCATGAGCTGCGTGGCGACCGCCGCCCGGATCGGCGCGCCCTGGAACAGCAGCGGGCGCGGAATGACGCCGAGAAACCCGGACACCCGACCCCGCTCATCTTCGTAGACGAGCGAGGGGAGGTCGTCCTGGGTCCAGGGGTGGTCGTAGAAGATTCGCTCGAGATACGCCACCAACCGCTCGGTGCGTTCCCGCTCGCTGAACTGAAACACCTGCTGGCGCAGGGCCACCACTTCGGGGATGTCCTCGCGCCGGAACGAGCGGAGCCGCCCGGGCTCACCGTCGGTCGCCGGGGCCTCGCTCAGGCGACCTGGCGCGGTCGTAGGCTCCCTCCCGAGCCGTTCGCATGGCATTTCTGGTACACGAATCGGCCGATCGCCGCCAGCGTGCCGAGATTCCGCTCGGTGATCTCCTCCTCCGCGATCGCGAGCTGGAAGGCATCCTGTAGAAACTGGACCAGCTCGATCACGCCGATCGAATCGATCACGCCGCTCCCGAGTAGCGGGTCCTCGTCGCCGAGCGTCCAGTCAGGGCGCATGTAGAGGAAGTTCTCCCGCACGTAGGCGCGGGTCCGGTCGACGATCTCCGACTGGGCCGGTCCCGTCGTCTGTTGATCCATGGTCTCCCTCCTCAGAGGCATGCCGTCACGAGAGGCATGCCGTCACGCCGCGATCGACGCACCCGCTGCCGCCTGGCGCGTCCCGGAGGACGCCGCTGCACGCGCACGGGCGGGCGCGTCCAAGAATTCGCGGTGCCACAACTGGGTCGAGAGAATCGCAACCAGCGCCTGATTCTCCCCGACCCCGGTCGCGAGCCCGGCGCGGCAGCGTCGCACCAGTCCCGCGACCGCGTCCGGATTGAAGATGCCCGTGCGCCGCACGCTCGCCGGATCGAGCAGCTCGCCGACGTACTCAGGCTCCGGACCACCGAAGAACGCCGGCACGTCCGGCGCCCGGTACGGCTGCTTCGGCCGACCGGTGATGGCCCGCGGCAGCGTGCCCTCGGCCCAGCGCCGCAGGATCGCCTTCTCGCGCAGGCCGCACAGCCTGCTGCGATCCGGCAGCCCGACGGCGAACTCGACCAGACGGTGGTCGAGAAACGGAACCCGCGCCTCGACCCCGTGGGCCATGGCCATGCGGTCCCCCTGCGCCGCCAGCAAGTAGGGCGACAGCAGCGTGACGATTTCGAGGTACGCCGCCCGGCCGAGCGGCGACCACCCCATGAAGCCCGTAGGAAGCGACTGCCGCAGCTCGCCGAGCGCGTCGAACGCCCCGAGACCCGCCCGGAAGCGGTCGCTGTAAAAATCCCGGATCCGCGTCGTCAGCCGGAACCGGGGCAGGTGCGAGAACAGCGGATCGTCGGGCGATCCCGCGTCCAGGAAGAACCGGCGCCAGAAATCGCCCTTGCGTGTCTGGGGCGGCAGATACCCGTACAGTCGATCGAACAGGCGGGGACGCCGGCGCGAGTCCGGCTGCCGCAGGCAGAACAGCCGAACCAGGGTCTCTTTGAACAGATCGTAGCCCAGGAAGACTTCGTCCGAGCCTTCCCCGGAGAGCACGACCTTGATCCCCTGTTCGCGGGTGAGACGGGACAACAGGTACAGCGGCGCGGGTGCGGTCCGCAACAGCGGCGTCTCCGCATGCCGGACCACGTCGGGGAACACCCGAGCGATCTCGCCGCCGCCGATCCGTTGCACGGCGTGCCGGCTGCCGAGCTCGCTCGCCACCGCCTGCTGGAACATGCTCTCGTCGAGCTGCGGATCGTCGAACGTCACCGAGAACGTGCGCAGATCGTACGGCGACAGCTGGGCCGCGAGCGCGCAGGCGATACTGGAATCGAGGCCGCCGCTCAGGTAGCCGCCGACCGGAACGTCGGACCGCATCCGCAGCCGTACGCCCGAGCGCAGCAACTCGTCGAGCGTCTCGAGCGCGTCGGCGGGCTCCGCCGCCGCCGCCGTCAAGTCGAGCGCGTAGTACCGCCGGATGGACAGGACCCCGTCCCGCCACCGCGCCCAGGTCCCGGGCTCGAGTGCCCGGATCCCCCGGAACGGCGTGCGCGGGGGCCGCGCCGCCCAGAACGTGAACACTTCGTCCAATCCCTCGGGGTCGAGGGCCTGCTCCACTGCTCCGCTCGCGAACAGCGCCTTGATCTCGGATGCGAAATAGAGATCGCCGCCCCGTTCGGCGTAATACAACGGCAGGATCCCGAAGCGGTCGCGCGCGAGGAACAGGGATGCCGTGCGGCGGTCGTGCAGGGCGAACGCGAACTGGCCGTTGAGCCGCTCCAGCAGCCCCTCACCCCACTGCTCGTAGCCGTGGACCAGCACCTCCGTGTCGCTGCGGGTGCGAAACACGTGGCCGCGGAGCTGGAGCTCGTGCCGCAGCTCGAGGTAATTGTAGATCTCGCCGTTGTAGATGACGCGGACGTCCCCGTCTTCGTTCGCCATCGGCTGCGCGCCGCCGGCGACGTCGATCACGCTCAGGCGCACGTGCGCCAGGCCGATGCGGTCGTCGGCGTGCAGGCCGAACCCATCCGGGCCGCGATGCCGGATCGCCGTCGCCATGCGCTCGAGCAGCTCGGCCGACACTCCCTGCGGCCGCGCTCGGGCGACGCCGGCGAGGCCGCACATCAGTCGTGCCCGCCGGCGACGGGGGCGTCGACCTCGGGCACCGGGTCGACGAGCAGGGGCGGCACGTGCAGGTACCGGGTCGCGTTCCGCTTGCGCTCGATGTCCCGATAGGCGCGCTCGAGCTGCTCGGGCTCCAAGCCCAGCTCGCCTGCCACGGCGGCGACACTGCGCCCAGCGTTGTGCGCCTGGAGCACGAGATCGAGCTCCCCCAACGGCAGGGAGAAGAAGAATTCCTCCTGAGTCTGCGGCAGCGAATAGGTATCGGTCGTCGGAGGCCGCGTTCGTACGGCGGCCGGGACCCCCAGATGCTCCGCGAGCTGGTAGACCTGGGTCTTGTAGAGGTGGGCGATCGGCTTCACATCGGCGAAGCCGTCTCCCCCCTTTACGAAGAATCCCTGATCATACTCCAGCCGGTTCGGCGTGCCCACCACAGCGTAGTGGAGCCGGTCGGCGTGGTGGTACTCGAGCATTTTCCGGACGCGCTGCTTGAAGTTGGTGGCAGCCACGATCTCACGGAATTCGCGCGCCGGCAGGCGCACCTTGCGCACCGCGCCGCCGGGTGGCTGCACGGCGATATAGCAGACGTTCAACCGCTCGGAGTCGAGCCCCCCTCCCTCCAGCACCAGCTTGCAGCGCCACCCCTCCCCATATTCAGGCAGCAGTCGTCGGATCGCGGCATCGCGCCGCGCGTAGCACCCGCAGGCATCGAGGATCGGGGAGATGTCTTCCACCAGGAACGCGATGCCGAGTTGCGTCGCCCAGTCCCGCGCCAGTGAGAGGCTCTGGGCATCGGACTCCCGCTCCGGCAGGGCCAGTCCCAACACGCGTCGGCGGCCAACGGCCGCGGCCGCGAGGGCGGCGCATACGGAGCTATCCACTCCACCGCTCATCGCGACCACCAGCCCCGAGCGCCGCAACACCTCGCCGACCTGCTGCCGCAAGACGCCGGTGATCTGCTCCGTGACCTGCCCCAGGTCGAGCCGCAACCGCTCCGCAATCGCCTCGGACACCCGCACCTCGCTGGTGAGAAAACGATTCTGCAGGCGCGGGAGTGCAAAGTTCGAGCCTCAGGGCCGGGTTCCCAGTCTCCTCAGCGATCGCCCCCCGTACGTCGAGCGTGCGGCGCTTCAACGACTTGGCGGATGTACCGGCGCCACAACGGGCCCATGTGGCACGCGCGCAGCGGCCGCCGCACCAGAACACGATGACGCATGCATCGAATCGGTGCGCGGGCGATTGACTGGTATGCTCGTTGCATAATCGCGACACGCACGTGACGGGAGAATGACCTCGTGTCCCCTACGATCGGGGCGTGCGACGCCGTGACCGGCAACGTCGCATCGCTCTTGTGGCACGCAGCAGAGCGTCATGGCGCCCGACCTGCCGTGGTCGAGCGCGAGCAGCGCGCGACCTACGCGGCGCTGCTCAAGCGCGTAGGGGCGATCGCGGCCGCGCTGGTCGCGGCCGGAGTCACCCCGGACGATCCCGTGGCCATCCTGCTGGAGCGCGGTGGCGACGCGGCCGCGGCGTTCTTCGCGGCGCTGGCAGTCGGCGCGATCGCCGTCTTCGTGAACGAGACGCTCCGGCCGCGTCAGATCGAGTACCTGCTGGCGCATTCCGGCGCGCGCCTGCTCGTCACGACGGACGACCTGCTTGCCCACCAGCCGCGAGAGCTGCGCGCCGACGTCTGCGTGCTGGATGTGGGGACGATCGGACCGGACGGCGACCCGGCGTTCGTCCCCGTGCCGCGGGTGGGGCACGACGTGGCGCAGATCATTTACACGTCCGGTTCGACCGGCATGCCGAAGGGCGTGATGGTCACTCACGCAAATCTCCTCGCCGGCACGCGCGCTGTGGTCTCCTATCTCGAGATCACGGGGGACGACCGCGTCGCGAGCCTGCTGCCCTTCAGTTTCGTGTACGGCATGAGCCAGCTGCTGTGCACTGTGGCGGCGGCGGCGACGCTCGTGGTGGAGCGATCGCCACTCCCGCAGCAAATCGTCGAGCGGCTGCGCGCGGATAAGGTGACGGTCCTGGCGGCGGTGCCTCCCCTGTGGCTGCGGCTCCTGAACGTGAGCGAATTCCGGGACGCGACGCTCCCCGACCTGCGCGTGGTCACGAATGCCGGTGGACGGTTGCCGACCGAGGCGGTGCGCGCGTTGCGGCACGCTCAGCCGGCGGCCCGCCTGTTCCTGATGTACGGGCTCACCGAGGCCCTCCGCAGCACGTACCTCCCCCCCGAGGAAGTGGATCGGCGGCCCGATTCGATCGGCCGGGCCATTCCCGGCGCCCAAGTCTACGTACTCCGGGAAGACGGTACCGCGGCGTCCCCGGGCGAGGTCGGCGAGCTCGTGCAGCGGGGCCCGACCGTCACGCTCGGCTACTGGAAGGATCCCGAGCTCACTGCGCAGGTGTTCCGCCCCAACCCGCTCCAGCCGGCCGGCGCCCCGGATGCCGAGCGCGTGGTGTTCTCCGGCGACCTGGTGCGGCGCGACGCCGACGGTTTCCTCTACTTCGTGAGCCGCAAAGACCGGATCATCAAGACCATGGGATATCGGGTCGGCCCGGACGAGGTGGTCGACGTGTTGTACGGTTCCGGGGAGGTCGCGGAGGCCGCGGCCGCCGGAGAGCCGGACGAGCTGTGGGGTGAGCGCATCGTGGCGTACGTCGTGCTCGCGGCGGCGGGCTCGCTCGAACGGCTGCAGGCGTACTGCGGGCGCGAGCTACCGCGCTACCTGCAGCCCGCGCGCATCGAGGTGCGTCCCGCCTTGCCGGTCCTCCCGAGCGGGAAGCACGATCTCGCGGCCGTGCGGAGTGAATCCCCCTGACCGCGAGACACGTGTGGCCGGCGCGCGACAGCCGGTGGGGGCGCGCTCGCCTCCCGGGCGGCTGGCTTGAGATGTGCAACGGAGGTGAGGATCATCGCGCAGTTCGTTCAGTTCGGCAACACGACGGAGGTCGGTGAAGCGCATGCGATATCTGGTGACGGGAGGGGCGGGCTTCATCGGCTCGCATCTGGTGCATCATCTGGTGGCCGCCGGGCACGACGTGGTCGTCCTCGACGATCTCTCGACCGGCCGCCGCGAGAACCTCACCGCCGTAGCGGATCGCATCCGCCTGCTGGTGGGCAGCATCACGGAGGCAGCGACATGCCGGCGCGCGATGGAAGGGGTCGACTGCGTGCTGCACCATGCGGCGGTCACGTCGGTCGAGCGCTCGGTGCGCGAGCCCCTGGCCGCCCACGAGGTCAACGTGACCGGCACCGTAAACGTGCTCCTGGCGGCCGGAGACGCCGGGGTTCGACGGGTCGTGTTCGCCGGATCCACCTCGGCCTACGGCAACCCCGCCGACCTCCCCAACCGCGAAGACGATCGCACGCACCCACTCTCACCCTACGCCGCTTCCAAGCTCGCGGCCGAGCAGTATTGCCAGGCGTTTCAGGCGACCTACGGGCTCGAGCCGGTGGTCCTGCGGTACTTCAACATCTTCGGGCCGCGCCAAGACCCCAAGTCGCAGTACGCAGCGGTGATCCCGCGCTTCATCATGGCGGCGCTGCGCGGTGAGTCGCCCACGATCTACGGCGACGGCGGCCAAACCCGGGATTTCCTGTACGTCGCCAACGTCGTGCACGCCAACATGCTCGCCAGCCGGGCTCCTGCCGCCCAGGTGGCCGGCCAAGTGTTTAACGTGGGCTGCGGCCGCGCCATCAGCGTGAACGAGCTGTGGCAGCGCATTCGGGAGCTGGTGGGAACGGACGTGGAGCCCGAATACGTCGAGGGGCGGCCGGGCGAGGTCCGCGACTCACTCGCGGCCATCGAGAAGGCGCGCGAGCTGTTCGGCTACAGCCCGGTCGCGAGCTTCGACGAAGGTCTGCGGCAGACCATCGCCTACTATAGCCATACGGTGGTCGGTCGCCGGCGCACCGAGCCGCGGGGCGTGGCGCGGCGGGCGCTGCTGCTCGAACCCTCCTAGGCCCGCCTAGTCACCTGCGACGCGGTCGAGGATCTCCCGCATCTCGTCCAAGCTGAACGGTTTGCGCAGCACCGGGCGCTCCGAGCGCATCAGGTGGTCGCGCGTCTGGGCCGAGATCGAATCGCCCGTCGTGAAGACGATGCGGCGCTCGCGGCCCCGCCCCTCGACCCGCAGCTCCTCGAACAGGTCGAAGCCGGTGTGCGCTTCGTCGAGGTGCACGTCCACGACCAACGCGTCGTAGTGCGCGGCGGGCTCGGCGAGCTGCCGCCGCGCGTCGTCGTACCCGGGCACACTGGTGACCTCGTGGCCCAGCCGCTTCGCCAGCAGCACCATGCCGCGCCGCACGCTCTCCTCGTCTTCGACCACGAGCACCCGCAGCGACCGCTCCGGCGCGTGGAAGCCGTCGGCCGCCGTCTCGACGGCGGGCTCGCGGTCGATCGGTAGCTCGAACTCGAGCCGGGCGCCACCGCCCTCGACGTTCTGGATCCACATCCGACCCCCCATCGCCCGCACCAACCCGAAGCTGATGGCGAGGCCCAGCCCGGTCCCCTGGTCGCCCTTGGTCGTGAAGAACGGCTCGAACACGCGGTCCAGGATCTCCGCCGGCACGCCCTGCCCGGTGTCCTCGACCGCGACCCGCACGTGGTTGTCCGTGCGCTTGGCGATGATCAGGACCTGACCGGGGCGTTCGCTCGCTTCCACCGCCTGGCGCGCGTTCACCACCGCGTTGAGGACGACCTGCTGCAACTCCTGGGGATCACCCAGCACCGCCGGTAGGTCGTCGGGGATGGCCACCGCGGCGCGGGCGCGGGCCTTCTTCAGGGCGGAGCGCTGCAGCGCGAGCACGCGGTCCACGATCTCCGCGAGGTCCACGGCGACCCGAACGCGCGGCCGCTGGCGGGCGAAGTCGAGCAGGGTACGCACGATCCGTCCCGCGCGCATCGCCTCGGCGCGGATCACCTCGGCGCTCTCCCGCAATTCCGCCTGGCGCGGCTCCACCACCAGCAGCTCCGCGAAGGCTGCAATCGCCGCCAGGGGGTTGTTCAGCTCGTGGGCCACCCCCGACACGAGCGCGCCGAGCTGCGACAGCCGGTCGGTCTGGAGCAGTTTGCGCTGCAGCAAGACTTCCTTTGAGACATCCACGGCGAGGAACAGCAGCTTGGGCGACGGTTCGATCGGATCGACGTTCACGATCACCGCCTGTACGTCGCGCACCGGATCCCCGGTGAGCGTCAGGTTGAACTCCTGACGCTGGTTGACCGCCTCCCGCAGCGTGGCGGCGAGCCCCGCCCGCTGCAGCTCGCCGGCCCATTCCGCGAGCGAGCGGCCGCGGACGGTGGCCGCGTCCGGCCCTCCCAGCAGTTTGGCACCCTCGGGATTCGCCTCCAGGATCTGGCCGTCGGGGGTCAGCACGAGACCAGGCGTCGGGAGGGAATTGAAGAGCTGCAGGAACAACCGCCGATCGACCTCGAGCGCGCCCAGGAGCTGGGCCGCCCCGGACTCCGCCGGGAGCGCCTCGCGCATCGGACGGAACGCCATCACCAGGTGGTTGTGGGGAGCCCGTGTCACGCGGGTCTCAAGCACGGCGCCCGGACTCTGCGACGCCTGCCCCGGCATCAGGCACGTGCGCGGTTTGCCGTCGGCCAGCACGCTCTGCAGCACCCGCTCGATCTCGCCGCCCTTCGCAGCCGAGAAGGCGATCCAGACGTTGCGGCCCTGCGCCTGGTTGGCCGGGAGGCCCGTGACCCGCGTGGCTCCAGCGGACCACCCGGCGATCGTCCAGTCGGGAGCGACTGCCGCCACCCCGACGTCCAGGCTGTCGAGTAACGCTTTGGCATCCATTCGGCTGGGCTCCGGCGTCTTGAAAAAAAAGGCGCCCGATCGGCCTGATCGCGGGCGCAAACGCGGCCTAGGTGGTTGAAACCGCCAACGTTGGAAGTGCTGGGTACCAGGATGGTTGCGCGACGTTCTGTGGTCAAGATGAGGCGCGCCCGCAACACGTGACGCGCGTCACGCGCCGGCGAACCTAGCGCGCGACCAACGCGCCTTATATTGGGTCTCGCAACCTCTACCCTAGAGGGGTCCATGCCAAGGACGTTGCTAGCAGGGCTCGCGTTGATCGCCCTCGCCGCTTGCGGCCGTGGTTCTCACGAGCGGCCGGCAAGGGCCCAGGCCAGGGCTCGGGTTCCCGAGGCCTCCAAGTCGACCGCCACCAAGCCCGGAACTCCGGCCAAGCGCAGGGGGGCAACGAAGTCGGACACGGCCGGGGCCCGCAATCCCTTGGTCAACCACTAACCGTTGGTCAACCCCTAACCGTTTTGACGCCTGCCCGCCGCGTCGAAGCCGGCCGGGCCGCGCCCGCAGCGCGGGGCTCGGCCGTATCCCTCGAGTCGCCGCGTTACCCGACGCCCGTTCCCATCCTCTTTAGGTGTTGTGCGTGTCTTGGCGGATCCGCCACGCAGTCACCACCACCCAACGTAAGGTCGAGCGTACGAGCGAGCCTAGCGACGCAGCCGGGATCCCCGAGGTGCCCGACGCGTCGCTCGTCGCTCGGATCGCCACCAAGCGGGACCGCCAAGCGCTGGATCTGCTCTATCGCCGGCACGGGAGCGCACTGTACGACGTCGCGCTCGGGATCGTTCCCGACCCGGTCGAGGCCAGGCGTACCGTGGCGTGGGTGTTCCGGCAGGCTTGGCGCACGCCCTCACTGTTCGACTCCGCCCTCGTGCCCGTCTCTGCGTGGCTCGTCGAGCTGACCCGCACCGACGCCCAATCCCGCTCCCACAACCACCGGTCGAACGGGAACGGCAAACGACGTCAAGCAGAAACGTCACGGGACGACGTCGCGCAACAACGTCGAGCGGAACCGTAGGACCCGCCACGGAGCGGCGTCACGGTCAGCAGGTCGCGTCGCTGGTCCAGGTCCCCACGAAGCTCCCCCCCGACCACGTGCCCGACAGGGTCGTGCCGGCAATTGTGCCAGTGGCAGTGGTTCCAGGGCTGGCGGTGACATCGGTGATGCTGACGCTGCTCCCGTTCACGGTACCGGTGAAATAGCCGTCCGAGCCGTCGACGTTGTCGTACACGCCGGAGAGGGAGGTGCCTCGAAGGACGCTGTTCCAAATGCCGTCTGCGTCACCGGTGTAGGTGCCGCAGTATACCGTGACGGGATTGGCACTCGCGTGCCGGTACGCCACGACGCTGCCCTGCGTCGTGGCGTGCATGTAGGTACCGAGCAGCTTGCCGGTGTCGTCGATCGTCCCGGCGATCGTGAAGCCTCCGCCGGAGAGCGCGACGGCCTTGGTCGAGGCGACGTAGGTCCCAGTGACGGTGATCGGCGCCGCGCCCACGGGCGTGATCGTACCCGTCGTGCTGGCGGCCACGGTCAGAGCGAGCGACGCGCTCAAGCTGGGGGACGACTCGCCGGCCATTGTCCCCCTGTACTGACCCTCCAGACTCGTCGGGCCGGTCACACCCGAGTCATTCTTGCAGGCAACGCCGGACGCCAACACCACAACTACAGTCGCGCTGAAAAGCTGACTGAAGCGTCGCATGGAGCACGTCCTCTTTCCTTGTGGGTGGGATCGGACCCGCGTAGACACCGGATCGGCGATCTCAGACTCGGGGGCGTCGGAACGAGGCGTCAGAGCGAAGGTGAGAGGGCCAGCGCCAATGTACGGGCCGGTACAATCGCCCGCAAATGACCGGGGCCGCCGGGACTATCCTCCGCTTGCACTTGCCCGCATGTTAGAGACGAATCGAGATACCAGGGGACGGCTATCGAAAGGTAGGCATGTATGATTCGCAACGTTGCAGTGAGGGCGATGTTCTTGTGCGCGCTGGTCTATTCCCCCGTACTCCCGGCCCAGAACCCGAACGTGGGACCTACCACTGGCGGGACTGAGTCCACCACTCAGTGGTGCTTCCGTGGGCGTCCCAAACCACGCTGCGATGTTTTCTGGCTCACCGAGTTCGGCGCGGCCCTCCCCATTTCGTCCAACCCCAATGGAGTGAGTCGGGGGGCGTTATTCACGTGGGAGCTCGGTGGGATGGTCAACCACGGCACACGGCATGCATTTGGGGTAGCGGCGTTTAGTCAAGCCATCCTAGGGGGTAGCGATGAACCCGGTGCAGGCGCGGCCTTCGGCATTCGCCCCAGGCTGCGGTTCTGGATGAGCCACACCACCAGCATCGACATCGCGCCCGGCGTTGTCGTCGCGGGTGCGGGTGCCCCGGGCTTCAGCGGGCACGCGGGGCTGAGCTTCGCCGACTACGCTGGGCTGACGCTGCACGTGGTGGCTCTGCGGCCTGACCAGTTCGATGTCAACCGACGGGTCGCCGTTTTCGCCGGCGCGCGTTTGGCCTCGGCACCGGGAACCATCCTGGGCGTGGGAGGCCCCGCGGCGCTGGGTGCCATTTTCTTGATCGCGTGCGGCTCTGGCAACTGCTTCGGCAACTAGCTCGCCAGAGAAAAGCGTCGCGGAGGCCAGATCCACGATTCCCCGCGACGTTGTTTGCCTGACGTCTTTGCGTGACGTCTTTGCGTGACGTCTTTGCGTGACGTCTTTGCGTGACGCCTTTTTGGTTTATGGGCCTGAGTGGAGTTGAACCACTGACCTCACGCTTATCAGGCGTGCGCTCTAACCACCTGAGCTACAGGCCCTACTGCCTCCTCACTCCCAATCGCGCCGCGGCCCCTTCTTAGGCTTGAACTCCTCGTCTTCCTCGTCGTCGAACTCGTCGTCCAGATCGTCATACTCGTCGAGGTCGTCCAGCTCCTCCTCGTCAAGCTCGTCCTCCTCCAGCTCGTCGTCGAAGTCCTCGTCCAGGTCCTTGTCCTCTTCGAAGTCCTCGAACTCCTCGTCGTCGAGACTGTCGCTGCGACGCTTGAGCGACCAGTCCGACGTCTCACGGGACAACATTGGCACCCCCAGCTGAGGTTGCGGTTGATGGTTTGAACGAGCTATCCGGCGCTGCCTTACGACTCCTCGGCCCGCGCGTTGCGCGCCAGCTTGCGGCGCTCCGTGGCGCCCAGGGCCCGCTTGCGCAACCTGATGGACGACGGCGTCACTTCGATGAGTTCGTCGTCCTCGATGTATTCCAGCGCGAGCTCCAAGGTGATCTGCCGCGGCGGCTCGAGGATGATCATCTCGTCCGACGCGGTCGTCCGCATGTTCGTCAGCTTCTTCTCCTTTGAGGGGTTCACGTCCATATCGTCCGTCCGAGAGTTCTCCCCCACGACCATACCCTCGTACACCGGGTCACCCGGCTTCAGAAACATCGTGCCGCGCTCCTGCAAATTGAAGAGCGCAAACGCTACCGCCACCCCCTGCCGGTCAGCGACCATGACGCCGCGGCTCCGCCCCGAGATCGGCCCCGCCCACGGCCCGTACTCGAAGAAGCGGTGATGCATGATCCCCGTTCCCCGTGTATCCGTCAAGAATTCGGAGCGGTACCCCAGCAGGCCCCGGGCCGGCAGCTTGAATCGCATCCGGAGCGTCCCCACACCGGGATTTTTCATGTCGAGCAGGCTCGCCCGGCGTGGGCCCAGCTTCTCCATCACGACTCCCAAGTACCCCTCGGGGCAGTCGATCATCAGCTCCTCATAGGGCTCGAGCTGCTCCCCGCTCGGCCCCTCGCGCGGGATGATACGGGGCCGGCTGACCTGGAATTCGTACCCCTCGCGCCGCATCGTTTCCATCAGCACGCCCAGGTGGAGCTCACCCCGGCCCGACACCGTGAACGTCTGGGGATCGTCCGTCTCCTCCACCCGCAGCGCTACGTTGCGCTCGAGCTCCCGGAACAACCGCTCCCGCAGCTGCCGGCCGGTCACGAACTTCCCTTCCCGCCCGGCAAACGGTGAGTCGTTGACCTTGCAGTCCACCGAGATCGTCGGCTCCTCCACCGCGATGCCAGCGAGCCGCTCGAGGTGGTCCGGCGCGGTGATCGTCTTTCCGATCTCCACCCCCGCCAGCCCGGCCAGCGCCACGATCTCACCGGCCATCGCCTCCTCCAGCTCCACCCGCTCCAAGCCCTCAAACCCGAACAGCTTGACCACGCGCGCCTGCTCGTACGCGCCGTCCCCCAGGGGTCCCGGCGGGCCCAGCGGCAGCACGGCGACGGTATCGCCCACCCGCATCCGGCCCCGCTCGATCCGCCCGATCGCGATGCGCCCGCCCCTCCGCGTCCGCCCGGGGTGCCGGGATCGTGCCGAGGATCGTCTCGAACAGGGGATTCAAGTCGGTCCCGGGCACCTTCAAGTCGAAGGTCGCCGTGCCCGCCCGGCTTGACGTATAAAGGAAAGGGCAGTTGAACTGCTCCGGCGTCGCCTCGAGCTCCAGGAACAGCTCCAGCACCTCGTCGTGCACCCGCAACGGCTCGGCATCCTGGCGGTCGATCTTGTTCACCAGGACGATCGGCTTGAGCCCCAATGCCAACGCCTTTCCGGCCACGAACTTGGTCTGCGGCATCGGCCCTTCGGCGGCATCCACCAGCAGCAGGAA
>WNGC01004091.1_pt1 | contig 16441 bp, 11 predicted proteins | sample 5400051 | NCBI WGS metagenome assembly WNGC01 (sample SAMN13153368, study PRJNA577476) | soil metagenome | isolation source: 20 cm soil or saprolite under grassland replicate 2 | place: USA:California | collected 2016-06-15
ACTGCCGCGCACTATCTGTCGGGAGAGATCCCGCAGGGCCGGATCGGCATCGGCTATTCGACGTTGCAGGCAGCCGCGGCGAGCGGCGCTGCGAGCGCGGAAACCCTGTCGCTTGCGGAGGTGGATCGCAGCCTCGCCCTGATCGCTACGATTCGCGGCGCGGGCTCGAGCGCCCGCCGCGCCCAGGCGCTGCGGGACCTGTTCCGGCGCGCGACCGCCCCCGAGCAGCAGTTCCTGCTGCATCTGCTGGTGGGCGAGTTGCGCCAGGGCGCGCTGGCCGCAAGTATGGTCGAGGCCATCGCCGTGGCCGCAGAGCTGCCGGTGGCGCAGGTGCGCCGCGCGGCCATGTATTCAAAGAGTCTGGGAGCGGTTGCCCGAGCGGCACTGCGCGAAGGCGCCGATGCCCTGCGCCGATTCCAACTGGAGCTGTTCTCGCCGGTCGCCCCCATGCTCGCCCAGACCGCTGCCGACGTGGGCGAGGCACTCACGGAGCTCCAGGGCGAGGTGGCGTTCGAGTGGAAGATGGACGGGGCGCGCATACAGGTACACAAGGGGGCCGATGAGGTGCGCATCTATACGCGCGCGCTGAACGATGTCACCGGCGCCCTGCCGGAGATCGTCGCCGTGGCGCGTACGCTCCCCGGCCGCACGCTGGTGCTCGATGGTGAGGCGATCGCGTTCGATGCCTCGGGTCGGCCGCATCCGTTCCAGATCACCATGCGTCGCTTCGGGCGCAAGCTCAACGTCGAACAATTGCGCGCCGAGCTGCCGATCAAGGCTTTCTTCTTCGACTGCCTGCGACTCGATGCGCTGAGCATCGCCGACCGCCCGGCGCGCGAGCGCTTCCAGGCGCTCGGCGAGGCCGTACCGGCGGCGTTGCAGATCCCACGGCTCGTCACCTCCTCGGAAGCCGCGGCGCGCGCCTTCTATGAGGCCGCGCTCGCGGCCGGCCATGAGGGTGTCATGGCGAAGTCGCTCGATGCCCCCTACGAAGCCGGCAATCGGGGCGCGAGCTGGCTCAAGATCAAGCGTGCGCACACCCTCGATCTGGTCGTGTTGGCGGCGGAGTGGGGCCATGGCCGACGCACCGGCAAGCTTTCCAATCTGCATCTTGGCGCGCGGGCGCCGGCCACGGGCGGGTACGTCATGCTCGGCAAGACGTTCAAGGGCCTCACCGACGCCATGCTCGAATGGCAGACGACGGAGCTTCTGGCACGCGAGACTCACCGTGACCAGTGGACCGTGTACGTGCGACCGGAGCTGGTCGTGGAAATCGCCTTCAGCGACCTGCAGGCGAGCAGCCGCTATCCGGGCGGCCTGGCACTGCGGCTCGCCCGGGTGAAACGCTATCGGGACGACAAGCGCGCCGCCGACGCCGATACTATCGAGACGGTACGCAGAGTGTATGCGGCTCGCGCCGCGACCTGAACTGATGCGCGCCGGCTGCGTCCGGCGCTGGAATGATCAATCCGGGAATTCAGGCAGCGGAACTGCCCTCCAACTCGAGCCCCATTGCGAGGGCGTCGGGCCCATGTCGAACTCGAGCAGCCCGCCGGCCTGCAGCTGGGCATGCGTCAGGACCGGGACGTGGAGCGGCTCACCGTTCAGTCTCGCGGACTGAATGTAGAGGTTGGTCGCGGAGTTTTGCGGCGCGGATATGACGAACCGCTTGCCGCCAGGCAGGTTGAGCGTGAATTTGCGAAACAGCGGGCTGCCGATCATGTAATTCCCCGACACGGGGTTGAACGGATAGAACCCCATGGCCGTGAAGATGTACCACGCCGACATCTGGCCGCAGTCCTCGTTTCCCAATACGCCCGCGGGTCGATTCTGGTAAGAGTCGCGGGCGATCTCGCGCACTCTTAACTGCGTCTTCCACGGCTGGCCGCTGAAATCATAGAGATAACCATAGTGGTGGCTGGGCTCGTTATCGTGGCGGTTGTGCCCGCCCTGGAAGTGCTCATCCAGCGTTGCGTTGAACTTCTCCGGCCCACCCATCAGCGCCATCAGCCCCGCAATATCGTGGAGCACGGAATACGTGTAGACCCACTGATCGCCCTCGGTCCAGCCATCCTCCGGGCGCGCCCAGGAGCCGTCGGCGTTTCGTCCCTGCATGAACCCGCGCGCCGGGTTGTAGAGATTACGGTAGTTGCGCGAGCGACCGATGAAGAGCCGGAAATCCTTGTCCCTGCCGAGCGCCTTGGCGACCTGCGCGACCGCAAAATCATCATAAGCATCCTCGAGCGTCTCCGAGGCCGCCTCGGCGGTCTTGTCGACCGGAACATACCCGAGCTGTTTGTAATACGTGAGGCCGGGACGCGCCTCATAGGGGACCCCCGGCTGGCGGTCGTGCCAGTCACGTGTGGTATCACCCTCGGGCGGCGTCATGGCGTCCTTGTAGGCGGCGTCGTACGCCAGTTGGTAATCGAAGCCGTGAAAGCCCTTGTTGATGGCCTCGGCCACGACTGAATCCGCGTGCGTGGCGATCATGATGTTGGTGTAGGAGGGGTTCGGCCACTTCGGCATCCAGCCGCCCTCCTGGTAGTCCTGCAGCAACGCCCGCACCATGTCGTCGATGCGCTCGGGAGCGAGGATCGTCAACAGGGTGTTCTCGGCGCGGAATGTATCCCAGAGCGAATAGGCCGTGTAGGAGACTCCGTCGTGCACCCGGTCGTCGAAAGCGCTGTAGTAGCGGCCGTGCTCCGAGAACAGCTTGGGGTACAGCAGTGCATGGTAGAGCCCCGTATACAGGATGCGGCGCTCGTCGTCGGAGGCGCCCTCGAGCGACACCATGGCGAGTTTTTCGTTCCAGATGCTCTTCAGCTGCGCGCGCACGGCGTCGAAATTCCATGAGGGAATCTCCGCTCGCAGATTCGCCCGCGCCTGCTCGATACTGATGAATGACGTGCCGACTGTGGCCTGCACCACCTGATCGGCTCCGGGTTCGAAGCTCACGTACGCGCCGACGTTCGGGTCTTGAGCCGTCGCCTCCGCGGAGCGCAGCGCCTCCCCGGCATACACCCCGTGCGCGACGAAGGGCTTGTTGAACCTGACGACGAAATATCCCTTGAAATTCGGCAGCCGTATGCTGGTCAGGTGGGCGTCCATGCGGTCGGGGTTATAGCCGACGATCTCGCGCGCCGCGGGATCGACGCGCACGAACCCCATGACGCCGGTGCGCGTGGCTTCGACCACGACGCTCGCCCTGGAGTGCGCGGGAAACGTGAATCTCAGGAACCCGCAGTGGTCGGTCGCGGTGATCTCGGTGCGGATCTGCCGTGAGGCTCCCGCATCCATGCGCACCGAATAGTAGTCCGGGGATGTGATCTCGTCGTTGCGTGAGAACGGAAGCCTGCGGCTTGCGGCGGCGGTCTTGATGTCGTCGACCTCGGGTATGAGGGTCACGTAGCCGTAGTCGCCCATCCAGATGGCCGGTTGGTGGGTGCCGATGAACCCCGAGATCGTGTTGTCCTCAAACGCGTAAGAGCTGACGCTGATACGGTTCTCGCGCGTCTGCGCGGTCCAGTTCGTCATCCCGAAAGGCGTGGTGACCAACGGCATCGTGCCGCCGTAGTCCGAGCCGCCGCCGCCGGTGCCGATATAGGTATTGACCCAATCAACGGCACTGGCGCCATCCTCGGCAGGCTCGAGCGCATGGGCGTGAGCGCCAATGACGACTACCGCCGCAACCGCGAATACGCGTGCGATTCCCTGCAACACCGGTGGAGACCTTGTCCAGTAATCTACCACCGATCGGCGAACGGCAGGCAATCGCGCGGCGAGCCGGCGCATCGTCCGCGGGTTTGTCTCCTGCTGCCGACTAGACCGCGCGCCTAGCCCATCCTTGTAACCCTGAGTGGGATCTTCGGACTATTCCCGCGCGGCCGGCCCCTGGCCGAGGATGAGTGTTGCTGCTGACCAAACAGCACTGTCGGTGACGCTTCAGCCTTCAACGAACCACATGGAGAGTTTCCAAATGCTGTCAAACTTTTCACACTATTCCCCGCAAGGATTCATACCTCAGGTTCCCGGACTGCAGGGGGCGGGGTGGCCGCAAATGAGCCCGGGCCTGTTTGGGCAGCCCGGCACATACGCCGGCTACGTGCCGTTCGCTCACGAGCCCGCACTGGCAGGCATGTATCCGAGCCCGTACCTGCAGACTCCGTTCGCGCCGAGTCCGTTCGCCGCGACTCCGTTCGCAGCGAGCCCGTTCGCGCCGAGTCCGCTGGCATTAAACCCGCTCCTCGGCTCCTTTGCCGGCTATGCGGGCGCACACCATCCGGCACAACAGATCGTCCTGTTGCTCGGGCAGCTGGCGCAGCAGATCTCCGCCCAGACCGCCGTGACACAGCAGATCAGCATCGGGCTCCAACAACTCGTGCAGCAGCTGGCTGTGCAAGGCCTGCAGACCCATCCGGGCGCCCTGGGTGCCTTTGGTGGTCAGTACTTCGCACAGAGTCCCTTCACCGGCGCGACGCAGGGCGCATTCGGTGGATTCACCCCCCAGGCGCAGGCATGGGGCGCCAATCGGGCGCAGACCATTCAATAGCACCGGGGCCGTGTGCCTCAACACCGGGGCCGTGTGCCTCGGCAGGCCGCCGTGACGGGAGTGAACCGCCGGCGCCTGCCGCGGCGCGACGCGACGCGGCGACCTCACCATCAGTATGGAGGATAGTTCGATGGCTCAAGAAAGAGAGGAGCGGCCCGGCAGCGCGGCGATGAAAGAGGAGCGGCCCGGCGCGGCGATCAAGAAGACCAGCGAGGCTGGCGATGACTCGATGAGGAGGACCACGGGGACGCAGAGCCGGTCCCGGGAGCCCGGGGGCGGCGCACTGGGCGCACTGGACGCATCACTCCCCGGCAGACGGCGTGAGCGTTTCGTGATCGGCACCCGTACTGCGCCCGATGGCCGGCCATTCGCCCATCCCCAATTTTCCATGGACGGCGTCGTCGATTACCTCGGTCATCAGGAGAACGTCGAAGTTCTCAAGCGCATCAAGCTCGGCGGTACGCAGCCCTTCATGACCGATGGACGCAGCGTGAGCGAGGTGGTGGTGGCCAAGATCGACGAGGGCAAGGCGCAGCGACTGCACGCGGCTGCACCACCGCATCTGATCATCGAACGCGACTCGTTGCTGGCCTGTGCCGACTACCTGTCGCTGCCGGCGCGGATCGCGCCGATCGGCACGCTGCTGCCGCTGCGCTCCATCGCGACCGAGGTTTCCATTCGCGTGACCGGCGAGCGCGATCAACCGCTCGCCAGGGCGACGGTCGTCATCGATGGAGACGGCTTGCCGGCCCAGGCGCTCACGGACGAAACCGGAACCGCGCGGCTCACTTTCTTCGGAGGCACGGTCGAAGCAATCCAGACGCTGTACATCAGGGCCGCCGCCAATCACTGGGATCGCCTCATCTACTCGCCGCGCCTCGGCTCCGCTACCAATACGGTCAAGCTGCGCCCCCTGTCAGAATCCTATCCGAACTTTCCGAGTGCGCGATTGCCCGGCTGGGGTCAGCGCCTGATGGGGGTCGATCCGATCGCTGGCCGCTTCACCGGCAACGGGGTGAGGATCGGCATCATCGATTCGGGCTGCGACAACTCACATCCGCTGTTGCGTCACGTCACGCGCGGCAAGGACTTCACCACGGGCGGCGCAGATACGGGCTGGACCCACGACTTCGTGTCGCACGGGACGCACTGCGCCGGCATCATCAACGCAGCGAGCACCGAGCAGGGCGTCAGCGGCTGCGCGCCCGAGGCCGAGCTGCACGTGTTCAAGGTCATTCCGGAAGGCCGCGTCAGCGACCTGCTGGCGGCGCTGGATGAATGCATCGAGCGCGAGCTCGATATCGTCAACATCAGCGTCGTGAGTGACGGATTCTCCGAGCTGGTGAGCCAGAAGCTGCAGGAGGCGCGGCGCAAAGGCATCGCGTGCATCGCGGCAGCGGGCAACTCCGGCGGCCCACTCGCATTCCCGGCGGCGCTGCCCGCGGTGATGGCGGTCGCCGCGGTCGGCAAGCTCAGGGAATTTCCCGCCGACAGCTCGCACGTTCTCAGCGTGATTCCGCAATTGATCGGCGGTGACGGGATCTTCGCGGCGAGCTTCAGCGCCGCGGGTCCGCAGGTGGCGGTTTCCGCGCCCGGGGTGGCGGTCGTGTCGACGGTTCCCGGCAGTGGCTACATGGCCGCGGACGGCACCTCTGTGGCGGCGGCACACGTGACGGGTCTCGCCGCGCTGGTGCTGGCGAATCATCCCCTGTTTCGCGACGGACCGTTCAGAGCGCGCTCCGAGCAGCGCGTGCACGCGCTGTTCGAGCTGATCCGAGCGAGCGCGGTCGCGCGCGTACCCGATCCGCTACGCGGTGGCGCGGGTGTGCCGGAGCTGGCGCGCGTGCCAGCAGCCCAGAGCTTCACCCTGGGGCTTGCGGCTGGTGCGGACGGCGCGGAGCGAGTCGCCATGCCCGGCTATTGGCCCGGGCCGGTCCAGGGATGGCACGGGTGGCCGGCATGGCCGCCGGTGCCGCTGGCGGCAGGGGGATTCTTCTGATCTTCTGATAGTCAGCTCGCTTCGAGCGTCGGATGCGCAGCCGGCGCCGAAGCGGGCAACGCCGCGAGCGCGCGCGAGATGACGCGGATGCGCGCGGCTGCTTCGCCGCGCCGGTGTACCTTGAGTTTCTCGCACAGGTTGTGGACGTGGTTCTTGACCGTTGCGGCTTCGATTCCCAGCCGGCGGCCGATCTGCTTGTTCGTGAGCCCGCAATCGATCAGATGCGCGATCTGCAGCTCGCGCCGCGACAGCGGCATGCTGCCGGCGTGACCGTTACCGGCACCGACGGGGTCGTTGCCACCCTGCGACAGCACGGCCACGTGGCGATACAGCGACGCGGCGGCCCGCGGTGAGCACGGCAGCTCGTCGCACATCACCTGCTCGAGCACTCTGACCACATCGCCGCTTTCGGCGCTTTCTCGGACATAGCCCGCCGTGCCCGCCGCCGCCAGCGCCAGAATCTCCTCGTCAGTCTCTTTGACGCCGAAAGCCACGACCTTGGAGTGAGGCGCGGATGCAACGAGGTCCTTCACGAACTCGACGCTGTCCTGGCGCGCGGCATCGAAGAGGGTCACATCCGGGTGCAGCTGCGCACTGCGATCCCCGGCATGCGGCAGGTCGACGGTGCTGACGACATCGACTCCACGCTGCGCCAGGATCGAGCTCAAGCCCTCCCGCACCATTCGCACGTTGCTCACGACGAGAACGCGCAGCTTCATCCGCCGGCTTCCTGAAGTCTCATTTTCGGGGCACCCTCCATAATGGCCGGTTCACGGTATGACCGCGCAATTCGCAAGTGGCTCCGCGAGTTCGGTAATTTTCTTCATCCGCCGGCGAATGACAAGCGCCAGCGAGGCGGCAGCGGACAGTGGCGGTGACCAGCCGATCACCGGCCCCGTCCGACCGGTCCGTCGGTCACTTGCGGGAGCCCGCTCTCACACCAGATGCCGGACGCCCTCGACGAGCCGCTCGACCTCATCCGCGCTCGTGTATACCGCGCAGCCGGCGCGCACCAGGCCGTCGCGCTCATGACCCAACACCCGCGCCACGGTGCTCGCGTAGAAGTCACCGTGCGACACGAATATGCCGCGAGCCGCAAGTGCAGTGGCCACCTCCCGCGCATCCCGTCCGGCGAGCGTGAAGGACACCGTGGGCATGCGCTCGCCACCCGGCGGCAGACCGTAGAGCTCGACTCCGGGTATGGCGCGCAAGCCCTCCCACAGCCGCCGCAGCACCTTCGTGGTTCAGAGTCCCGGTCTCCAGGCGCTCCGGGGCCTGCGCGGGCGCGGGTTCGAGCCGCGGCGCATCCATTTTCTCCAGCAGTTCGCCTCGGCCCCACAGCACCCCGACGTGCGGCCCGTAGAACTTGTAGGCGGAGCAGACGAAAAAGTCACAGTTCCAGGCCCGCACATCCGCCATGTGGTGGCTGGAGTAATGCACCCCGTCCACGAACGCGAGCGCACCCACCGCATGCGCCTGCCGGACCAGCTGCGCGACATCGTTGATGGTGCCGAGCGCGTTGGAGGCCGCCCCTACCGCCAACAGGCGCGTGCCGGGAGTGAGCTTCCGCGCAACGTCTTCCTGGTCGAGGCGGCCATCCTCGGGTCGCATCCTGACGGTGCGTACCTCCAGGCCGCGCTCTTTTGCCAGCGCACGCCAGGTGTCGGAGTTCGCGTGGTGGTCGAGCTCGGTCACGACCACCACATCCCCCGAGCGCCACTCGCGCCCGAGCGCACGGCCGAGATGCAGCGTGAGCGTGGTCATGTTGGCTCCGAACACGATCTCGTCCGCAGAACCACCGACCCAGTCCGCCAACGCCCCGCGCGCCTCGAACAGTGCCTGGTCGGTTTCCTGGCTGGTCGGAAACGCCCAGTCGGTGTTCGCGTTGTGCTGCAGCAGGTACTCGGTCATGGCGGCCACCACCCGGCGCGGAACCTGCGTCCCGCCGGGACCATCGAAATAGGCCACCGGATGGCCGTTGTGCGTGCGCGCGAGCGCCGGGAAGTGGCGGCGGATCTGTTCGACACTGGCAAACTCCGGCATGGCACACCTCACGCACCGAAACGGTGCTACCTGCGTTGATATTTGCATTGATATTATCGTCAACGCGTGAGCAAGTCGCCCTGACCCGAGGCATGCGCGGGATTGGGCAGGTTGTCACGACTACGAGCGCTCAGCGTGCCGGGAAGCTGCCAGTTGCGCTCGCTGAACTTCACGAACGAGGAATGCTCGCTGTACACGTGGCTGATGTGCCCGCCCTTCGAGAAGGGCGACACGGCGATCGCGGTGCTGGCCCACAGCTCCCGGTTGCTCTGCGCGAGCTCGATGATGTTCTTCGCGAACGCCTCGAACAGGCTGGCGAAGCCGAGCGGCGGGCTGTCCGGCCCCGTGTCGCCCAACAGTGGCATACTTGACGGCGATGAGACCTCGCAGGCGAGATTCCCAGAGGGCGGGCAGCGTCGGGCAAGTGGAGCGCTCGACGCGCTACCGAAACCTCGCCAACCCCTTCGCGCCGGTGCGGGTATTCTCGGACGATCAGGTCGAGAACATGCATCTGGCGGCGCTGGGAATCCTCGAGCGCCAGGGCATGCGGGTGTTGTCGCCCCGGGGGCGGGCGGTGCTGGCGGGGGCCGGCGCCAGCGTGGACGAAGCGAGCCAGATGGTGCGGCTCGACTCCGGCCTGGTCACCGCGGCCCTGGCGAGCGTTCCTGCCGAGGCGAATCTCATTGCACGCAATCCGGCGCGTTCCTGCCGCGTGGGAGGGCCACACGTCGTGTTCGCGCCGGTCGCGGGCCCGCCCAGCGTGAGCGATCTGCAGCGCGGCAAGCGCACCGGCACGCTCGAGGATTTTCGCGACTTCGTGCGGCTGTCGCAGGCCTTCGACGTCATTCACGTGCTCGGCCAGGTGGTCGAGCCGCAGGACGCCAGCGTGACCGAGCGTCACCTCGAGACGACACTCGCGCAGCTCACGCTCGGGGACAAGGTGCCGCACTTCTACTGCCGGGGAGACGCGCAGCTCGCCGACTGCTTCGCCATGCTGCGCATCGGCCAGGGAATCGACGAGGCCACGTTTCGCGCCGCAGCGCACTGCTATTCGATCTGCAACACCAACTCGCCCCTGCAGCTGGACGTGCCCATGACGGACGGCATCATCGAGTTTGCCGCAAACGGGCAGTTGATGATCGTTACCCCGTTCACGCTCGCTGGCGCGATGGCGCCGATCACCATCGCCGGCGCCCTGACCCTGGCTCATGCGGAAGCCCTGTTCGGCATCACGCTGTCGCAGATCGTTCGGCCGGGCGCGCCGGTGATGTACGGCAGTTTCACCTCGAACGTCGACATGAAGTCCGGATCACCCGCATTCGGCACGCCCGAATACGCCAAGGCGGCCTTTGGCGCCGGGCAGCTGGCGCGCCGCATCGGTGCGCCGTGGCGCTGCTCGAGCGCCACGGCATCGAACGCCCCCGACGCGCAGGCGGTGTATGAGTCGCAGATGAGCCTGTGGGGAGCGCTGCTCGGCGGTTGCCATTTCATCCTGCACGCGGCCGGCTGGCTCGAAGGCGGGCTGACCGCCTCATTCGAGAAGTTCATCCTGGATGTTGAAATGCTGCAGATGTTCGCGGAGCTCTTTCAGCCGGTGCTCGCCTCTGCCGAGGAGATCGGCATCGAGGCCGTTGCGGAGGTGGGACCCGGGGGCCACTTCTTCTCGGTGGCCCACACCATGCAGCGCTACCGTGACGCCTTCTACACGCCCCTGGTGTCGGACTGGCGCAACTACGGCGCCTGGTCGGACGACGGCGCGAAAACCGCGACCGAGCGCGCGAGCTCGCTCTGGCGCGAGTCTCTCGCGTCCTTCCAGCCGCCCGCCCTCGATCCGGCCGTGCACGAGGCGCTGACGGAGTTCGTCGAGCGCCGTCGTCGGGAAGGCGGCGCCGCGCCCGCCTCGTAGAGGGCGCAGGAACTCAGGCGAGTCCGCGCCGCCCGGCGGGCGTTGCCCGCCGGGGCTGAGGCCGGCTGCGCGGGCGTTCGGCGCCGGGTCTTTGCCAGGTAATTCTCCCCACGACTGTGACAACTTCCACACTTCCGGAAAGTCCCGATACTGGGCGTGCGTGCGCGCCGTTATAAGACCTGAGGAATCCTATCCGACAGCCATGAGCGACCCAAGCCACCCCAAGCCCGGCATTCGCCCGCCCGGTAGCGTCGCTGCCAAGCCTGGCGCGCAGGGTCCGGCTGGGCGCGCCGGTGCCGTCGGACCGAGCGCTCGGCCCTCCGCTGCCGGCAGCAGCGGGAAGGTCGTTCACGATGACCGCGGCCACGCCGTGTGGCAGTGGGTCAAGCAGACCAGCCGCATCGCCATCGAAAGCACTTCGCGGCTGCTGCGCAAACTCGAGGCGCCGGACCTCAAGGTGGAAGACACCAAGGACGAGCGGTTGCGGGTCATGCCGGACCCGAGCGCTGGCGGCGGTTACGATCCCTATAACCAGACGATCAAGCCACCGAAGTCGAAGCGCAAATAGAGTCTTCACGCCGGGGGATCGGCCGGCCGACTAACTTCTAGGTCCGTAAATAAGAGGCGCCGTTCACGTCCAGAACCGCGCCGGTCATGCTTGCCGGCGCGTCGAGCGTGCAATACGTGACGACCTGCGCGACCTCGTCAGGGGTTGCGACCCGTCCCAGTGGCTGGTCGGCCAGGACTGCCTTGTCCTGCACCCGATGAGCGACTCTGTGTGTCGACACCCAGCCGGGGGCGACGACGAAGACGTAGATGCCCTGCGGTGCGAGTGCTTTGGCCAGCGATTGGCTGAGCGCATTCAAACCGGCCTTGCTGGCGGCATACGCGGGCGCCCCCGGTTCACCCCGAAAAGCGCCACGGGACGAGACGTTGACGATCCTGCCGCCACCCTGCGCTACCATCGCCCGCGCGGCGCAATAAGAAAGGTGTGCCGGACCGGTCAGATTGATCGCCAGCGTGCGCTGCCACGCCACCGTCCAGTCTGCGTAATCCGTCGCCAGCGGCGGATGGTCCGGAAAGATGCCGGCGTTGTTCACGACGGCATCAATGCGCTGCAGCGCCGCAGCCTCCTGCCAGAGACGCTCGATCGCGGTCGGGTTGCCGAGGTCGCCCTGGATGATGGCGTGGCCGCCGCCCTTCATGGCTTGCCTGGTCGCTTCCGCTGCCGCCCGGTCGGAGTGGTAATGCAGCACGACCGTGACGCCACGCACTGCCAACGCCTTGCAGATCGCTGCGCCAATGCCGCCCGAGGCCCCGGTAACGAGTATGTGAGTCATGCTTCAAGACTCCGATGCGTCATCCCCAGAACCGACGCTGGCGCCGGTCGCCCCCCGCGCAGCGAGTATGCCGCCACCCTGGGCGCTGCCGCCATGGTCTGTCATGCTCGGGATGAGGTGATCGCATGGCCTCTGGTCGACAGAGCGCACCGTCCGCACCACACGATTCGCGGCCATCGGCCGTCGCCGCGAACGAGGCCCGGCCCCGGATTGCCGCAAGCCTGCCGTCGCTGAGCCTGGCCGCGCTCGGCGTGGTGTTCGGGGATATCGGTACCAGCCCGCTGTACACCCTGAAGACGGTGTTGAGCCTCGCGGGCGACAAGCCCGATGCATTCACCGTGCTCGGGTCGCTGTCGCTGGTGATCTGGACGCTGATCATCATCACCTGGGTCAAGTACGTGAGCTTCGCGATGCGCATCGACAACGACGGCGAAGGCGGCATTCTGGCCCTGATGTCCCTGTTGAGTGTGAAACGCGGCCATCGTCCCACCATCATTGCGGTCGGCCTGTTCGGCGCCGCCCTGATCTACGGCGACGGTGCCATCACGCCGGCGATCTCGGTGCTCTCCGCGCTCGAGGGCCTGCAGATGGTCGCGCCGGCGTTCAATCCCTACGTACTGCCTGCCGCCGTGGCAGTGCTCATCGGGTTGTTCGCACTTCAGCCCCAGGGCAGCGCGAAGATCGGCAAGGCGCTCGGGCCGATCATGGCGCTCTGGTTCGTGGTGATGGGCGCGCTCGGGGTGTGGGGGATCGCCCAGCACCCATCCGTACTGTGGGCGCTGGATCCCCGGCACGGCATCGAGTTCCTGTTCGCCGGCGGCGCCAGCAGCTTCCTGGTGCTCGGCGGCGTATTCCTGTGCGTTACCGGAGCCGAGGCGCTGTACGCGGACATGGGCCATTTCGGCGCAACGCCCATCCGTCTCACCTGGAGCGCCCTGGTCTTTCCGTGCCTGGTGCTGAACTATGCGGGACAGGGGGCGCTGGTGCTCGGGGGTGCGCCGACGGCGGACAACATCTTCTTCCGCCTGTGCCCGCCCGCGACGCTCCTGCCTATGGTGGTTCTGGCCACCGTCGCCACCATCATCGCCAGCCAGTCCATTATCACCGGCGCATTCTCGCTGACGCGTCAGGCCATCCAGCTGGGCTGGATGCCGCGCCTGCCGATCAAGCAGACTTCCGAAGAGGGTTACGGCCAGATCTACGTGGGTCCGGTGAACTGGTTGCTGATGCTGGTCACGCTCGCTCTGACGGTGGGCTTCGGCAGATCCGACAATCTCGCCGCAGCCTACGGCATCGCCGTGTCGGCCACGATGCTGATGAGCTCGGCGCTACTGTTCATCGCCATGCGCGAGATCTGGCGCTGGAGTATTGCCGCGGCCGGCGCGGTGGCCGGCGTTTTTGTCGTGGTGGATGCAGGCTTCGTGACCGCGAATCTCATGAAGATCGCCAACGGCGGATATGTGCCGCTGGTGCTGGCGGCTCTGGTCTACGGCGTGATGTGGGTGTGGCATCTGGGTTCGCAGTCCGTGTCGGCGCGCATCCAGGAGCGCCTGATGCCTGTCGGTGAGCTGTTGAGGCAACTCAACGAGCGGCATGTCCCGCGCGTGCCGGGTACCGCGGTCTTTCTCACGCGTGCGCAAAAGGACGCCCCACCGGTGCTCGTCTGGCACGTCAAGCACAATCGCGCCCTGCACGAGCGCGTGTTCATCCTCACCGCCGTCGTCGAATCGGTCCCGCGGATATGGCGCGGCACTCGGCTGCAGGTGGAGGAAGTCGCGCCGGGAATGTGGCGCGCCACGGCCCGCTTCGGCTTCATGGAACGGCCCGACATCCCCGCTCTGCTGCGGCAGGCCAACGCACTCGGGTGCAAGCTGAAGCTGGATGATGTCACCTACTATGTGGGCCATGAAACCGTGATCCGCCGCGACGACGGCAAGGGCCTGCCGCGCGTGGTGGAGACCCTGTTTGCCTATCTGCAACGCAATTCCATGCACGTGAGCGATTATTTCCGGTTGCCGGCGGACTCGGTGGTGGAGCTGGGGCGGGAGATCGCAATTTGACGGGAGCCGGGATGTTCACATTCGCATGTTGCGCTTGGTCGATGAATAAGCACGCGGCTGCCCTGAGTTGCGGCGTGGCAACCGCACTCCTGTGCGGCATGCTCGCGAGACCTGTCGCAGCGCAGCCGGCGCCGGTTACGGCGGTGCTGGATGCGCTCAGTTCCGTGCACCCCTTTGGCGAGGTCGCAATCTCGCCAGACGCAAGGCGCGTGATCTACGGCAGCGTGGTTACCGGCAAGCGTGGCGGGGCGGAGGTCGACGTGTCGGCGCTCTGGATAGCCAATGCGAACGACGGAACCGGCGCGGCTCGCCTGACGGCTTGCCCAGGGTCGGTGTGCGACGAGCATGGCGCCGCCTGGTCGCCCGACGGGACGCAGGTCGCATTCGTCACGACCGATGCCAAGGAGCAAACGCAGATCGCAATTGCCACGGTCGGCAATCGCGACGTGAGGATCATCACCAGCGCCCACGGCCCGCTCGACACGCCCCGCTGGTCTTCCGACGGCAGTCGCATTGCTTTTCTGTACTCCGAGGGTGCACCCAGGACGCCAGGGCCCCTCAATCCGCTCGCGCGCGACGCCGGCGTGCTCTCCTCGACCGTGTACGAGCAGCGGCTGGCGTTGATTTCCGCGCGCGGCGGGGACGCAACACTGCTCGGCCCGGCCGATCTGAACATCTACGAATACGATTGGTCGCCCGACGGCAGGCGTTTCGTGGTCACGGCCGCGCGCGGATCCGGCGACGACAACTGGTGGATCGCCGAGCTCGACTTGCTCGATGCGCAAAGCGGCGCGTTGACCACTCTCTTGAGACCGCATCTGCAGATCGCCTCGCCGCGCTGGTCGGGGGACGGCACGCGCATCGCGTACATCGGCGGCCTCATGAGCGACGAGGGCATCAGCGGGGGCGACATCTACGTGGTGCCCGCCGCCGGCGGAGTGCCCGTTGACGTGACTCCGGGCCTGGCGGGCTCCGTACAGACGATCACCTGGAATACTTCTGCCACGCGCATAGTGGCCACCGAGTTTGCCGCGGGCGACGAGGTGCTCGCCACGATCGACGTCGATTCGAAGTCGCAGCGCGAGTTGTGGCGCGCTCCGCAGATGATCTGGGCGAATTGTCTGCTGGGCTTCACGCCAGGGGACGCGGGCATATCGCTTTCAAAGAACGCAGCCGTCTCGGCCGTCATTCGTCAATCGTATACATCGCCGCCCGAAGTGGAGACCGGGCCGCCCGGCAAGTGGAAGCCCATCACCAGGGCCAACGCCGGCGTGAAGCCGATCACCGGCAAGGCTACCAGCGTGTTCTGGAAGAGCGATGGCTTCAGCGTTCAAGGAATGCTCATCGAACCGCCGGCGGTCGCGCAGGCAAGGCGGTACCCTCTTGTCGTCGAGGTGCATGGCGGCCCGGCGTATGCGCACTATCCACTCTTCCCGGCGAGCCCGGATTCCTTCGATGCGGTCCTTGCGAGCCAGGGCTACTTCGTGTTCAAGCCCAATCCGCGCGGCAGCTACGGTCAGGGCGAGGCATTCACGCAGGCCAACGTCAAGGATTTCGGCTACGGCGACCTGCGCGACATTCTGCGCGGTGTCGACGCCGTGCAGGCGACAGCACCGATCGATCCTGAGCGGGTCGGGATCACCGGCTGGAGCTACGGCGGCTACATGACCATGTGGGCCCTGACCCAAACGGACCGCTTCAAAGCGGCGGTCGCGGGCGCAGGACTTTCAGATTGGCTCAGTTACTACGGCACGAACAACATCGATACGTGGATGATCCCCTACTTCGGCGCCTCGGTCTACGACGACCCGAAGGTGTACGCACGCAGTTCCCCGATGACATTCATCAAGAACGTGCACGCACCGACTCTGATCGTAGGCGGCGACCGCGATGCGGAGGTGCCGATCACGCAGTCCTACGAATACTGGAACGCTCTGCGGCGTCTCGGCGTAAGGACGGAGTTCGTCGTTTACCCCGACGAGGGACATTTTTTCTTCAGACGCGCCGATCAGGTCGACGTCGCGTCGCGCGTGGTCAACTGGTTCAATGCTTACCTGAAGCCGGGCCCATGAGAGAACCGCACGTCCCACGGACGCGGCCACCCCCCGGGCTCGTATCATGGCTCGCACCCGGCGGGGCTCGATATGAGCGGCGTGGGGCTGTGCGCACACCAGTGGATGATCTGCTCGAGACTGATACGCGTGGCGCGCGGATCGGCGCCCGGCCGCCAACCGTCGCTCCGTCCGAGTGACGGACCGAACGCCAGCGCGCCAACGGCAGCGCAGGCGGGGAAATAATGGCTATGCGTGACGATTACGGGTACGCCGGCGCGCTGCGCCGCCTCGATGCCCGCCGGGGCATCCTCGATCGCCACGGCCTGGTGCGGGCGCAGTCGCAGGGCTTCAAGCGCGAGCCGGTAAACCTGCGGATCGGGCTTCTTTCGCGGCGCCTCGTCGGCGCAGACGACTGTCGCGAAGTGATGCTCCCAGTGGCTGCCGAGATGCCACTCGAGCAAGGCCGCGACATTGCCGCGGCTCGTGGTGG